>OUWB011138255.1_pt1 | contig 16941 bp, 17 predicted proteins | sample 1779821 | NCBI WGS metagenome assembly OUWB01 (sample SAMEA3914806, study PRJEB12502) | metagenome | biome: forest; material: soil | place: Canada | collected 2011-08-03 | depth 0.1 m
GACCTTTTCCTCGTAGATCGGGGCGCGGATCTGGGCGGCGGCCGCCGGGTTCTTGGTGTAGAATTCGAAGACCTGGCGCTCCTGGCCCGGATAGTTGCGGGCTTCGGCCATGATGGCTTGCGAGACTTCCTGGTCGGTGACCTGGACGTTCTGGCGCGTGCCGATTTCGGCGAGGACCAGACCCAGGCGCACGCGGCGCTCGGCGATCTTCATGTATTCGCTGCGCAGCTCTTCATCCGACTTGGCGGCGTCTTCGTCGCTCAGCTGGCCTTGCGCCTTGTCTTGCTGGACCTGGGCCCAGATGCCCTGGAACTCGGCTTCAAGCATGCGCTTGGGCAGTTCGAAGTCGTGCTTTTCGTCCAGGACGTCGAGCAGCTGGCGCTTCATCTTGAAGCGGGCGGCGCCCTTGAACTGTTGTTCCAGCTGGGTCTTCAGGATGCCGCGCAGTTGCTCGAGGCTTTCCAGGCCCAGGCTCTTGGCCAGTTCGTCATCGGCTTCGCCGGCCTTGGGGGCCAGGATGTCCTTGACGGTGGTTTCGAAGCGAGCTTCCTTGCCGGCCAGTTCGGCCGCGCCGTAATCGGCCGGGAAGGTCACGGTGACGGTCTTGTCTTCGCCCTTCTTGGCGCCGATCAGTTGGTCTTCGAAGCCCGGGATGAACTGGCCCGAACCGATGACCAGTTCGGCGTCCTCGGCGGTGCCGCCGGCGAATTGGTCGTCGCCGATGAAGCCCTTGAAGTCGATGACCAGCTTGTCGCCGGCTTCGGCCTTCACCGCGACCTTGCCCTTGGCGGCCTTGGCTTCGTATTGCTTGTTGGAGTCGGTGACGGTCTTCAGCGCTTCGTCGATGTCGGCGTCGGTCGGCTCATAGACCGGACGGGTCAGTTCCAGCGTCGCGACGTCGACCGGGGTGAAGATCGGCATCATTTCGACGGCGATTTCATAGGCCAGGTCCGACTTGCCGGCGATGACTTCCTCGATGTCGCCGATCGGCTTCAGCTCGGGCTGGCTGGCCGGACGGATCGAGGCCTGCTCCATGGCCTGCTGAGTCGTTTCGTTGAGCGTGTCCTGAACGATTTCGCCCATCAGCTCCTTGCCGTACATCTTGCGGACGTGGGCTTGCGGCACCTTGCCCGGACGGAACCCCTTGAGGTTCATCTTGGGGGCGATCTCGGCGATCTTGGCGTCCAGCTTGGAGGTCAGCAGGTCCTTGGCGATGGTGACTTCGAGGACGCGGCTCAGGCCTTCATTCAGTTTTTCAACGACTTGCATCGGTATGTGTACCCTGTGCTTCGCATGCCGTGCGAAAACGTTTCGCACCAAGTGAAGCGGCTATGTGAAAAGGCGCCCGAAGTCCCGCAAAGAACCCGGACGGCCAAAAGATGGGCCCTTATGGCACGATTGGCTCCAAGGTCAACGACAAAGCGCCGTGAATACCGGGTTTGACGGAAATTTCCCCTGAAAGCGTTGGCCCGCACAGTCCGCAGTGATTTTTTATACGCCACGCGAAACTGTCGGTCCCGGGAGGGACGCCTTGCTGAAACAACGCTCCGGTATCATCGGTTTGGGACTGATCCTGCTGCTGGCGGCGTGCCATCGGCAGCCTCCGCCTGCGCCGCCGGCCGCGCCGCAGACCCTGCGCACCGATGGCCCCTCGACCGCCCAGCGCCGCGCCGAGGAGGCCAAATGGCTCAGCGCCTTTCCCGAGGTGGCGACGCGCCAGGGCGATACTTTGATCGTCCACCACGATGGCCAGGACGTCGCGCGCTATACCGACGATCCGAAGGGCTGCAATCCGTATTCCATCAGCAAGGTGATCGCGCTCTATGATGTGGCCACCGGTAAATTGCAGCCGATCCCCGAGCTGACCTGCCAATTCGGGGCGCAGGAGGACCGCTATCTCGTCCTGCCGTCCAGCGACAAATATACCGTGGTCGACGATGTCTCCGCCTCGCCGGACGGCAAAAGACTGGCCATGGCCGACAACAGCCTGGCGCAAGAGGGCGGGCAGTTCAGCCTGATCGACTGGCCGTCGGTGGCGCGCCTGGCCACCTTCAAGGCCGGCTGCCGCAATGCCCAATGGCGCGACGCCGACCACCTGACGGCCCTGTGCTGGCACAATGAGGGCTCGGTGCCCCAGGATGCCGACGATACGCGCTCGGTCTTCTTTGCCGCCGAAATCGGCCGCGACGATAACGGACAGTGGACGATGACGGCGACGGGTTTCGTCGACGGCGCCAGCGGCAAGCCCGTGGCCGCCGCAGGGCGCGCCCTGCCCCATCTGAGCGGTGAAACACCGCCGCCGGACCGGCCATGAGTCCAGACCTTCCATGAACCCAGACCTTCCATGAACATCGTCCGCGCGCTGACCTATGTCATTCCCTGGGACCGGGCGACGATCGACAGCCCGCTGGGTGTCGTCGAGGCTACCGGACGCCTGCAGGCCACCACCGTCAAGCGGCATTGGGTCCGCGTCCTGGCCGCGGTGCCCGGCACCTTCGAGGGCGCCGTCGGGGGCACGCGTGAGCACGCGCGCTTTTGCGTCCTGACCTCGGCGGAGGGCTACAAGGTGCTGGGCTTTGCCCGCATTCGCAATCTCGGCCGGCCGGTATGCGACGGGCGGATCCTCCCGCGGGCCGGCGGATGCCGGGTGCAGGTCGTGTTCAGGCCGCAAGGCTTTATGATCGCCGTCATGGCCTATCTGTTCGCCTTCGGCTTTGTCGCCGTGCCGTTGGTTCCGGGCGAGGTATGGACGCAGAACCATATCGATCCGAAGTGGGTCGCGGCCTTTCCGGCGATCTTCGTGCTCAACTACATCATCGGTACGGTGGCCTTCTGGACCATGCGCAACCGGGCGCTCAAGGCGTTGCGGCAGGTGTTGGAGGCTAGTCCGCGGGCGCTTCCGGCGCGCCCAACTGCCCTTCCCATTTCGCGATGACCGTGGCGGCGACGGAGTTGCCGACGACATTGGTCGCCGAGCGACCCATGTCGAGCAGGTGGTCGACGCCCATGACCAGGGCGATCCACGCCGTCGGCAGGCCGAAATAGGCCAAGGTCGCCATGATGACGACCAGGCTCGCCTTGGGGACGCCGGCAATGCCCTTGGAGGTGACGATCAGCAACAGCATCATCATCAGCTTTTGGCCGAGCGTGAAATGGATATGGTAGGCCTGGGCGATGAACAGCGTGGCAAAGGTGCAGTACATCATCGAGCCGTCGAGATTGAACGAATAACCCAGCGGCAGGACGAACGAGACGATCTTGCGCGCCACGCCGGCTTGCGGCAGGCCGGCCAGCACCTTGGGATAGGCGGCTTCCGAGGACGCGGTGGCAAAGGCCAGAAGCGCCGGTTCGCGCACGATGCCGAAGACCTTGAGGATGCGGCGGCCGGCGAACAGCAGTCCGAAGGCGGCCAGCACGATCCATAGCAACCCCAAGGCTGCGTAGAACCCGCCGACGAACTTGGCATAGGTGATCAGGATCGGCAGGCCTTGCTGTGCCACGGTCTGGGCCAGGGCGCCGAAGATGCCGAACGGCGCGAAGCGCATGACCATGGTGGTGATCTTCAGCATGATCTCCGAGACCTGCTCGGCCAGGGCCATGACCTGCGGCGCGCCCTTTTCCAGCGAGGCGATGGCGATGCCGGCGAACACCGCGAAGACGACGATCTGCAGGACTTCGTTGTCGGCCATGGCCTTGAAGATCGACGACGGGATGACGTGGTCGACGAAGTTGTCGAGCGTGAACGAGGCGGTCGACGGCGCGGTCGGCGCCGCCTCGCCGGCCACGGCTTGCAAGGTAATGCCGGCGCCGGGCTGCAGCCACTCGACGGCCACCATGCCGATGAGCAGCGAGATGATCGACATGGCCAGGAACCAGCCCAGCGTCTTCAGCCCGATACGGCCGACGGAGGCCGCATCCTCCATATGGCCGATACCGGTGATCAGGGTCGACAGGACCAGCGGCGCGATGATCATCTTGATCAGGGTGATGAAGATCTTGGGCAGCAGGCCGTAGACCGAGATGGCCACCGGCGCCCAGGCGGCGTGGGCCTGCTCATGGGTCAGCCAACCGGCCGTAACGCCCAGCACCATGCCGGCCAGGATCAAGACCGCGAAAAGGCCCTTCATTCATATCCCCGAAATTATGTTTCAATTGAAACAAGCCTATGCCCGCACGGGCACACGAAGGCAAGCCTGTTGGAGTTTCAGGCCTTGGTCAAGGCACCGACGGCGCGGATGGGCGTTTTCAAGCCCCACGGCCGGTCTTTCAGCGCGCCGGAGATCGCCCAGGCCGACGAGGCGAGGCTGGACGCGACGAACAGCAGCGTCCAGTCCATATGGCCCTCGCCCGCCCGATGCCACAGCACCATCGGGATATGCACCAGCACCACAAAAGACGACATCATCAGGGCTTCCAGCGTCGCCGCCAGGCGCGGCATGACGCCGGTGACCAGGGCGAGGCCGGCCAGCAGATGCCCGGCGCCGGTCAGGTAAGCGAAAAACAGACGCCCGGGCAGCCAGGCCGGCACCATGTGCGCGGTCGCGCCGGCGAAGGCGAAGTGCGATGCGCCATATTCGATACAGGCGATACCGAAGACAATACGCGCGGCGCGAAGGCCCCTCTCGTTGCCGAGGGCGGCCACGGGGGGCTTTTCGCCGCAGCGGGCGCTCAACGCATACAGCGTCCAGGCACCACAGGCCATGCCGATATCCTCGAAGATGCCGAGCAAGGTGCCGATGAAACTCGAGGCCTTGTCGACCTGGGGCAGCACGGCGATGGCTTCTGGGATTTTCAGCGCAACGACCCACAGGCCGAGAAACCCGGCCAGGACCAGGGCCCCCCAGGCCATGGCGCCGCGCACGGCGAGCGCGCAAGCGGCCAGGATGAGAATCGCGCCGGAGAAATAGGCGAAGGGGGCCGGGACGAAGGTCGGCACCGGCTCCCATTGCAGGCTGTAGCTGCGGTAGATCAGGGACAGCAAACCCAGGCCCATCATGCCACAGGCGAACCCCGCGCGTGCCGCACCGGTTACCGGTCCTTCCGCCTTCATGCTGGATCCCTGCGTGGTTGTCCTGCGACGAGTAAGCGACCGAAGGGCGGTTTAGTCAAGCCAGGAGGCGCGCTTAGGCCTCCACCGGAACCCAGATCTCCAGCCCGCCCTCGCCGGTCATGCCGTTGAAGTTCGGGCCGTATTTTTCAAAGACGGGCTCGGGCAGCGCCTTCAAGCCGCTTTCGGGCAGCCACTTGTCCCAGATGGCGACCCAGGTGCTGCGGATGCCGGAAATATGCCCGGTGTGCGGAAAAACGGCGTAGGTCAGGGGCTTTAGCGCGACTTTCTTAAAGCCCTCCGGCAGGTCGGCTTTGGGATCGACCTCGACGCCGGCCATATAGTCAAAGCTGGTATCGGTCTGGTTATAGGCCAGACCGTAGGCCGTATCGGCCTCTCCGGTACGGCCCGGTATATCGGGCAGCCATTGCGAAAAGCTTTGCCACAGCGACGGAATGGCCGAGGCGGTTTCAGGTGTATAGCTTTCGGCCAGGCCGCCGATCGTCATGGCGCGGCCCTGTTTCACACTATGCGGGCTTGGGGTGTCGATTGAGCTATGGGTCATCAGGATAGGGTCCTGCAATGTGAGGGTGTCAACGGTTCCAGCCTCTCGCACGGCTTCAGGAGTCATTCCAAAAGCCGTTGAAAAGGCGCGTGTAAAGGCCTCATGCGAACCGTAGCCGGCGTCCAGCGCCACAGCCAGGATATCGGGCGCGCCGGCCGCCAGTTGGCGGGCGGCGATCGACAGCCTTCGCGCCCGGACATAGCCCATGACGCTTCGGCCCATGCGCACGTCGAACAGCCGCGCCAGGTGGAAGCGGCTGACGCCGGCGGCCTGGGCGATATCGTCGAGCGTCAGGTCGTTACCGAAATTGGTCTCGATATGCCAGAGCGCCTTCGAGGCGGGATTGACGGCAGGTCGCATGGAAGTCCTTTAGTTGCCTGACCAGCCTAGGGGCATTGCCCGCGGCGCATTTGATCAGGATTGACCTCGCAGTTCCTTTTTCAGCCAAAATTGAATGTCGGACTTGTCATCGGGATCGTAGCTGTGATCCTCGAGATCGTCGATCTTCCAAACGCCGCCCTCGCGAATGAAAACGAAGGTCACGCTGCACGGCGCATGGTCGTTGATGAAGGTCACGCGGATGATCTGCCCCTGGGGCGTTACCGGTTGGTCGGCAATGACCAGTTGCGAGATATCCCAGTCCTGGCCGTCGATCAGCACGTCGCTGTCGAGATTGCAGATGCCCTGCTCACGCTTTTCGCACGCCCGGTCGAAATCGATGGCGGCCTTCAGGCTTTTGCTGGCGTAACGACGGACCATGTCCTCGGCGCCGGGCATGTCTTTGCTGCCATCGGCGTGCGGATTGGCGAGATAGGGCGCATACAGCGCCTCGACAATCGCATGCGGCGTGGTCGGCACAGGCGCCGCCGCAACCATGGCCGCGGCCAATATCTGGATGATCATGTCGCCCTCCCCGTTTGGCTCAGGCTAACACGCTGATGCCCGTCTGTCGATTTGGGGGAGTGGTGCGGATGAGAGGACTCGAACCTCCACGCCTTGCGGCGCTGGAACCTAAACCCAGTGCGTCTACCAGTTCCGCCACATCCGCAGGTCCGGCGCGGTTCTTGGCGGGATTGGGGGAAAGTGTCAAGCGGGAACGATCATGCCGAACGATCCGGGGCTCGCCGATCGCTCCATCGGTGCCGACCCGCTTATTTCAGTTGGGCGCGCAATGCTTCAAGCTTGTCGCAAAACTTTGAAAGTTCAAAGTTCTGCGGATCATCATGGCCATCGGTAATACCGTCATCAATCGCGGCGTGGAAGGCCGGTATAAGCCAGGTCCCCGCTCGCCGGCTGGCAAGGATATAAATCAATGCGAGCTTTTCATATTGAGCATCGCTTAGTCCCGGAACCGGCGCAATCGCATCGTTTCCAGCCTTGCCCTTGGGGTCTGGTATACGGGGTTGGACGGACTCGACGTGAAGAAACAATCCCTTGGCATCCGTACCGACGACCTTGGATTCAAGCTTCGTTGCTCGCCAAGGCACTGAAAAATCATGCCCGACCAAAATCTTCCCGCTTCGGTCGATGAACACGTGCGCGGGAGAATTGGCAGTTGCGAAGTGGCTCAAAGCATTAATTTTGGGAGAGGTGTCGATATCTGACGGGAAGGCCGGTCCGGCAAGAAGGGGGGCGCTGGTATCGTGGATCACGAAATATCGTGCTTCAGACGCGTTCAAATCACCGTCGCTGCCGTGGGAAACCGGCTTATTCAAGTCAGCAAGCACCTCAGAAACCCCTGCGTTCGCGAGTAAACTGCGCAGTTTTCCATCGTCGATACTGACAGGCGCCCCGACGTAACGAGACAGGGCATCCGGTAAATCCGCCGGTTGGTGCGCGACATGCGCCCATTCGGAAACCTTGCGAAGAAGGCAAGACGCCTGGACAGTCGGACTACCGGCAAATTTGAGCGTCGTCGTATCAAATTTGCAGACGCCTACGATTTTCCCTTGTGCCGCCGATGTAGCACCGAAAAAGAACATAGATACGGCCATCGCGAAGACTGCCTGCCGCGCTAACCCTCGGGAGCCACCAGTGCCAGAAGTTTTGACCGACAAGCGTTCCATCACGCTTACCTCCCTTTTTGCGTCGATTTAATACACCATTGGCTGTATTACCACACCAAATGATGTCAGTAGAGTCCGAACGAAATCGGCCTTATTTTACCGCCCATTGCTATGAACGCGCTGTAATCCGGCCAAGAAAGAGAGTCCAAATGCTCTACACGCCGCCCGCGCAATCCATTCCGCACCTCGGAAAAATCGTCGAGCTGATTCAAAATTCATCTCCGATCGACAAGGCCTTCAGTCGAAAGCCGATGCTTCTGTCCCGCTGTGCCGGTGGCGAACTCTATCTCGACAGCGAGTTACAATTGGATACGGACGGTTGGACCGGAGGCCCTGGCGCCGATCCGACCCATCAATCTGAAACGAGTCTGCGATATCATGATGGAAGCTCGCTCAACGCCAATACCGTTCCGTATTTTGTGCTGCCGAAGCCGGTATCCTGGTCACAGCAATTGGGCGTTTCCGTCGGCGATTACGCCATGGTTCTTTTTGAAAACCTGATTACGCCGGCTGTACTAGGCGATTTCGGCCCCGAGGATGAGATCGGGGAAGGGTCGCTCGAGTTGCTTCGCCTGCTCGGGCAGGAACGTCTCCAAAAAGACGGAAGGGTCATAAATGTCGGTATGGGACCACGCGTTCTCACCATTATCTTCCCGGGATCTGGCAAGAAGCAACGTGGGTGCCTGAACGAAGCAAGTCTGATCCAAGACATGGCTATTGCGAAACACAAATTCACCTTGCTCGGCGGCGTCATCTAAAGTGCCCGATCTCGAATAAGGTAGCGTCGAACCGTGCCGAATGGCTTTTCTTCCCTTCCCAAACAGCGCTATGTTAGCGCAAACACGATAAGGGACCGGAACGCCATGTTGAAATCTCAAACGATACGCGCCGTCGTGCTGGCGGCTGGCCTCGCCATGGCGGGGTCGGTCCACGCGCAAGATGCCGCCGACCGCACCAGCCTGGCCACAGCCGCCGACCTCAAGGCCCAGGTGGCCGCCATGTTTGCCGCCATGAAGCCCGGCCAGACCTTTATGTGGCAACCGACGCTGAAGGACGGGCCGCGGATCTCGGCCGTCGAAATCTGGAAGGCGCCCGGCCGCCCGGCGGTCCATGTCGAGCAGGCTGAATATATCACGGTGCTGCAGGGCTCAGGCACGCTGGTCACCGGCGGCCATCTGAAGAACCCGCACCAGACCGGCGCCGGCCAGTTGGACGGCGATGAAATCGAAGGCGGCACGACCCGGCAACTGGTCGCCGGCGACGTCGTGCTGATCCCGGCCGGCACGCCGCACTGGTTCGGCATTCCAGGCGAGCCGCTGGTCCTGCTGGGCATCAAGATCCCGAGCCCCCAGTCCCAGTGATAGCTTAAGGGATCGATCAGGCCGCTTGGCCTCTAGCGAATCCCGTCGCCAAAGGTCGTTATCGCCTGCACGACGTCGGCCGGGTTCGACAGGAAGACATAGTGATGGGCATGCGGGATTCGCACGACGATCGCTGACGGCTGCTGGGCCTTGAGCGTTGCGATCTCGGCTTCTTGCTGTCGGGTATGCCGGTCGTCGTCGGCCTGGCGCGCGGCGGGATCGCTGCCGACCGGCAGATCGGACGCGCGCGGGACCGGCACGATCGCCAGGATCGGTAATTTGGGGGCGGTGAAGCGGTCTTCACCGGCCAATATCGCACTGTAGACAAAGTCCGGCGTCTTTTGATCGCCGACACCGCCGGTCGGCGTGTCGGCAAAGCCCTGGTGCAGTTCGTCCTCCGGGATCGGGCCGCCCAATTGGCCCGAAACCAGGCAACGAAACGCCGCGAAACTGGCCATGGGGTCCGGCCCCGAAGGCGGCGCGGCGCCGGCGGCGCTGGCGTCATCGGCGGCCCTGCCGGCAAGCGCTTCGGCCGTACTTTTATGCAGGGCGTCGACATCGGCCTGTAAGGTCTTCATATGCGGCCCGTCCTGCGGATCCGCCTGAAGTTGGGCGATGTCCTCAGCGACGCGCCGCAGGTCGGCCAAGTAGGCGCCACGGGCCGGATCGTAGACGGCGTATTCATGGATGGAGTCGAGATAGACCAGACCGGCGACCAGCTCCGGGTGACGGTCGCCGACGGCGCTCAGTTCCTCGCCGGCGATCGAATGGCCGACCAGGATCGGACGTTCGATCTTCAGGGATTTGAGAACGGCGACAATATCGTCGGCCAGGACTTCGGCCGTATAGCCGCCGGCCGGCGCGGACGAGGCGCCGAAGCCGCGCCGGGTGATGCCGTAGACGTGGAAGTGCCCGGCCAGAAGCGGTGCGATGTCGTCGAAGACGTGGGCGGTATTGCCCAGCCCCGACAACAGGACCAAGGGACGGCCCGTGCCGCCCCAGTCGAGCACTTCAAGCTTTACGTTATCGGCGACCGGGACGAACACCTGATGGAGGCGCGCGGTCTCGTCCTTCAGGCTCGACAGGTTGGACGGACAGGCCGCAGCGGAGCCCCCCTGCGCCAAAGCCAGAGCCAAAGCGACGGCGATCCCGATTTTGATCATGTTTTCCTCCCGCGAAGTACGGAACGATCTACGATAACCTTCGTATGCACTCAAATGAATTTTCCGTAAGGCCCGATTGCCGCCTGGATCGCAATAGCGACGCACTTCATGGATTGCAGCGCCTGTCATGCATCTGTTATCGCCGGGTGCTAGCTCCGGGCGAAAGAGGCTTCCCATGACATTCAAGATCACCCGCCGCCACGTCGTCCTGTCGCTTTCGGCCGCGGCGGCACTCCCCCTCGACGCCATGGCCCGGGACAAGGGCGCGCTGACCTTTCTTGCCGTCGGCGATTGGGGCCGGGACGGCGCCTTTCACCAGCAGGACGTTGCCGACCAGATGGGCAAGGCGGCCGGCGACCTGTCGGCGAAGTTCATCGTGTCGGTCGGCGACAACTTCTATGAAGACGGCGTCACCGGCGTCGACGATCCGATGTGGCAAACCTCGTTCGAAAACGTCTACAAGGCGCCTGCGTTGCAAGTGCCCTGGTATGTGGCGCTGGGCAATCACGACTATCACGGCAACTCCCAGGCGCAGATCGACTATAGCGGCAAGAGCCGGCGCTGGCGGATGCCCTCGCGCTGGTTTTCGTTTTCGCAGCGTACGCCGGACGGCGCCAAGGTCGACTTTTTCGTCCTGGACACCTCGCCGCTGATCAAGAAATACTATGCCGACGGCGCGCAGAAGGTGAAGGTGGCGGGCCAGGACACGGCGGCGCAACTGGCCTGGATCGAGCAGAGCCTGGCCGCTTCGGACGCCGACTGGAAGATCGTCATCGGCCACCACCCGGTCTATTCGGGTGGCAAGCTGACACCGGCCGCCGCCGATGCCGCGGCCGACAACAAGGGCGAGAGCTCACCGGGCGGATCGATCGATCTTGTCAATCTGCTCGACCCGATCCTGCAAAAGCACAACGTGCATCTGTACCTCAACGGGCACGACCACGACCTGCAGCACGTCGCGCGCGGGGTCACCCACTATGTCTGCACCGGGGCCGGGTCGAAGACGCGTACGCATTGCGACATGGAGGGCAGCGATTTCTGCTCGATGTCGTCGGGTTTTATCGCCTGCGCCGTCGACCGCCAAAAGATCAATCTCGTCTACAGCGATTATACCGGCGCCCAACTGCACGTGGTCGATATCGCCCGGGCCTAGACGGCACCGGCGGTTACGCCGGCGCTCACGCGTGACCGGAAAGGGTTACCCTTCCGGTCCATAGCGATGAAAGCCTCAGGTTTCAGGCGCGGCGTCCCGATCGGACAACGGACAAAAGGCATTGACCGGGCTTGGATGAAATGACCATCGCTTCCTGATATGCGCCGGCGCTACATGGCGCGGCATGACCATTCTCAGGGTCCATCACGTGACCCAATACACCTATGGCCGGCCGGTTGGCTTCGGCCGGCACAGGTTGCTGTTTCGCCCGCGCGACAGCTATGACCAGCGACTGCTGCAATCGACACTGATCGTATCGCCCGAACCCAGCGACCTGTTCTGGGTCCACGACGCATTCGGCAACTGTGTCGCCGTCGCTGATTTCGCCGGCGAGGCCGACTGCCTTCGCTTCGAAACCGATATCGTGCTGGAACACACGCCCCTGCTAAGCCCGCATTTCCGGGCCGACGAGGAGGCGAAGACGTGGCCCTTCGCTTATGACGACGAGACCCTGCCCGATCTTGCACCTTCGATGCAGCGACAATACCCAAACGACCGGATGACTGTGGCCTGGGCCAGGCGCTTTATCCCCAAGTCCGGTCCAACCGATACGGCGCGTTTGCTGGAAGACATCACCCTCGCCATCAAGGCGGACTTTACCTATAGCCGGCGCCTGAACAAGGGCACCCAGGCGCCGGACGTGACGTTGTCGAGCGGCATCGGCACGTGCCGCGATTTCGCGCTGCTCATGATCGAGGCCGTGCGGTCGCTGGGTTTCGCGGCGCGTTTCGTCACCGGCTATATCTACGTGCCGGCGCAGGACACTCATGAGCGCCTCCTGGACGTCCTGGGCGGTGGCGCGACCCATGCCTGGGCCCAGGTCTTCCTGCCCGGCGCCGGCTGGGTCGAGTTCGACCCGACCAACGGCATTATCGGCAACCGCGACCTGATCCGCGTCGGTGTGACCCGCGACCCGCGCCAGGCTCTGCCGCTTTGGGGCACGCACACCGGCACACCCGATGACAGCCTGGGCATGACGGTCGAGGTCAAGGTGACCACGGTCGAAGAGCCCTTCAACGATTTCACGAGCAAATCCCATGAGAATTAAAGCCGGCTATACGGTAAGCTTCGACTGTCCGAAACCGACGCCCATGCTCTTGTGCCTGAACCTGCATCCATCGCGCCGCACCGACCTGCTGACGCCACAGCAACTTCGCCTGTCGCCGGCCATCGACCATTGGGACTATGTCGACAATTTTGGCAATGTTTGCACGCGGATCATCGCGCCGGCCGGTCCGACGACGGTCTCGACGGCCTTCGTCATCCACGATTCCGGGCATTACGACTACGTCCCCGTCGACGCCGCCCAGCACGATATCGCCGATCTCCCCGACGACGTCCTGGTCTTCCTGCTGGGCTCACGGTACTGCGAGACGGACAAGCTGGCCGATTTCGCCTGGCGGACGTTTGCCGAGACCCGCCCGGGCTGGCCCCGCGTGCAGGCCATCCTCGACTTTACGCACACCCATATTCGCTTCGATTATCAGCGCGCCGACCCGACGCGTAGTGCATTCGGCGCCTATACGGACCGCGTCGGCGTCTGCCGCGATTTCGCGCACCTGGCCCTGACCCTGTGCCGATGCATGAATGTTCCGGCCCGGTATTGCACTGGGTATCTCGGCGATATCGATACCGGCCCCGTGCCCGGACCGATGGACTTTTCCGGATGGTTCGAGGTCTATCTCGGCGGACACTGGTATACGGCCGATGCACGGCATAATAAGCCACGCGTCGGCCGCATTCTCATGGCGATCGGGCGCGACGCCACCGACGTCGCTATCTCAACCCAGTTCGGGCCGGCGACCTTGACCGGCTTCACTGTCGTCACGGACCAGGTGATGTCATAGCCGTTACCCGGACCGACGCGATCGATGACTGGCCGGCGCCCGTCCAGGCACTCAACCCGGATGGCGCATCGGATATCGTCCTATTGTGCGAGCACGCGTCGAACCATATCCCGGCTGAATATGGTGGCCTGGGCCTGACGAGCGAAGATCTTCGTCGCCATATCGCCTGGGATATCGGCGCGTCGGCCGTCACCCGACGGCTGTCGGCCTTGCTCGACGCGCCGGCTTTCCTCGGCACGACGTCTCGTTTGTTGATCGATCTCAACCGGCCGCTAAATGCCGAAGGCAGCATCGTCACCCGGTCGGAAACCACCGACATCCCGGGCAATGCAGGTCTCGACCGCCTGGAACGCGACCATCGCGCCCGGCGTATTTTCAGACCGTTTCACACCTGGGTCACGCGCCATCTCGATCGTCGTCAGGGTGCGGGCCGGCCGGTGCGCCTCGTCAGCCTGCACAGCTTCACGCCGGTTTTTCTCGGCGTCAAGCGACCGTGGGACGGCGGCGTCCTGTTCGATCGCGCCCAAGCGTTCGGCATGAGCGTCGTCGGCGGTTTGCGCCGGGCCGGCCTGAATGTCGAGGCCAACGTGCCCTACCGGACCGATCGGGCCGAGGACTTCGCCGTGCCGGTCCACGGGGACGATCGAGGCATTCCCGCCATATTGATTGAAATCCGCAATGACCAAATCCGCGACGAGGCCGGCGTCGAGACCTGGGCGACCCGTCTGAACGATATCCTGGGCTCAACGTGACGTCCACGTCAGGCATGGCGGCCATATAATCTGGATCGCGGGCCGTGGCGCTTACTTATCTTGCGCCCTGTAGGCTGAGCCTATCCGAAAAAGGCAGGTTTCCCTTGTATCCAACCCTCGTCACCCTTGTCATCGCCGCCATAACCGCCATCGTCGGTTTTCGCGCCATCAAGGCATTCAAGACCGCTCATCCCGACCTCTGATGTTCGGACCGGAAAGGTTTTCCCTTCCGGTCCGGTTGTTTAACGCCTCAGGTTTTCGCCGCGGTGTCCCGATCGTTGGCGGCGCCCCCACCGGCCGTCTCGACCCGATCTTCCAGGCCGTGCGTGCGATCGAGCCACGCCTTGTTCGGCGCGTCGGCCGCTTCAGCTTCATCACCCGGAAGCCCGTCTTCACCGGGGTCGCTTAAGACGGAATCGTCGTCGCGAAGCGCCACATCGTCCGACAGGCCGCCCGGCACGTAAGAGCGCACACGGGCATTGCCGATAGCCGGGTCGCGCGCGTCCGATTGCGGCCTTTCGACAACCGCGATCACCACCGCCGCCGGTTCGGCTTCACCCATATCGGTTGACGCGGCCAGATAGGCCGGCCTGTCCTCGGCGGGCAGATCGTCCATCGTCGTTGTATCCGTTTCCGCCCAGCCCTCGCTACGCCCCCACCCTTCGCTACGCCAAGCCTGTTCGGCGCCTTCGACGTCGGTCGGGTGGAAGCCGTCGAGAATATCGACCGCACCTGCCGCGCGGCCCTGCTCCGTATGGACGGTGACCAGGGTCTGGCCGCGGCGCAGGCCTTCGCCGTACAGATGGACGTCCTTATGGCCACCGAAGAAGGCCTTGACACTGTCCCAGAAGGTGTGGTCGGGGGCGGCTTTCGGGTCGGTCGCGTCGGCGCCGTTCGACGTGACAACGACCTTGTCGTAGCCGGCCTCGATCAGGGCTTGCTGGGCCTGGCGCGCATCGTCTTCGCCGGCGAAAAGCGCGACGACCGTCCGATCCTGGATAAGCGGGTTTTGTTCTTTAATGCCATCGGTCTTTGGAATGGCGTTTTGGTCGTCCATGGGAAATTCTCCGGTCTGGAGTGAATAGGATAAGGCCCCGGTCGAACGAACGGGGCCTTTGGGGTCTATTGCGCCGGCGTGAGGGTCTTCGCCTCGCCAAGGGCGTCCTTGTTTACTTCCGACAAGGCGAGCGTATTGAGCTTTTCGTCGGTCGCCTTTTCTTCGGCCAGAGTCTCGGCGAGCAGCTTGGCGACATCGTTATGACCCAGCGACTTGGCGATCGTGACGAGCGCGCCGTAGGACGCGATCTCATAGTGTTCGACCTTCTGGCCGGCGACGATCAGCATGGCGTCGCGCACCGGGCCCTTGTCGATCTCGTCGATGGTTTCCTGGCCCTCTTCGACCAGGCCTTCCATGGCCAGGCACTTGATGCGCTGCAGCTTGACGCCGGTCAGCTCGACGATCTGGTCGATACGCTCGATCTGGCCGCGGGTTTCTTCGAGGTGGGTGGCGAAGCCGTCGGCCAGCTGCGCATTGCTGGCGGCCTTGGCCATTTTCGGCAAGGCCTTCGTCAATTGCTTTTCAGCGCTGTAGATATCCGACAAGGCATGAATAAAAGCATCTTCGAGAGATTTGATCTTGGGCATCTTGGCCTCCAAATATTTTGGTGAATGTGCACCCTATCGAATTCTTCATAAGTTCATGATGGGGAAAATCTGAATAGTCGAGAATTTACTCAGTACACTTGTGCGCACTATATTTGCCGTCACAGCCGCGACTATCAGAATTTGATTTATGACGACGACGCGCCTGCCACGTCTTTACGTGCGGGCTGATAGGTGTGCCCGGTCACAACACCCCTTATCCGCGCAATTGCGCCCCTGACCGAGGATATTGCCATGGCTGATCACATGGACGACCGCGCACGCACCGATGCCGCATTCGACGGACAGACGATCCAGCAGGGCACGGGCGGCGAAACGCACCAGGCGGACGGTACAGCGGTCCTGACCACGGCGCAGGGCGCGCCCCTATCGGACGACCAGAATTCGCTGAAGGTCGGCGGCCCGCGCGGTCCGGTCGCGTTGGAAGACCATATCCTGCGCGAAAAGATCTTTCACTTCGACCATGAACGCATTCCCGAGCGCGTCGTCCATGCCCGCGGCTACGGCGCCCACGGCTATTTCGAGACCTATGACAGCCTGGGCGACGTCACCGCCGCCGACATCTTTGCCCGCCCCGGCGAAAAGACGCCGGTCTTCGTGCGCTTCTCGACGGTCGCGGGCAACAAGGGCTCGGCCGACCTGGCGCGCGACGTGCGCGGGTTCGCCGTCAAATTCTATACCAAGGAAGGCAATTGGGACCTGGTCGGCAACAATATACCGGTCTTCTTCATCCAGGACGCCATCAAGTTTCCCGACCTGATCCATGCGGCCAAGCAAGAGCCCGACCGCGACTTCCCGCAGGCCCAGACCGCGCACGACAATTTCTGGGACTTCATCTCGCTGATGCCGGAAGCGATGCACATGATCATGTGGACCATGTCCGACCGCGCCATTCCGCGCGGCTTTCGCTTCATGGAAGGCTTCGGCGTTCATACCTTCCGCCTGGTGGCGGCGGACGGCAAGTCGACCTTCGTCAAGTTCCACTGGAAGCCCAGGCTCGGCCTGCAGTCGGTGGTATGGAACGAGGCGGTCAAGATCAACGGCGCCGATCCGGATTTTCACCGCCGCGACCTGTGGAACGCCATCCAATCCGGCGCCTATCCCGAATGGGAGCTGGGCGTGCAGCTGTTCGACGAGGCCTTCGCCGACCAGTTCGACTTCGATGTGCTCGATGCCACCAAGCTCATTCCCGAAGACATCCTGCCGGTGCGTATCGTCGGCCGGCTGGTGCTGGACCGCATGCCGGACAACTTCTTCGCCGAGAC
>OUWB010000452.1_pt1 | contig 16939 bp, 17 predicted proteins | sample 1779821 | NCBI WGS metagenome assembly OUWB01 (sample SAMEA3914806, study PRJEB12502) | metagenome | biome: forest; material: soil | place: Canada | collected 2011-08-03 | depth 0.1 m
TCCCGACGTCATGCGCTGGCTTTTGCAGAGACGCCTGTCGCTCGACCTGCTGATCGACGTTACCCAGATTCGCCTGGGCGTCGAGCCCGTCGCCGCCGGCCTGGCGGCGCGGACCGCCACGGAGGAAGGGCGACAAGACATCTCCAGGGCCGTCCTGCGCATGATCGCGGCCGAGGCCGGCGACGACGACCCGCTGACGTCGGACATGTCGTTTCACGTCGCCGTCCTGCAGGCCAGCGGCAATCGCTTCTGCCGGCAACTGCACGAAATGATCGAGACCGCCCTGCGCTTTTCCATTCGCCTGACCAACAGCTTGAAGGGCGTCCAGTTGGCCAGTATCGCCGACCACAAGGCGGTGGCCGACGCCATACTGGCGCGCGACAGCGCCGGCGCCGAAACCGCCATGCGCGAGATGATCCAGGGCACGCTCGATCTGCTGCTGATGCTGCGCGACCAAAAGGCGCTGGAAGGCGTTTTGGATACGGTACCGCCCGCTAGATCGGAATGATTTTAAGTGGAAGCATCATTCCGATCTAAGTCTTTGCTTGGTCGCGCAATTTAACCGAAAAGTGGTATGCACTTTATCGGATTGCGCTTTAGGTCGAGCGCACACTCAACGAGGTCTGCAGCATTTCCGAGCGCACGTCCTCGCCATTGATGAGTTGCAGGATCTTCTGCGCCAGCAATTGCCCGCCATTGCGCCAGTTCTGGTGCACGCTGGTCAATGACGGCGAAAAGGTCGCGGCCATCGGCGTGTCGTCGTAGCCGATCACCGCCACCTGTTCCGGCACACGGATATTGGCCTCGATCAGCGACCGCACGAAGCCCATGGTCATCAAATCGTTGGAACCCAGCACGCCGTCGAACTTCTGGCCTTGCGCCAGCAGGGTCTCGGCCGCCTCCAGCCCGCCGGTGAAGGTAAACGGGCACGGCACGCTGTCGACGATGCGCGCGCCATTGGCTTCGGCCGTGTCGCGGAAGCCCAGAAAGCGTGCCTCGACTTCGGCGTGACGCGTATCGCCGAGAAAGACCAGGCGGCGGCGGCCCAGCGTCGTCAGCCGGTCGGCGGCGATCGATCCGCCGTGATAATTGTCCGAACCGACGATGCGATAATCGGCGCCCTCGTGCGGCGCGCCCCAGACGACCAGCGGGCAAAAGATCGGCTGCAGCGCCTTGACCGCGGCGTCGTGCACGCCCTGGCCCAGCAGGATGATGCCCTCGGCCGACTGAAACGCCACGGAGTCCTTGCCGGCCATGGTGGTCAGGAGCAACGAATAGCCGCGCGAGGTCAGGGTCTGGGAAATGCCGCCCAGCAGCTCCAGCGGATAGGGATCGGACATCAGCCGGTCGGGCGTCGGGTTCATCTCGACGATGACGCCGACCGTGTGCGAGCGTTCGAGGCGCAGATTGCGCGCCGCCTGGTTGACGCGGTAGCCGTGTTCCTTGGCCAGCGCGAAGATGCGGTCGCGCGTGTCGGTATTGACGGCGAAGCCGCCGCGCAGGGCGCGCGACACGGTGATCTTCGACACGCCGGCGAGCTTCGCCAGCTCATCCATGGTGATCTTGGATCCGGCCACTGTGTCTCCCGTTCGCAGTATTATTCCGCCTTCCGCTTATGAATCGCGCCGGGGGTCATGTCAAACCGCCGGCGTGCCGAGGCGGCGGCGCAGGATCCACAGCGCGCCCATCAGCAAGGCCAGCGGCACGAGGGTCAGGGCGAAGGCGTGTTCGCCGCCGAAATGGCTGAACACCTGGGCGGTAATGAACGAGCCGAGCGTGCCGCCCAGGGCCGAAAAGGCGATGATCAGGCCGGTCATCGGCGCCTGGCGATGTTGCGGCAGGGCGCTCAGCACGATCGAGTTCAGGGTCGGGTAGATCGGCGAGAAGAAGAGACCGGCCGCCGGCAGGATGAAGACCTGAAGCGGCGGATGCAGCCAGTCGGCGCCGGCATTTGCGACGATGGAAGAAGAATGGGGTGGCGCGAAGACGATCGAAACCAGGATCACGCAGGCCGTGCCGATAACGCAGCCATACATCACCACCGGCCAGGCGACGCGGCGCAGGATCAACCCGCCGGCCAGCCGCCCCACCGCCAGGGCCGCGGCGAACAGGCCGCCGGCCTGGACGCTCATCTGAGCGGTCAAGCCCAGCACTTCGCGATTATAGGTCGGCAGCCACGAGCCCAGGCTTTGTTCGATCAGCACATAGACGAAGATGCCGGCCAGGAAGGCGGTGAGGAATTTCGCGGTGAACAGGGCCGGAATGGCGCCCAGATCCCTGTACCAGGGCACTGCAATAGCATCGGGCGCCTGTTGCATCGGCGGCAGGGGCGTCACCATCCATAGGCCGGCGGCCGCCAGGGCCACCACGGCCAGCACGATATAGACATTGAGCCAGCCGAGCGCCTCCGGGTGCACAGGGTTGATGAAGGCCGAGAAGATCCACGCGCCCGACAGGACGGCGAACATGAAGAAGCTTTCGACCAGGCCGGTAAAGCTGGCATGGGCTTTCGGGTCGGTATGCAGCAGGCCGATCGACGAATAGACCGCGACCTTGACCAGGGCGAAGGTGATGCCGATGACCAGGAACAGCCCGGCCGTCGTCGAAAAGGCCGGAAACAGGCGCATGAGGAAGCAAGCCGCCGCCACGCCCAGCAGGGCGATGACGATGGCGCGCTGATAGCCGAGACGCGGCATGAAGCTGGCGACGGCGAAACTGACTCCCGCGATCGACAGGTCCTTGCACGCTTCGAGGATCGAGCCCTCGGGCTTGGTAATGTGGAAGCTGAGGATCGATTGCAGGATGACCGTGCCGACGCTGTTCAGCAGCACGGCATAGATCATGTAGACGAGGATCAGAGCGAAACCGGCGCGCCAACGGGCCATCAGCGATCCCTTACCAGATCTGGATACTTGGCCAAGAGCGCCCGAGTCACGCCGTTGGTCCAGCCGAAACCGTCCTGCAGCGGATATTCGCCGCCGCCGCCGGGGCGCAGGTCCTCGACATCGTATTTTTCGAGCATCTTGCCGGTCTCGCGATAGGCGGTCTCGACGGTCAACAGCCAGCGTTCGGCGATGGTCCGCGCCAAGTCGCCCCGACCATAGGCGTCGAGACCCTCGATGGCGATCCACTGCAGCGGCGCCCAGCCATTGGGCACGTCCCATTGCTGGCCGGTCGTCACGGTCGTGGTGCGCAGGCCGCCGCGCGCCAGCAGGCGATCGCGCGTCGTCGCGGCCACGGCGCGGCCCTGCGCCGGCGTCGCCAGGCCGAGGAACAAGGGATAGAGCGTCGCCGCCGACAGCACCGGCGTCACGCGGCCTTCGACATGGTCGTAGTCGGCGAAGCGCCCCTCGCCCTCCAGCCACAGATGCCGGTGTATGGCGGCGGCGCGGCTTTCGGCCAGGCCGCCGAAACGCATCGCCGTCTCGGCCAGGCCTTTGTCGTCGCGTCCGGCTTCCGCGGCGGCGGCGGCGATGGCGCGTTCCAGCGTCCATAGCAGGCTGTTGAGGTCGACGGGGATGATGTCGGCGGTCTTGATGGTGGCGAAGTCGAGCGGATCGCCGAGCCAGCGCGACGAGAAGTCCCAGCCTGAGGCCGCGCCGGCGCGCAGATGGCGAAAGACCTCGGCCGGCGGGCGGCCGCTGCGCGTGGCGGTGGCGGTGTCCTCGGCATAGGCTTCGTCGCGCGGCGTATCGCGGTCGTCCCAATAGCGGTTGAGCCGGCTGCCGTCGGGCAGGGTCACGACACCGGCCCCGCCCATCCAGTAGGCGTGCTCGGTCAGCAGCGCGGCCAGGCGCCGGCGGCGCGCCGCCTCGTCGGTGGCCGGCGACAGGCCCGACATCAGGGCGAAGAACGGCGGCTGCGAGCGGCTGAGATAATAGCTGCGCGTGCCGTTGGGGATGTGGCCGAAGCGTTCGATCAGGCTTTCGAAATTGTGCAGCATGGCCTCGACGAGGTCGTCGCGGCCGTCGCACGCCAGGCCCAGCATGGTGAAATAGCTGTCCCAGTAATAGATTTCGCGAAAGCGGCCGCCGGGCACGACATAGGGCTCGGGCAGATAAAGCGCCGACGATCCGGCCGGCGGCGTTTCCGGTTGGCGCTCCAGCGCCGGCCACAGGCGGGCAATGTGTTCGCACAGTCCGGATGTATCGCGGTCGCCGGCGTCGGGCGTGACCGGTGCCGACAGATCGAAATGGCGGCCGACGAAGGCGCGCAGGGCGTCGCGCGTCGCGGGCTTTTCAAGGTGATAGGCGGCCAGGATGCCGGCGGGCGTGCCGCGCGGTATGGCGTCGGCGAAGGTCTTGCCGTCGGCGAACACTTTTTCGAGTTGCACGCGTTCGAACAACGGACCGAACAGGTCCGCCGGGCTCGACGCCAAGGCATCGGGCGCCAAGGCAACGACCTTCGAGGCGGGCTCGGCGGGAACGGTTTTCAACGAGGCGTGTCGGTCGGTCATCAGCTCAAATCGGGAAAAAGGCGGGTGGGCCGCAAGAGGCGCGCGGCCCACCCTGAGGTAAGGGAGGCGTTAACCGCACATCCCGATCGCGGCCAAAAACGCGGCCATGGTCCGGCGTGCAGGGAGGCGAGGTCCGTAGGTCTCAAGCTCGATACCTAGAGCACTTCCCGATAAAGTGGACGCCACTTTTCGGATAAGAAGTGCGTAGAAACAAAAGCCTAGAGCAGTTTTTCGAATCAATTTGATCGAAAAATGCTCTAGAGACCCCGCCCGGTGGGCTGATTTAGTAACTGACCTTTACGCTGGCCGTTACCGAGCGTCCGAAGATCGGACGAACGTCCGGATAGGCGTTTCCGCCGCCGACGATCCGCGGGTCGCCTTCGGTCAGGCCGTGCGAGTTCGTCAGGTTATCGCCGGCAAGTTGGAAGGTCAGGTTCTTGTATTCGACAATGAAACCCGCGCTGATGGTGCTGTAGGCCGGCAAGGGTTGATCGTTTTGCAAGTCGCTGTAGCGTTCGCCGACCGAGGAATAGGTCCCGTAGAGGGTGGCCTTGGCGTCGCCGGAAATGTGGAACATGAAGGTCGGCGTGACCCGGTACTGGTATTTGGGAATACGCACGGCCTGGTTGCCGTTGAACGTGGTGCCCGGCGCATTTGTTTTCGGGCTTTCCCAATCGTCATTGGTGACGATGCTGAAGCCATTATCCAATGACCAACGGCCATCGAATTCGAGACCGGTTGTTTTCGATCCCGCGATCTCAGGCGGGACCCCGACGTCGTTATAGACGGCACCGATGACTTGATCGCCGAAGATCGTGGCGTCGGCATCGAATTCGTGATTGTGGAATTTGACACCGGCTTCGGTCGATTTAACCTCCCACGGCAGGTCAAACGCGGGGATGGGTCCAGCGACGCCGGCCGGCTCGACCTCGCTTCTCACATCGTCGAAGCTCGGCATGTGCCAGCCGTCGGAGATGCGGGCATAGGCGTCGAAATTGGAGGTGAACTTATAGTTGGCGCCCGCCGTCCAGGCTGTTTTGGTTTGGTTGATATCCAACTGCTCTTGAGGCGTGGGCGCGTTCAACAAAAGGTAATCGACCTTTTGGTTTTCACTGCGCACGGCGCCGTCAAGCCGCAACGCATCCGTAACCTCCCAGGAATCGGCGAGGTAAAATGCATTGACATCGGCCGTACCGGACTCGGTGATGTTGAATCCGCCGGCCCCATTGACGCGGGCCAGATTGACGATATCGTCCGCGCCGCCCACCTGGACCCAGAAGCTGTTGCTTCCAAGGCTCCACGCGTCGTCCGACGAGAAGTGGTTATAGTAATAGCCGGCCGTTATCTTGTTGTTGCCCTGGTTGAACGTGAGCGAGGCGTCGTTCGTCAGCGCGCGAAGGTGTTTGATAATCAGCCAGGCATCGTAATTCTGGACGAAATCGCCAGATGCCAGGGCCTGATTGGTGTCTACGCCCTTGACGACGGTCTGACCCGCCGTTCCGTCGCCCGCCGCCAGGGCTTGCGCGACCGTCAGGGCGCCGGCGCCCTGGTTTACCAGGCCGTTGGTGTCCAGAAAGCCATCGGTGTAGCCGAATTTGTCGGAGAAGCTGACGCCCCCGAAATCCTGGCTGTAGTTCGCGCCCGAAATAGTCCCCTTCCAACCCCGGCCGTCTCCCATGTCGGCTTGCTCGGTCGGGCCATTGGCGCCGGTGCCGGGGACGATGATGGTTTGATAGCGGGTATAGTTGTTGACCGGGTTATAGGTGCCGACATTGATACCCGGGACATTGGTCGCGAAGGGCAGATACCACTCGCCATGATCGTCCGTGGAGCGGGCAAAGACGTCCAGCTTTCCGCCGTCGAATTTCTTGGTGATGTTGACGGTGAACTGGTGACCGACTTCGGTATCGAAGTCGGTCTTGCGGACGGTGTCGCCGGACGTGGCGAACCCGCCGACCATGAAGTAGAGGTCGTCGGCGATCTTGCCGCTCAAATAACCGTCTATGCGCTTTTGGTTGTAGCCGGACGTCGAAACCTTGATATCGCCGGAGGACTCGTCGCTGCCCTCCCTGAGCAGCAGATTGGTCGTCAAACCCGGCTGCCCGTCGGAAAACGTCGAGGCCGGACCGCCATTGACGGCTTCGACCGAACCGACCGTCTCGTCCATATAGACGAGGGCGGTCTGGTCCATGAACGATGGGCTATTCGCCCCGAAAACCGGAATGCCGTCAAACTGCATCGTCACGAACGGCGCATCCCCGGTGCTCGGGATCCCGCGGACGAAAATGTTCGAGGTGCCCGTACCGCCCGAGCTTTCGACCCATACGCCCGGCACCGCCGTCAACAGCTCGCCCGTGGTCTTGGGGGCGAGGATATCGATCGCCGCGTGCGAAAGCGTCGTGATCGAGTAGCCGGCTTCGAGCTTCTTGACGCCGGTTCCCCCGGCATGGCCGGTGACGACGACCACGGTGGCGTCATCGGTGCTGCTTTTTGGCGGGGCGGGCGCGGCGGTCTGAGCCGAAGCGGCACCTGCCATGGCCAGAGCCATCGCGGCCAGCGAGACCGTGCCCATGAACCGGCGGGTATTGAGGCTTCTCATCGTGTTTCTCTCCTGTGACGGTGTGTCTTTATGCGTTCTGTACTGACACGAGGCCGCGGGCAGATCGTCTGTCCGTAGGAAAGCGCCGCTTGTCCTGGTCGTCCTCGAAGCGGTCTTGTCGCCGCCTATGGCATCGATATCATGACATCGATGCCATAGGCAACATGGAAAATGTTCAAATGGTGTCAAAAAGTTAAAACCTTATATAAATCAATAGAAAATCGACACCCCCGGCGGCCTATGCCAGGTCTTCCGGCCGGTCGATATCGCGAAGAATTCCAGTGTGAGCGCTATCAAGCCAGGCGACGCGATAGCGCCCTGCGTCGATCAGCCCGCGACCGCCGCGGTCGCCGGTCAGCGCCTTCAGCTCGGTGAAACAGGCCGCGCCGAACAAGACCGGGTGGCCGGCCCGGCCGGCGTGGCGCGGCGCGACGATGTCGGCCTTACCCTCGGCGAAGCGGGCCGCGATGGCGGCATAGAGGCCCGGCGGAATGTCGGGCATGTCGGCGAGGACGATGAAGGCGCCGTCGACCTCGCCAAGCGCGGCGATGCCGCAGGCCAGGGACGTGCCCATGCCGTCATCGGCGCGGGCATTGACCACCGGCGCAATATTATACCGGCGCACGACCTCGCCAATCGGGTCGTCGTCGCGCACCACGCAGATTTTTTGCGCGAAATCGAACCCGGCCAGCGCCTCCAGCGCCCATTCGATCAACGGCCGATCGCGGAACCGCGCCAACCGCTTGTCGGCGCCGAAGCGTTGGGCGCGGCCGGCGGCCAAAACGACGGCGGCCAGTTTCACCGCGCCCGCGCCCGCCACGACGTCACCACCTGGGCGACAATCGACAGCGCGATCTCCGGCGGCGTGCGCGCGCCGAGATCGAGCCCGATCGGCCCGTGGATGCGCGCCAGTTCCGGCTCGGCCCTGCCCTGTTGCCGCAGGGCCTCCAGGCGCCGCTCGTGCGTCCGCCGGCTGCCCAGGGCGCCGATGAAGAAGGCCGGGCTGTCGAGCGCCGCCGTCAGTATATCGGCTTCGAAGCTGTGGTCGTGAAAGGTCACGGCGACGGCGGTCCATGCGTCGAGCACGGCGCGGAAATCCCCGGCCGAGGTCAGTTCGGCAACCGGCGCCTCCGCGCCCAGTTGCGCGCGCACCTGGCGGTCGGAGGTGTGGACCTCGACCGCCATTTCCAGGGCGGCGGCCAGACGCGCGGCGCTGACGGTCACCACGCCTTGGCCGACCACGACCAAACGGCATTGCGGCAGGAAGGGCACGACGATTCGATCCGCCGCAACGGCCGGCGGATCGTCCAGCACGGCGGCCTGCAGCGTCGGCTCGTCGATGCAGAGCCAGGCCGGGCGGCGCGCCTCACGCGCCTCGACCAGCCTGTCCACCGCGGCATCGTCGAGCGTCACGTCGAAGTGCACGTGAATGCCCGAGCCGCACGGCAGTTCGATATCCTTGTAACGCGAGCCCTGGCCGTAGAGTTCGATCCGGTTCTCCCCGCGCGCCATTGCCGTCAGGGCGTCCAGCACCAGGGCGCGTTCGGCGCAGCCGCCGGTAATGGCGCCTGTACTACGACCATCGTCGCACACCGCCATCTGGCTGCCGACCGGGCGCGGCGAGCCGCCGTCGACGCGGACCAGGGTCAGCAAGGCCGTGCGATGGCCTTCGCGCCGCCACGCCTGCATGCGGCCCAACACATAGTCGGCATAGACGGGCGGATCGATCAGCAGCGGCGCGTTCATGGCCTAGGCCTTCGCCAGCTTTTCAGGCAACAGCGGCAGGTCGCGAACGCGCACGCCGCAGGCGGCGAAAATGGCATTGGCGACCGCCGGCAGGACCGGCGGCAGGGCCGGCTCACCCAAGCCGGTCGGCGGATAATCGCTGAGCAGGAAGTGCACGTCGACCTGCGGCGCCTTCGACATGCGCATCATCGGGATCGCATCGTAATTCTGTTCGCGCGCCGCGCCCTTGTCGAAATGGATCTCCTGGCGCAGCGACCCGATGCCGTCGAGTATGGCGCCTTCGACCTGGTTGCGCGCCCCCGACGGATTGACGATGGTCGAGCCGACATCGCCGACGCACCATACCTTGAGCACCTGCCAATCTTCCTTCGTCACCCTGACCTTGGCGACCTCGGCGAAATAGCCGGCATGGCTGAAATAGCAGGCGACGCCGTAGCCGGTGCCGGGCTCCGCTTTCGTCTTGCCCCAGCCCGAGCGCTCGGCGACCGTTTCCAGAACGGCCTTCATGCGCGCGGCATTATAGCCCCGGCCTTTCACCGCATCGGCGGTGTGGCCGGCCATATGCCTCAGCCGGTGTTCGACCGGGTCCTGGCCCGCGGCGCGGCAGATCTCGTCCCAGAAGCTTTCGTGGACGAAACCCAGGCCGTTGGACGACGGCGCGCGCAGATAGCCGGTCTGGACGATGGTCGGGATGGCCGACTGTTCGAAGCGATAGTTTTCGACCACGGCGCCTGGGAATTGGTCGCCGTCGATGCCGGCGCCCTGGGCGGTCTTGCCGTCATACGAATAGGTCACGCCGTGCACCTGATAGGCGATGACCTTGCCGTCAGTATCGAGCCCGGCGCGCAGCTTGTGGAACGAACCGGGCCGGTAGAAGTCATGCGCGACATCGTCCTCGCGTGTCCACAGCAGTTTGACCGGCACGCCGGCCTTGAGCGCGATCGACGCGGCCTCGAGCATATAATCGTTTTCCAGCCGCCGGCCGAAGCCGCCGCCCGTGCGGCGCATATGGACGACGACCTTGTCGCGCGGCAGGCCAAGCGTCCTGGCCACCAGGTCGCCGCCATCACCCGGCGTCTGCGACGGCGCCCAGATTTCGACGCCGCCGTCCTTGGTCGGCGCGGCGGTGCAGTTCTGCGGCTCCAGCGGCACGTGCGGGATGAAGGGCACGCTGTATTGCGCCTCGACGACCTTGGCCGCCCGGGCGAAAGCGGCGTCGACATCGCCATTGTTCCTGGTCACCGTCCCCGGCGTCGCCAATAGTGACTGCGCCGTCTTCGCATAGATCGCGCTGTCGTGTGGCGCACCGAAGGCATCGTCCCAGACGGCGCCCAGCGTGTCGCGCGCCGCCTTGGCGTACCACCAGCTCTTGGCCAGGATGGCGACGCCCGGGCGAACGCCATGCATGTCGTCGGAGCCTTCCAGCACAAAGGCATCGGTCACGCCACGGCACTTTTTGACCGCGTCGAGATCGCACGATTTCAGTCTGGCGCCGAAGACCGGCGACTTGACATAGACGGCGTAGACCATGCCGGGCACCGCCGTGTCGATGCCGAACAGGGGCTCGCCCTTGAGCACCAGCGGGCTGTCGATGCCGGGCTTGGCCTGGCCGATAATCGTATAGGTCTTCGGATCCTTGAGCCTGACCGTAGCCAGATCCGGCGCCGGCAAGGCCGCCGCCCGGGCCGCCAGCGCGCCATAGGTGGCCTTGCGGCCGGACACCATGTCGAGCACCTGGCCCTTCGAGGTCACCAGCCCATCCGGCGAGACATTCCACTGCGCCGCCGCGGCCGACACCAGCATCAGGCGCGCCGCCGCGCCGACCCGGCGCAACGGCTCCCAGTTGTTCGGCGTCGAGGTCGAACCGCCGGCGCTTTGGTCGCCGAAGCGCTTGGCGTCGATCGGCGCATTGTCGATGCGCACCCGGTCCCAGTCGGCGTCGAGTTCCTCGGCGATCAGCATCGGCAGCGACGTCTTGATGCCCTGGCCGATCTCCGGCCCGCGCGCCAGGATCAGCACGGTGTTGTCGGGGCGAATCTCGACATAGTCGCCGACCCAGGCGCCGTCCGACGGTGTCGCGGATGACGATCCGGCGCCGAGACCGAGCGCCAGGGCGCCACCGGCGCTCAAGGATGCGGTGAGGAAAAAGCGGCGGTCCATCTCAAGCCTCCCGACTATCGGTGATGGGGAGACCGGCCGCCTGCTTTATGGCGGCACGGATGCGGGTATAGGTGGCGCAGCGGCAGAGATTGCCGTCCATGGCGGTGTCGATATCGTCGTCGCTCGGCTTCGGCGTCGCCTGCAGCAGGGCCACGGCCGACATGATCTGGCCGCCCTGGCAATAGCCGCACTGCATGACGTCGAGGTCGAGCCAAGCCTGGCGCACCTTGGCGCCGAGCGGCGTCTCGACCAGGGCCTCCAGCGTCGTCACCGCGCCGTCGACGCTGCTGACCGGGGTGATGCAGGCGCGCACGGGATTGCCGTCGATATGCACGGTGCAGGCGCCGCATTGCGCCACGCCGCAACCGTATTTCGGCCCCTTCAGGTCGAGTTCGTCGCGCAAAACCCACAGCAGCGGCATATCGTCGGGGACGTCCAGGCTATGCGCGACGCCGTTGACCGTAAGCTTGATCATGAATCCTGCCCTCTTGACGCATGGTTTTGCGTATAGAACCAGAGGTCAGGCCACCGTCAAGTAACAGATCAGGCAAGTCACATATCCGCTAATTGCCCTACGACAAGCCCGCCAGGAAGGCGTCGATGGCCACTACGGCTTCGGGCTCGTCGAGCATGGGTGCGTGGCCGCGATTGGGCACGGTGACCGCGATCATCCCCTCGTGGCGCTGCGCCATCGTCTCAAGCGTCACGGCGCTCAACAGGTCGGACAAGGCGCCGCGGATCGCCAGGATCGGCAGGCCCTGCAGCCCATCCCACATCGGCCACAGGTCCGGCGGCGCCACCGGCGTGTCGGATTGCGGCTTGAGCCCGGCCGCGATGGCGGGGTCATAGGCCGGCACCGGCACGCCGCCCTCTTCGCGGAACAGCCGCCGCGCGAAGGCCGCCCAGTCCGCGGGACCATAGTCCGGAAAGGCGACCTCATTGATCAGGCGCGCGGTCTCGGCCGCGTCGGCCCAGTTCGCAATGGGCTTGGTCTTGCCGGTATAGGACGCGATGCGCGCCAGGCCCGCGGCCTCGATGTCCGGGCCGACGTCATTGATGACCGCGCCGGTCAGCCGGTCGCGCGCGGCGACGCCCAGAACCATGGCCATCAACCCGCCCATCGAGGTGCCGATCACCGCCGTGCGCGCGATGCCGAGATGATCGAGCAGGCCCAGCATGTCCTGGACGTAGACGCCGGGGCTGTAGTGGGCCGGCTCCGGGTCCCATTGCGACAGGCCGCGGCCGCGCTGATCGGCGACGACGACGCGATAACGGGGACTAAGGTGGCCGGCGATCCATTCGAAATCGGCGCTGTTGCGTGTCAGGCCGTGCAGGCACAGCACGCTGGGCGCGCCGTCGAACGGCGCGCCGTAGTCGCGCGCATACAGGGTCAGACGCCCGTTTTCATCCGGGCCGTCCTTACCGGGAATGGCGGCACTGGGGAAATGGACGTCGGCATATCTGGCCATCGGCGCTTCCTTTTCGGATACACCGCTTTAAACCACGATTTGCCACGACGATGGAAGCCTTACGCGGCGAGCCGCTGGGTGGACACGGCCGGACCGTCGAAGCGGCTGGCGCGCACCGCCCCGATTTCCGCGGCCGGCAGGCCCAGGATCACGCTGTGCACCGCCGCGCCATAGGCGGCGGCCGTAAGCGTGACCCACAGGCGGGTCTCGTGGCGATCGGGGATGTTTTCCAGGGTAATGGCGCGAATTTGCGGGCCGCATTCCTGGCGCAACAGGTTTTGCGCCGTGCGGCTGAGGTCGGCATCGACTATCAGGGGAAAGGATACGGTGACCGGAAGCGGGTCGGGGTCGGGCATTACAAAGGCTCCGTCGTGATGACGGGCCTCTTGTACGCCGCACACCGTATGACCGGCATATAAAGGCGTCCGGCGGATATACGATTCTTGTATAGCTATACGACAAGGCTACAGGCCGTCCCATAGTCTATATGCCCGTCATACGCACAAGGGCGTAGAAGATGCCTCGCCTGGCCGCGTTCCCCCCGGCACGGCATCAAACTCGCCCCGCCAAGAGGACCGGCGGGGCGAGTTGCCCAGGAGACCTGTCATGCCCGAGTCCACCTATCGTCCCAATGCCTTCGATCGCATCGTCGTCTTTCTGGCGGCGGAGCGCGCCCGTCCGGTGGCGGCCATCGCCCGGCCCCGGACCCTGTGCCCGGACAAGTCCAACAAATAGGCGTCACCGCGGCGGCATGCGCTCGAACTTCGGCAGGTCCGGATCGAGGCGATCCCAGGCGTAGCCGCGCGACGCATAGGTCACCACCTGCGGCCGGTAGCGGCCGGGGTCGTCGAGGCTGGCGGCGCGGACCGTAAAGATGTCCGGCATGGCGGCGAAGGTCATGTAGACCGGCGATCCGCAGACCGGACAAAAGGCGCGGGTCTTGATATGACCGCTGTCGGCCGTCATGGCCCAGAAACGGGCCTCCCCACTGACGCTGACGCCCGACCGGGCAAAGCTCAGATGCGAGCCGTGCCCGGTGCCGCTTTCGTGCTGGCAATCCAGGCACTGGCAGTCGTTGCAGAAGACCGGCTCGCCGGAAATTTCGTAGCGGATGCCGCCGCAGGCACAGCCGCCGGTGTAGGGCCGACCCATGCTAATGCCCCTCACCGGTCGCCGCGTCGAGCCGCGCCACGACCTTGACCCAGCCGTCGCTCATATTGCTGTAAGCCGTGTCGTTCTTCGGTGTGACGAAGCCCGAATGGACCAGGCGCAGGCGCGTGCCGGCCTCGACCGGGGTCAGGGTCCAGGTAACGACCGTATCGAGCGGCGCGCCGTAGCCGGTATTGCCCTTGTCCCCGCCCTTCCAGGCATAGGCCAGGCGCCGGCCCGGCACGACCTCCAGCACCCGGCAACGGATAGTGCCGTCCCAGGCGCCCGCCGGCGTGGTCTTGAAGGTAAAGGCCTTGCCCACGACGGCTTCGAAACCGGTCGGCGGCATCATCCAGCGCCCCATCAGTTCCGGCGTGGTCAGGGTCGTCCACAAGGTGTCGGGCGTGTGCGGGAAAACTTCGTCGATGACGATGTCCCGGGTATCGGCTTTCACATCGGCTGTGGTCATGGGTCCATCTCCTTCAAAAGGCTGCGCAGGTTGACGAAACGCTCGCGCCAGAAGACGCCGTAATGGTCCATCCACTCGATCAGGGGCTCGAGCCCCTCTGGTGCCGCGCGATAATAGACGTTGCGGCCAAGGGCGCGTTCGGCGACGAGGCCGGCCTGTTTCAAGGCCTTCAGATGCTGCGAGACGGCGCCCTGGGTGACGCCGCTGCCGCGCGTCAGTTCGACAACGCTGATCTCCTCGCTGTCGAAGACGCGTTCGAAGACGGCGCGGCGCGTCGGATCGGCCAGGGCGCGCATGACGTGGGTGACGGGGTTGGGAGCGGCTTCGGTCATGGCCCATTCATTAGCCATGACTTATGCATTAGTCAATGCTAATTTATTACCCTGAAACACACCTTCTCTTGGGCGCATTTGTGGCCCGTTTCTGCGCGAGCACCAGACTCCTCAGCCGCGCCGACCGCGTTTTGCCCTCTCCCCGTGGAAACGGGGAGAGGACGAGAGCCGAGCGGAGCGAATGCGATCGGGTGAGGGGCCTTCGGTTGCCGCATTTGCCCCTCACCCGTCCATCTGCGCCCTGCGGGCTTGCTGGGCGTCCTCTCCCCTTTAGCAAGGGGAGAGGGCAAGAAAAAGTGAGCGGCGCTGGCCGGTTAGGATGAGGGTCCAAAGGGCGGAAACCCGCGAGGGATTGGCGGCAGTTCCTGTCTTACGGCTTCAGCCGGTAGCCGATCCCGGGTTCCGTGACGATAAAGCGCGGATTGAGCGCGTCGTCCTTCAGTTTTTCGCGCAGGTGCTGGGTGTGGATGCGCAAATAGGTCTGGTTGTCGGGCGTATGCCGGCCCCACACATCCTTCAGCAGGGCCGAATGGGTCAGCACCTTGCCGGAATTGCGGGCCAGCACGGTGAGCAGCTTGTACTCGATCGGCGTCAGGTGCACGTCCTCGCCGTCCAGCCGCACGCGCCGCGCCGCCGTATCGAGATTGAGGCCATCATACTCGTAGACGAAGGGACCGTCGCCTTGCGGCCGCTGGGCGTGGCGCAGCGCCACACGGATGCGCGCGATCAGTTCCGCCGCCGAGAACGGCTTGGTCAGGTAGTCGTCCGCCCCCTGCTCCAGCGCCTCGACCTTGTCGCGTTCCTGGCCGCGCGCCGACAGCACGATGACCGGCGTGCGGCCCCATTCGCGAATCTGGCGCAGCACCTCCATGCCCTCCATGTCGGGCAGGCCGAGGTCGAGCAGGACGATGTCGGGCGTCGCGGTGGTGATCTTTTGCAGGCCGGCCTTGCCGGTCTCGGCCTCGACCAGCTCCATGCCGTTGGCGCCGAGCGTCGAGCGCAGGAAGCGGCGGATTTCGCCTTCGTCCTCAATGGACAGGATACGGACAGTGTCGGTCATTCTGTTTTGGCAATCGGCAAGGTGAAGATAAAGCTGGCGCCCGTGGCTTCCCTACCCTCGGCTCGGCTGAGGGCGCGGTTATTGCGGGCATAGATCATGCCGCCGTGGGCCTGGATGATGCCGCGGCAGATGGCCAGGCCGAGACCCGTGCCGCCCGAGCGGTCCGAGCTCAGGGTCTGGCCGGTCTGGAACTGTTCGAAAATGCGCGCCTCGTCGCCGTCCTTCAGGCCCGCGCCATTGTCGGATACGCGCACGCGCACGCGGTCGGCGTCCTTTTCGACATAGATCGCGATCTCGCCATTGGACTGCGTATGCTGGAAGGCGTTTTCGATCAGGTTGATGAACACCTGCTCGATCAGGCCGCCGTCGATCATCACCATCGGGATCGTCCCGGTGACCTGGGTCTTGATGGTGCGGTTTTCCTTGGTCGCCTGGACCTGGGCGATGGCGGCGCCGATGATCTCCTGGATCATGTAGGGCTGGAAATTGAAGCGCATCTGGCCCGAGGTGATCGCCGCCATGTCGAGCAGGGAGCCTACGAACTTCTGCAGCCGGTTGAGCTGGCTCCACAAGCCGGTCAATTCCTCCATCGCCTTGCGCGGCAGGTCCTTGCGCATCTGCAGCATGGTGCTGACCGAGCCCTTCATCACGGTCAGCGGGGTGCGCAGGTCGTGCGACAGCGACGACAGAAGGACATTCCTCAGCTTTTCGTTTTCGGATTCGACCTTGGACTGCGCCGCTTCGTCCGACCGCCGCGCCCGCTGCAGGGCGCCGGCGATGACGCTGGCGAAGGTCTCGAACTGCAGGATCTCCGCGCCGGTAAAGCCGCGTTGCGGCTGGTCGGGCGCCAGGCCCAGCACGCCCAGGACCTCGTTCTCGGCCTGCAGCGGCAGGTACAGCCCCTGGGCCGACGGCATGGTGTCCGTGCCGCGCCCGGCGGTCTGGGCGTTCTGCATCACCCATTCGACCGCGCTCTGTTCCTTGAGTTCGACCGGGGCGCCGTCGACGGCGTACAAGCGCATGGCGCCGCCCGATCCGGTCCAGATGCGGACATGCGCCGCCAGGGCCGGCCCCAGCCGGCGGATCGCCGTGTCGGCCATGGCCTCGAAGCCGCGTACCGACGACAGGCCGCGCGTCAGGTCGTAGAGCAGCCGCGTCTCTTCCTCGCCCTTGCGCGCCATGCGGGCGTGCAAAGACAGCCGCGCCGTCAGCGAGCCGACGATCACCGAGGTGAGCGCCATGAAGAGGAAGGTGAAATAGAAGTGCGGGTCGTAGAAGCTGAAGCTATAATAGGGCTCGGTGAAGAACCAGTTGAAGGCCGCGACCGACAGCCCCGTGGCGTAGAGCGCCGGGCCGATGCCGTAGCGCGCCGCGGCGATGACCGCGCCGGTCAGGTATAACAGCGTCAAGGTATCGGGCGTCGCCAGCGAACGCACCGGCAGGCCGATCAAGGTGACCAGGGCGATGATCAAGGTCGTCCACAGATAGGCCGAGGGCTT
>OUWB010001139.1_pt4 | contig 16841 bp, 12 predicted proteins | sample 1779821 | NCBI WGS metagenome assembly OUWB01 (sample SAMEA3914806, study PRJEB12502) | metagenome | biome: forest; material: soil | place: Canada | collected 2011-08-03 | depth 0.1 m
GTCGGCGAGATCGCCGATGTCTGGCTGAACGGGCAATATCTCGGCCAACACAAGGGCGCCTTCCAACGCTTCCGCTTCGACGCGACCAAGGCGATCAAGGCCGGCGACAATGTGCTGGTGGTCAAGGCCGACAACAGCGTGCCGGCGCCGGGCTCGACGACCCAGGACATCATCCCGCTGTCGGGCGACTTCTTCATCCACGGCGGGCTCTACCGGCCGGTCTCGCTGATCATCACGGATGCCGTCCATATCGACCTGATGGATTTCGGCGGACCGGGCGTCTATGCCCGTTTGAGATTTATCGAGAACGGCAAGGCGACGGTCGAGGTCAACAGCCGCATCGCCAACGATTCCGACAAGGCGCAAAAGGTCACGATTGAAACACGGATCGAAGACGGGGCCGGCAAGGCTGTCGCTGCGAACACGGTGAGCTTGACGGAAAAGCCGGGCGTTCTTGAGAATATTATTCCGCTGACGGTCGCCAATCCGCACCTGTGGGACGCGACCAAGGATCCGTACCTCTACCGCGTCGTCGTCACGGTGAAGGACGCGGCGGGCAACACGATCGATACCTCCGTACAGCCGCTCGGTCTGCGCACCTATCATTTCGATGCCAATACCGGCCTGGTGCTGAACGGCCACCCGATCCAGATGCGCGGTGCGGCGCGCCACCAGGACCGGCCGGGTGTCGGCTGGGCCATCACCCAGGCCAATATCGCCCAGGATTTCGACATCATGCAGGACATGGGCGCCAATGCCGTGCGCCTGGCCCACTACCAGCACGACCAGTTCGTCTATGAGGAAACCGACCGCCGCGGCCTGATGGTCTGGGCAGAAATCCCCCTGGTCAATGCCGTCTCCTATGACGGCACGCCGGCCGATGCGGCCCTGGCCGCCAACGCCCAAAACCAGCTGCGCGAACTGATCAAGCAGAACTATAACCACCCTTCGATCCTGATGTGGTCGATCGGCAACGAGACCGACCTGACGCCGACTTCGACGCACACCACCTCGCGCCAGGGCAGCCTGTTGAAGACCCTGAACGGTATCGCCCACGACATGGACCCGGGCCGTGTCACGACGCTGGCCGACTGCTGTGAGGCGCTGAACGGGGCGGGGCCGAACGACCCGAAGAGCGGGCCGCTGGCCGATCGCGACAAGATCGTCGGCATTACCGACCTGGTCGGCTATAACCGCTATTACGGCTGGTATACCGGCAAGACCCAGGATTTCGGTCCCTTCCTCGACCTGGCGCACAGCGTGCATCCGAACGAGCCGATCGGCATTTCCGAATATGGCGCCGGCGGGGCTTTGACCCAGCCGACCGACAATCCGCTGGGCGGGCCGGTCGCGCCCAAGGGGCGGCCGCATCCGGAAGCATACGAGGCCTATTACCATGAGACCTCGTGGCCGCAGATCGCGGCGCGGCCTTATATCTGGGGCGTCTTCGTCTGGAACATGTTCGATTTCGCCAGCAATGTGCGCAGCGAGGGCGACTCGACCGACGTCAATGACAAGGGCCTGGTCACCGCCGACCGCTCGGTGAAGAAGGACGTCTTCTATTACTACCGCGCCAACTGGAACCCGGAACCGACCCTGCACCTGACCGACCGGCGCTATATCGATCGCGCCTATGCGGTGACCGACGTGAAGGCCTATTCCAATGCTCAATCGGCCGAGCTTTGGGTCAACGGCGCCGATGCCGGCCCCGCCACCTGCGCCGGCGGCATCTGCCTGTGGCCGGGCGTGCATCTGCAGCCGGGCGACAATACGCTGAAGGCGACGGCGACGATCAATGGTACAGCCATCAACGACAGCGTGCTCTGGCAATTCAAGGGCCGCGCCGACACCGTGCGCCTGCGCAGCGGCGATGTGGCGGGCCTTATCTCGGCCGATGGCGAGCGCTACGGCTCCGACACCTTCTTCAACGGCGGCGAGGGCCATAACGCCAAGGCCGCCGTAAAAGCCGATGATCCCTCGCTCTATACCTCCTATCGCGAAGGCGCCTTCAGCTACGACATCCCGGTGCCGGACGGCCATTATGACGTCCACCTGCGCTTCATGGAGCCGTCGGCGTCGGCGGCCGGGGTGCGCGTCTTCGACGTCGGCATCAATGGCGCTGTCGCCTTGCCGGGCTTCGATGTCTTCCAGGCGGCCGGCGGCAAGGCGATCGCCATCGACAAGGTGGTGAAGGCGCAGGCTTCGGGCGGCCATATCCATATCGACTTCACCCCGCGCACCGGCCAGGCCGTGGTCTCGGACATCGAGGTCACACCGGCGAAGTAGGGAGTAGCAGCCATGATAAGCTTTGCCTTGATGGCGGCCTTGGCCGCGACACCGATACCCGACATGCCGCTGGTCTCTGGTTTCGTACCGGAGTACCGCTGCGTGCGCGAATTTCACGTCGATACGGCCGCCGCGCCCGGCGGCGATGGCTCGGCTGCGCACCCGTGGCAGGGGCCGCAGGCGGCGAACGATAGCGGCCGGCTGCGGGCCGGCGACTGTGTCGACCTGGCCTCGGGCGACTATAATCTGGCGGCCTCGTTGCGCCTGACCGCCGGCGGCACCCGCAATACGGCGGACGGCTATGTCGTCTATCGTTCGCAGGCCCTTCACGGCGCGCATTTGATCGCCCACGCCGGCGCCTACCAGGTCATCAATGTCCAGGCGGCCTATATCGTCGTTGACGGCCTGGATATCGACGGCAACCATGCCAGCGCCGGCGAAGCCCTGTCGGTCTCCGGCAATGCGGCGCACCACCACATCCTGGTCGAGCACAATATCATCCATGACGCCGGCGGCGGCGGGCTGCAGATGAACGACAGCGAATATTTCTGGGTGATCGGCAACCTGATCTACGGCAATGCCCGCACCAATACCTACCAGGAATCGGGCATCTCGACCTACCAGGCCCAGGCGGCGACCGCGTTCACGCCGACCGAAGCGGACAAGGCTCTGCCGTGGCACATCGTCATCGCCGGCAATATCAGCCACGACAATGGCGAAACCTATGCCTGCGACACGCCCGGCTGCCATACGGACGGCAACGGCATCATCATCGACAAGACGCTGAACGTCGATCGTAAGGAGAGCGTGCCCTATACCGGTGGTGTGCTGGTCGCCGGCAATCTCGTCTACGGCAATGGCGGGGCGGGCATCCAGGTCTATCTCAGCCAGGACGTCACGGTCGCCAACAACACGGTCTATGGCAACCATCTCGATACGCAGAACAACGGCACCTGGCGCGGCGAGCTCAGCAACGTCAATTCCGACCACGTGACCTGGCTCAACAACATCGCCTGCGCTGTACCGGGCGAGGGCATACTGGCCGATAATTCCGCCATCCTCGTCGCGACCATGAAGCCTTACGACAATGCAGCGGTCACCTGGACGCGCAACCTGACCTGCGGCGGCGGGGTCAAGGTGGTCTCGGTCAATGGTCAGGTGTCGCCGGCGCGCAATGTCCTGGGCGGCGATCCGAAATTCACCGACCTAAAGGGGCGCGATTTCACCGTGCAAGGCGACAGCCCGGTGCGAGGAAGCGGGCAAGCCGAACCCTGGCTTAAGGCACAGGCGCCTGATATCGGCGCCTATTAGGGCAAGCGGTTAGGCAGGCGGCGCACGATCGACGCGATCGGCGCGCGGATATCGGCCTTCAGCATTTCAAGGCCGACAGCGCGCTCGGCCCGCGACAGCTTCAAGAGCTCGGGGGGCACATCGACGGCCATCGACACCAGGGTCACCGCCCAGTTGGTCAGCATCGGCCTTACCGGGAGCGCTCTCAGGCGACGCACCGGCCGGGCCGCCATGCGCAGGACCAGGGGCGCGGCTCTCATGCGCTCAGCCCCGCTTCGGCTTGACATGTTCGGAGGGGCTGTCCGGCGCCGCGGACCCGTAATGACCGCGTTCGTCATGGCCGTCGCCGGAGCGCGAGGGCTTGTCCTGTTCCTGATGCGAAACGGCCACGCCTTCGCGATGCGCGGTCGCCTGGCGCTTGGTTTTGTCGGGAGCGGCGGAACGATGCATGGGGATATCCGGAAAAAGGATGAAGCCCGACAAGCGGCGTCCGAAGAAACGTCTCCACGGACGCCGCTTGTCGGGCTCTTTTTGTTTTTAAATCAACGTATTATGTCCGCGCTAAACCTAGGCGTCGCCGTCTCAGGAAAAAAGCAGGAATGGCCGGCCTGACGTCAGGATGTCATAAGGCGCGGCATATTGTTTCCTGACACGCCGGCGGTTACCGGATACTGTTTCGGGCATTGGGGAAGGGCGGTCATGACGCGCTTATGTCTTTTGGGATCGGCAGCCCTGCTATGGGCCGGTACGGCCCAGGCCCAGGAGGCGACGGCCCCTGCCGAAGTGCCAAAACCTACCGAGGTCATCATTACCGCGACGCGTTTTGCCACCTATCGCGGCGATGCCGACTTCAGCCATGTCGACCTGACCAAAGCCGACCTGGCCGGCGCGCCGGTCATCGACGATGCGCTGAAGACCGATGCCCAGGCGTCCCTGTTTCGCCGCAACAGCTCGCTCAGCGCCAATCCGACGGTGCAGGGCATTTCCCTGCGCGCCATTGGCCCGAACGGGGCCGGGCGCGCCCTGGTCACGCTCGACGGCATTCCGCAGAACGATCCCTTCGGCAACTGGGTCATCTGGGCCGCCTTGCCGCAAGGCGCGGTCGACCATGTTCATATCCTGCGCGGCGCCGGCGGCGGGGCCTATGGCGCGGGCGCGCTCACCGGGGTGATCGACCTGGGCCTCGCCCCGCCGCAACAGGTGACCGACTACGGCCGGCTGGAGATCGGCGAGGGCGGCAATAGCCGCGAGGATGCGGGCGGGGCGGTCGGCGATGTCGCCCTCTATGCCTCGGACCAGACCCTGCGCGGCGACGTGCCGGTGCGCGCCCCGCAGCGCGGGGCCGCCGATGCGCCGATGACCGGCCAGGATTCTTCGATCCTGCTTAATGACGTAACGCCGCTGTGCAAGACTGAGGATTGCGGCGCCCTCGCCCTGCTGGCCGGGGCCTATGACAGCCGGCGCAATACCGGCCTCCTCGGCGCCACGGCCTATGCCAGCGGCGACCAGTACAGCTTAAGCTTCACGCGCCAGCCGCACGACGGCGTGGTCGGCTATCGCGTGCAGCTGTGGCATGACGACAGCAATCTCTCGAACACCTCGGTCTCGGTCGGCGCCGGCCGCGCCACGGCGACCCTGTCGGACGACCAGTTCGCGACGCCGGCCCATGGCACCGGCTTCAATGCGGCGCTCCGCGGCGATAGCCCCGCTGTCGAGTGGGAGGTCGGCGCCGACGGCCGCGACGAGACCGGCACATCGTATGAGACCTATAGCTATGTCGCCGGCCAGCCGACCAAACTGCGCGCGTCCGGCGGCGAAACCGCCCTCATCGGCGCCTATGCGCAAGCGACCTATCTGACCGGGCCGTGGAGCCTGACCGGGGCGGCCAGGCTCGACCGCTGGACGTCGACCGACGGCCATCGCCAGGAAATCACGCTCGCCACCGGGGCGACCTCGCTCGACCTGCATCCGGCCAACCAGGGCGTGACCCTGGCGTCCGGCCGCCTCGGCCTGGGCTATGATCTGAACAGCGCGGTCACCCTGCGCGCCGCCGTCTATACCGGGTTTCGGCCGCCGTCACTGAATGAGCTCTACCGGCCGTTCCGCGTCGGCAACGATGTCACCGACGCCAATGCCAGCCTGCGTCCCGAACAGCTGAGCGGCGCGGAGGTCGGCGTGCATGTCGCCTACAAGCGCCTGACCTTCGACGGCGATCTTTTCGCCAATACCCTGCGCGATCCGATCACCAATGTCACCCTGGGCGAAGGGCCCGGCACCTTCGGCGATGTCGGCTTCGTGCCGGCCGGCGGCAGCTATGCCCAACGCGAAAATCTCGGCCGCATCGACGCCACCGGCATCGAAACGCGCGGCCGCTATGATGTCAGCACGCACCTGGCCCTGACCCTGTCGGCGACCTTCACCGACGCGCGGGTCGAAAAGGCCGCCGCCTATCCGCAACTGGACGGCCTGCGCCCGGCCGAAGCCCCGCCCTATGACATCTCGGTGGGGCTCGACGCGTCGCTGGCCCGCTGGCGCCTTAAAGCCGAATGGGCCTTCGAGGGCGAGACCTTCGACAACGACCTCAACACCTTGCCGCTCAAGCCATCGCAGCGGCTGGCGCTGGAGGCCGACCGGGCATTGTCCCGTCACCTCGACCTTGAAGTCCGGCTCGACAATGCTTTGAATAGCGCCATCGAGATCACCCACGCCAATGACGGCACCATAGGCTACGACAACCGCCGCTACCTGTCGGTCGCTCTAAGCTGGAAAGGGTAGTTTCTTCCCGGCCCTTACTGTCCGATGATCGGCGGATTGATACGCGCAAAGCCTTCCTGGCGCCGGTAGGGGAAATGCGGGTAGGGCGCGGTAACGGCGCTTGCCGCGTCGAGCGTGGCGATCTGTTCGGCCGATAGCCGCCAGCCGATCGCGCCCAGGTTCTGGCGAAGCTGCGCCTCGTTGCGGGCGCCGATAATGACGGAAGACACCGTCGGCCGCTGGACCAGCCAGTTGAGCGCGACCTGGGGGACCGTCTTGTCCGTTTCCCGGGCGACGGCGTCCAGGGCATCGACAACGCGGAACAGGCGTTCATCTTCGACCGGCGGCCCGTAATCGGCCGTATCGTGCAGGCGGCTGCCTTCGGGAAGCGGGGCGCCGCGCCGGATCTTGCCGGTCAGACGCCCCCAACCGAGCGGCGACCACACCAGCGCGCCCAGCCCCTGGTCCGCGCCCAACGGCATCAGGTCCCATTCGTAATCGCGGCCGATCAGCGAATAGTAGACCTGGTTGGCGACATAGCGCGGCCAGCCGTAGCGATCGGCGACCGCCAGGGCCTTCATGATCTGCCAGCCGGAAAAATTGGAGACGCCGACATAGCGAACCTTGCCGGCACGGACCAGGGCGTCCAGCGTGGACAGAACCTCCTCCATCGGCGTTGCCGCGTCGAAGGCATGCAGTTGCAGGAGATCGATATAGTCGGTGCCGAGCCGCTTCAGCGCGTCCTCGACCGCCCGGACCAGGCGGAAGCGCGACGACCCGGCATCGTTCGGGCCGTCCCCCATCGGCAGGCTGGTCTTGGTCGAAATCAGCACATGCTCGCGTCGTCCCTTGAGCGCCGTGCCCAGGACCTCTTCGGAGGCGCCGTTGGAATAGACATCGGCGGTGTCGAAGAGATTGACGCCCGCCTCCAGGCAGATGTCGATGAGGCGGCGGGCTTCCACGACATCCGTATGGCCCCAGGCGCCGAACAAAGGTCCCGTGCCGCCGAACGTGCCGGCGCCGAAGCTCAGCACCGGGACCTTGAGGCCAGACCGGCCGAGAGTACGATAGTCCATGACAGACTCCTTTCAAATGGGGACTGGGGGTTCAGTGGCCGAGCAGCGCGTCGAGATCGATGGCGTCGGCCATCGCCCGGTTGCCGGCGTCGCCGGGGTGAAGGTGATCGCCGGAATCGAACGCCGGGTTCAGCCGCGCGGGGTGCGCCGGATCGCCGACGATCCGGTCGAAATCGATGACGGCGTCGAATTGGCCGCCGGTCCGGATCCAGCGATTGATCGCCTGGCGGAGCGCGTCTTTCCTTGCATCGTAATAGTCGTCCAGCGGCGTGCCGGTGAGCGCGCCCTCAAAGGGCGTCAGTGTCGCACCGATGACCCGGATATTGTGGGCGTGGGCCAGGGCGATGACCTGCCGATAGCCGGCGATCAGGGTGTCGGCCGTGGGCCGGACCTGCTGGCGGGCGAACGCGGTTCCCGGCCAGGCGATGTCGTTGATGCCGATCAGCAGGATGACCGCCTTGATATTCGGTTGGGCGAATACGTCGCGATCGAGCCGCGCGGCGGCGTTCACGCCCATCTTGTCCTGGAGCAGCCGCGCCCCGGAAATGCCGGCATTGAGCACCGCGATGTGCTGCGCTGCCAGACGCCCGGCCAGGAAATCGGGCCAGCGCGCCTCGGCGTCGATACTTGCGCCGTTACCGTCGGTGATGGAGTCGCCGACCGTGACCACGGCGCCGTCATTGGGGGTGTCGACCAGGATCTCGCTCAGCAGGATGCGCGCATCGGTCTTGTCCCCGGCGGGGAAAGACGTGGCGCGGGTAAGGTCGCCATCGCCGAACCCGGCGGTTTCCCGGCCATCCCAATGAAAGGTCTGAAGTGGCGTCTCATCCGGCAACCATGCCGAGACGACGAGCTGAGCGCCGTCGGCGACGGCCATGTCCAGCGGATCGCTGACCGCCGACGCCCCGGGCGGAATGACGACGGCGGCCTGGCCGCCGAAGCTAAGCGGGTGAAGCGCTCCAGCTGACAGCGGGCCATGCGCACCGGACCGCGCCACGCTCGCCGCGCCGATCGTCAGGGGGGCGGTGCCATAGGCATTGGAGAAGACAAGCCGCAGCCGCGCGCCGCCGAGGCTGATTTTCACGGCTTGCCGGAAGGTCCGGTTCTGCACCGTGGCCGGAATCTTCGTCGGGAAAGCAAAATCCTTTCCCCAGGTGGGCTGTGGACTGGCCGTCCAGGTGCCGACCCAGCTTTCGGCCTTCGCCAAGGCGGGTGGCGGGCTGAAGGCGGCCGCCAGCAGCGCGGTGGCGATAGCAAGGTGCATAGGTGTTGTTTTGACTTTATTGGACATGGCGATCCGATCCTGTCGTCTGAGGGAAAAAGGCCGGGGAACCGATCCGCGCGGCCATGATGGCGACGCCGAGGGCGGCCGCGGGGAACGCCGCCGCGACCAGGGGCACGAAGGCGAGTCCGGGGCCATGGTCGATCACGAGGCCGCCGGCCCAGGCGCCGATGGCATTGCCGAGATTGAAGGCCGCGATGTTGAAGGACGAGGCCAGGCTTTGCCCGGCGCCCTGGGCCTTCGACAACACCCACATCTGCAGCGGGGCTACGGTGGCAAACCCGGCGGCGCCCAGCAGTCCGGTAAAGGCGACCGCCGCGATTGGAAAATGAAGACCTACGGTCATCGCCGCCAATACCAGGGCCAGGGCGATCAAGGTGCCGAAGATCGTGGCGAGCGGGCTGCGATCGGCGAATTTGCCGCCGATCAGGTTGCCGGCGACCAGGCCGCAGCCGAACACCAGCAGGATCGGTGACACCGCCGACGCCCGAAACCCGGCGATCAGGGTCAGCATCGGCGCGATATAGGTGAAAACCGCAAAAACGCCGGCATAACCCAGGACGGTCGTCAGGAGGCCGAGCAGCACCGGCGCGCGCAGAATGACGGTAAAATCCGCGCGCCGGTTCCCCGCCTGGGGCGGCCGGCTATTCTCGGGAACAAGCGCCGCAATGACCGCAAAAGCGGCAAGCCCGACCAGCGCCACGGCGGCAAATGTCGCTCGCCAGCCAAGATGCTGGCCGATCCAGGTGCCGAGCGGCACGCCGAGGATGTTGGCGACGGTCAGGCCGGTGAACATCAGGGCGATTGCCGAGGCCTTGCGATTCTCGCCGACGAGGCCGGTCGCGACCACCGAGCCGACACCGAAGAAGGTGCCGTGCGTTAGAGCGGTCAAAACGCGGGCCGCCATGAGCAGGCCGTAGGTGGGCGAGAGGGCGCAGGCCGCATTGCCGGCGACGAAGATCGCCATCAAACCCAACAGTACGGCCTTTTGCGGCCAGCGGGCGGTGAGGGTCGTCAACACCGGAGCGGCGATCACCACGCCCAGCGCATAGCCGGAAATCAGCAGGCCGGCGGTGGCGATCGTGACATGAAAGTCGGCCCCGATATCGGGCAGCAATCCCATGATGACGAATTCGGTGACGCCGATGCCGAAGGCGCCGGCCGCCAGGGCATAAAGAGCTACCGGCATGATCTATCTCGCAAAGTTGATGTCGGGACGAGAGATAGACCTGTGAAGTCGGGTGATATAGACTGCCGAAAGGCATATCATTTGTGAATTGAAAGACCGATGGCGCGATCCGAAATCAACCGTTCCGGTGAAATGGAGGTGTTCGTCTGTGTCGTGGAGCAGGGCGGGTTCTCGGCCGCGGCGCGCGTCCGCCGCATGACGCCATCCGCCGTCAGCAAGCTCGTCACCCGGCTGGAAGCCCGGTTGGGCGTACGTCTGGTCAACCGGTCGACGCGCGCGTTTCAGCTCACGCCGGAGGGCTGCGTATTCTACGAACGGGCCATGGGTATTCTGGCCGATATCGCCGACGCCGAACGTAACGCGGGCGCGGGCGAACAGCCCGTCGGGCGCATTCGCCTCAATACCAGCGCGTCCTACGCCGGCCACATCCTGGCGCCCGTCCTGACGGAATTTCTGGACCGCTATCCCGGCGTTACGCTCGATCTCGTTCAGACGGACGCGGTCGTGGATCTTTTGGCGGAGCGGACGGACGTGGCCATACGCGCCGGGCCGCTCAAAAGTTCGAGCCTGGTCGCCCGTAAACTGGGCGACACGGCGATGGTCGTCGTGGGCAGCCCGGCCTATCTTGCCCGTTGCGGCCGGCCGGAAACGATCGAAAACCTCGAGCGCCACAACCGCATAGGCTTCGGCTATGTGCGCGCCGTCGATGGCTGGCCGTTGAAGCAGGGAACGGAAACGGTAGTGATCCCGGCGGTCGGCCCGGTTCAGGCGAGCGATGGCGAGGGGCTACGGCGGCTGGCGCTTGGCGGTGTGGGGCTTGCCCGCCTGGCCGGATTCACGGTGCGCGACGATATCGCGTCCGGCCGATTGGTGCCGGTGCTGGAACATCTGAACCCGGGCGACCGCGAAGCCTTCTATGCGATACACATCGGCCAGGGCGGGCCGCTGCCGTTGCGCGTCCGGGTTCTACTCGATTTTCTCGCGGAACGCGGCAAGGTCTCGTAGTGGCCGTACCTTGCCGTCGATATCTCAGGTGAGGAGATATTCGCAATCGTTTGCATAAGCGATGTCTTAACCGCACCCATGTTATCCGGAAGGCTCTCAAACGCTTTCCATAGAGTCCCGTCATGTCCGTCCTGAACCGCAATGCTGTCACAGTCACCGGTCGCGGTGACAAGCCGATTGTTTTCCTGCACGGTTACGGCACGGACCAGACCATGTGGCGATACATCGCCTCGCAGTTCGAGCCGACCCACAGCGTCATCACCTATGACCATACGGGCTCCGGCCGCTCCGATCGCACGGCCTATGACAAGCTGAAATACGGCACCTTGCACGGCTATGCCGACGACCTGATCGAGATCTGCGACGAACTGGGCGTTTCCGATGTCCAGTTGGCGGCGCACAGCGTCGGCTGCATGATCGCCATGCTGGCCTCGATCAAGCGCCCGGACCTGTTCGAGCGGCTGATGCTGCTCGGACCGTCGCCCTGCTATCTCAACCTGCCGGGTTACGAGGGCGGCTTCGATCGCGCCGGCATCGACGAGCTGCTGGGCTTCCTGGAAATCAACCTCGAAGGCTGGGCGACCCAGCTGGCGCCGATGGTCATGGCCAATCCGGACCGCCCGGAGCTGACCGCCGAGCTTGAATCCTACTTCGTGCGCAACGATCCGGACATTGCCCACCATTTCGCCAATGTCGTCTTCTTGGGCGATCACCGCGCCGATCTGCCGCTGGTCTCCGTGCCGACCCTGATCATGCAGTGCCGCGACGACATCATCGCGCCGATGAACATCGGCACCTTCATGCACGCCGCCATGCCGCAAAGCGAGTTGGTCGTGCTCGACACCCAGGGCCATTATCCGCACCTGTCGGCGCCCGATACCGTGGCGGCGGCCCTGAACACCTATCTCGCCACGCACATGGCAAAGGCGGCCTGATCTCGTGACGACGCCAACCGTCGAAGCCGCGACTTTTGAGGTGAAGGGTCTGTTCGACTTGACGCCGTGCGGGCTGGTTGTTTGCGAGGCCTCGGGCCGCATCCTGCGCGCCAACGCCCTGTTCCGCGAGCTGAGCGGCCTAAGTCGTGAGGGCGGCGAGGGCGGGATGTTCGCCAACCTGCTGAGCCGGCCGTCGCGCTTCATCTATGCCGCCAAGATCCTGCCCCAGCTCAGCCTGGGCGGCGCCGTGCGCGAGGTCACCGTCGACCTGATCGGCCATGACGGCGCGCCCCAGGCCGTACTGATCAACGCCAATCGCAGCCAGGACGAAAGCGGCCGTGTCCTGCACTATTTCGCCGTCTTCCCGGCGCGCGGCCGTCGCGAATTCGAGAACGAGTTCCTGCAGGCCAAGCGCGACCTGACGCGCTCGCGCGATTATCTGCACCTGGCCGAAAAGCTGGCCCAGGTCGGCCACTGGCGCGCCGAAATCGCCACGCAAGCTTGCTACTGGTCGCCGGAAATCTACAAGATCTACGGCATCGATGCCGCGACCTATCAGCCGGTCATCGGCGGCACGATCGACTTCTACCATCCCGACGACCGCGACGGGGTCCGCGCCCTGGTCGCCGACGCCATCGCGAACAAAAAGGACTTCAGCTTCCGCAAGCGCCTGGTCCAGGCCGACACCGGCGATATTCGCTGGGTGCAGAGCCACGGCATCTGCGAGCTGGATCCGACCGGCCAGGTCGTGGCCATCTTCGGTGTGTTCCGTGACGTGACCGAATCGGTGCGCGCCCGCCAGGAGATCGAACGCTCCGAGGCGCGCTACCGCCTGCTGACCGACCATGCCAACGACATCATTACCCTGTTCGACCTGGACGGCTATCTCGACTACCTGTCGCCGGCCGTCACCAAGCTGCTCGGCTATGCGCCGGCCGAACTGATCGGGCGCAATGTCCGCGACATCATCCATCCCGACGATTATCCGGCGACCCAGGCTGCCTATGCCGCCTATGTCCGCTCGGGCGACTGGGACCACGCGCCGCGCATCCAGTACCGCGCCAAGCACAAGGACGGCCACTATATCTGGGCCGAGGCCAATCCGACGGTGATCCTGTCGGAAAACGGCCTGGTCGCCTGTTTCCAGGACACGGTCCGCGACGTCACCGTACAAAAGGCGGCCGAAGCCGCTCTGGAAGCGGCGCGCGTCGAGGCCAATGCCGCGGCCGAGGCCAAGGCGCAGTTCCTGGCCACCATGTCGCATGAACTGCGCACACCCCTGACCAGCATCATCGGCTTTTCCGCCCTGCTGCGCGACCTGCTGAGCGACAACGAAGCCCTGGCCAAGCATAGCCAGCGCATCCATTCGGCCGGCCAGGGCCTGCTCGGTTTGATCAACGACATTCTCGACCACTCCAAGCTCGAAGCCGGCCAGCTGGAACTCGACCTGAACCCGTGCGACGTCGCCGAAGTGGCGCATGAGGTCGTCGAATTGCTGACCATCCAGGCCGGCGCCAAGGATCTCGACCTGGTCATGCATGGCGTCGAGGACCTGCCGGCGGCCCTGCTGCTCGACGAGGGCCGCATCCGCCAGATCCTGTTCAACCTGATGAGCAATGCCATCAAGTTCACGCAAAAAGGCCGGGTCACCCTGGCCATGACCGTGCACCCGTCGAGTGCCGGTGAAGCCTTGCGTGTCTCGGTGCGCGACACCGGCGTCGGCATTTCGGTCGAAGGCCAGGCGCGCCTGTTCCAGCGCTTTTCCCAGGTCGACCACAATCGCGACGGTACGGGCCTTGGCCTGATGATCTGCAAACAACTGGTCGAGCTGATGGGCGGCGAGATCGGCGTCATCAGCCAGGAAGGCAAGGGCTCGGAATTCTGGTTCGACATCCCCGTGACGCACTCGGCCCTGGCCGTCGAGGCGGGCGAAGAGGTCGCGGTTATGCCATCGCGGCTGCTGGTCGTCGACGACCAGGAGGCGGTGCGCGACCTGCTGAACAGCCTGCTGACCTTGCAGGGCCACGACGTCACCCTGGTCGCCGACGGCGCCCAGGCGGTCGCCGCCTGCAGCGCTGACGTCTTCGACCTGATCCTGATGGACATCAACATGCCGGTGATGGACGGCATCACCGCCGCCCGGACCCTGCGCGGCGGCGACGGGCCGAACGGTTCGACCCCGGTCATCGCCATGACCGCGGCCGCCAGCGCCGACCGTCACCGCGCCTGCATGGCCGCCGGCATGAACGACCTCCTGCCCAAGCCGCTCGACCCGATCGCGCTCAACCGCCTGCTCGGCGACTGGCTGGGCGCCGCAGACTTTTACGCCCCACCTTCCGACTTCCCCTCCGAAAGCGCCGCCTGATGCAGAACAAACGCCGCATTCTCATCATCGAAGACAATGCCGATATCGCCGACCTGCTGACCATCCGCCTCGAGCTGGCCGGCTATTCAACCTGCAAGGCGCGCGATGGCGCCTCCGGCATCGGTGCCGTCTACGCCTATAAACCGCACGCCGTCCTGCTCGACATCGGCCTGCCCGACCACAACGGCTTTTCCGTACTGAAGACGATCAAGTCGGACGCCACGACGCGCGACATTCCGGTGCTGATGCTGACGGCGCGCCAGGGGATGGGCGATATCCAGACGGCCCTGCAGCTGGGCGCCAAGGACTATGTCACCAAGCCCTTCGACGACCGCAAGCTCCTGATCCGCGTCGCCAGGCTTTTAGGTGAGAGTGTGCCGAGGCCCAGCCCGCGCGATACCCACCAGGTTTGGGGATAAAGCAGGCGTACTCTAAACTGACTCGGTGACCTTTCTTTCGCTCGCCCCGTTTACGGGGAGAGGGGACCGCCGCGCAGCGGTGGTGAGAGGGGGAACCCGGCGGTAGGTTTACGCTGGATCGGATGCCGCGTTGAAGCGGATTCTACGGTGTCCCCCCTCCCACCACGCCCTCCGGGCGCGGTCCCCGGCACCGGCCGCCCGGCCTCCCCGTAAACGGGGCGAGCGAAAACAGGACGCGGCTTCTACCTAATCCCTACGGCTTCCAGATCATTTTTCCTCACCTCTACGGCGAGAAATTGTGGCTTCCAAAAACTACACTAATTCGGTATGGATTTGGCGCCGCCCCGGAGCCTTGCCATGCCTGCCGCCAAATCGCCCAAACGCCCGTCCAACACGCCGCTGATCTGGTACGCGCGCTGCCCGACCCTGACGGCCCTGTCCCTGGTCGCTAGCCGTGGCGTCTTCCAGCGCGAGTTCCTGCGCGAAGGCACCTATATGGTCTCGGTGCGCGAAACCTCGCAGCCCTCGGTGCGCCAGGGGCACCTCGATCACTCGCTCTCCAACCTGATTCGCGAAGCCGATGCGGCGACCGCGCTCTGGGCCCACGCGCAGAACAGCCGTTCGCGCCTGCTGGCCATCGGCCAGACCTGGCACAGCGTCAGCGTCGTCGCCCGGCCGGGCCAGAAGATCGACGGCGTGCGCGACCTGATCGGCCGCCGCCTGTCCGTGCCGCGCGAGGCCGGCCGCTTTTCTCCCGCCCAGGCGCGCAGCCTCCGGGCCTGGGAAAGCCTGCTGAAGAAATATGGCGTCACGCCCAAGGACATCGAATACGTCACCGTCGCTGCCGATCATCCGTCGGTGCCGTTCGGCGATGTCGCCCGCCGCGAGGTCGAAGCCCTGCTGGGCGGCCATGTCGATGCCGCCCTGTTGTTCGGCGCCAAGGGGCTTGAGCTGGCGCGCGCCGCCGGCCTGCAGACCGTGCGCCTGTTCGAGGCCGAGGAGATCAAGGCCGATGCCCGCCTCGACGGCCTGGTCGAGCTGCGCGCCCTGACCGTCGATGCGCCGTTCCTTGAAGCCGATGCCGAAACCGTGGCCCGCATCGTCGCCACCCTTTTGCAGGCCCGAGACTGGGCCCAGGCCTTCCCCAAGGAGGCCCTGCGCCATATCGCCGCCGAAGGCCAGGTCGAGGGCACCGACGCGGCGGAAGCCTACGGATCGCTGATCGGCGAAGGCCTGGCGCTGGGTTTGGAGCCCGACCGACTTTCACAAATCGACGGTTTACACAACTGGTTGAAACAAAAGCATCTTATTCCTGATGTACACACACTCAACGACTGGACGCAGCAAGACGTCCTCAGAGCAGCGGAAACACATTTGAAGATCGTGGCATGACGGTTTTCCCTTTCCGCCACGCCACGTTTTCAAGCAGGGACCCGAAGGCCTGAGCCCCCTTCGGGTCCCTTTTCCATTGCGGATCTGTTTGCACAGGTTTTAATAACAGTCTTTGCTGGGCGCGCTTTTTAATCCCAAAAGTGCGGACACTTTTGATTACGTCGAACTTCGTTTCGGAAAGCGCTTGGATGAACCCGATCTTCGCCAACCTGCAGACCAGCATTTTCGAGATCATGTCGCTGGAGGCGGCTGCCCGTGGCGCCGTCAATCTCGGCCAGGGCTTTCCCGAAACCGACGGCTTTCCCGAGGTCCGCGAAGCCGCCGCCCGCGCCCTGATGGACCGGTCGAACCAATATGCGCCGATGCGCGGCTTGCCGGTGCTGCGCGAGGCGGTCGCCGCCTTTTATGCCGCCCATCAAGGCATCAAGCTCGATCCGGTCAAGCAGATCGTCGTCACCTCCGGCGCCACCGAAGCGATCGCCGCGGCGATCTTCAGCCTGGTCACGCCCGGCGATGAGGTCATCGTCTTCGAGCCGATGTACGACGCCTACCTGCCGCTGATCCGCCGCGCCGGCGGCGTACCGCGCATCGTCCAGCTCAGCCCGCCGTATTGGAGCTTCGGCGAGGACGACCTGAAAAAGGTGTTCAATGCCCGCACCAAGCTGGTCCTGATCACCACGCCCAACAATCCGACGACCCATTGCCTCACGCGCGCCGAACTGGAACTGCTGCGCACCTATTGCGACCGCTTTGACGCCTATGTCGTCAGCGACGAGGTCTGGGAGCAGGTGGTGTTCGATCGCGACCATTTGTCGGTGCTGCACCTGCCGGGCCTGGCCAAGCGGGCG
>OUWB010002313.1_pt6 | contig 16755 bp, 18 predicted proteins | sample 1779821 | NCBI WGS metagenome assembly OUWB01 (sample SAMEA3914806, study PRJEB12502) | metagenome | biome: forest; material: soil | place: Canada | collected 2011-08-03 | depth 0.1 m
TGGTGGGGCTATCGCAACTTCGAAACACCAGACAAGTCAGCCAACGTAATGCCTTGGGCGATCTGGTTGGGGGGCGAGGAGTTGCACAACAACCACCATGCCTTCCCAAGCTCGGCGAAGTTTTCGGTGCGTCGCTTCGAGTTCGACTTCGGCTGGCTGGTGATCCAGATCCTTTCTTCGCTCAGACTTGCATGCGTCCGCCGCGTTGCCGTTGACGGGCCGGCAGGTCTTGTCGCCAGCAAAGCACGAGCTGTCGCGTTGGCTCCAAGGGTGAAAGTGATGACAGCGTTTTTCCGAGAGGTGACCCTGCCGGTCGTGCACGATGAGGCCCGTCACCAGAAAGGCCGAGGGCCGAAGCTGGCCATGCATCTGCGCCGCGCACTGGCAGACGGCGGGCGTTGGCTCACGAGGGACGAGCGTGAGCATCTCAATGCCTGGATCGCGACCCGGCCGTACCTGCATACCATCTGTCAGCTGCGGAGTCAGCTGGCGGCTCTGATGGAGACGCGCGACGCGAACCATGTGGAGGAGGCGCTTTCCCAATGGGTACACGCAGCCCAAGCCAGCGGCATTGGCGCACTCCAGCGGTTCGCCCTCTCCCTTGGAGACGGCATGCTTGCTCCTTGCACGCAGCCTCACCCTTCAGCGAATGAATACCCGACGGCGCCGCGAGAACCCGGAAGATAAGTCGCCGAGCACACAGATGCCTTCCACGTCGCTAACGAAGGTTTCTACGGAGTCGCGGGCGCCCTTCTCGAAACAACGGACAGCCTTTTTAACCGGCGCTGCGCCCCTTCCCCGCAACTTCTTTCAGCGCGCTCTTGCGCTGGCGCCTGGTGCGCTCCACTCGGCTCGCCAGCTTGCGACATCACTGACTCCTGTATGGCTACGCTCTTGCCGATGAAGATTGCGGCCGCATGGCTCGTGCAAGAACGCGCTGGCACGGCAGATGGCATCTCCGCCGAACTCGAATCATCCAGTGCTAAAATCCAGGAAACATCGCGATGAGGGCACGTATGGCCGCCGTTTCCGACCCGCGACAGAACCGGCTGCTTGCCGCCCTGCCAGAGGCCGAATGGGCCCGTTGGGAGCCCCACCTTGAGCCTGTCGATATGCCGCTTGGCAAGGTTCTCTATGAGTCCGGTAGTCGATTGGGCCATGTGTACTTCCCGACGACCTCGATCGTCTCATTGCTCTACGTCATGGAGGATGGCGCCTCGGCCGAGATCGCCGTGGTCGGCAACGAGGGCATAGTCGGCATCTCGCTGTTCATGGGCGGCGAGTCGACGCCAAGTCGGGCTCTGGTGCAAAGCGCAGGCAAGGGCTACCGCCTGAAGGCGGACCTGATGCTGCACGAGTTCAATCGCGCCGGTCCCGTGCTGCACTTGTTGCTGCGATACACCCAGGCCCTGATCACCCAGATGTCGCAGACCGCGGTTTGCAATCGCCATCATTCGCTGGACAAACAATTGTGCCGCTGGCTGTTACTGAGTCTGGACCGCCTGCACTCCAAGGAGCTGGTGATGACGCAGGAACTTATCGCCAACATGCTTGGGGTACGCCGTGAAGGCGTCACCGAAGCCGCCGGCAATCTGCAGGCTCATGGACTGATTCGTTACCAGCGCGGACATATCACCGTACTGGACCGCGCCGGACTCGAACTGCGCACTTGCGAATGCTATGCCGTGGTCAAGAAGGAATACGACCGCCTGCTGCCTTCCATGCCCTGAATGGTCGCTCTGGCGTAACTTGGTCTGCCGCCCCGCGCAACCTCAAAGCGTGATTGCATGCGCGCGCAACCGAGAAACAAAGGCTCCGATGTGCGCTCCTCAGTAAAGCCCCGGCGGGGTATTGAAGAGCTTGAAGCGCTGGACCAAGCGCCCTCAAGGTTCAAGCGTCTGCTTGTCGCCCTCGAGAAAGTGCCCTAGCGCAGCCAATGTACGAATGCGATCACAGACAATTTTGAGCATGGCCAGCATGGGCACTGCCAAAATCGCACCGGGTATGCCCCACATCCAATCCCAAAACAGCAACGAAATGATGACCAGTACAGGATTCAAGGTGAATCGACGGGCCAACAGCATGGGCGTAATCGTTTCTCCCTCGATGATATGAATGACGGCATAGAGCACCATCGGCATAAAGGCTTTCCACAGGGGATCGAGGCTAAGCATGCCGACACCCAGGAAGATGGCGACGCCCGTTAGCGGACCAAGAATCGGCACGTAGTTGAGCAAGAACGCAATGGCTCCCCAGAGTACGGCGTCATCCAGCCCAAGCGCCCACATCGTCAGCCCCGTTGCGATGCCAACCAGCGCATTCATGGCGGTAATGGTTGCAAGGTAAATTGAAATGTCGGCTTCAATCTGCTGCGAAATGTCAGTCACCTGGCGCTTGTCGCGGAACCGAGGCATCACTTCAACGAGGCGCCGCAAAAAGGTGTCGCCGGACATCAGGAGAAAGAACAGCACCAGGAACGTTTCAAGGAATTGGGATGTGAATGTTTGCGCACTGGCCAGGACCACCGTCTGAAGATCGCTGCTGGGGGCAGCGGTAGCTGTGGCCGGCGCGGCCGCCCCACCCGGTATCGCCTTGCCCATCATGCTTTTCGCGTGGATCAACAAATGATTGAGCGTGTTGAGCGGCGCGCTGATGATTTTGACGCGCTCCTGCAACCGGGGCAGCCCCTGCGGAAGCTTGTTGGCCCAATTGGCGGCAGGAGTGCTTAGCAGTTCGCCCAAGCCGAGAACCAGTCCAAGCAGCGCTACGATAACGAGCAGGGACGCGATCACGCGTGGCAGGCGCAGCCTGGCTAAAGCCCGCATCACGGGCTGCAACAGCAGCTTCAGAATGAAGGCCAGGATGATGGGCAGCAGAACCGTCTTGGCCACATAGGCGGCCGCCAGCAGCGCCAGAATAAACAAGCCGCCTTGAAAGACCGCCCGAGGGTCTTCGGGCAGCGGCATGTCCTTGGGGATGGTTGCAGCGCCTCCCGGCTCCTCGATGGCCTGCGAGCCTTCCAACCGAGCGCCTGTCGTGCCAGGTGCAGTGATGTCGGGAGTTGCCATGACAATATCCCCCTTTCCAACATGGCCCAAGCCAGGGCTGTAATGCGCATACAGGCCCGGATACCGAAGTACGTTCGCCCTTGAGCTTCAGCCTCGCCATGTGAGGGCGAGGGAAAAAAACCCCGACCTCCGACATGCCCTTCAGGAGCCGTGCATTATTCGTTTGCAACCACCAAAGCAAGCGGGAACATGAGGCGCATGGTCGTACCCTCCCCTAGCTTGGACTCGACATCGATAAAACCGCCGCTCTGACGCATGAAGCTGTGCGCCTGTGCCAAGCCAAGGCCGGTTCCGACATCATCACCCTTGGTAGTGAAGAATGGCTCGAATAGATGTGCCAACGATCCTTCATCGATGCCACTTCCGTGATCGGTTACGGACAGCGCGGCGTAGTTGCCGGCTATCCGTAGCGCGCTGGCGTCCTCTTCTTCAAGCCGATGGCTGGTGAGGGCTATCGTGATCACACCGCGTCCGCTACTGGCGTCCCGCGCATTGATGCACAGGTTCATCAGCGCCTGTTCCAGACAATGCTTATCGGCGATCACGGGGAAGTGGCCATCGCCTGGCTCAAATCTCACCGTCATCGAATCTCCAACGCTGAGCTGAATGAGTCCGGCCATGTCTTCCACAGCGTCGCCCAATTCAAGCTCTTCGGGATCGAATCGGTGCTTGCGCGAAAACGCCATGAGCCTTCTGACAAGCGTCGCCGCATGCAGTGCTCCCTCCATGCTCAATCCAAGTAGACGTTGCTGCCTGGCGTCCAGCCGTTCCGGCTCATCACATACTGCACTCAACCCAGCGATGGTCGCCTGAAGCATATTATTGAAGTCGTGCGCGATGCCGGCGACCACCTGCCCGATCGCCTCGGCTTTCTGAGCTTGCTGTGCGACGCGCTCGGCCAGCTCCTGCGCCCTCGCCGCGATGTCCAGGCGATCCCTAAGGGTAGCCTCCCGGCGCTGGGCCGCTGCGCTAGCTGTCTTAGCCAAGCCCAACCTTTCGGTCAACGCAAGGTTTACCGCCTCGAGCGCGGTCTCGAAATGTATGCGCTCGGTCAAGTCACGACAGACGACGATAACGCTGTCTATGGATCGCTTGCCATCTCGCGCAGGGATGGCGGTGACGTACCATTGGAGTTCCCCGCCATCGATGGCCTGAGCCGTCCCGCTGAATTGGGTGGCATCGCCCCCGAAAACCCGGTCCAACGCCAAGCGCGCACAGTCCAGCGTCGATGGAGTCCAGAGCGATTCCCATGGTTTTCCGATCAGTTCTTCGGGCGCTGCTGCTCGCAGAATGCGGCAGCCCGCGGCGTTTACCGATGTGATGCAGCGACTGAAATCCAGTTCAAGCACGCAATCAAGAGACAGCTCCACTGCCTGCCGATAGTGATCGAGATTCGTCATAAATCAAATTCCTGTGATTGACGATCCTTACGAATGCAACACATTTCATTGACCGCATCGCGAGCACCGTTGAACTCAGCTCTCATGGACCGTCATGACCTCAACCCGTTCCCTGACTATCCTCTTCGCGGAAGACGATCCAAGTGCTCGAGAGGTCATCACCATCATTTTGGAGATGGAAGGCTATACGCTGGTAACCGCTCACAATGGAAGTGCGGCCTTGGCTACGCTGCTGAGACACCGGAAGGTCGAACTATTGATAAGTGACATCTACATGCCAGGCGGCATCAGCGGTATTCAGCTCGCCAAGCGTGGCATCGCTGCCTTTCCTGAGCTGAAAGTCATTCTAGTTTCGGGAGATCACAGTAGTTCCTATGAAGATTTTCCGACCAGCACGTGCTTTCTCCTCAAGCCATACGACAGGAAGGGCTTGCTGCGCGCGATTGAAAACGTCATGGGTTGAGAGACGCCCTAGCGAACGACTCTTTAGGCAACCTAAAGAGTCAACCAGGTTTGGACACGGTCAAGCGAGGCTCCGCCCCATCCGCGTGCCGAATCAAGGTAACCGGAGCTCTCCGCTCTATCCTTAGTCTGATACCTGACCAACTATTCCACGCTTGCGCGTGCTGGTCTGTACGTCGGCGAACGAAGCCTTCTTCGCGGACTATGGCACAAATACTGAGGGATAAGTTCTATGTGGTGTGCCGTACGGACTCGCTCTGACCATTAGCCCATGATGGGCAAGTAGCAGTAGAGACTTTAGCGCGACCTTCCCTCCGGGAAATTCGCGGCCCCATGCTTGCCTCTGCTATTGATCGGTGGCGACGCCACGAGCCTTTCTTTCACAAAGGACAGCATCATGAAAACGAAACTCGCATTGGCAATTTGCGCCTCACTGTTGCTTTCCAGCGTAGCCATGGCCGCGCAATCGGAACCTTCGCCCCAAAGCAGCGGAGACACGGTTAAGACTGTTCAAACGACGACTACTGTGCAGCACGTCAACGGTCATGGCGAAGCCTGGTACAAGGAAGGCGGCGTTGTGCCGGCCGAATATCGCGGGGATACGTATGTAGTGCAACACTGGCAGAATGAGCACTTGAACGATCCCAGCCAGGGATCCCACTGGATGCGCGGCGATAACGGCGATTTCCTCCTGGTTGACGACCATACGGGCATGATCACCAGCATCGAGCACCAGCACTGATCGATCGAAGGTGAGTTAGCTCTCGCCGGAATGAGAGGAACGGATTCATGGCTTTCATGGATCCGTTTTGGCGACGAGAGCAATGGCTGATGCGCCATGTTGGCAGAGAATGTCGGCAGTGCGCGTGTCGAGAGCCGTTTCGCAACTTCTCCACCCCCGGAATTTGGCCGCGTCGGGGCGGCGCTTGCCATCTAAATGCGCTTAGCGTCCGCGATGAAACCGCACGGCATGGCTAACCTGGGAGAACGCCGCCATGGTGGCTGCGAGGAACAACAGCGCAACGACTATTCCCATCAGCCGCTGCAAAGCGGCCGACGGATTGGTTGACCATGCATGATCCTGTACAAAGATCATGATGAATCCAACGCCGAATTGAGTGCCGATATAGCTCACCTGTGCCGACCCGGCTTGGACATGGGCTGCCAGCCAGACCCCTGCACCCAAGACAACCAGACAAAGAAAGGGGACGCCGCCGATCAGTGGTAACAACAGCGCGGCCAACAACGCAGCGCAAAGGCAACCCAAGAGACGATTCAACATTCGTAGGTGTACCGCTTCTGTGACGCGTCCATCCGCCAGAACGGACAGCGGCACCAGTAGAACGGCGATGACCGAGACCATCGACTGCGCGAAATTCGGCAGCGCGTGAACATGATTGACCAGCCCGATGATGGCGATGGCGAAAGCGCCTTGCATCGCTTGCCATGTTCGTGTGGATCGTGAGCGATTGGCAACGGGCGATGTGGAGGGTGTTTTAGTGTCGCGGACCTTGCTCGATGAAGCGTCGACTAACAGGGCACCACGGTGGCGCAACCGTTCGATCAAGAAGGACGCCAGGCAGACCGTGGCCGCCGCGAGCACTCCCACCGCAACATCCAGAAGTCGGGTGATGGCAAGATTTGTCGGCGACATAGTGCTTACGGGATCACTCAGCACCATCAGCGCGGTGACGGTACCAAGCACCCAGCTATAGGCGTACCGCGAGCCGAGCATCCCATAGATGCCGAGCCCGGCAATCAGCGCAAGCGCCAGCGTGGACGGCCAGAACGTGTGCCAAACGAGAGTCGCGAGCAGAGCGCCGCAGGCTGCGCCCACGACCGTGCCGGCAAGCCGTTCCAGGCAGCGTCGAAATACCACCAAAGGCTCGGCCCTTATGAGCACATAGGCGCTTAGTGCCACCCACCAGCGCTCCTTGAGTTGGAAGACATCGGCAAGGACGACGGCGAGAACGACCGAGGCTACGGTTTCCGCGCACAACCTCCCGCGTTCGCCACGCAAGCTGAGCAGGCGCAGTTCCGCAACCATTCCGCCTGCGAGTCGAAGAAAGCGCTGGCGTAGGGTCGATGCTTGCATGCGGTGCGCAACCTCGCGCATAACCAAGCTCTCTAGTTTGCCCCGGTTTCGGCGGGCGGTCTTTCTCATTCGCACGAACGAAGGCCAACCCGGCGCGACTGGCAGCCAAGGGTTCAATCCCGCGCAAGCAGGAACTTGCCGATCCTGCGCCGCAGCTCCCGGTCGTCGGTTTCCCTGGCTTCGTCGTCCGCGGCTATGGCGTATTCGCGTGCCAGCGCGTCTTCGCCCTGATTCTTATAGCGCTGGGCCAATGCGAATCGAGTCGACACGCGATAGGCACGCGCCTCGTCGTCCGAGGCAAGGCTGAGAGCCCTTAGATACAGAGGTATGGCATCGCCATCATCGAGGGTGAAATCCGCGAGGCTCTCCCACAGGAAAGGATGGTCATAACCGGCAAGGCTCTGCGCTTCGCAATACTCCCTTAGGGCTGCGTAGTTGACCCGATACCTTTCGGGTTGTTCCTCTTTAGCCAGCAGGGACACGAGCGCCATGACGCGATCCCAAACGTCTGCCTTGAGCTCCATATGCATTGGTCCTCAACCCTGCCCTGGATGTGACGCCCGCAGTTCCAGCGCCTGAGCCGAACCCCAAAAACCTTCTAGCTTCGGCGTGGTCAAATCAGCTTGCAACACATTAGCCAACACCGTGGGCCAGTGCGTAATCCATCGCTGCACGTACCGATGCCACTTGCGCATCGTTGCATTGCTGCGGCGTGGAGCGCGGGCTATCGGGGTAGACCTCGGTAGTGGTGGCGTAGCGCGCGTTGGTGATGGCTGCGCACAACTGCCATCGCTTCACCGGAAACTTGATGACGCCTGGCATCAGCAGTGGAGAACCGATGATCTCACCGCGGGCATCGGCAGGCGCGATATGGGTCACCTTGGCGACAGCATCGATCACCGCCTTCTGAAACTCGGGCTGGGGATGGTCGACGTCGTCCACCAGATAGAAGCCGTCGGGAACTTCGCCTGGCTCGATGTCCTTGCCATCGCGGGCGGCAAGCGCCGGGCGGAATTCCGACTCGTCCGAATCAGTGGTCTCATGCAGGTCGATATGCATCAGTGCGCGGTCGCGCAAGGGTTCCAGCAGATCCACCAATGCGGCCGATTCGCCTGCTGCACTGTTCTTGCGGAAATTGCGATTGGGGTCGATGGCATCGGGATTCCATCGATGAACCCGCTCGTAGGCCCATGGGCTCACGCAGGGCACCACCAACAGATTGGCCCGGCCTGCATAATCCAGGGCATGCTGCTGTACGAACTGAAGCGCGCCGTGCACACCGCTGGTTTCGTAGCCATGCACGCCACCGGTCACCAGCAACACCGGTAGATCATCGCGCCAGTCGCGGCTGCGGATGGCCATCAGCGGATAGTGCTCGTCGCCGTAACTCAGGGCTCCGTATTCGATCACATCAAACCGGCCACGCAGCTGCGTGATGACGCTCAATACGTCTTCCGCGTAACTACGCTGCTTGGTCTGCTGCGCCCTCCATGCAGCGATTTCCGCTGCGCCCCAAGGCTGTCCGGGCGTACCGATGGCGTAAAAAGCGTGGCTGCTCATGCTGAAGTCGTCGTGGTGGAATCGGTCTACTTTACCATTGGCCATTCGTTGTCCGCTGGCCTCATCACGTCCCCTTCAATGGGCGCCATCTAGCTTGACGGCCATAGCGCAACGCCCCGCGCCACACTGGAATCCACCATGCCACGTCGCAAAAGAAAGGCCATTCCCGCGATGAATCCCTGGACGTGGTGGTGGGATCTGGCTACCCAGTCCGCCGAAATGATGACGGCTTCCGCCGAGGTCGTGGCGCGGCGCAGCGTGCAAGCGAGCGCGATGTCCAACCCGCCATCGGCGGCGGATCGGCGCGAGCTGACCACCATGGTCACCGAGAAGGTGGCCGCGTATCAGCAGTCCGCCACCGCCATGGCGATGAGTTCGAGCTCTGCGTATCGCGGCGTCTCGGAGTTCTGGATGAACCAGTGGATGGCAAGCGCCGGCCTGGCGAGGCGTCGCAGTCCATCTGCCGCTGAAATAATGGCAAGCGCAACGCAGACTTCTGCCAAGGTCCTGAAGGCGGGCATGCAGCCTTACCGACAGCGCGCGGTAAGCAACGTCAAGCGACTTCGAAAGCGCAAACCGACCCGTTGATGGAAAGCGCCAAAACGGCTCCGCCCATTAGGGGCGGAGCCGTAGCACAGTGGCGTGTGAGGCCAGAGCGTTCCTTTTACCCTGGCGTTTGGCCACGATAGGGACGGCCCTCATAGCGCCGCAGGTGGTAGACGCGGTGGATATGACCTGCGCCGACCCATCCTCCAAGTGCTGCAGCCAATAGCCCCGCCAAGCCACTCAACAGCAGAGTCAACATGCCGGCCGCAGCGTAGTGCCTGGCTCGGTCTGCATCGCTCTTGAGCTGATCTCGCGCTGCATTGACGAGGGGAAGCCACGCATTGACGCGCGCAGTCGCCGCATCGCCGGGCATGTCGGTCTGGGCCATCAGAATGGCACGCGCCGTATCAGGATGCCCGGCCAACAGGGCGCCAATCACGGCCTTTTCGGCCTGGCTATCGCCCCGCGTGGCAAGCGCGTGATCCACATTGCTTCGAAGCACCGCGAGCGGTTCATTGCTGACCGACTCGACATTTGCCCCGCCGCGACCTGCATCGTCATGCATCGACTTGGAGCCATGCGACATCTGCCCAAGGGTAAGTGCAAGCCACAACGCGCTGGTGGTAATTGCCAAACCCCACACGGTAACGCCATGGAGCGTTCCCATCGTTTCGTCAGCGCGTCCATCGAACCAGCTGGCAAACAGCCCGCCGACGAACAGCGATGCGGCCCAGGTGAGAACCATCCAGACGATGGTTCCAATACCCAGGCCCTTCGCCGCTGCCTGCACATTGTGTGGATCAAACGCGGTGAAACCGAGCGCAATGCCGGCGCCGTAAAGAAGAATGGCGATGCCTGTTGCTACGAACCAGCCCGCGATAATCGCACTCCATCGCATCTGCGCGATGGGGTCGACCGCGGTCACAGTGCTATAAGCCGTGGTAGCCATGAGGTTCCTCGTTGGTTTAGGTGCAGGATCAGGCGCAACCGCGTACCAGTGCGATGAGGATGAGCACGGGAAGCGGAACACCTAATATCCACAGGAGCACATAGCCAATGCCACCTCGCTGCTTCCGGGGTGGCTCCGTAACATCTCTTGCCTGACTGTCAAAGCCTTCGCTCATGGTCCGCACCTGTAAGACTGCGGTAATACCGCGTGGTGGGCCGACAGTGAGGGCCGCTCCGTGGACAAGATGTGGAGAATGCGACAACACCACGTGCGGGGCGCAGCGCGGGTCAGCCGCCCTTCCCGCTTGTGCCGGCTTTGGCGTGGCTCGCCGATCCGCCGTGTGGCCTAAAGCGTGCGAGTCAAAGATCGTTGCTAGGCAGCGACGTCCGCACCGCTCAACGCGACCTGCCTGACGACATGGATGAACGCTTCAAGGCTTGCGGGCATACGGGTTCGACTGGGGTGATAAAGATAGAACCCCCGGCTCGGCGGTGAAAACTCCCTCAGCAGCGGCACGAGCTTGCCGGAGTCGATCTGCGGCTTCATCCACTCCTCGGTCCACACCGTAATGCCCAAGCCATCCACGGCTGCCTGCAAGGCAACGGCGCAATCGTTGACGATCAACGACCCGGTAACCGCGACTTCAAACCAGTTTCCGTCACGCGCGAACTCCCACGGATACAGGCTCGTCTGACCCGCCCGACGCCAGTTGATGCAGCGATGCTCACGAAGATCTTCAGGCGTACGTGGCGTGCCCTGCCTGTCCAGATACTCAGGCGACGCCACGGCGATCTGGCGCAGATCAGGCCCAAGGCGCACCGCAATCATGTCCTGGTCGATGTGTTTGCCCAGCCGAATGCCAGCATCGAAACCGTTGGCAACGATGTCGCCAAGGCTTTCGTCGCTATGCAGGTCCAGCACGACATCGGGGTAGTCGCGCTGAAAGACGCCAAGCATGGGTTGCAACAGATGCACCAGGGCCATCTGCGGTGCCGCGATGCGCAGTGTTCCGCGAGGTGAGGCACGTAGCTGGTTCACCTCCTCGATCGCTTCGTCAAATTGGTCGAAGAGCGGCTGCACGCGCACGAAGAGACGGCTCCCCGCCTCGGTCAAGCTGATACTGCGCGTGGTGCGATTGAACAGTCGCACACCCAGCCGGCTTTCGAGGCCACGAATGGTCTGGCTCAACGCGGAGGGCGACACCCCTAATTGCTCGGCTGCGCGGGCAAAGGCGCCTTGCTCGGCCACCGTGACAAAGGCTTTCAGGTCCGCGAACTCAGCGCCACGCATTCTGTATCTCCCGCTTCACAAGGCATGAAACGCACAGGCGATTGTTGCTGCGAGGCACCGGACTTAACTTCTAAGCCGTAACAAACAGCCCGCCCGGAGCACCCAAGCCATTCTAGCCCCGGGCACTTTTGGATCAAACGGGTCAGCCGCCGGCGGCAATGCCTAAGCCCGGCTCTCCTCCCCAAGCGCGTTTGCGCGCCAGGAAAAACACCATGTCTTTGGACCACTATCCCGGCACCCGCTGGCAGCCTCTGCGCGCCATTGTTGAGCCGTTGCCACCGGTTCCCGCCTCGCAATTGCTGCTTATCAAGGGTGGCACCGTGATCACCATGGACCCTGCCATTGGCGACTTCCAAGGGGACATTCTCATTGAGGGCGGGCTCATCTCCGCCATGGCGGCCGAGCTGCATGTGGAAGGTGCACAGATCATCGATGCCGCCGAGATGATCGTCATGCCGGGCTTCGTCGATTCACATCGCCATGCCTGGGAAGGCCAGCTTCGCCGCATTGATCCCAATTCGCCGACGCTGATGGACTACCTGAACTCGACGCACTTTTCGTTTGCAACCCATTACCGGCCCGAGGATATGTACGTCGGCAATTTGCTGACGGCACTCGGTGCGCTCGATGCGGGCATCACCACCATGGTCGACAACTCCCACAACGCACGCAGCCCCGAGCACTCCGACGCTTCCGTCGATGCGCTTGAAGACGCAGGGATCCGTGCGGTTTATGCGCCAGGCACGCCGCTCGCTGGCACGTGGGCCCATCACTGGCCAGAGGATCTCGCCCGGTTGAAGCAGGAACGCTTCGCCTCGGAAAACCAGCTCGTGACCATGGCGATGATGTCGCAATGGGATCGCGAGACCTGGGCTGCTGCGCGCGCATCCGGTTTGCGCATCATCACCGAATTCCTTGGCCAAGACATGGGTACGTTGCTGCCGTCTCTGCAGGAAGAAGGCCTGCTTGGTGACGACAACATCTTCAACCATTGCACCGGACTTACCGACAAACAGTGGGAGATTCTGCACAGCTGCGGTGTCAACGTGAATGTCTGCCCGCGCTCGGATGCCCAGTACGGTCTGGAAGAAGGCCTCACCGTCTATCAGCGTGCTGTCGACCACTGCATCGCGCCGGCCATCAGCATTGACGTTGAAGCTTCCTACGGTGGCGACATGTTTGCGGAAATGCGCGCCGCGTATTTCCTGCAGCGTGCCCATGCGCAAAATCGCCGATACATCGGCGACAGGGATGCACCAAAGCCTGTGTCCGTGCGCGACATTCTGGCTGCCGCTACCATCAACGGCGCCAAGGTCGCCGGCCTCGATCATCGCACCGGCTCGCTCACGCCAGGAAAGCAGGCCGATCTCATCCTGATCCGCACCAGCGACATCAACCTGTACCCGTCCAACAACGCCATAGGCACCGTCGTACACGCGGCGGAGCGAAGCAACGTGGACACCGTGATGGTTGCCGGCCGCATCCGCAAGGCAGGCGGCCGGCTGCTGGGCATCGACATGAGCGCACTGCGGCTGGCCACGGAGGCCTCACGCGCCCATCTATTCGCCAGTGTCGGTTACGTCGCGGACGTGCTCGCTGACGCCTCTCCCGCTGTCGCCTGAACCTGTTGGGAGCATCTGCCGTGAACCTTCTATTGCTTCTTGTCGCCTTTATCGCGGGCTCGGCCATCTCAACACAGGCCGCCGTAAATAGTCAGCTTGCCGGTGGTCTGCACGGGAATACTGTCGCAGCCGCCCTCGTCTCCTTTGTGATCGGCACGGTAGCCCTCGCCGCCATCGCCGTCAGCAAAGGCGGACTGGCGACAACCATGGCCAGCCTGCCGAGCCAACCACTGTGGCGTTTCAGTGGTGGTTTTCTGGGTGCCGCGGCGATCTTCAGCACGGTGCTGCTTGCACCACGCATTGGCCTGGCCAACCTGCTCGCGCTGGTGATTGCAGGCCAATTACTCACCTCGCTTGCCATCGATCATCTCGGCCTGATTGGCATGGCCACTCGGCACGTTTCCGGTATTCGCGTCGCTGGCGCCGCCGTGCTGCTCGCCGGTGTCTCACTGACGCTATTTGGTGATTCGCTGGTCAAGGCACTTTCCAGGGTGTCGCTGCCATGAGCGGATATTCCAGAAACATCGCTCTGCTGGGCATGGCGCTAGGCGGCCTGCTTACAGTACACAACGCACACGCTACCGAACACGGGGGCGATAACATCGGCCAGGGCTCGGAAGGATTTTTCGCCGGCGCGCTGCCGACGCCGGGCTGGTACGCCGTTGGCTATGCCGATCACTACGATGCCGACCGCTTCAACAATGGTCAGGGTCATTCGTCCATTCCTTCGTTTCATTTGACGGCAGATGTTCTGGCCGCACGTCTCTTCTACATGTCCGACCTCACGGTGGCCGGTGGACGGGTCGGTTTCTTCGGCATCGGATCCGTCGCCGCCCTTCGCAGCGAAACGCCCGACGGATGCACGCGCCGCGATGGTGCGGGCGATATCACGCTAGGTCCAACCATTGGTTGGGAGCACGGTGCGTGGCACAACCTGGTGGCGATGGATATCTCCCTACCTACCGGAAGCCATGACGCATCACGCCCGCTCAATACGGGCAACAACTACTACTCGATTCGCCCGATCTACGCGTTCTCCTATCTGCCGGAAAACGGCCTGGAAGCGTCAGCAAAAATCACCTACACCTTCAACAGCACGAATCCGGCCACCCACTATCGCTCCGGCCGGCTTTTCCACGTCGACTATTCACTCAGCTATCGCGTCACGGACAAGCTTCGGCTCGGCGTCAATGGCTACGTCATCAAGCAAACCACCGACGATCGCCAGTACGGTTCTCGTGTGGGCCCGGATGGTTTCCGCGGACGCGTCTTAGCCATCGGTCCCGCCGCACATTATGAGTTCGGCAAAGCGTCCATCGACCTGAAAGTGCTGAAGGAGTATTCGGTACGCAACCGCGCCGAGGGCACCAGTGTCTGGGCAAAAGCCGTGGTACCGCTTTAGTTCGGGATCACGCCTTCACGAAAGACGACCGATGCCTCCGGCGACCGTGAGTGCGAAAGCTATCCAGGCGGCGGCGACGAACACCACGAACGCAAGGTTTCGGCCAACCAGATCATCGACGGCGTTGCCCTGGGCGGCACGTCTTGCGACAAGCAGATAGCCGATTGGGGCGACGCCGAACGAGAGAAAGCCATCCAGCGCCGAGCCCGTGCGGCCCCCATGCCACAGCGCCCCAAGCACAACGGCCGAAACGGTGGCCGCCCCATGGGGAAGCCACAGGCGTATGGCGCGACCGCCCGCAATGATTGCGCTCAACCTGCCGGATACCCGCACGATGGCGGCGTAACCCAACACGGCCACGGCGCCCACCATCAGGTGCCAGGCGTGGGTCCAGCCCAGATCAGCCGCGACATGCCCCCAGTCATCGCTGCCATCAAACGCCTCTTCGATGGCCTGCCCGCAAGCCCAAAGCAGCGAAATGGCGCCAAGGTTGAAGAGAAACAGCCTGAGCAAGCTCGGCCGCCGCTTTATCAACGCTGCGATCGCCAAGGCTAGGCTGCCGGCTACGATGACGCCCACGGGGCCGCCGCCATCAGCGAGCGCGCCCGCCCCGGCACATCGAAAGACCAGAAATGTAACCAGCGTGATGTGGCCGCCATCGATCCGGCAACCCAGACCATGCCCCAGCACTTCGTGTGCCAGCGAAGCGACAAGGGACACCAGTACGCCGATAGCTATCAGCGTGGGCACGTCATCTTTGAGATGCAGGTGATCTCGTTTCACCCGCCGGCGACTTTGCGGGTTTCGGAAACCAGGGCCGCGATATCTGCCTCTACCAACGCATTCAGATCCTGGTAGGCGGCATCGGTAACGCGCTTGTCGCCCTGGCCTTCCCCGTGCAACGCGTAGCCGTCTTCGTCGGCGACAAACGTAAAGTGGAAACGCACGGCTTTGTTCGCAGGTGCCGACACGATGAGGACGGACTTGCCATCGTCGCAGCTATAGACCAGCCAGGGCGTTTTTCCGTACTGCTTCGCCACTGGGCCGATCGTGCATTTCATTTTCGGTGCTTGCGTGGATGCACCCGCCGCCATCGGCAACAGCGCCGCCATCAACCAGAGACAAGCCGTACAGCTTCGAGCGATCGCCTTCATCTTTTCCCCCTGTATTGGAACGATGCCTTCCAGATAACAGCCTACATGCCGCAACTGCTTTCCGAATAGGCGCTTCTTCAGACGCCCGGACGCGCATCTACTGAGGCCCCGGCTCACCGTCAGTACCCGCATTCATCTGCATGTGCATGCCAGCCCACACCGCACCGGGGTCCTTCGAGTTGGGATAGACATGCGTCATCCAGCCAAACACGACCGGTATCCACAGTCCCTGGGCTGCCTCGCACGCCGCCTCGGCATGAATGCTCCCCTTGAACCCGAACTGTGCGTGCGGCCCAAACTGCTCGTTGACGGGAAGGTTGCTCGGGCCGCCACAAAAATCCACGTGCCGGTGCCAGGTGGCGACGCTAAGTGGCACCGCGGCGTTCAACTGCTCCGGCGTAGCATTTTGCGCCGCGCTATACATGACGCCGACGGCCTCCATCCCTGTTGGCGTACGCTTGTACAGGATCGACCCCGGGTGCTCATAGTCCACCTGCTGGCGTTCGAGCCGTGCGTAACGGTAGTTCGTGTAATGGACCTCCTCACCCATCGTCCCCGTCGGATGGAATGGCTTGTAACCATCTCGCAGGGCCGTACCCACGTCCGCGTAGTGCGCCACCACCTTCTTCGCGGTCGCAACGATCTGTTCGGCGCGCTGCTCGTCGCCCGGCTGCGTCGCGGCCTTCAGCGACATTTGCATGTGGTTGCCCATCTTCATCGAAGGCACCGGCGTTTCGTCGGTTCTGCCGCCGTAGTAATGGAGCAGCGACTCCCAAGCGGGATACCGTTGCGCCATCACTGGACTCAGTGCGCCCACGGCCACGAGACAGAGAAGCATTGCGAGACGTTTTGCCATGTGCCCCTCATGTGCGTGCGGTACAAAACCTCGAACATGTGTCACGCCCAGGAAACAGACGCTCACACCACCAGATACTTCCCCGTCCTGGCCAAGGAAACGTTGCAAGTGGACGCCAGGTTTACGGGACGGGGAGCATGCTTGGCCGGTAGTGAGTAGCGGCAACACCATCGTTCAATGGATCGCCCGTCACGCGTCTAGCTTAGTATCCCTGGCGGCGAGATCATCCATCGGACACGTGAAAGCGCGAGTCCATGCCACTGGGGAAGTTTATGAAAGGACGGCCCATGAAACAGATGCCTATCCTCGTTCTGGTCGCCGCTGCGGCGCTCGGCATCGGTGGCGTAATGA
>OUWB010000518.1_pt2 | contig 16745 bp, 19 predicted proteins | sample 1779821 | NCBI WGS metagenome assembly OUWB01 (sample SAMEA3914806, study PRJEB12502) | metagenome | biome: forest; material: soil | place: Canada | collected 2011-08-03 | depth 0.1 m
TCGTCATGGCCGGGCTTGTCCCGGCGGCCCATGCCGTAAAGCCGGCCGATGGCGCGCCTGCGACTGGTCGATCCGGCGAGGCGCGGCTCAGCTCGCGTCCTGGATGGCCGGGACAAGCCCGGCCATGACGAGGTGGGGGTGAAACGAGATCGAGCAAGAAGGGCCGAGCCTCGGGCATGCGCTAAACCGCGCACCCCGCCAATGCCGGGGCCCAGATTCATACCGAGACTTTTGGGATTGAATCTGGATCCCGGCATTCGCCGGAATGAGCGGGCGGGTTCATGCCAAACGGCAAGCTCTCTAGGGCGCGCAAAGCCCCAGCCTTGCGCCGGCTGCGCCCAGCCGCGATAAGCCAAGACGATGGGCGCCCCTGATCGATCCGCGCAAGCCGGCCATGTCGCCTGAGGTCCAGGCCTTCGCCGCCGGCTTCCCAACCACCCTGGCCCATGCCGGGGCGAGCCTGGCGCTGCTGGCGGCAGGCGCTGCGGCCTATGGCGCCACCTCCCATGACCAGATCCGCAAGGTGCGCGAGGGCGACGCCGCCGCCGCCCTGCTGTTCGGCGGGGCGATCCTGGCCCTGGCCCTGCCGCTGGCCTTTTCGCTGAACGCCTCCACCTCCCTGATCGAGGTCGCCCTGTGGGGCGCGGCGGTGGTGGTCACCCAGCTGCTGGCCATGCGCCTGGTCGATTTACTGCTGCGCGGCCTGCCCCAGCGAGCGCGCGAAGGCGAAGTGACCGCCGCCGCCCTGCTGGCCGCCACGCGCCTGGCCAGCGCCGTGATCCTGGCCGCCGCGGTCGCGGGATAAGACCATGCACGTGCCGCGCCTGCCGGACTGGCTGGTCTATGGCACGGTGCTGGCGGCCTTGGTGCTGGCCGCCCATGGCCGGCGCGAGCGAGAGGACGCCCCCAGCGCGCCGCCGCCCCCGCCGGGCCTGGCCCAGGCGCCGATCGCCCCCGGCTCGCCCTTCGCCGCCGACCGCGTGGCGCCGGTGCCGCGCCGCGCCGCCTCGGCCGCCGGCACCGCCTTCTCCGTCGACGAGCGCGGGCTGTGGCTCACCGCCGGCCATGTGATCAACGGCTGCGGCCAGGTGGGGCTGGTGGTGGCCGAAGGCCGCGGCGTGGCCGCCCGCGTCCTGGCCCGCCGCGGCGACCTGGCGGTGCTGCAAAGCGAGGGCGGCGCGCCCGGCTTGCCGCTGGCCGGCGCCGACTGGCCCGTCCGCGGCGAGCAGCTGTTCCAGCCCGGCTATCCCCAGGGCGCGGCCGGCGAGGTGGCGGCGCGGATGATGGGCCGGCAGACGCTGGGCGGCGGCGGGCGCGGCGGCGCGCCCCAGACCCTGATGGCCCTGGTCGAGGACGGCCGCACAGAGGGCCTGGGCGAGTCCTTCTCCGGCCTGTCCGGCGCGCCGGTGCTGGACGAGGCCGGGCGCGTGGTGGGCGTGACCCTAGGCCAGTCGCCCCGGCGCGGCCGCCTCTACGCCGCCCCGCCCGAGCTCATGGCCCAGGCCCTGGCCGCCGCCGGCGCCCGTCCCGCCGCCGGTCCCGCCGCACCCCTGGCCGTGGACGACTACGGCCGGGTCGCCGACGCTCTGCGCCGCGACCTGCGGGTGGTGCAGGTGGTGTGTCTGGCGGGGTGAGCTCGCCTGCCACCGTCATGGCCGGGACAAGCCCGGCCATGACGGAGAAGAAGAGACGCAGAGGGGGCCTACGGCCGCTGCGCCTGCGCTTCCTTCTCGCATTCCGCGCGAAGATTGCTGAGGGTGACAGGCATGTCGTGACGCAGGATGGCGCGCACGATCGGGCCGGGGGCGAAGAAGTTGGCCGTCACCCGGCTTTGGTAGAACAGCCGGGTGCGCTGGCCGCCGTCCAGGGGCTGCAGCCGCCATTCGCCGTCCAGCACCTTCAGGTCGCCGTCCACCCGATGGAAATGGACCTCATAGGGCGGATCGTAGTCGGCGCGGATCACCGTGCGCACCGACGGCAGCAGAGTGGCGCGGCTGATCTGCTCGCGCACGTCCCAACGCCCCTGCGGGTCGTGGTCGATGACGCGGCAGCTCTTCAGGCTGACCATCAGCTTGGGCGCGTCGGGGCAGTCCAGCAGCACGCGCCAGACCGTCTGCGGCGGGGCGTCGATATCCACCTGGGCCACCACCAGGCCGGACGAAGCCTGGCCGTCCGCCTGGGTCACCTGCACCGAGGGCGGGGCTGCTGGCGCCGCCGCCACGGCCAGGCTGGCGAGGACGACGGCGAAGGCTGGGCCTGGCATGTGAGAACTCCTGCGCCCCGCCTTCATCGACTACGCGCAGGGCCTGGCTTTGGATGCGTCCATGCGCCTCAAGGGTTCAGGTGCGGGCGCGATTCTTCACCAGATCGTCCACCACCGACGGGTCGGCCAGGGTGGTCACGTCGCCCAGGTTGGAGACGTCGTTCTCGGCCACCTTGCGCAGGATGCGGCGCATGATCTTGCCCGAGCGGGTCTTGGGCAGGCCCGGCGCCCACTGGATGATGTCCGGCGCGGCGAAGGGGCCGATCTCGCGGCGCACCCACTTGATCAGCTCGGCGCGCAGTTCGTCCGTGGGCTGATGGCTAAACGCCAAGGTGACATAGGCGTAGACGCCCTGGCCCTTGATCTCGTGAGGATAGCCCACCACCGCGGCCTCGGCCACGGCCGCGTGGCTGACCAGGGCGCTCTCGATCTCGGCCGTGCCCAGCCGGTGGCCGGAAACGTTGATGACGTCGTCCACGCGGCCGGTGATCCAGTAATAGCCGTCCGCGTCGCGGCGGCAGCCGTCGCCGGAGAAATACTTGCCGGGATAGGTCGAGAAGTAGGTGTTGAAGAACCGCTCTTCGTCGCCATAGACCCCACGCATCTGGCCCGGCCAGCTATCGGTGATGCACAGGTTGCCCTCGGCCGCGCCCTCCAGCGGCGCGCCGTTCGCGTCCACCAGCTGGGGCTTGACCCCCGGCAGCGGCTTGGTGGCCGAGCCGGGCTTGAGGTCGGTGGCGCCCGGCAGGGGCGAGATCAGGAAGCCGCCGGTCTCGGTCTGCCACCAGGTGTCGACAATCGGGCAGCGCTCGTCGCCCACCACCCGGTGGTACCATAGCCAGGCCTCAGGATTGATCGGCTCGCCCACCGAGCCCAGCAGCCGCAGCGAAGCGCGCGAGGTGCGCGTCACCGGCGCGTCGCCCTCGCGCATCAGGGCGCGGATGGCGGTGGGGGCGGTGTAGAAGATCTCGACCTTATGCTTGTCGATCACCTCCCAGAAACGGCTGGAGGTGGGATAGTTGGGCACGCCCTCGAAGATCAGGCTGGTGGCCCCGTTGGCCAGCGGTCCGTAGACGATATAGCTGTGGCCGGTCACCCAGCCCACATCGGCCGTGCACCAATAGATCTCGCCCGGGCGGTAGTCGAACACCACCTCGTGGGTATAGGCCGCCCAGGTCAGATAGCCGCCGGTGGTGTGCAGCACGCCCTTGGGCTTGCCGGTCGAACCCGAGGTATAGAGGATGAACAGCGGGTCTTCCGCGCCCATCGGCTCGGGCGCGCAGTCGGCGCTGACCTTCTCGCGCTCTTCCTCGTAGCGCAGGTCGCGGCCGGCCTTCAGGGCCACGTCCGCGCCCGTGCGGCGCACCATAAGCACCGTGGTCACGTCCGGGCATTGCTCCAGCGCCGCATCGACGTTCCGCTTCAGCGGAATGGTCTTGCCGCCGCGCACGCCCTCGTCGGCGGTGATCACCACCCGGCTGTCGCAGTCCTTGATCCGCCCGGCGATGGAGTCGGGCGAGAAGCCGCCGAACACCACCGAATGCACCGCGCCGATGCGGGCGCAGGCCAGCATGGCGTAGGCCGCCTCGGGGATCATCGGCATGTAGATGGTGACCCTGTCGCCCTTGTTCACCCCATGCGCCTTGAGCACATTGGCCATGCGGCAGGTCTCGGCATGGGCTTCGGCATAGGTGATGCTGCGGCTCTGCGAGGGATCGTCGCCCTCCCAGATGAAGGCCACCCCATCGGCCTTGTGCGGCAGGTGGCGGTCCAGGCAGTTGACCGAGGCGTTGAGCACCCCGTCGGCGAACCAGCGGATGCGGAAGTCGGCCTTGTCGAACGAGACGTCCTTGACCACCGAAAAGGGCTTGATCCAGTCCAGCCGCCCGGCGATGCGCGTCCAATAGCCCTCGGGGTCGCGCTCGACCTCGGCCACGGCGGCCTCATAGCCGGCGGCGTTGATGTAAGCGCGTTCAGCCCACTCGGGCGGCGCCGGGAACAGCTCGGTCTGGCTCACCGCTTCCTCCAGGATTTTTTCTCTCGGCCAAGGGTCACTAGACGCTGGCCTGGGGTGGGCGCAAGTGATCTAGATCGAGGAAATTCCTTCGGCGCCAAGGCGCGGCGCGCGTTCCGCCCGAAAGGCCGGCCATGCTGCTCTATCAGTCGACCTGGATGGAGATCGACGCCTTCCTCCAGACGTCCCGCGCCATCGTGGTGCCGATCGGCTCCAACGAGCAGCACGGCCCCACCGGCCTTCTGGGCACCGACTGGATGTGCCCGGAGATCATCGCCCATGAGGCGCAGGCGGGCGCCGACATGCTGGTCGCGCCGACCTTCAATATCGGCATGGCCCAGCACCACTTGGGTTTCGCGGGCACCATCTCGCTTCGGCCCACCACCTTCATCGCCGCCATCGGCGACTGGGTCCGCTCCCTGGCGACACACGGCTTCGAGAAGATCTATTTCCTCAACGGCCATGGCGGCAACGTGGCCAGCATCGAGGCGGCCTTTTCCGAGATCTACGCCGAGGCCAGCTTCCAGAAGCGGCCTGCGGGCTTTGCGCTGAAGCTGCGCAACTGGTGGGACCTGCCTGGCGTCGGCGCCCTGGCCGCGCGCCAATTCCCCTCGGGCCACGGCAGCCACGCCACCCCGTCTGAGATCGCCATCACCCAGTGGGCCTATCCGCACGCGATCAAGGCCGCTGACTACGCCCCGCAGATCGCCCCGTCGGGCCCGATCCGCGAGGGCCTGGACTTCCGCGCCCGCCATCCGGACGGCCGCATGGGCTCCGACCCCGCCCTGGCCACGCCGGAAAAGGGCGGCGAGCTGGTGGCCCTGGCCGCCAAGGGGTTGACCGCCGACCTGGCCGCCTTCGCCGCCGAGCCGCCGGCGGGATGAGGAGACGGGCAGGTCTGGCGCGGCGCGCCTGATCTAAGTCTTCGCGCCGGCCGCCTGCGCATAGTCGCTGAGCGCCACGATCGCCCCCAGTATGTGATACAGCGAGCTGGCCGGCGCCGGCTCGGCCTCATAGGTCCCGTCGGGGCGCTGCTTGTCGCGCCACAGGCCGGGGATCTCCGTGTCGAAATAGCCCCACAGCCCCTTGGCGCCCTGGGCGGCGGCGGTCAGGTAGCCGGCGGCCTCGTCCTTGGACGCGTCGGCGGCCAGGGTCAGGGCGGCCTTGATGAACTCGGTCTGCGGCCACAGGCGCGCGCGGGGGCTGCGGATGCTGAGGTCCTCGTTCAGCTCGTCCAAAGCCACCGAACGCTTGGCGTCGACGCCGCGCAGGCCGTTGGCGAACAGGCTGCGCGCCGCCGCGGCGGCCTGGGGAGAGCCGGTGCGGCGCGTCCAGCGCTGCATCAGCCAGGCCCACTCGAACTGATGGCCGGGTTCGACCAGCCGCCCGTCGGCGCCCTCGGCCGGGCGCCATTCGGCGTCGAAGAACTCGCGCAGGAAACCACCCTCGGGGTCGATGAACCGGGTCAGGGCCAGCTCGACCAGCTCCTCGGCCAACTTGGGCCAGCGCGGATCGCTGTCGACCTCGGCCCAAGCCAGGGCCGCTTCCAGGAGGTGCATCTGGGCGTTGGCCTGGAAGGCGTGCTCGCCGCTCTCGCGGAAACCGCCGGCGGGGTGGGCCATCTTGGCCCGCAGGGTCTCCTCCAGGGCCACGGAGGCCTGGCGCAGGTCGACCCGGTCGGGGGCGACCCGGTAGAGGGTGGCCATGGACATCAGGGCGAAGGCCTGGTCGTAGAGATAGGGCGTCTCGTCCAGGCTGGCGCCGTCCGGCCCGACCTTGGTGCGATAGAGCCCGTCGGGGCGGCGATAGCGGGCCAGAAAATAGTCCAGCCCGTGCTCGGCCGCCTGGCGCCAGGGGCCGGCCAGGCCCAGGCGGGCGGTCAGGGCGTAGACGAAGGCCTGGCGGGTCTGCACCCGGGCGCGGCGCGGGCCCTCCACCGGCCGGCCATCCAGGTCGACCAGGTCGTAGAAGCCGCCGCGCCTGTGGTCGGCGCCGGCCGCCCACCACAGCGGCAGGGCCGAGCCGCGCAGCCAGCGGTCATAGCGCCCGGCCCAGGCGAGCAGATCGTCGTGCGGCGAGGCCGTGTGCGCCGGTGTGGCCGAGGCGGCGGGGGTCTGCACCGCGAAGTGCTCGGCCACCGCCTTCACCCCCTGGCTGCGGGCCAGGTCGCAGATCAGCAGGCCGCGGTCGTCGGCGATGATGGCCAGGTGGCTGGCGCCGATCACCGCGGTCTCGATGCCGTCAGGCACCCGCACCAGACAGTCCTGGGCGTCGACGAAATGGGTGTTTTCGCCGCCGGAATTGCCGGCCTCGTCCAGGCCCGAGGCCTGCCAGACCGCGTCCCAGGCGCCCAGGTCCGACCAGGCGAAGTCCACCGGCAGGATGGCCGCGTGCTGGGTGCGCTCCATCACCGCATAGTCCAGCGAGATCTTGGGCGCCTCGATGAAGGCCGGCCCCAGCCGCCAGTCCGGCCCGATCGCCTCGGCGCCGGCCACCCCGGCGCGCGCGGCCTGGCTGACCCCCGGCGCATAGGCGTCCAGCTCGCCCAGCAGGGTTTCGGCTGTGGCGATGAAGTTGCCGCTGTTCCACAGATAGCCGGCCGCCACATAGGCGGAGGCCTTCTCCAGATTGGGCTTCTCGACAAAGGCGGCGATCTTGCGCACCGCCTCGCCCTCGCCCAGGGCCGCGCCGGCGTCGATATAGCCATAGGCTGTGGACGGGCCGGTGGGCTGCACGCCCAGGGTCACAATCCAGCCGCGGGCGGCGGCGTGGCCGGCCTGCTCGATGGCGGCGACGAAGGCTTCGTCATCGGGCACATGGTGGTCGGAGGCGACGATCACCGCCACGCCCTTGGGATTGCGCTGATGGATCCAGGCGGCGGCGGCGGCCACCGCGGGAGCGGAATCGCGGGCCATGGGCTCGAGCAGCACCTCGGCGGTCACCCCCACCTCGGCCAGCTCGGCCCGCACCCAGTCGGCGTGGCCCACGCCGGCCACCACCAGCGGCGGCCGCGCCCCGGCCAGGCGCGACAGGCGCCGGGCGGTCTGCTGAAAGGTGGAGCGCGCCCCGATCAGGGGAATGAACTGCTTGGGCCGCGCGGGCCGCGACAGGGGCCACAGGCGCGTGCCAGAGCCGCCGCACATGATCACCGGGAAGAAATCCATCAGTCCCACTCTCGCCTCGAGCCAAAGCCCGCCAAATCTGACCCGGTGATGCGCTCCGGTCCAACACCGCCTGGCCGGCAGGGCCGGTCAGCGTCGCAACGACCACGGTTTGAGCATCACACAGGTCTGTGTCAGCTCCTTCCAGAACCCGGTCCAAGCAAGAACCAGGCCTATGCCTGCGGGGCGCGTCCTGGGGCCTGAGCGCGTCGTCGGCGCCAGGCGGCCCCTTTGCGCAGTGCGCCCTAGACCTTTTCGCTGATCCGGATCGCCGCCCGGCAGCCGGCGCGGATCAGGGTCGACAGCAAGGGATAGGCCGGCGCCTCGCGCGCGCCCTCCTCCACCGCCAGATCGTGATGCTCGAGCTCCTCGTCGCGGAAGCGGCTGAGGGCGCCCGCCAGTTCGGGCTCCTGCTCGGCAAGCTCGGCGATCTGCTCGGCATAATGGCCCTCAATGACGGATTCCACCGCCTCCGTGCAGGCATGGGCGGCTTTCTCGCCGAGCAGGGCGGTGCCGACGCCCAGGGCCAGGCCTGCGGCGCGCCACAGCGGCGTCAGCAGGCTGGGCCGCACGCCGCGCTGGGTCAGCAGGGCGTCGAAGGCGCGCAGGTGCTCGGCCTCCTGCTCGCCCATGCGGCGCAGCTGGTCGCTGACCTGGGCATGGCGCTCGACCACCCCCAGCACGGCGCGCTGGCCGCGATAGATGTGCACCGCGCCCAGTTCGCCGGCATGGTCCACGCGCAGGATCTCGGCCAGGCGCGCGGCCGGGGCGCCGACGCCGGGCCTGGGGGGAACGGGCTTGGGAGGGACAGGCTTGGCGGGCGCGCTCATCGGCGCGGCCTGCGCGCGGCGGCCCACAGGGACAGGGCGGCCAGCCCGGCGGAGATCACCGCGTTCCACCCGGCCATGGACAGGCCCAGCCACACCCAGGCGGCCTGGTCGCAGTGCGGGGCGTGGACCGTGCCCCCATGCATCAGGGAATAGAGCGCGTCGGCGCTGACCCCGCCGGACGAGCCCGAGCAGGTCGAGGGCCCTGGCCACCACTTCCACTCGGCGCCGGCATGATAGACCGCCACGCCGCAGCCCAGGACGAACAGGGCGGCCAGCAGCAGGCTGACCAGCCGGTCGGCGCGCCCGCGCAGGGGCGTGATCCAGGCCGCCACGCCGATGGCCGCCAGGACCAGGGCCGCCCAATAGACCTCGCGCTGCTTCAGGCACAGGGTGCAGGGCGCCAGGTGGCCAAAGGTCTCGAAGCCATGGGCGATGGCCAGCATGGCCGCCGAAGCCGCCAGGGCCGCCAGCGGCCAGCGGCGCAGGATCGGATCAAGGATCGCCGTCATGCGCGTCCTATGCCTCGAAATCCGCCGCAGCCCAAGCCCCTACAGCCTGCGCAGGCGGCGGAACGCCGGGCGGCCCTAGCCGACGCTGTGCTGCTCGATCACATGCGCCAGGACCAGCAGGGCCACGATCACCGCCAGCCCTACCACCACCAGCAGGGTGACGTGCTTGTCGACGAAGGCCTTGGCGTGCGGGTGGCGCAGCAGGGTCGCCTCCAGGAAGAAGCGGCCGCCGCGGGTGACGATCGAGGCGCCGATGAACACCGGCAGGCTGAAATGGAACAGGCCCGAGGCCAGGGTGACCACCATATAGGGCACCGGCGTGAGGCCCTTGATCAGGATCACCGCCAGGCCGACCTTGGCGAACAGGGCCTGGAACTTGAGGAAGTCGCCGTGCCGACCGCTGAGGGTCAGCAGCTGGTTGGCCCAGCCCGAGGCGAAGAAGCCCACCGCATAGCCCACGCAGCCGCCGGTGACCGAGCCGGCGGTGCACACCGCCGCATAGAGCCAGCCGCGGCGGGGCCGGGCCAGCACCATGGGGGCCAGCATCACGTCCGGCGGCACGAAGGGGAAGGTGGCTTCGATGAAGGCCACCACCGGCAGGATGGCCAGGGCGTAGGGGGCCGCGGCCATGCGCAGGGCCCAGGCATAGAGCGAACGAAGCATTGCGGCTCCCGATGGAGGCGGCGCCAGGTCGGCGCCGCCGACGGCGCTCCTAGCAGGCTTGCCCTTGCTTGTCTGCTAAGGCGCAGCTGCCGGCGACGCGGATCGGAGCGGTTGAATAATCAAAGCCAGACCCTAATCATAAAATGGTCAAATTCCCGCACATTTAGAACACATTTCACAAATTGAGCCATATGCGATCCATCGGGAAATATTCCCGATCAGTTGAAGGCTTCAAATCCGTCGACATCAGCAAATCCAGGCACGGAACATTTCCAATTTGTGACCGTTGGAACCAGCAGGACAATTCGATGTCTAGGGAGAGAACCCATGAACGCCCATACTGGATCGATCAACGACATGGACACGCCCGCCGGGCGCGAAGAAGTCGAACTGCTGGATCCGTCCATCACCTATCGCCGCCTGCAACAGCGCCCGCGCCGCAGCGGCCCCGGCCTGAAGGTGATCGCCCCGGCGACCATCGCCGTGCTGGCCGCCGGCGCCCTGGCCTATGGGATCGCGGTCAACACCCATCCGGGACAGCAGGCCGCCAAGAACGAAGCCGCGGCCAGCGCGCCCACGGCGCCGCCCGCCGCCACCCCGGCTCAGCCGGCCACGCCGTCGACGCCCGCGCCCGCCGTGGCCCAGAACACGGCCCAGGCCCCGATGCCGCCTGCGCCCGCCGCGCCGGCGCCGACGGAACGCACCGCTCGTCATGAACATCGCGTGAGCCGCGCGGCCTCGGCGGATGACGCCTCCGGCCAGGCCGCCGACGTCAGCGCCACCGTGCCCAGCGAAAGCGCCCCGCCGGCCACCACCGCGGTGAACCCGCCGCCGGCCGCCGCCGCGCCCGCCGCGCCGATGACCGCTACGCCGGCCCCGCAGGCCGCGACCCCCGACATGGCTCCGCCCACGGCCGTGACCCCGGCCCAACCCGCGCAGCCGCCCCAACCGGCCTCGCCGGACTCGAGCTCGACCACCCAGTCGGCCCCGACGCCGTCCGCCACCACGCCTCAGCCGTAATCGAGGCGACCTGACAAACTGCGGCGCCCCGGCTCAGGCCGGGGCGCCGTTTGCTGTTCAAGGCATGGCCGAGCGCCGCCCGGCTGACACCCCCGGCCTTCGCCGGGGTGAGCCAATGTGACTAGTGGCGCTTCAGTGTCGCCAGATAGGCCACCAGGTCCTGGCGGTCGGCGGGGGTGTTCAGCTTGACCCGCATGGCCGTGCCCGGGACCATGGCCCGGGGATCGGTGAGGAAACGCTGCAGATTGGCCTGGGTCCAGACCAGGCCCGAGCCGGACAGGGCCGGCGTGTAGTTGAAACCCGACAGGCTGCCGGCCTTGCGTCCCACCACCCCGACCAGGTCCGGTCCCTGGCCGATCTGGCCCAGCACGTGGCACATGCTGCAGCGGTCCTGGAACAGGCTCTGGCCATGGGCCACATCCTGCGCCTGGGCGGCGCCGGCTCCCAAGGCCGCCAGCGCCAGACCCGCGACGGCGATCGAAATCAAACCCCGGCTCATTTAGCCCCTCCCACATGGGCGATACGCCACACCGTATCGTTACCGTCCTCGGACACCAGCAAGGCGCCGTCACGCGTTTCGGCCAGGCCCACCGGCCGGGCCCAGACCTGACCGGCGTCGATCACGAAGCCGGTCATGAAATCCTCGTATTCCCCGGTGGGGACGCCGTTCCTCAGCTTCAGCCGCACGACCTTGTAGCCGGTGCGCTTGGCGCGGTTCCAAGACCCGTGCAGGGCCACGAAGGCGTCGCCGTCATATTCGGCCGGAAACGCCGCCGCTCCAGGCGAGGCTGCGTAGAAGGTGATCTCCAGCGGAGCCGAGTGGGGCTGGAACAGCACGTCGGGGACCGAGACCTTGCCGGCCAGGTCCGGGCGCGCGCCCTTCAGGCGCGGGTCCTCGTGATCGCCGATATAGTACCAGGGCCAGCCGAAGAACTGCCCCGGACGCACGCGCGTCGCATAGTCGAACGGGATGTTGTCGCCGAGATTGTCGCGCTCGTTGGTGGCGCACCACAGGTCGTGGGTGATGGGATTGACCGCCATGCCCACGCAGTTGCGGATGCCGGCGGCGTAGACCTGCTCGTCATGGCCCTGGGGATCGAAGCTGAGCACGTCGGCGCGATGCTCCTCCACCCCCCAGGCCGCGCCCAGGGCGTGGCTGGCCTGCCAGGCCAGGGCTTCCTGCGGGGTCTTGTGGTCCATCCCCTCGGCCACGTTCGAGCCCGAGCCCACCGAGACCAGCATGCGGCTTCCATCGGCGCTGAAGGTCACGTCGCGGGTGAAGTGGCCGCGACCGTCCACCGTCAACCGAGGCACGATCACCTCCGGCGCGCCGCGGGCGACGGTGTCGCCCGGCTGATAGGCGAAGCGGACGACCCGGTTGTTCTCGGCCACATAGACCCAGCGCGGATGCGGGCCGGCGGGATAGAAGGCGATGCCGAACGGCCGATCCAGACCGTCGGCGAAGGTGGTGATCGCGGCGGCCTTGGCGGCGCCGTCAGAGGCGCGCAGCACCCGCACCCGTCCGTTGCCGGTCTCGGCCACGAAGATGTCGCCGTTGGGGGCGGCGCGCATCAGCCGCGGCCCGTCCAGCTTGGCGAAAACGGTCAGACGAAAGCCGGGCAAAAGCTTGGGCGCGGCGCCGGCGGGCGGGTCGACCACATTGGCCGTGGCGCCGGCCGAAGGCGTCAGGTAGGGCGCCGGCAGGTCGTTCGGGGTCAGCTTGCGCCACACCCCCGGCGCGTCGGTGGTCCAGTCGCCGAAGGCCGCCGTCCCCGTTCGCGTCTGCCCATTGGCGGCGCCCGCCAGCAGCAGGGCGCCGATCATCCATCCGATCCGTCTCATGCGACTCCCACCTTTTCCGAAGGCCTTTCTCCGGCGCCGGAGCGTCGGAACGGGGCCAGCCCGCCAGCTGCTCTTTATATTGGAGTATTTAGTCAGACAATTCACCGGTCGCCTGTGCGAATTTTTCGCAGGCCATGGGGTTGAAATCCAGCGCCGTCTGCGCTTTGAGCCACCTGCAAATCCACGGAGACCCAATGCAAGAACCTAAACGGTCGAACTTCACCGATCGGCTGTCGAGCCAGGCCGATGCCAAGAAGGCGATGCTGGCGAAATTCAAACCCAAGCCCACCGTCCAGGCCGCCGATTTCCGCACCCGCGAGGAGCGTCGCCAGGCCGAACTGGCCGCGGTTCGCGCGGCGCGTGAGGCCGAACGCCTGGCCGCGCGCGAAGCCCAAGCCGCCGCCCAGCAGGCCGCCGTCCGCACGGCCGCCGAGATGGAGCAGATGGAGCTGGACGCCAAGCGCCAGGAACGCAAGGACCGCAAGGCCCAGGCCAAGGCCGAGGCGCGAGCCAAGCGCGAGTCCAAGGCCGCCGAGCGCCGTCGCTGATCCCGGGCTGGCGCATCGCCTCCTTGCGAGGCGGTGGCCGGCTCGTCGCGCACGCCCGGATCGGGTGTCACACAAACTTCGCGGACGTAAACCCTAGCGAAACCCCGCCGATGTAGCGTGGTTATGTGAGGCGCTGCGAGCACGCGCCGATCGCCGGCTGTCTGCGCCGGTCTTACCAACACCTGTCTGGTGTCCGACCGGGAAAGCGGCACGCTCCTTGCGATCACGCCGTCGACCGAGCCGTAGTGGAACGTCGAACTTGCTTCGGGCTCGGGTTCTGGTTGATTAATGGTTAACACCAAACAGGGGGAAACCGCTTGCTACCCGTCCTCGCTCTGATCGCCGCCACCGCGGCCGCCGCTCCCGCCCCCTCCGCGCCCGACGCCGCCTCGCCGTCCGGCGTGACCGTGGTCTATCTGGGCTGCCTGGTCCGCGGCCAGGCCCTGTCCGACTGCCAGGTGGTCAATCACGATCCCGTCGAGCCCGACGCCGCCGCCACCGCCCTGCGCCTGGCCTCCAGCATGAGCGTGCCCGCCGGCCTCGCCGACCACGCCGGCGCCCGCATCGTCGTCAAGCTGAACGTCAAGCAGCAATAGGCCGTCAGGCTTTCGGCCGCCCGCTGGGTCCTTCGCCGGACGAGGGATCCGGCGAGGCTCCGGCGCACGCCCTCTGGGTCACGGCTCTCCAGTCCGCTACGCGGCCGTCTGGCCGGGATGACGAACTTCCCCATCTCTCAATGGGGAACAGGCTTTAGCGGGTGACCACCGCGCGCTCCATGGGCGCCAGCTTGGCCAGCAGCCGGTTCTGGGCCCAGACCGGCACCCCCTCGCGGTCCATCGCCCACTGCAGGTCCTCGACCACGGCGTTGAAGTCGGCCTGCTGCAGGCCCAGATCCCTGTGCGCCTTGCGCATGTCCAGGCCCTCGTAGTGGCAGGGGCCGCCGATGATGTAGCAGATCTGTTCGGAGAGCATCGTCTTCAGATGCTCGTGGTCGGCGGCGCGGAAGATGTCCTCGACGCGCGGGTCGTGGGTGTAGCGCTCCACCAGATAGCCGACCACGCGCCGCACGCCCTCGACCCCGTGGAAGGCCTGGTAGACCGCCTGGCCTTCGATCGGCGTGGCTCCGGCGTTGGCGTCGCTGGGCGCCGACGGCGCAGGGGCAACGCTATCGGCCTGGGCCAGGACCGGGCCGGCCAGACCCATCGCCACCGTCATCATGATCGCGGCCATGGTCGCGCATATCGCTTGTCTCATGGCTCAGAACCCCGCCTGCAAGGAGACGTAGACGCCCCGCTGATTGCGGAAGGTGGCGATGGGGCCCAGGTCCGCATAGGCCAGGGTCGCCGACAGATGCGGGCAGAAGGCGTAAGCGGCGAACAGGTCCGCCCAGTCGCTCTCCTTAGCGAAACCCAGATTGTCGGGCTTGGTGCGGTATTCCGCCCCCACCGCCAGATGGCGGGTGACTAGATAGCCCGCCGAGCCCTCGAACTGGGGCGAATAGTCGTTGTCCCGGTCACCGCCGAAGCCCAGCAGGCCGGTCTGGTTGGCCTTGGTCAGGCGCACGGTTCCGCTCAGCACCAGGCTCTGGGCCAACAGCAGCTTGGTGGCGCTGACATAGAAATCCACCCCATCGGCGCTCTTGGCCCCGATGGCGCGCAGGATGGCGGCTTGGTCGTTGGCCTTGACCTGCAGGCCCACCGCCACCTGCGGCGTCCATTGGTCCTGGTCATAGACCGCATCGCCGAACAGCCGCAGCTTGGCCCCCACCACGTCCTGGTCGAAGGAGAAGCCCTTGCCCAGGCCCAGCCTGGCCCCGGTCTGGCCGGTGTCGAATTCCTGGTGGGCGTAGGACAGCTCCAGCCGGTCGAACACCCCGACCGCCACGCCCATGTCGGTCAGGCTGTAGTTGGGCAGGGGCACATAGGTGGCGAAGGCCGCGGCCCCGACGCCGTCTCGCGTCTCCTGCCCGCCGATCAGCGCCCAGGTGGACAGGCCGCCGCCGGCCGAGCCCTCGATGGTCGACACCCCGCCGGTCAGCAGCAGCTTGCCGCCGCTGACATATTCCGGCGCCGCGCTCGCGACCCCGCCCATGGCCAACCCCATCGAAAAGGCCAGCGCGGCAAGGCGTTTGACGGGGTGGAAGGAGCAGGCCATCCCGAAGCGTTACCGGTTCAAGGCTAATTTATCGCTACTGCCTCGCTTGACCTGCCGCGCGGATAAAGGTTCGACCCTGCCTATGGCGGGTCGCCGCTTCGGCGCCGCCGCCCGGGAGCCGGTTCGGATGGGGTGGACTCTTCCGTTTCCGAACTCGCTCCCGCATAGCCCCCGGGGCGCGTCGGGACGGCGAAGCCGCTCACGTCCTCCTTGCCTGACACACCCTGGGCGACATTCGGTCTCAGTTCGGTCGCCTTTGGCGATCAAGGGCGCGTCATGACGGTTCAGCTCGACTTCCACGGGGCCTCTGGCTCTGACTATCGGTTCTTCCTCATCGAACAGCAGGCGGTGTCGCCCACGGGCGGCAACTTCATCTATGCCCGCCAGTCCCCCGACGGCCTGGCGGTGCTGCTGGTCGGCGAGGCCGAGAACCTCAGCGTGCTGGCGCGCGAGCGCTGGCCCGAGGCCCAGTCGCAATGGGGCGCGACCCACCTGTTCATCCGGCTCAACGTCACCGCCGCCATGCGCCGGCGCGAACAGCAGGACTTGGTGGAGGCCTACGCTCCGCCGATGAACGTCGCGCCGGAGGCCTGACGCGCGGCGCCGCCTGCGAAATCTGGCCGGCAACCGCCGTCACGGCGGCGCGTTGGGCCAGGGTCGGGGAGCACGGAGAACGCCATGACCCGACATCGCCTCGCCCTCATCGCCTTGGCCGGCCTGACCTGCGTCGCCGCGCCCGCCTTGGCCCAGACCGACGCCCAGGCCAATATCCCGGCGCCGCCGGACAGCCAAGGCGACGCCTGGGGCTCGCAGCCCTCGGCCCGCGCCCAGGCGCAGCAGAACTACGACCAGGGTCAGCAGGCCTATCAGCAGGGCCAGCAGACCTACCAACAGCAGCAGCAAGACTACCAGGCGGCCCGCAGCGCCTATGACAACCAGTCGGACGTCTACGCCCATCAGCAGGACGCCTACGCCCACGAGCGCAATCGCTTCCTGCACGCCCGCGAGGCCTATGACGCCCAGTACGGCGCCGGCGCCTACGCCCGCTACTGGGGCGCCCACGTGGCCGATTACGATTCCCGCTTCGGCCCCGGCGCCTATGAACGCGACTTCGGCGCCCCGAACTAGCGGGGCCGTCCCGTTTGGATGGCGCACGCCCGCTCGCCCTGGCGAAGGCCGGGGTCCAGATTCATTCAGAGACCTTTGAGATTGAATCTGGATCCCGGCCTTCGCCGGGATGAGCGGCCTGGTTCAGGCGCGCCGGGCGATCCTCCAGGACCGTCAACTTCCCATCTCCACCGCCGGGACAAGCCCGGCGGCGGCAGCGAAACAGATCACCGTTCACTGTCCAGGTGGGCCATCTGCACCTCGGGATAGCGGGCGCCGGCCACGGCCTCGGCCGGGGCGGCGGCGGCGATGTCGGCCAGGTCCTGGGGCGTGAGGCTGAGGCCCAGCGCGCCCAGGGCCTCGGCCAGGCGCTCGGGCCGGCGGGCGCCGATCAGGGGCACGATGTCCTCGCCCTGGGCCGCGACCCAGGCGATGGCGATCTGGGCCACGCTGGCGCTCTTGGCCTCGGCGACCCGGCGCAGGGCCTCGACCAGGGCCAGGTTGCGCTGCAGGTTCTCGCCCTGGAAGCGCGGACTGAAGGCGCGGAAATCGCGCGCCTTGCCTTCGCTCATCTTGCGGTCCGCCGTCCAGTGGCCGCTGATCAGCCCGCGCGACAGCACGCCATAGGCGGTGA
>OUWB011209468.1_pt1 | contig 16738 bp, 11 predicted proteins | sample 1779821 | NCBI WGS metagenome assembly OUWB01 (sample SAMEA3914806, study PRJEB12502) | metagenome | biome: forest; material: soil | place: Canada | collected 2011-08-03 | depth 0.1 m
TTGGTCAGCTGGATGAAGTCGTGGTTGGCGCCCGAGATCTGGAAGCCGCTGACCACGTCGAAACCGCCGCCCTGGCTGAACGAGAACACGTCGCTGCCGCCGCCGCCGTCGACCATCACCTCGTTGCCGGCTCCGGCCACCAGGGTGTCGTTCTGGCCGTTGGCGATCAACAGGTCGCCTGCGCTGTTGGACACGCCGGTGGAGTGGGCCGACTCCAGGATCAGGTTGTTGACATTGGCCGGCAGGTTGTAGTCGCACCAAGCCTGGACCGTGTCGGACACGTTGGCGGCGGCGACCACGATCTTGGTGTTGGGGTCGAGGATGCAGAAGGTGTCCGAGCCGCTGTTGCCCACCAGGGTCGGCGCGCCGCCCAGGCTGTCGCCCAATTGGGTGTTGGCCGAGCCAGTGGCGGTCAGGGTCTGGCCGGCGACCGTTGTGCTGAGCCAGGCCGTGGCGGAGGACGCGCCATGCAGCACCGTGCCGAAATAGTTGGCGTCGGCCGAGGTCGAGGCCGTCGGCGACTGTGAGACCACCGCGGTGGCGCTGACCAGGGGCGTGATGGCGCTGGTGGTCGACGCCGCCGTCGAGGTGGCGGTGGAGGTGACGCTGGACACGGCGCTGGTCACGGCCGAGGTCGTGCTGCTGACGATCGAGCTGACCGTGGAGGTCGTCGAGCTGGCCGTCGAAGTGGTCGTGCTGGCGGTGGAGGTCGTGGTCGCCGGCGCGGAGCTGGCGGCGGCGAAGTCGAAGTCCGCCGCGGTCAGCGAACCGACCGTGGCGTTGTGGATCATCACCGTGTCGGAGGCCGACAGGGCCAGCAGCACGTTCGACCCGCTCTGGGTCATCTTCGCGTCGACCTGGGCCAGGCTGGAGAAGCCGAAATTGGCCACGTTGAGCACGTCGTGATTGGCGCCTGAGCTGAGGAAGCCCACCACCTCGTCGTGATTGCCGGCGGTGTTGAAGGCGAAGGTCTCGCCGCCCGCGCCGCTGTCGACCAGCACGTCCTGGCCGGTCCCGCCCACCAGGGTGTCGCCGCTTCCCAGGGCGATGATCAGGTCGCCCTGGCTGTTGGCCGTGCCGGTGACGTTGTTGTTCTCCAGGTCCAGAACCTGGAGATTGGCGGCCATGGTGTAGTTGCACCAGGCCTCGACCGTGTTGACGCTGCCATTGGCGGTCTCAACGATCTTGGTGTTGGGATCCATGATGCAGAAGGTGTCGTCGCCCAGGCCGCCGATCAGCGTCGGCGCGCCGCCGTGCTGGTCGCTGACCTGAACGGCGCCGGCGCCGGCGGTCAGGGTCTGACCGGCCGCGGTGGTCGAGACCCAGGCGGTCGGGGCGCCGCTCAGATACATCGTGGCCCCGGAGAAGTTCGCATATTGCGAAGCCACGTGCATGCTGCTGGCCACGGTCGCGGCCGTGCTGGTGGCGGCGGCGCTCGAAACAGCGGCCGCAGTAACGGCGGGGACCGCCGCGGCGCTGACCGTCTGGACAGCCGCCGTGCTGGTCGAGGCCGCCGACGTCGCCGCGCTCGAGGTCGTCGAGGCGGCCGTGCTCGTGGTGGTCGAAGAGGTGGTGGTCGAGGCGCTGGCGAAGTCGAAGTCGGCCGCGGTCAGGCCGGCCACAGTGACGCCGCGGATCAGCACCGTATCGGCGCCGGACAGGGCCAGCTGCACGTTGGCGCCCACCTGGGTCATCTTCGCGTCGACCTGGGCCAGGCTGGTGAAGCCGAAATTGCTCAAATTGAGCACGTCGTGGGTGGTCCCGGAGACCTTGAAGCCCTGCACCACGTCGTGATCGCCTGCGGTGTTGAAGGCGAAGGTCTCGCCGCCGGTCCCGGCGTCGACCAGCACGTCCAGGCCGGTCCCGCCGACCAGGGTGTCGCCGCTGCCCAGGGCGGTGATCAGGTCGCCCTGGCTGTTGGCCGTGCCGCTGATATTGTTGTTCTCGAGGACCAGGTCCTTGAGGTTGGCGGCCATGGCGTAGTTGCACCAGGCCTCCACCGTGTCGACGCCCGTGCCGGCGGTCTCCACGATGGTGGTGTTGGAGTCCATGATGCAGAAGGTGTCGTCACCCGTGCCGCCGCCGATCAGGGTGGCGCCGCCATGGCCGTCGCTCAGCTGGTTGTTGGCGCCCGCCGTGCCGGTCAGGGTCTGACCAGCCGCCGTGGTGCCCAGCCATACGGCGGGGCCGGCGCTCTGATACATCACCGCGCCGGCGAAGTTGGTGTAGCCCGAAGCGACGTGGCTGATCGTGGTCGGCAGCGAGAAGTCCGACGCGGTCAGCGAGGCGATGGTGACGCCGCGCACGATGATGGCTTCGGTCCCCGGCAGGTTGATCTGCACATCCGCGCCGACCTGGGTCATGTTCTGCTGCAGCTGGGCGAAGCTGGTGTAGCCGCTATTGACCAGCTTGATGATGTCGTGATTGGCGCCCGAGGTCTGGAAACCGACGATGCTCTCGCGATAGGCGTTGGCGCTGAACGAGAAGGTGTCGCCGCCGGCGCCGCTATCGACCAGCACGTCCTCGCCCGCGCCGGCGATCAGGGTGTCGTGGCCGCCCAGGGCGATCATCAGATCGTTCATGGTGTTGGCCGTGCCGGTGACGTTGGCCGACTCCAGGGTGAGGTCACCCACATTGGCCGGCAGCACGAAGCTGCACCAGGCGTCCACCGTGTCGACGCCCGTGGCGTTGGCCTCCACCACCGTGGTGTTGGGGTCCATGATGCAGAAGGTGTCGTCGCCGCCCTGACCGATCAGGGTCGCGCCGCCGTGCTGGTCGCTGAGCTGATTGTTCTGCCCCGCTACGCCGGTCAGTGTTTGACCGGCCGCCGTCGTGCCCAACCATTCGGTCGGCGTGGCGCTCTGCTGAAGGACTAAGCCGTCAAAAGTAACGTACGAATTGGACATGGATGATCCCCGGACTTCACGCATACCTTGACTGTAAGGTCTGAAAATATGCGATACGAAGATCGTGAATTAATAATTATAACAGTAACGGCGGTTTCTATGTGTGGTTTATACTGATTAAGGATACCGGCCATTAAACCATAAACAGATTCGGGGCGTCCGAGACCTTAAGCGCTTGGCCGACCACGCGAATTGGCTGGTGTCGTCAAGCTTGCACGGGCGCGCGCGGGGGCGCGGCCAACCCTTTGGGACCGGGCTGTGCAGGCCCCCTGCAATGAGCCGCGCAAACCTGCGGCGCATGGCCGCGCCAATGAATTTCAGGGTTTGCGGCCGCAAAGGCCGCCGCGGCGGCTCGCACAGCCGCGCTGAGGCGCGCCGATTCGGCGGCCCGATCGGGCGTTCATATCTGGCCTCGGAAACGCCGCCCCGTGAGCCGGCCGCCCGCGTCAGGATTTACGGTCGAGAACCACCATCGGGTACTGCCACAGGCGCACCGCCAGGCCCGGCGCCGCATCCTGCAGCCAACGCGCGCCCTTGAAGAAGGCGCCGCCCACGGCCTTGGACTTCAGCAGGGCCATGGCCGGGCGGCTGCCGATGGCCTCGGACGGCTCCAGGCTGACCCGGCATTGGTCGGCGAAGCGCCGCCACCAGCCCAGGGTGTGGGCATGATAGTAGAGCTCGGGCGTGGCGCCCGACGCCTTGCGCCCCAGCCGCCGCTTGACCGCCCGCATCACCTCGCCCGGCAGGGTGAAGGGCGAGCGCGGATTGGCGTAGAGATAGACCACCCGCCCGCCGCGCCGGGTCAGGCGGATCATCTGGCGCACGGCCTGTTCCTGCTGCGCCTGGTCGATGTGGTAGATCACGTGCGCGCAATAGGCGGCGTCGACGATCTCGTCGCCCAGGTCGGTGTCGACGATCGACCCCAGGATATAGGTCCCGCGCGCGCCCAGCTTCTTCTCGCTGACCTCCAGGGCCACCCGGGAGATGTCCATGCAGATCACCTTGTCGAACTGCAGGGCCAGGCGCACATGGGCTTCGGGCATGTCTCCGCAGCCGACGATCAGCAGCGTGCCGCCGCGCCCCTTGAAAGCCTCGAGCATCCGCTCCGTGGCCAGGGGTTTGTAGTCCTGGTAGGCGGGCGGGAAGGTGCGGAACAGCGCATCCTCGCCGGAGGGCTCGCCGTCGGCGCGCCAGCCGAACTCATCGTAGAACGACTTGACGATGTCGGCCGCGTCGCGCTTTTCCGTCTCCATCGGTTCCTCTCGACTGTCCCAGCGCTGATCGCTATGGCGCTTCGTAGCATTTCATGTGCCAGCGGCGAATGACAACGCCGCTGCGGTCCAGGCGCCCCGATCGACGCGAAGGCGTTTATTTTCGCGGCGTCGTGTCAAACCCGGCCCGGACTGCTGGGTCACGGCATAGCTTTGCTTTGATGAATCGGATCAAACCGGATCATCTCGGGGGTCAATGATTGATCGGGCGTTCAGTTTTCACGAATCTTGCCTTGCCAAGTTTGTCGATCTTCAAGCTGATCCTGGGATAGACCAACCCCTGGGACCGGCCTTGCCGCGTATCGTCTGGAGCCGTGCTTTATGATCATCCAGTGGGCCGATCTGGAGCAGAGATCCGCGCCGGTCGACGTCTGCATAGCCGGCGGCGGCGCGGCGGGCCTGACCCTGGCCCACGACCTGTCCGGCCATGGCCTCAGCGTGCTGCTGCTGGAAGCCGGCGGACTGAAGGAGACCAAGGCCAGCCAATCCCTGTTCGAAGGCGAGCTGGCCGATCCTGCGGTCCATCCCTGGCTGCACCATTTCCGCGTCCGCGCCATGGGTGGAGCCAGCCGCATCTGGGGCGGCCGCTGCATTCCTTATGACCCGATCGACTTCGAGGCCCGCGCCTGGGCGCCCGGCCCCGGCTGGCCCATCGGCCTGCAGACCCTGACCCCCTATTACGAGACCGCCCAGGTCGCGGCCGAGGCCGGCGCCTTCGACTACGACCCGGCCAGCGCCCTGCCCGGCCGCCAGGCCGAACTGGCGCCGGGCCTGGACGGGGCGACCTTCGTCACCCGGCTGGAGCGGTTCAGCCGGCCCACCGACTTCTGGAAACGTTATGGCCAGGCCCTGACCCAGGCCAGGGACGTGCAGGTGCTGATGAACGCGCCGATCAAGGCGGTGCGCCTGGCCCCGGACGGCGGGCGGGTGGATCACCTGGAGGTGCTGCGCCCGGACGGGACCGGCCTGGCCGTGCGCGCGCGCCGCTATGTGCTGGCCGCCGGCGGCCTGGAGACCGTGCGCATCCTGCTGGCCTCGGACGACATCAAGGCCTGCGGGGTGGGCGGCGACCATGGCCATCTGGGCCGCTATTATATGAGCCATCTGGCCGCGGCGGCCGGGGAGATCCGCTTCGCCCGGCCCGAACAGATCGCTTTCGACTATGAGACCGACGGCGAGGGCGTCTATGTGCGCCGCCGTCTGACCCTGACCGCCGAGGCCCAGCGCCGGGCCGAATGCCTGAACGTGGTGTTCCGCACCCACCTGCCCGACCCGGCCGACCCGGCCCATGGCGACCCGATCCTGTCGGCCATGTTCATGGTCAAGGACCTGATCCTCTACGAATACAGCCGCAAATTCCGCGAACGCGCGATCACCCTGGGCGACCGGTTGGGCCACGTGCGCAACATCCTGGCCGGCGCCCCGCGCCTGGCGGCCTTCTCCAGCCGCTTCGTGCACAAGCGCTGGTTCTCGGACCGGCAGATGCCTTCGGTGGTGCTGGGCTCGCGCACCGGCGCCTACGCCCTGGAGTTCCACGCCGAGCAGGCGCCCAATCCCGACAGCCGCCTGACGCTCAGCGACCAGCGCGACGCCCTGGGCCAACGCCGCCTGCGCGCCGACTGGCGCACCAGCGATATCGATTATGAGAGCCTGAAGCGGGCCTACGCCCTGCTGGCCGACGAACTGAAACGCACAGGCGTCGGCGAGCTGCGTTATGATGCCGAGGACGTGGCGGCCAAGGCGCGGCGGGAAGGCGCCTATGGCGGCCACCATTTGGGGGCGGCGCGCATGGCTGAGGATCCACGGCAAGGGGTGGTGGACACCGATTGCCGCGTGCATGGGGTGGGCGACCTGTTCGTGGCCAGCGGCGCGGTGCTGCCGACTTCCAGCCAAGCCAATCCCACCTTAACCATCCTGGCGCTAACCCTGAGGATCTCCGCCCAGATCAGGCGGGAGCTCGAGACCCGGTGATGCCGCCCGCCGCTGCCAAACGACCTGCGATCACTATGATCTGGACCCGCAAGCTTGACGGCGAGTCCATGGCCGGGCGGCTGCGCATCGCCCACGCCATCCGCGCGGCCCTGACCGGCTGGGCCGACCTGACCCTGCTGCGCCTGCCCACGCCCCTGACCGACCGCTCGCTCAAGCGGGCGCTGCGTTCCGCCCTGGCGTTCGCCGGCAGCCTGGCGCGCGGGCCGGTGCTGCCGCTGCAATGCGCCCTGTTCGCCAGCCGCACCGACCATGAGCGGGTGTTCGCCGCCATCCCGGTGGATGCGACCTCGATCTATCTGGACGGGGTGCGCAGCTACGCCCTGCTGGCCTATCTGCGTAAGCGGCGGCCGGACCTGCGGGTGGTGGTCGATCTGGACGACCTGATGTCGCGGCGCATGGAGCTGTTGCTGGAGTCCGGCCAGCCCCTGTCGCCGGGCTACCTGACCAAGCACCTGCCGGGCGTGGTCAAGCGGCTGGTGATGTCGCGCGCCCTGGGCGCGCTGATCGTGCAATATGAAAGGGTGACCCTGCGCCGGATCGAGCGCCAGCTGGCCCAGCTGGCCGACGTGCTGGTGCTGCTGTCCTCGGAAGACGCCAAGATGCTGCGCGCCCTGTGCGCCCAGGGGCCGGCGCCGCGCGCGGCCATCGAGGTGATCCCGCCGGGCGTGGAGCCCAAGCAGGCGCCGCGCCCGCTGGAGGGTCCGGTGCGTTTCGTGTTCATCGGCTCCGACGCCCTGACCCAGAACCGGCTGACCATCGACTATCTGGTCGAGCTATGGCGGCGGCATGAGATCGAGACGCCGCTGGTGTTCTTCGGCCTGCAGCTGCGCAGCCTGGACCTGCCGCCCGCCGCCAGCGTGGCCGGCTATGTGGACCAGATCTCCGACGTCTATGACGGCCGCAGCGTGCTGCTGACCCCCTCGATGATCGGCGGCGGGGTCAAGACCAAGGTGCTGGAGGCCTTCGCCTATGGCGCGCCGGTGATCGGCAACGCCCTGACCTTCGAATCCATGCCCCTGGAGACGGCCTATCCCCTGAACCTGGCCGACGAGGCGGCGCTGGTGGAGATCCTGCGCCAGCCCCAGGCCCATCTGGCCCTGTTCGACCAGGCGGCGCAGGCCGGCGCGGACTATCTGGCCCGCCACCACAGCCCGGCGGTGTTCGCCGAGCGCTGGCGGCGGGTGATGGAGCCGGACTATCGCGCGGCCGAGACCGAGGCCGAGGCCGAATCCGGCGAAACCCATGCCTGACGCGGCCGTGGCCCAGCCGCCGCGTCGCCGCAGCCATGATCGCGGCGCGAAGCGGGCCTGGCGCGCGCTGCTGCGGACCGACCGCGCGGGCTGGGCGCCGCTGGCGACGCGCGCCATCGCCGTGACCGCCCTGATCGGCGCAGGCGTCGCCGGCGTGCCGGTTTTGCTTGATCAATGGACTGCAGACCGCGTCGAGGCCGCAGCCACGCAGTTGCTGGGCGGCCCGTCGCCCATGCCCTGGGAGGCGGGCGGCGACCAGGCCGACTGTGGTCCGACCTGCCCGGCGCGGGCCCAGGCGGCGATCGGCGTGGGCCTGACCGCCCTGGCGGTGAGCGAGGACGATGCGGGACGACGCGCGCAGCTGCTGTCCCGGGCCCAGGCGCGGCTGGACGCGGCCCTGGCGGTGCGGCCCACCGCCGGCGACTGGTGGGTGTGGCTGGCCTATGCCCGGGCCTTGGACAATCAATCCGACACGCAGGTGATCGACGGCCTGGCCCGCAGCTACGCCTCGGCGCCCTATCTGGCCGATCAGGGGGAATGGCGGGTGCGCTACGGCGCGGCCCATTGGAGCGAGCTGTCGCCCGCCGTGCGCCGGGCGGTGGTGGCCGAGGCGGTATGGATCCGCGATATCGATCCGATGGGCGGCAAGGTGGTGTTCGCCGCCTTCCTCGATCCCGGCGCCCGGGCGGCGCTCGCGGCCGGGCTGAAACAGCCGCCGGCGCGGCTAATTCCGCACCGTCGAAGCGGGGGTCCAGGTGGTGTAGGTGCGGCGGGTTAGCACCGCCTCCAGCTCGCCATAGCCCACGCCGGCCAGGGCGACCAAGGCGGCCATGCCCATGCGGAACCCAGGCAGGTTCAGCCACGCCCCGACCAGGGCCAGCGCCACAAGGGCCGCCGCCGCGATCGGCGCGATCAGGCCCAGGGCCAGCCACGCCGCCGCCAGCAGGCACAGTCCTGCGGCCAGCAGGGTGAAAGGCATCATCCACTTCAGGAAACGGTGCGAGACATAGCCATAGACCACCGGCCAGGGCGCGCGGCGGATCTCGGGCCACAGCATGCGGTGGACGCGGATCGCCTGGCAGGAGATGCGCGCCTTGCGCCGGAACTCTTCGCCCAGGCGCGTGGCGCTGCGCTCCTCCACGGTCACCGCCGGGGCCGAGACCACCCGCTTGCCGGAGAGCAGCGCCTTCATCGACACATAGAGGTCGTCGATCAGCGCGTCCGGCGGCGCGGCGTAGGCCTCGCGCTCGATGACGAACAGGGCGCCGTCGACCCCGATCATGCCGATGGTCTCGCTCTCGCGGGCCTTGATATATTCCTCGATGTTCCAATAGGCCGCGCCCGAAGCGCTGATGCCGGTCTCGCCGGCGTTGGAATAGAGCAGCCGGGCCGAGGCCGCGCACACGCTGGGGTCCTGCACCGCCTCGACCAGCTGGACCAGGGCCTGCGGCGGCACCATCACATTGGCGTCGGTGAAGGCCAGCAGCTCGGCCTGGGCCTGGGCCACCAGCAGCTTCAGCCCCACGGTCTTGCCCTGGTTCACGGTCGAGATCACCAGCTTGACGCGGTCCTGGTAGGGGGCCAGCAGCTCGGCCGTGCGATCGTGCGAGCCGTCGACATAGATCAGGATCTCGGCCGGGCCGTAATCGGCGGCCATGGCCAGCAGGCCCTCGACCTTCTCGACGATCACCCGCTCCTCGTTGAAGGCCGACATGCAGATGGCCACGCTGGGCCGGCGCCAGCCGGGCGTCGGAGCCTGCAGCGGGCGCTTGGCCATCAGGGCCAGCGTCAGGGGATAGACGGTGAACGGATGCGCGGCGAGCAGCAGGAAAAGGACCGCCAATCCAAGGCACAGATCAAACATCGGATGATCCCGTCCCGGCCTGCGCCGCCCCCGTGGCGCCCCTCGCACCCGCACGCCAACCCACCGCATCGCCCCACGCCACGCCGATAAGCAGGCAGCATAACGCCGCTATAGCGGGCGTGTTCAACGCGATATCGACAAAAGAGAAACAAAAGGCCAGGGCCGCCGCGGCGATCAGACCCGACACCATCGCCCCGCGCGAGCGGCGCACCATCAGGGCCTGGGCCAAGGCCACGCCCACCGCCGCCAGCAGCAGGGCCAGGAAGGGCAGGCCGCCCTCCAGCGCCGCCTGGGTCACCGCCGAATGGGCCGCGCCGAAGTCCCAGGTCGCGCCGGCCAGGGCCGGATTGAGCAGCGAGGCATGCGCCATGCGAAAGCCGCCCAGGCCGTAGCCGAACCAGGGCGAGGCGGCGATGGCGGCGAAATAGTGGGCGTAGGACTCTGCGCGCAGGTTGGCGTCGGCGACGAAGGTGCCCCAGCGCGAGCTGATCTGGCTTGCGCCCAGGCCCAGGCTGGCGGTGAGCAGCACGGCGGTGAGCCCCAGCACCGCCAAGCGCGCCTTGGAGGCCCGCTCGCGCCGCAGGCCGCGCCAGGCCTCGATCACCACCATGATCGCGCCGAACAGGCCGGCCAGGGTTAGGGCCGTGCGAGATTGGGTCAGCACGCAGGCGCCGAAGGCGGCGACCACGGCGCAGGCCGCCAGGCCCAGCCGCACCTGCTCCATCAACGGCGCCTGGCGCAGATCCACGCGCTTCATCAGGCTCTGCAACAGCCCAAGCGCCACCACCCCGAGCATCCCGAACACACATCCCGCAGCATTGGCGTTCAAGAACGTCCCCGTGAATCGAAAGGCGTGCGCGCCCTTGGGCTGACCCCAGACCGCCAGCGGCGACGCCTGCCCGATGCGCAGGGCAAGCAAGGTATAGGCCAGACCCAGGACCGCCAGGCAAAGCACGAATTGCTGCAGCCGCGCCCGCGACAGGCCGATCAGCCCGCCTGACAGCCAGATCGCCCCCAGGCCCGCCAGTTTGAGCAGCTCCACCGGCCGGGCGTCCGGCGCCAAGGCCCTGAACGGGCGTCCCGTCACCAGCCCGGTCAGCCAATCTGGCGCGGCGGCCCAGGTCAGGGCGCACAGGAACAGCAGCATCACCGGCGCGACCGCGCGCCATAATCCCTCAGAGGACGGCTGATCGAGCATGAAGATCAAGCCAAGACATAGGGCGATCTCGCACAAGGCGAAGAAGGCCGACGGCGAGCCGCCGACCGCGCCCAGGGCCAATAATTGTCCAAAAATCATCGCGGCGACCAGCAGGGCGGCGCACCGGTTCCGCGTTTCAAGCTGGAACATGCCACAGCCTCCAGCGCCAGGCGCCCGCCCACCGCGATCTGGCCTTATACAGTCTGCCGCGCGCGTTGGATCGCATCCCTGAGCGGTTGTCGAATCTTGTCCTTAAGAGAGCATGAAAAAAGCGCGCCGCTGACCGCCAAGACGGCCCGCTGGCCAAGCCCGCGCCAGCCACAGGGCCGGTTTGGACTTCGCAGGCCCGGATCGACGCCCAGGCCGCAGGCGTCATCGCCAGGTCATGGCCGACGCGGTATGAGTTTTGCTGCCACGGGTCAGCCAGGCTGACCGCCGGGGCAGGAGACCAGGCTTGGACGATCGCGTGGGACGCATAGGCGACTTCGAGGACGGGACGCTGGCGACGGCGGTGCGGGCTTCGGTGGTCATCCTGACCTATGCCCGCGACGAGACCCTGCGCCGGACCCTGGCCCATCTGGCGGCGAAGATCGGCCCGCGCCCCGACGTGGAGATCGTGCTGGTCGACAACAATGTCGACGCCATCGACCGTGCGCCGTTTTTGGACGCCTTCCTCACGGCCCAGGTGGTCAAGACCGGGACCAACAAGGGCGTCAGCGCCCGCAACGACGGCATGGCCGCCGCCCGCGGCGAAACATTGGTGCTGCTGGACGACGACGTGCTGGTCGAGACCGCCGACTTCATCGAGCGGATCGAGGCGGCCTTGGCCCAGGACGCCGCCATCGGCGTGGTCATGGCCAAGAAGCTCGACGTCAAGACCATGACCCAGCTGCCCGAATGCATCCCCCACACCCGCAAGGACGTGGACGCCGACAAGCCGTTCCTGACCTTCCGTTTCCTGGGCGGACTGGTGGGGGTGCGCCGGACCATGTTCCGCCAGGTGGGCGGCTTCAGCCCCGAATTCTTCTTCGGGCTGGAGGAGCACGAATATTCGTTCCGCATCGTCAAGGGCGGCTGGAAAGTGCTCTACGACCCCGAGGTGGTGGCCATCGAGACCAACGCCAGCGGCGGGCGAGTGCGCCGGTTCGACGCCCAGACCGACCTTTTGTGCAATCGCTACATGATCGCCTATCTGCACATGCCGCTGGCCTCGATGATCATCAACCAGGTGCTGTTCACCGGCTTTCTGTTCGTCAAGGAGCGTGGGCAGATCGATGTGCCGCGGGCGATCCGCAAATACCTGACCTGGCTGGGCAAGCCCGACCGGGCGCGGCGCGCGCCGATCGACCGCGCCGCGCGCGACTACATCCATGCCTGCGGCGGCGTGACCTGGCGCTGACCGCGGCTTGAACGACTCCAAGATCATAAGGTGTTGCTGATGACCGGGTCCGAGCGGCCTTACCTGTGGCTGACGCGCTGGCCGCCCTATCCGCCCCGCCAGGGCGGCGACATGGTCTATACGCGCAACGTCATGGAGAACCTGGCCCTGCGCGCGCCGGTGCATGGCTTGGCCTTCGGCGCCGACGCCGCCGCCATCCCGCAGCGCCCGGGCCTGACCTGGAGCCTGGTGGACGAGGGCGAGCCGCCGCGCTGGGCCAGCCTGGCCTCGCCTCTGCCCAACGTCGCACGCCGCCATGTGAGCCGGGCCTATCTGGCCGCCGCCATCCAGGCCGCCGCAGGGGCGCGGGCGATCTTCGTCGACTTCATCGGCATGTTCTGGATCGTCGAGCCGCTGCTGGCGGCCCTGCGCGCGCGAGGCGGCGAGCGGGCGCCGATCGTGATCATCGACCACAATTTCGAGCACGGCGTGCGCCGCCAGATGGTCGAGGCCGAGCCCAAGCCGCATATGAAGGCCCTGCTGGCCTACGACACCTGGAAGGCGGGCCGCCTGGAGCGCAAGGCCAACCGCATCGCCGACGCCCTGATCCCCAACACGCCCCTGGACGAGGTCCTGTTCCAGCAGGTCACCGACCGGCCGATGCGGGTGGTGATGCCGGCCTATGGCGGAGCCAAGGCGGGCCTGCGCGAGATCGGCCCCGACACCCCGCGCCGCATCTGCATCCTCGGCAACCACGACGCCCACCACAAGCGCATGGTGCTGGAGCGCACCCTGGCGGCCCTGTCGGCCAAGGGGATCGAAAAGCTGTGCACGGTCGACGTGGTCGGCGGTGGCGAGAAGGCCAGTTTCGAGGCCCGCTATCCCGGCTTCAACTTCTACGGCTTCGTCGACGACCTGGAGACCTATCTGCAAGGCGTGCGCTTCGGCCTGATCCCCGACGAGATCGGCGGCGGGTTCAAGATCCGCGCCCTGACCCACGCCTTCCAGCGCGTGCCGATGCTGGCTGTGCGCAGCGCGCTCAACGGCATGGGTTTCACCGCCGGGGAGCACTTCGCCGTGGCCGAAAACCTGGATGAGCTGGCCGACCAGGTCCCGGCCCTGCTGGAGGACTATCCGCGGCTGAACGCGCTGCAGGCGGCGGCCTTCGACCACTGCCTGACCGCCTTCGACTGGGCCGAGCGCGGCCGCTCGCTGCACGACTTCGTCAGCAACCTGCCCAGGCCTGCCCAGTGAGAGCCGCACTCACGATGAAAGCCGCCCTGGCCCGCCTCGACGTCAATCGCATCCGCGGGCTGGCGACCGGCTTCGCCGGCGTGCACAGCCTGAACGCGGCCCTGACCATGGTCTATTCCCTGGTGCAGTTGCTGGTGTTCGCGCACGTGCTGGACAAGCGTCTCTACGCCATGACCGTGGTGGCCACCGCCATCGGCCTCTACCTGCTGCCGATCAACCAGTCGGTGGCGCGGGCCAATTTCGTCCTGCTGCGCGAGCGGGCGGTCAAGGTCTCGCACCGCGGCGCGGCCGAGGCCTCCACCGCCTTCCACCTCAGCCAGCTGATCATGCTGGCCGTGCCCCTGGGCGCGCCGTTCCTGCTGGGGGTGGCCAACCAGGCCGAGTACCTGGCCTTCGCCAGCTACCTGTTCTTCTGCACCTATTCCAACGTCTGGTATTTCGAGATCCAGATGTCGATGATGGCGGTGGAGCAGGCCCTGCCGTTCGAGCGCGTCTCCTTCCTGCGCCGGGTGCTGAACTACGCCACCCTGATCGCCCTTCTGGTCACCCACGACTTTTTGGCCTGCAACATCGCCTGGGCGATCCAGACCCTGCTGTTCCACATCTATGTGGTCTGTTTCATGGCCCGCGGCTGGGGACTGTTCGACTGGCCGCACAACCTGACCCTGGCCGGCCTGCGCCAGCACGTGGCGCGCCTGTGGGTGTCGCTGCAGGCCACCGGCGCCGAGTGGCTGACCTTGAACGGGCCCTATTCGGTGTTCATGGCCCGGTTCGGCCTGGGACCGGGGGTGGTGACCATCGACACCGTGCTCAAGCTGCTGCGGATCGTGGTCTCGGTCACCCGCAACATGTCCGAGATCGCCCTGCCGCGGGTCTCGCGCGCCCTGCTGGTGGGCGAGACGCATCGCGCGCGCCTGCCGGTGATGGTGGCCCTGGCCGGCGGCGGGGCTGCGGCCCTGGCCTGCGCGGTGGCGGTGACCCTGTTCTCCCAGCTGAGCTTCAGCATTCTGCTGGGCCACAACAACGTCATGCCGCCCGGCGCCGGCTGGCCGACGGCGGTGGTGCTGCTGGCCGGGGTCGGCGTGGCCCTGGGCGGCCACATCATCGGCTTCTCCGGCGACCGCCGCTCGATCCCGGCTTTGCTGGGCGTGTCCTTCGTCGCCATGACCGGCTTTGCGGCCTATGTGCTGCTGGCCCACGCCAGCATCATGCAGTCGCTCTGGGCGGTGGCCATAACCCTCAGCCTGATCTCGCTGGTGGCGCTGGGGCTTCTGGCCAGGATCGTGCGCGGCTGAAGGCGACGCTTGAACCCGAAGGCGCGAAATGGCTTTTGCTGCGGAAGCAGGATCAAAAAGGGGTTGAGCATGGAGCGCCTGATCAGGGCCCGAGCGCCGCTTCGACTGGGGCTGGCCGGGGGCGGGACGGACGTGTCGCCGTTCTGTGACGAGCATGGCGGCGCCGTGCTCAATGTGACCATCGACCGCTTCGCCTTCGCCTCGATCGAGTCGCGCGCGGACGGGGCCGTGGTGTTCACCGCCGCCGACCTGGGCCGCACCGACGTGCTGGAGGCCGCCGCCGAACTGCCCACCGACCAGGGCCTGCGCCTGCACCGGGCCGCCTATAACCGCATCGTGCGCGAGCACAACGGCGGCCGGCCGCTGTCGATCACCCTGACCACCCACGTGGACAGCCCGATGGGCTCGGGCCTGGGCTCGTCCTCGGCCCTGGTGGTGGCCATGGTCGAGGCCCTGCGCGAGCACGTGGGCGCACCGTTGGGCGAATATGACATCGCTCGCCTGGCCTTCGAGATCGAGCGCAAGGACCTGCGCCTGAACGGCGGGCGCCAGGACCAGTACGCCGCCACCTTCGGCGGTTTCAACTTCATCGAGTTCGGGGCCAACGAGCGGGTGATCGTCAATCCGCTGCGGGTCAAGGGCTCGACCCGCATGGAGCTGGAAGCCTCGCTGCTGCTCTATTTCACCGGCGTCTCGCGCGAATCGGCCCGGATCATCGACAATCAGACGGCCGCCGTGGCTGAAGGCGGCGCCTCGCTGGACGCCATGCACCAGCTCAAGTCCGACGCCCTGGAGATCAAGGAGGCCCTGCTGCTGGGCCGGCTGGGCGAGATGGGCGACCTGCTCAATCGCAGCTGGCTGGCCAAGAAGGCCACCTCGCCTGGCGTCTCCAATCCGTTGATCGAAGGGGTGCTGGAGATCGCCCGGGCCAATGGCGCCCATGCGGCCAAGGTCTCCGGCGCCGGCGGCGGCGGATTCATCATGCTCTTGTGCGACCCCACCCGCCGCACGGAGCTGTCCCGCACCTTGACCGAACTGGGTCAAGGCCAGCCGATGATCTGCCAGCTGACCACCGAAGGCTCGGTCGCCTGGCGGGTGCGCTGATGGCCTCCGTGCTCGACGAGGCGATCGTGCTGTGCGGCGGCCTGGGAACGCGGCTGCGCACGGTGGTCTCCGACGTGCCCAAGCCCATGGCCCCGGTCGCCGGGCGCCCGTTCCTGGAATACCTGCTGGAGTTCCTGCGCCGCGAAGGCGTCGGTCGCGCGGTGCTGGCCGTGGGCTACAAGCGGGAGGTGATCATGGATCATTTCGGCACGGCCTGGGATGGGCTGCGGATCGACTATGTGGTCGAGGAAGAGCCCCTGGGCACCGGCGGCGGCGCGCGGCTGGGCGCCGCCGCGCTGGAGGGCCCCGCGGGCCTGCTGCTCAACGGCGACAGCTTCCTCGCCCGGCCCCTGGCGCCGCTGGCCCAGGCCATGGACGCAGGCGCCGACATCGTGCTGACCGTGCGCCCCGAGCCGGACACCGGCCGCTTCGGTGTCTGCCGGGTGCAGGGTGGGCGCATCACCGGCTTCGGCCCCGGCCAGGCGGGCCGGCCCGGCCTGATCAACGCCGGGGTCTACGCCCTGCGCCGCGACCTGTTCGACGCCTTCGATCTGCCGCAACGATTCTCGTTCGAGACCGACCTGCTGGCGGCCCAGATCGGGAGCCTGCGGGCCCTGGCGGTGGTCGCCGACGAACCGTTCATCGACATCGGCCTGCCGGAGTCCTATGCTCTGGCTCAGTCCTTCGTGCCTGAGATCCATCAGCACGCGCCAGGTGATCGGAAATAGGGCGCAGACCCGCCGAAACCTGGAATTGCAGCTGGCGGAACATAATTTGCGTTGCGGCGCCGATCTTGTCCCGTTTTCGTCACGGGAACGCCACGCGATGGAAGCAAGCTGCACGCTCCGTCGCTGGGCGTGACCGTCGACAGGGCGGTCCGCGCCGAACCCAGTGCTCGCGTCGGCGATAACGGCGGTGACAGCCGGACCCTAGGGAATGGAACAAGGACCGGGCGGCCGCATTGGGTCGTCAGGCCCGTGCTTAGCGCCCAGCTTGGATGCGGATGATCCTCCGCGCCGAGGCCGGACGCCAGGAAGGGGAGAAGCCTGAGGAAGCAGTAGCGTATGACCGCGTCGCGGCCAGGGTGTCGCTGGGACTTCGCCGTCCAGCCACCGCCATCCGCCCCGCGGCAGGGATTATGTGAGTTCAGCCGATTGATTTGTCCGCCATGACCTTGACCTGGACCAGACCGTCTCGCCTTTGGACCGCGCCCGCCGCGGCGCCCG
>OUWB011202289.1_pt1 | contig 16706 bp, 14 predicted proteins | sample 1779821 | NCBI WGS metagenome assembly OUWB01 (sample SAMEA3914806, study PRJEB12502) | metagenome | biome: forest; material: soil | place: Canada | collected 2011-08-03 | depth 0.1 m
CTCCGCCAATGCGTCCTTCGACTCGCCGGCTTCGCCGACGGCTCAGGATGACGTAGGTGGGAGGGAGGGCGCACCGCCGCCCCGACTGTCCCCCCGCCGCAAAATCGGCTAGCAAATCGCCATGAACAGACGTCCCGTCCCCTTCGATCTCGGCCCCGTGCACTTCATTGGCGTCGGCGGCATCGGCATGAGCGGCATAGCCGAGATCATGCTGCGCATCGGCTATGTGGTGCAGGGCTCCGACGCCAAGGCCTCGGCCAACACCGAGCGGCTGCAGAAGCTGGGCGCGCGCATCTTCATCGGCCACGACGCGGCCAATGTGAAAGGCGCCTCGGCCATCGTCTATTCCTCGGCGGTCAAGCCCGACAACGCCGAGATGATCGCGGGGCGCGAGCTGCGCCTGCCCCTGGTGCGCCGGGCCGAGATGCTGGCCGAGCTGATGCGCCTGCAATATTCGATCGCCGTGGGCGGCACCCATGGCAAGACCACCACCACCTCGATGGTCGCCACCTTGCTCGACGCCGGGGGCCTGGACCCCACCGTGGTCAATGGCGGCATCATCAACGCCTATGGCACCAACGCCAAGGTGGGCGAGGGCGACTGGATCGTGGTCGAGGCCGACGAGAGCGACGGCACCTTCCTGCGCCTGAAGTCCACCGTGGCCGTGGTCACCAATATCGATCCCGAGCACCTGGACCACTACGGCGACTTCGAGGCGGTGAAGAACGCCTTCCAGGCCTTCGTCGAGAACATCCCCTTCTACGGCTTCGCCGCCGTCTGCACCGACCATCCCGAGGTGCAGGCCATGGCCGCGCGGGTGGAGAACCGCCGGCTGATCGCCTACGGGACCAATCCGCAGGCCGAGGTGCGGGCGCTGAACATCACCATGGGGCCGGACGGGGCGCGGTTCGACGCCCTGATCACCCCGCTCAAGGGCGAGCCGGTGACCATCGAGGGCCTGCGCCTGCCCATGCCGGGCGAGCACAATGTGCTCAACGCCCTGGCCGCCATCGCCGTGGCCCGCGAGCTGGGCGTGACCGACGAGGCGCTGCGCAACGGCCTCAACGGCTTCGGCGGGGTGCGGCGGCGCTTCACCACCACCGGCGTGGCCAAGGGCGTGCGGGTGATCGACGACTATGGCCATCACCCGGTGGAGATTGCCTCGGTGCTCAAGGCCGCCCGCGCGGTGACCGAGGGGCGGGTGATCGCCGTGGTCCAGCCGCACCGCTACAGCCGCCTGCACGACCTGTTCGGCGAGTTCTGCGGCTGCTTCAACGACGCCGACACGGTGATCGTGGCCGACGTCTATCCGGCGGGCGAGCAGCCGATCCCCGGCGCCGACCGCGACAGCCTGGTCGAAGGCCTGCGCCGCTGGGGCCATCGCCACGCCGTGCCCTTGGAGAACCCCACCGCCCTGCCGCGCCAGGTCGCCGCCGAGGCCAAGCCCGGCGACCTGGTGGTCTGCCTGGGCGCCGGCGACATCACCACCTGGGCCTACGCCCTGCCGGGCCAGCTGGAGGCCATCGGCGGGTGAGGGACGCTTTCCACGAACCCTTCCCCCTCGATGGGGGATGGCGAAACCTGCGCATCGATTCCCTCTCCCCTTGCGGGAGAGGGAGGGGTCCAGGCGCAGCCTGGGAGGATGAGGGGTCTCGCGGACGGATAGGACAGGGAAACCCCTCATCCTTCCCATCGGCTTCGCCGACGGGCCCCTTCCTTCTCCCGCAAGGGGAGAAGGACGTTTGACCTGGCTCGACGCGCTCCCACCCGTCCGTGGCAAGCTGCTGCGCCACGAGGCCCTGGCGCCGTTCACCTGGCTGCGGGTGGGCGGGCCGGCCGACGCCCTGTTCCTGCCGGAGGACGAGGCGGACCTGGCCGCCTTCCTCGCCGCCCTCGATCCCGGCGTGCCGGTGACGCCGATCGGGGTCGGCTCCAACCTCCTGGTGCGCGACGGCGGGATCGAGGGGGTGGTGATCCGCCTGGCCGGCCGCGTCTTCGCCCGCATCGAGCCGCGCGACCCCCACCGCCTGCTGGCCGGCGCGGCGGCGCTGGACGCCGCCGTGGCGCGCGAAGCGGCCAAGGCCGGGATCGCGGGCCTGGAGTTCTATCGCGGGGTGCCAGGGACCATCGGCGGCGCCCTGGTCATGAACGCCGGCTGCTACGGCGCCGAGACCAAGGACGTGCTGGTCGAGGCCTACGCCCTGGACCGCGCGGGGCGCGCGGTGACCTTGACCAACGCCCAGATGGACTTCGTCTATCGCAAGTCGCGCGCGGCCGCCGCCGGCGAGCTGATCTTCACCGGCGCCCTCTATGAGGGCCGCCCGGACGAGCCGGCCGCGGTGCAGGCGCGCATGGAGGCGATCACCGCCCGGCGCGAGGCCAGCCAGCCGATCCGCGAGAAGACCGGCGGCTCGACCTTCAAGAACCCGCCCGGCGATTCAGCCTGGCGGCTGGTGGACGGCGCCGGCTGGCGCGGGCGGCTGTGGGGCGCGGCCAAGTTCTCCGAGCAGCACAGCAACTTCCTGATCAACACCGGCGAGGCCACCGCCGCCGACCTGGAAGGCCTGGGCGAGGCCGTCCGCGCCGACGTGCGCGACAAGTTCGGCGTCGAGCTGGAGTGGGAGATCAAACGGCTGGGGCGGGGCGCGGGGGGCGGATAGATCGTTTCCCGGACGGCGCGAACCAATCCGTTCATTCCGGCGAATGCCGGAATCCAGATCCAATCTCGATAGTCTCGGCATGGGCCTGGACCCCGGCGTTCGCCGGGGTGAGCGGCGGTGAGCCATTCCCAGTGGAATAAGCTTTGAAGCGCCTAGCCCCCCGGCGGCGAGGGCAGCCAGAACGCCCGCCCGTCGTCGTGCGCGCCCATCCGGCGGTCGGCCTCGGGCAGGGGCATGGCGGGGCCGCGGGGCAGCTGGCGGCGGGGCAGGGTCCAGGCCGAGGCCAGCTCGAACGCCGCGCCGCGCCAGGCCTGGACCGAGACCTGGATCGTCGTCTCGTCGATCTCCAGCACGGCGTAGCTGGCCGGGAAATGCCGGGTGCGCACCGACAGGGTGCCGCCGCCGACGCCATAGGCGATGCGGTCGTCCACCGCGACGCTGACCGCGAACGGCTTGTGCACGTGGCCGGTCAGGATCAGGTCGGCGCCGGCCCGGGCCAGGGTGGCGGCGCGCTCCGGTCCGTGGGCCACCGCGCCGGACACCGGCAGGCCGGGCGGCTCGACCAGGGGGTGATGGCAAGCGAAGACCTTGAACGCCTGCGAGCGCTGGGTGAAGGCCGCGCCGGCCTCGGCGGCCTGCTCGGGGTTGAGCGAGCCCTTGGACCAGTCCAGCCGCATCTGCGGCCCACGCGCGCTGTTGACCGCCAGGGCCAGCAGGCCCGGCCCGTCATGGCGGTCGCTGTCCGGCCGGCCGATATAGCGCTGGTAGCGCTGGAACGGCGTCGCCACCCGCAGCACCGGGTTCCAATAGGGCGTGTCGTGATTGCCGGGGGTGACCAGCCGCGGCTGCGGCAGCCGGGCCAGCCAGTCGCGGGCGGCCTTGAATTCGGCGGGCTTGCCGTTCAGCGTCAGGTCGCCGGTCACCACCACCAGGTCGGGCGCATAGGCCTGCACGGCCTCGACCGCGGCCCAGGCGGCGCCCTTGTCCTCGCCGCCGAAATGCACGTCGCTGAGATGGGCCAGGCGCAGGGTCATGGGGCGGGCGTCTCCACATCCGGCGGCGCCAGTGCGGTGAAGGCGTGGGGCAGGAAGCGGATCTCCGCCGCGCGGCCCAGGTGGTGGAACTCGCCGTCGATGAGGCAGGGGATCGACTTGCGCGCCCAGGCGTGGCCGGTCACGCAGGGCTCGGCGGCCACCGACGGGTCGCGGCGCCAGTCGCCGAACAGGTTCTGGATCGCCAGCCGCAGCAGCTGCATCAGGCCGCTGACGTTCAGGGTCGCCGCCTCCAGGCAGGCCTGGCCCTTCATGTCGCGCGAGATCAGCGGGCAGATCAGGCTCAGCGCCACCGCCTTGCGCTTGCGCCCGCCCTCGACCTGGAACCGCAGGCGGCGGGTGAAGGCGCGGCGGAAGGCGAACTGGGCCTTTTGCAGGGCGGTGACCAGGCGGGCGTGGCGCGCGGCCTCCCGCGCCGGCTGCCACAGGGCCGGCGTGCCCAGGATCGCCGCGCAATAGAACCGCTGGCCGCCCGCCTCGCCGCCGGAGACCGGGCGCGCCACGCCCTCGCTCAGGGCCGCGGCCAGGGCCTCGGGCCAGGGCCTTGGGCCATACAGCGCCTTGGGCAGCATGTTCATGCTGCCGCCCGGCAGGGGCACCAGCAGCGGCCGCTGCGGCCCGCACAGGCTGGCGGCCATGCCGATGCTGCCGTCGCCGCCCAGCACCACCAGCACGTCGGGATCCTCGGCCAGGGCGCCATGCAGGGCGTGGGCCAGGTGGTCCGGCTCGACCATCCGCACCTGGCTGTCCAGGCCGAAGGCGGCGAGCAGGCGCGCCATCTGCTCGGCGCAGGCCGGCCCCACCCCGCCCGAGGCGGCGTTGATCACGGCCTGCACGCGCCGGATCGGCAAGCGCGTGGGAGTGACCGGCTCGGTTAGGCTCATGGCCCCGGAACGCCGCATCAGGGCCAAGGTTGCCGGCGTCGCCGCTGCGGTCTTCTTTGCTCCCTTGCGGAGCGGGGGAGCTGTCAGGGCGCAGCCCTGACTGAGGGGGCGCTGCGGCGGAAAAGGCGGCTGCGCCCCCTCCGTCGGTGCTTCGCACCGCCACCTCCCCCGCTACGCGGGGCAGGAAAGGCGCGCTCAGTCCAGCGAACGTTCCCCGCAACGCCGCGGGCGCCTGAGGCGTTGGCGGCGCGGAGGCCGCATGACACCCGCATCATCCCCGCGTCGCTCCGGTCCGCGCCTGGCCCATTACGGCGGGGTCAGCCTGGTCGGCTTCGCCGTCGACCTGGCGGTCGTGCACCTGCTGCTGTGGCTGAACGTGGAGCCGGCCTGGGCGCGGGTGATCTCGCTGATCGCCGCCATGCACGTGACCCTGACCCTCAACGCCCTGTTCGTGTTCAAGCAGTGGTCGTGGGCCCGGCTGCCGGCCCAGTGGGCGCGCTACATGCTGTCCAACGGCGCGGGCAACCTGTGCAATTACCTGATCTTCGTGACCATGGTCTCGACCCACTGGCCGGTGATCGCCTGGCCGACCGTGGCGGTGGGCGTGGGCTCGTTCTGCGCCTGGCTGCTCAACTACGCCGCGGCGCGCTGGTTCGTGTTCACTGAGCGGGCGCCGCCGAGCCCTGATGGCGGCCCGCCTCCAGCCGCACCGTGATCGCCTCGCCGGTGACCGCCTTGGCATGCCAGGCCTTATGCAGGCCCCCGGTCGGAATGGGCGTGCACCACGAGCCGAACGGCAGCGGCTTGGCCTGGTGCAGGCACAGCTTGCCGGCCTCCGCCGTCCAATGCCCGCTCGACGGATCGCCCTTGCGCCCGCGCGCGGTGTAGCCGCCGTCCGGCGCCAGCCACAGCTCGGCGGTGCGCCCGTCCGGATAGGTCGAGACGATGGTCGACCCGAACGCCGCCGACACCGGCGAGTCCGCCGCCAGGCTGGCGGCCGGGGCGGCGGCGAGGCCGCAGAGCGCGGCGAGGATGAGGATCGGGCGCGACATGGGCGGTCTTCCGGGTTGGGTAGACCTAGCTAACGGAAGGAGGGGTGGGGCGTTCCCTGGGGGAGAGAGTAGTAGGTCGTCGGTGCCAGATTTGTCCCAAAGTGGATGATGAGATCACCTGCTTTTCGCGTGCAGCACTCACCTCATTCGAAAATAGGATCTGCCAGTCAATCCTGCCATGCAATCGGAATACGCTTCATAGGTTCGGCAGGTCGAGAAGGCCTCGGCCGTCCAGAATCATAACCTTGAATCTTACCAAGCGCTTCTAGCGAGATTGCGTTCGCGTACGCTGCGCGAGCCTAGAGCAGCGTCAGATCGTCAAACATCACGAACCGAGGCTTGGACAGCGCACGAACCCAAGCTTCCTCTTCCCAGGTTCCGAATGCGCCATGAGCAATCGTATCCCGTTCTGGACGATACACACGTCGAACGAAATCTAGCTCTTTGGCAATATCCCCTAAGCCTAAGTCCGATTTCAGCGCTGCACAAGCAAGGTCCACCTTGCGGCCATAGCCGAGTGCATGAATTAACGCCGCAGACGATGCACGAGGAATCTTACAATGAATGCTGACAATGGTGCCAACCATTTGTTCATGCATGCCCCAGATTAGCATCACCTTCCCGATGATAGCGAACTCGGCCTCCGTGAAGGTGCGCAGCTCTGGTAACTCGCTATCGTCATTCATCTAGCTTGTCATTCATGTTGCCGTTCTTGAGTCACTTGTCGTTAGAGGTGGGTAGATCATATCGCCCGATCTACCGGTCGGTGCTCGCCGAATAGGCGCCAGAATGAATCTAATTGGGGAAGCAGTGTCGTTCCATTCACTGTATCAACGATCAACTCACTAAAGCTCGCGTTGTCTCGCCAAGCAGAGCGGGTGATGTATCCATCGCCGACAATCATTTGGAAGTCCCTCACCCCTATGATCGTAGTAAGGACGACCCATGGCCCGTCAATACCATGATCTTTGAGGCGGATGACCGCTGATCCGGCTGCGTCGAGGAGCCCTCGTTCGAACCGTTGAGGCCAGACCAATCGGCGTTCCTTTCCTTGGACATCTCGCACACCGCCAATCGTCCAAGCGGCATCCACTCTGCCAGCATGGTGAGTTAATGCGTAGGAGCGAACCCGCCCTGCATCGTCCAACGGAGTGTGCATCAGCACGCCCTCCAGGGTAAAAATCCAGCTCAACCCGCCGCTTACTTCGACAGGAGCCTGGACGTTTTGGTGGGTGATGCCGAGGTCTCGGGCCTCGCGGAAAAAGCTAAGTGGAATAGTAGAGACGACTGCTGCCGGTTCGTCATTAAGGGCGAACGGCATGTCATGACCGCTGGCGGCCGTGATGGCGTCGACGTGGAGCTGACGGATTTTCTGGGGCAACTGCTCCGATTGGGTGAAGGCGATCCTGAGTTCCTGTGCATCCATCGGATATTTTCCTCGGCTATTACGGCCATAGAAAGGGCCTCCTTTCCCCACACGGACCCGATGAGGCGCGGCCAAGCTGGCTGGTACGCGGATCACGATCGCGCCTAATGTTGCATCTAGGGGAATCCATTCCATACGAACGCCACTGAGCCGTGGGTCGATCGAGTCCCGCAGCATGCTTTCTAGTCGCAGCAGAGCTTTGTCAGAGCTAGGAACATCGAGGCCGTGGACGCCGATGGCTACACCATCCTTGTTAGCCTCGATTCCGTAAATCAGGTCGCCGCCGTGCGCATTGGCGAGTGAGGTGACGTCCGCGAGAAACTCTTGGACATCGTCGGGCCTCGTGCCGGGAAGTTCGCGTTTGAATTCGAGGTCTCGACGCTCTGAAATGCCGTTGGCAACCAAGGCGTCGAGATCGTTGCGGTCAAGTTGCTCAAAGGGGCGAGGTATCATTTCTGTTCCTGTCTATCTTTAGAGTCCCTCCGAAGGGCGGCCGGTAATGGAGTGGCTGAGTGTCTGATGGCGCGCTTTTACGTGGATATCTTAAGCTGACCCGCCAAAATGTGAATATCCAATGGGTGTTGCTTTCTCAGTGGTGTCTTGAGCGGAAAAGCTCGGATACTGGAGCAATCCCAACGTCACAATATCGGCGCAAAGACGGCCTCGGATAGACGAGCTGCAATCCATTATTGGTAGGCTTTGAAACATCTGCGCTTAGGCGCGCTTTCCGATCCGGCACCCTGTCTTCACCCCCTTAACACCCGCCCCAGTTTGCGCCATCAAGCCCGCGCGCATATCAGGGAGCCTCGTCCATGACCCACAGCCTCCAAGGCCGCCACGTCGCCGTCCTGCTGGGCGGGTTGTCGTCCGAGCGTGAGGTGTCGCTGGTCTCCGGCGCGGCCTGCGCCGACGCCCTGGAGCGGCTGGGCGCCCGGGTCAGCCGCGTCGACGCCGGGCGCGACCTGGCCCAGGTGCTCAGCGTCCTGAAGCCGGACGTGGTGTTCAACGCCCTGCACGGCGCCTGGGGCGAGGACGGCTGCGTGCAGGGGGTGCTGGAGACCCTGGGCCTGCCTTACACCCACTGCGGCGTGCTGCCCTCGGCCCTGGCGATGGACAAGGCCAAGGCCAAGGCGGTGCTGGCCGCCGCCGGGGTCTCGGTTCCGGGGGGCGGGCTGTTCGATCGTTTCGAAGCGGCCAAACGTCACGTCATGCCGCCGCCCTATGTGGTCAAGCCCAACGCCGAGGGCTCGTCGGTGGGGGTGTTCCTGGTGTTCGAGGGCGCCAACGCCCCGCCTCGGGCCATCGCCGCCGAGAGCTGGACCTTCGGCGACCAGGTGATGATCGAGCCCTATGTGGCGGGCAAGGAATTGGCTGTCGCCGTAAAGGACGGCAAGGCGCTGACGGTCACCGAAATTGTTCCGCGCACGGGCTTTTACGACTATGACGCGAAATATGCCGACGGCGGCTCGACCCACGTGGTGCCGGCGCAGATTCCCGCCGACGTCGCCGTCCGCGCCATGCGCCAGGCCGAGCTGGCCCATGCCGCTCTTGGTTGCAGAGGCGTAACAAGGGCCGACCTTCGTTATGACCCTGTTAAGGACATTCTGGCTCTCTTGGAGGTCAACACCCAGCCCGGCATGACCCCCACCTCGCTCGTCCCCGAGCAGGCCGCTCATCTCGGAATCGGGTTCGATGAGTTGGTCTCCTGGATGGTGGAGGACGCGTATGGCCGCAACGGTGAGGGGAGGGCCTAAGACCGCCAAACCCCGGCCGAAAGCGGCCGGGTCCGCCAAGGCGCCGGCCAAGACGCCTGCAAAAGGCTGCGGCAAGACGTCCGGTTACATTCCTGCAAAGCTTGGTCCCGCCCACGGGGTGGGCCTGCCGCCGCGCCTGGCCCTGGCCATAGCCGGCGGGGCGGTGGTGATCGCCCTGATCGGGGCCATGGCCGCCGAGCACCGCGCCCAGCGCGTGGCCGGCGGCGTCAACGGCGCCTTCGAAGGCCTGCTCGGCCATATGGGCCTGCGGGTGGAGAGCCTGACCGTCCAGGGCGCCACGCCCGAAGCCCAGGCCGACATCGTCAAGGCCGCCCAGGTGTTCAAGGACCAGCCGATCCTGGGCCTGGACCTGGACGCCCTGCGCCAGCGCGTGGAGCATGTGGGCTGGGTCAAGAGCGCCCGCGTGGTGCGCCTGCTGCCCGACAGCCTGGTGATCGCCGTCGACCAGCGCCCGATCCTGGCCGTGTGGCAGCATGGCGGCTCCAGCACGGTGATCGACGAGACCGGCCAGGCCATCCCTGAGGCCGATCCCAGCCACTTCTCCGACCTGCCTCTGGTGGTGGGCGACGGCGCCGCCGAGGCCGCCTCGGCCATCCTGCCCCTGGTGCGGGCGCGTCCGCGGCTGATGCAGCGCCTGGACGCCCTGGTGCGGGTGGACGACCGGCGCTGGGACCTGCGCATGGCCGACGGCTCGCTGATCCAGCTGCCGGCCGAGGCGCCCGATTCCGCCCTGATCCAGCTGGACCAGCTGGACCAGAAATCTCGCATTTTGGAGCTCGGCTTCGCGCGCATCGACCTGCGCGATCCGGACATGGTGACCGTGCGTCCGAAGGACGCTGTTCCGCCGGGCCAGGTGCCCTCCGGCGGGGCCTGACCAGGAATTTAGTTGGGGGTTCGACTGAATGTCGCGGCTTGAAGACCGGCGTGAAGCCCGGGAGAGTTTGAAGGCCTTGGCCAGCCGTCAGCCAGTAGTGGCGGCGCTCGATCTGGGCGCCTCGAAGGTGACCTGCTTCATCATGAAGCCGGGCGCGGTGAACCGCGAGGCCCGCAGCCTGCAGATGGTGCATGTGGGCCACGTGCAGTCGCGCGGGGTGCGCGGCGGGGCGATCGTCAATATGGACGAGGCCGCCGACGCCATCGCCCTGGCCGTGGAGCGGGCCGAGACCGTGGCCGGCCTTAGCGTGCAGGGCGTGACCGTGGCCGTGGCCGGCGGCCAGCTGGCCAGCCACCGGGTCACCGCCCAGGTGGCGCTGGGCGCGCGCCCGATCAGCGACCACGATCTCAGCCGCGCCATCTCCTCCGCCCTGAGCCAGGTGCGCCTGCCCGGCCGGCGGCCGATCCATCTCTTGCCCATCGCCTGGTCGGTGGACGCCCAGCGCGGCGTGCGCGACCCCCGCTCGATGTTCGGCCGCAGCCTGGGCCTGGAGCTGCTGGTGGTCTCGATCAGCGAGAGCGTGTTCCAGACCCTGGGCTACTGCGTCGAGCGCGCCCACCTGGAGTTCCACGGCGTGGTCGCCGCCCCCTTCGGCTCGGCCCTGGCGGCGCTGGAAGACGACGAGATGGACCTGGGCTGCATCTGCATCGACATGGGCGGCGGCTCGACCTCGGTGGCGGTGTTCGCCAACGGCTCGCTGATCCACGTGGACAGCCTGGCCGTGGGCGGCGGCCACGTGACCGCCGACATCGCCCGCGGCCTGTCGACCTCCATCGCCGGCGCCGAGCGGATCAAGACCCTGCACGGCTCGGCCATCGCCTCGGCCAACGAGGACCGCGAGATGATCGAGGCGCCGCCGCGCGGCGACGATCCGGGCGCCGGTCCGGTGATCGCCCCGCGCTCGCTGCTCAAGGGCATCATCGCCCCGCGCGTCGAGGAGACTCTGGAGCTGCTGCGCGAGCGGCTCAAGGCTTCGGGCGTGCTGCTGGATCCCGGCGCGGGCATCGTGCTCACCGGCGGCGCCAGCCAGCTGGCGGGCGTGCGCGAAGTGGCCGTGCGCGTGTTCGACCGCCCGGTGCGCCTGGGCCGTCCGCGCCGCCTGCCGCACCTGGCCGACGCCGCCTCCGGCCCCGGCTTCTGCGCCGCCGCCGGCATCCTGCAGCGCGCCGCCTTCGGCCCGCGCGAGGCCGTCTCGCTCAACGCCCTGGCCGGGGTGAAGCCCAACGCCCCGCCGCCGCCGGTGGATGGCTCGAACCCGGCCATGCGGGCGTTCCGCTGGCTGCAGGCGAATTTGTAGGGCGGCGCGCTCCGCTCTTCAGACCTTCGTCGCCGCTTCCTAACCTACGTCATCCTGAGCCGCGCCCGTCAGGGCGCGTGTCGAAGGACGCACGGGCGCCGCCGTTGCGTCCTTCGACTCGTCGCTTCGCGCCGGCTCAGGATGACGCAGGACTGGGATGTGGTGGCGCTTTAAGGATGGCTGACGGCGTGACGGCCGGGCTCGTCCCGCCGCTGTCGCGACGGCTGAAGCCAGATCGTATGAGCTTTGTCTCGATGTCCCCATCCTACGTCATGCTGAGCAGGCGCAAAGCGCCGTGTCGAAGCACGCAGCGGCGCCGTGCGTTCCTCGAGGCCCGCTGCGCAGGCGCCGCAGGATGAGGAGGACCGAGGTAGCCGCACCATCTCGGAGCGCGCCCGCGCCGCACCCAAATCACCTCGGCCAAGCTTCCGGCCAAGCTCGCCCGCGTCTGAGCAAACCCGCCGGCTCGTCCGCATTCCTAACAAATTCTTGCGCTGTTTGACGCAGGGCGCCGAACGCCAGCTGAGCCGAAAACCGTTATCGAATCAGCGATTTTTTGTGTTTGGCGTCTCCACGGCCGGTCGACTCACGCTATGGCCTTAACTCCTGATTAACGACGTTGGGCGCGCAATACACGTCAACCCGTGTCCGAGTCCGGCAGCCGGAACGCCGGTCTCACCCCGTCCAGCCAGAACGACTTAGGGATCTTCCATGGCCATCCACCTTTCAGCCCCCCGAACCACTGAGCTGAAGCCCCGCATCGTCGTGTTCGGCGTGGGCGGGGCCGGCGGAAACGCGGTCAACAACATGATCGAGGCCGGGCTGGAGGGCGTCGAGTTCGTCGTCGCCAACACCGACGCCCAGCAGCTGGCCTTCTCCAAGACCGAGCGGCGCATCCAGCTGGGCGTGACGGTCACGCAAGGGTTGGGCGCCGGCGCCCACCCTGAAGTGGGCATGTCCGCCGCCGAGGAGTCCGGCTCCGAGATCGGCGAGCACCTGGACGGCGCCCACATGGTGTTCATCACCGCCGGCATGGGCGGCGGCACCGGCACCGGCGCCGCGCCGATCATCGCCAAGTGCGCCCGCGAGCGCGGCATCCTGACCGTGGGCGTGGTCACCAAGCCCTTCACCTTCGAAGGCCGCCACCGGATGCGCCTGGCCGACGCCGGCATCTCCGAGCTGCAGCGCTATGTCGACACTCTGATCGTCATCCCCAACCAGAACCTGTTCCGGGTCGCCAACGAGCGCACCACCTTCGCCGAGGCCTTCGGCATGGCCGACCAGGTGCTGCATTCGGGCGTGCGCTCGATCACCGATCTGATGGTGCTGCCCGGCCTGATCAACCTCGACTTCGCCGACGTGCGCACGGTGATGACCGAGATGGGCAAGGCGATGATGGGCACCGGCGAAGCCTCGGGCGAAGACCGCGCCCTGATGGCCTCGCAGAACGCCATCGCCAACCCGCTGCTGGACGAGGTCTCGCTGAAGGGCGCCAAGGCGGTGCTGGTCAATGTCACCGGCGGTCTGGACATGACCCTGCTGGAAGTCGACGAGGCGGCCAACGCCATCGCCGAGCAGGTCGACGCCGAGGCCAACATCATCTTCGGCGCCGCCTTCGACCCGTCGCTGGAAGGCCGCATCCGCGTGTCGGTGGTGGCCACCGGCATGGACGGCCATTCGATCGCCGCCATCGAGCCCAAGACCCCGCGCGCGGCCTCCACCGCCGCGCCGCTGATCGCCGGCCGGGAGCCCGCCCCGGCGGCCCGTGCGCCTCTGGGCCGCACGCCGGCGCCCGCGCCCGTCGCCGCCCAGGCCGCGGTCAGCGAGCCGGCCCCGCCGATGCGCCCGCTGACCCCCTCGCCGCAGCCGGCCACCTATGGCGACCCGCGCCGCACCTACGACGCCGCCCCGGAAGTCCGTCCTCAGGCCGAGCGCCTGGCCGAGCCGGAGATCCAGCAGCGTCCGGTCTACGCCCAGTCCGAACCCGCCCTGGCGCCCGAGCCGGCGATCAGCCAGCCCGCGCCCCGCCAGGAGCCCGAGCGCGCCATCGCCCGCCAGGAGCCGGCCCGCGTCGAAGAAGCCCCGCTGTTTCCCGAACGGCCGATGACCGGCGACGAGCGTCACCACAAGGGCGGCTGGCTCAGCCTGTTCGGCGGCCGCGGCCGCGCCGAGCCCCCGCCGCTGCGCGACTATCGCGGCGACCCGCGCCCGGTGCTGGAAGCCCGCGCTGCGGCCATGGGCCAGCAGCCCTCGGCCCAGGCCGAGGATGAGCACGCCGACAGCGCCGACGAGCTGGAGATCCCCTCGTTCCTGCGCCGCCTGGCCAACTGATCGGGCCGGGCCTGCCCGGCCTGTCGAAATTCAGATCTCCTGCCGGGCCAGGCGTTCACGCGCCTGGCCCGGTCTGCGTTCGGCCCCTGGTAACCCTCTAAGGGCTTGAACCCTGGGCCTAATCGCCGCGCCTCGCGTTACATTCCGAAACAGATGTTGTGTTGTGGGCGGACAGGCCGGTCCTTACCTGTTCGCCTGCGGGGAAGCGCTTGCACGCCCCAGGTTCAGATCGGATGCCCGGCTTGGCTGTCTCCCACGTCTTCCAACATACCCTCGCCGCGCCGGTGATCTTCGCCGGCCAGGGGCTGCATACCGGCTGCGACGTGCGTTGCGCCATCCGTCCCGCGGCCTCCGACACCGGCGTGATCTTCGTCCGCACCGACCTGAGCGAAGGCGACAACCGCATCCCCGCCCGCGGCGAGACCGTGATCCAGACCCGCCTGGGCACCGTGGTCGGCAACGCCGCCGGCGCCAGCGTCTCCACCATCGAACACCTGATGGCCGCCCTGGCGGCCCTGGGCGTGGACAACGCCCTGATCGAGCTGGACGGGCCCGAGGTGCCGGTCATGGACGGCAGCGCCGAGCCCTTCGTGCGCCTGCTCGACCGCGTAGGCCTGCGCCAGCAGCCGGCCCTGCGCCGCTATATCGAGATCCTGGAGCCGGTCGAGGTGGTCGACGGCTCGCGCAGCGCCGCCTTCGTTCCCGCCGACTCCGACCAGTTCGAAGTCAGCCTGGAGATCGACTTCGACAGCGACGCCATCGGTCGCCAGCGGGTGGACCTGGTGCTCGACGAATCAGCCTTCCGCAGCCAGCTGGCTGACGCCCGCACCTTCGGTTTCGTGGGCGAGGTCGAGGCCCTGCGCCGCGCGGGCCTGGCCCGCGGTGGCTCGATGGACAATGTGGTGGTGATCGAGGGCGACCGGGTGCTCAATCCCGAAGGCCTTCGGCACCCGGACGAATTCGTGCGTCACAAGGCCCTGGACGCCCTCGGCGACCTTTATTTGCTGGGCGCGCCGGTGCTGGGCCGCTTCGAAGGCGTGCGGTCCGGGCACGAGATGAACAACGCCCTGGTGCGCGCCCTGGCGGCCCAGCCGCAGGCCTGGCGCTGGCGCACGCTGGATCAGGGCCTGGCCGCGGCGGTGTGATCGCCAAGCACGGCGTTTGCGTCGGCGCCGACCTAGTGTAGAAGCCAGCCGATTGTAGTCCTGGGCGCACGCGGGGGGCGTCTTTACGAGGTGGTCGTCCGTGCTCGCTAAATCCTGGTTCCGTTCGGCCTTGACCGTCGGCGTTCTCGCCGCCTCGATCGGGGTCGCCGGCTGCGCTCACCACAAGAAGAAGCCTGATGAGAGCGCCTATCAGGAAGCGCCGGTCGAGCAGCTGTACGACGCCGGCGCCCGTCACCTGGACGCGCACGAATGGTCCGATGGCATCACCTTCTTCAAGGAGGTCGAGCGCCAGCACCCCTATTCGGAATGGTCGCGCCGCGCGATCCTGATGCAGGCCTACGCCCACTACGAAGCCAACCAATATGACGAGGCCGTCGCCGACGCCGACCGCTTCATCCAGCTCTATCCGGGCAACAGCACCGCCGCCTACGCCTACTATCTGAAGGCGGAATGCTATTTCGAGCAGATCATGGACGTGGGCCGCGACCAGGGCACCACCCTGGACGCCCTGTCCGGCATGCGCGAGGTGCTGCGCCGCTATCCCGGCACGGAATACGCCATCGACGCCAAGCTGAAGGTCGACATGATCAACGACCAGCTGGCGGGCAAGGAGATGGCTATCGGCCGCTACTACCTGCGCCAGGGCCAGACCACGGCGGCCATCGGCCGCTTCCGGACTGTGATCGATAAGTACCAGACCACCAGCCACACGCCCGAGGCGCTGTATCGCCTGGTCGAGGCCTATCTGACCCTGGGCCTGGTGGACGAGGCCAAGCACAACGCCGCGGTGCTCGGCTACAACTATCCGGGCGACCAGTGGTACGTGGACGCCTACAACCTGCTGACCAACAAGGGCATGCGTCCAGAAGCGCCGCCGGCGCCGGTGGTGCACCGCGGCATGCTGGGCATCTTCCCCGCCGGCCTCGTGCACGACAAGAACAAGACGCCGCCGCCGCCCGCCGCCCCGCAGCCGGCTCCGGCCGAGGCGGCGCCGCAGGCCGCGCCCGCCGCGCAGCCGTCGCCGGTCAATCCGGCGCCGGCCGCGCCTGGCGCGAACTAGGGCGCGGCTGATCGGCGATCGGGGCGCGGCGCCGAAAAGGTTCGCCTCCCGTTCACGTCAGCAGTTGAGCCGAAGCGGATTCGCGGCGATCCTGCGCCCATGCTGATCGGGCTGACCATCCGCGACATCGTGCTGATCGAGGCCCTCGACCTGTCGGTCGGATCGGGCCTGACCGCGCTGACCGGCGAGACCGGAGCGGGCAAGTCGATCATCCTCGACGCCCTGGGCCTGGCTCTGGGCGCGCGCGCCGAGGCTGGTCTGGTGCGTCATGGCGCCGCTCAGGCCCAGGCCAGCGCCATCTTCGCCCTGCCCCGCGAGCACCCCGCCTGGGCCTATCTGGAAGACAAGGGCCTGGCCGGCGCGCCGGACGAGGACCTGGTCCTGCGCCGCCAGTTGGGCGCCGACGGCCGCTCGCGCGCCTTCGTCAATGATCAGGCCGCCAGCGTCGGCGTGCTGCGCGAACTGGGCGCCCTCTTGATGGAGGTGCACGGCCAGCACGAGACCGTGGGCCTGCTCGACGCGCGCAACCATCGCCCGCTGCTCGACGCCTTCGGCGGCCTGCGCGGCGAAGCGGCCGCCTGTGTCGAGGCCTGGAGCGGCTGGCGCGCCGCGCGCGAGCGCCTGGCCGCCCTGCGCGAGGCCGCCGCCCGCGCCGCCGCCGATATCGAGGACACCACCCTGCGCCTGGCCGAGCTGGACCGCCTGGACCCGCGCGAGGGCGAGGAGACTGCGCTGGCCGAGACCCGCGCCCTGCTGGGCGCGGCCGAGAAGACCCTGGCCGACATCGCTGGCGCGCGCGAGGCCTTGGGCGACAATCTCGTCGCGCGCCTGGCCCAGTCGCTGCGGGCGCTGGAGCGGGCGCGCGAGCGGGCCGCCCTGGCCGGCGCCAGCCCGGATGGCGAGGCCCTCAGTCGCATCCTGCAGGCCGCCGCCGCGCTCGACCGCACCGCCATCGAGGCCGAGGAGGCCCTGACGGCCATCGACGCCGCCGCCGACGCTTTCGAGTTCCGCCCCGACGACCTGGAGAAGGCCGAGGAGCGGCTGTTCGCGCTGCGCGCCATGGCTCGCA
>OUWB010003770.1_pt3 | contig 16661 bp, 17 predicted proteins | sample 1779821 | NCBI WGS metagenome assembly OUWB01 (sample SAMEA3914806, study PRJEB12502) | metagenome | biome: forest; material: soil | place: Canada | collected 2011-08-03 | depth 0.1 m
GTCTCCTCGACCGGCTACAAGGCGGTGTGGCCGCGCGACTTCTACCAGGTCGCCATGGCCCTGGCGGCGCTCGGCGATCGCCAGACGCCGGTGGCGGCGTTCCGCTATCTGCCGACCGTGCAGGTGACGGATAAAACGCCCGGCAATCATGGCGCCACCGGCTGGTTCCAGCAGAAGTCGCACGTCGACGGCACCGCGGAATGGGTCGGCGTCCAGCTCGACCAGACCGCCATGCCGATCCTGCTGGGCGCGCGGCTCGAGCAATTGGGCTTCATCTCGAAGGACGATCTGCTCAAATCCTACAGCGCCATGCTGAAGCCGGCGGCGACCTTCCTCAGCCACGGCGGCAAGGTCGGCCTCGACTGGAACGACGCCACGATCACCCCGCCCTATTCGCAGCAGGAACGCTGGGAGGAGCAGGAGGGCTATTCACCGTCGACCACGGCCGCCGTCATCGCCGGGCTGGAAGCGGCGTCCGATATCGCCATCCAGGCCGGCGACACGGCGAGCGCGGCCGACTTCGCGCAGCACGCCGACGCCTATTCCGCCAAGCTGGAACAACGCCTGTTCACCACCACCGGCCATGTGCGCGGTGCGGACAGGCCGGCCAGCTATTATTTGCGCATTTCGCGCACCGAGGACACCAATAATCCGGGCGTCGAGGACGAACGCAACGGCCACAAGGGGCTGCCGTCGGACCTGATGGTCGATGCAGGCTTTCTTGAGCTGGTGCGTTACGGCGTGCGCGCCGCCGACGATGCGCACGTCACGGATTCGCTGAAGGTGATCGACGACGAAACCCTGCCTGAAGACCTGCGCGTGCGTTACGACTTTATGGCCGGCGGCGTGACGGTGCCGGGCTTTCGCCGCTACGGCAATGACGGCTATGGCGACCGCACGGCCGGCGGCGACTACGGCGCGCAGGCGCTGCCGGACCAGCGCGGGCGGGTATGGCCGATCTTCACCGGCGAACGCGGCCACTACGAATTGGCCGAGGCGGCGGTAAAGCCGGGCGGCGTCACCGACGCCGATATCCAGGCCATCCGCGACATCTATGTGCGCGGCATGGAAAGCTTCGCCAACGAAGGCCTGATGCTGCCCGAGCAGGTGTTCGACGGCGTCGGCTCGAACCAGCCGCACGGCTATGTCGCCGGCCAGGGCACGGATAGCGCGACGCCGCTCGCCTGGTCGCACGCCGAATATATCAAGCTGCTGCGCAGTCTGCGCGACCGTCAGGTGTGGGATCGCAACGCCACGACCTTCGATCACTTCGCCAAGGGCAAATAGAGTTTGGAACCGCAGATGGACGCAGATAAACGCAGATTTAGCGCCTCATCTGCGTTTATCTGCGTCCATCCGCGGTTCAATTAATCGCTTTCTCTAAGCACCAACTGCGTCGGGATGCGCGTCATCTCGACCTTTTCGCCGTCGATCAAGGCGCCCAGCGTGTCGACGAGCACCCGCGCCGCCGTCGTCGTGTCCTGGCGCACCGTGCTCAAGGTCGGGGTGATACAGGTACATACCCACAGGTCGTCGAAGCCCATCACCGACACATCGTCCGGCACATGGCGGCCGCGCTTCTGCAGGCTCTGGATGGCGCCGATGGCCAGAAGGTCGGTGACGGCGAACACGGCGTCGAATTCGACCCCACCGTCGAGCAGCCGGTCGATCGCCGCCGCGCCTTCCTCGCGCGAGATGAAGCAATCGACGGCCAGGTCGCGATTGGGCGCGACGCCGGCCTCGATATGGGCGCGCAGATAGCCTTTGTAGCGCTCGAAGAATTCCGAATGCCGCTCGGACGCTTCGCCAAGAAAGACGATGCGGCGGCGGCCTTTCTTCAGCAGATGGGTGACCGCCTCATGCGCGCCGCCGGCATTGTCCGAGCCGACGAACAGGTCGGGGTCGTCCTTCATCACCGGGCCGAACACCACCCAGGGCTCGCCGATGCGGCGCAGGTTATCGATCCGGTGCGTATAGGCGTCGAAGTCGCGATAACCAAGGAAGATGATGCCATCGGCGCGGCGCGAAAAGCCATAGTCGAGGCCCCAGTCGTCGCCCGGCCGCTGCAAGGACATCAGCACATCTATGCCCTTTTCGTCGGCATAGGCCAGGATCGAGCCGATCAAGGGCATGAAAAATGGATTGATGCGGTTGTCGGTCTGGTCGATATCCTGCGACACCAGGACGGCAATGGTGTTGATCTTCTTCGAGCGCAGCTTGCGCGCATTGATGTCGACCACGTAGTTGAGCTTGCTGGCGGCTTCGAAGACGCGACGGCGTACCTCTTCGCTGACCGGGGAAGCGGCGCTGAGCGCGCGCGACACGGTCGCCTGGGAGACTCCGGCCAGGGCGGCAATGTCGAAAGAGGTGGGCCGTTTCATGTGACGCTTTATGTTTTCGTTGGGCCGATCATGACATCGCCCCCGGGATTCGACAAGCGTAACGCGAAAGGCCGCGTCTTTGGCCTACACCTTCAGGTAATCCACCATCACCTCGGCGATCCAGTCCATGAAGGCCCGCACCCGGCGCGCCTGGTGGCGGCGGCGCGGATAGATCAGCGATACCGGCAGGGGCTCGGCCTCATAGGCGGTGAGAATCTCGACCAGGGCGCCCGTTTCGACGTGATGGCGGTTGCCGGTGCGCGGCGCCTGCACGATGCCCAGGCCGGCCAATGCCGCCGCCTGGAAGGCCTCGGTATTGTTGACCGTGATCCGTCCGGCCATGTCGATGGTCTTGTAGTCGTTGCCGTCGCGGTATTCGAAACCGAAGGGCCGGCTGCCGAGCGTCGAGGCATAGTGGATCAGACGATGGCGCGGCAGATCGTCGAGCGTCACGGGCTCGCCATGGGCCGCCAGATAGGCTGGGCTGGCATAGTTGCCCATCTTCAACTCGCCCAGTGGCCGCGCCACCAGGCCGGAATCGGCCAGGAGGCCGACCCGGATGACGCCGTCGAAGCCTTCGGCCACGACGTCGACGCGGCGGTCGGTGCACGACAGCTCGATATCGATGCCGGGATGGCGGCCGAGAAATTCGGGCAGGCGCGGCACGATGAAATTGCGGGCCATGCTGACCGGCATGTCGATACGCAGCGACCCGGTCAGCGCCGACGGCGTTTGCTCGAACATGGCGTCGGCATCGTCGAAGTCCGACAACAGGTCACGGCAGCGCTCGTAATAGACCTGGCCATCGTGGGTCAGTTGCACCCGGCGCGTCGTACGAAACAGCAACTGCGTCTTGAGGTGCGCCTCAAGCTGGGCCACCGCCGCCGAGGCGCTCGATTTCGGCAGGCCGAGCGACGTCGCCGCGGCCGTGAAGCTCTGCAATTCGGCGACCCGAACGAAGGCCGCCATGGCGTCAAGACGATTCATTGTTCATTTTTTCCGAACAGTGAAGATCAATATCCGTGATTTATCGCGTTTCAGGAAAACAGTAAACCCACTACAGGTACGAAGGGGCTTCCCATGAAAATCGCATTGATCACCGGCGCCAGCCGCGGCCTGGGCCGCAACATGGCCCACCATCTCGCCGCCCGTGGCGTCGATATCCTGTTCACCTACAAATCGTCGAAGGCCGAGGCCGACAGCCTGGTCCGCGAATTGGCCGAGATCGGTCGCAAGGCCGTGGCCCTGCCGCTCGACACCAGCCTTGTCTCGGGCTTTCCCGCCTTTGCCGCCCGGGTGACTGAAGCGCTGAAGGCCAATTGGGGCCGCGACCGCTTCGACTTCCTGGTCAACAATGCCGGCACGGCGCTCTATGCGCCGTTCGCCGAGACCACCGAGACCCAGCTCGACGGCGTCATCAACGTCCACTTCAAGGGCGTGTTCATGCTGACCCAGGCGATGTTGCCGCTGATCAATGACGGCGGCGCGATCCTCAACCTGTCGTCGGGCCTGGCGCGCTTCAGCTATGCGGGTTCGTCCGCCTACGGTTCCATGAAGGGCGCCATCGACGTGCTGACGCGCTATCTGGCGCTGGAACTCGGGCCGCGCCGTATCCGGGTGAACGCGATCGCGCCCGGCGCCATCGAAACCGACTTCGGCGGCGGCCATGTGCGCGACAATGCCGAGTTGAACGCCCAGATCGCCAGCCGCACGCCACTCGGCCGCGTCGGCCTGCCCGACGATATCGGCGGCATGGTCAGCCTGTTGTTGTCGGACGAGGCCTACTGGCTGAACGGGCAAAGGGTCGAAGTGGCGGGTGGGATACATTCGTAGACCAGGAAGTAAGAAATCCCTCCACCACGCGCCTGAAGAAGGCGCGCGGTCCCCCTTGCAAAGCTGGGGAGGTACAAGAAAAAAGCGCTTGGATATTGTACCTCCCCGACTTGTTCGGGGAGGGGGACCGCCCGTAGCGCAGCGAAGGGTGGTGGTGGGGTATCTTGCTTAAATATTGCTCAAATCAACAACGATACGTCCTTCGGCGATAGACACCTCCGGCACGTTTTCCAGGCTGAACAACACATAGAAGTTCGCACCTTCCAGCGGCCTAATATCCAACAGGTCGCCGGCGCCGAAATTGTCGACATTGGCCACCTTGCCCACGGCGTTGCCGGCGACGTCGACCACGCTCAATCCGATCAGGTCGGTGATGTAATATTCGTCCTCGTCCGGATCCGGAAGGTCGGCGCGATCGACATACAGCTTCAGCCCCTTGACCTTGTCCGCCGCCGTGCGGTCCGGCACCTCCTCGGCGCGCACCAGCAGGCCGCCCTTGTGCTCGCGCGCCGCGGTGATCGACAGGGCCGGCTCGCCGCGCTCATTGAGCAGCGGATTATATGCCAAGACGGACGAGGGATCGTCCGTATGGCTGAGCAATTTGAATTCGCCCTGTATGCCATGGGCGGCGCCGATCTGGGCGACAAGGACAAGATTGAGTTTTTGAGTCATCCGACAAGCCTAAGACAAAAGGCCGGGATTCGCATCCCGGCCTTTTGGGTAATCTGAAAATCCGATTACTCGGCCGAGGTGGCTTCTTCCGAAGCCGGAGCCTCTTCAGCGGCGGGCGCGTCTTCAGCCGCAGGGGCTTCTTCGGCAGGCGCTTCTTCAACGACCGGCGCGTTCTTGGCGGCTTCGGCTTCGGCAGCGGCGGCTTCCTTGGCGGCTTCAGCTTCGGCCTTGGCGGCGGCTTCGGCGTCGATACGGTCCTGCTCGCGTTGCGCACGTTCGGCGAGGCGTTCCTCGGCCTTCTTGTGGGGCTTGCCCTTTTGCGGGTTGTTGCCGTGTTCCCACTTGACCAGGCCTTCTTGCGACAGGAAGCGCGCGACGCGGTCGGTCGGCTGGGCGCCCTTCTTCAGCCATTCGGCGATGCGCTCGACCTTCAGCGTGACGCGCTGGGCGTCCTTCGGCAGCATCGGGTTATAGGTGCCGACCTTTTCGATGAACTTGCCGTCACGGGCAGCCGTCGCGTTGGCGACGACGATGGTGTAGTAGGGGCGCTTCTTGGAGCCACCGCGGGAGAGACGAATCTTAAGCATTTTCAGGTCCTTGTTTAGAGAGTGCTATTTCTTGTTGGGGTTTAGGGGTTTGCCGCCAAGCCCGGGCAGTCCACCCGGTTTCTGGCCCAGCCCGAAGAGGTTGGCATTGGGCGCGGCGGGCGCGCCCGGCAGTTTCAGCTTGTCGAGATCGAGGCCGGGCGGAAGCCCCGCGCCCTTGGCGGCGTCGCCCAGCGCGCTGGGATCGATACCCATCTGCTTGGCCATGTCGGCCATCTGGTCCATGTCGGGCTGACCACCCTTGCCGCCGGCCATGCCGAACATCTTGGCCATATTGCCCATCGGGCCGCGGCCGTTGGAACGGGCCATGGCCTTCATCGTGTCGGCCATCTGGCGATGCTGCTTGAGCAGGCGGTTGATTTCCTGGACCTCGACGCCGGCGCCGGCGGCGATGCGGCGCTTGCGCGAGGCATTGAGCAGGTCGGGCTTCTTGCGCTCGATCTTGGTCATCGAGCTGACGATGGCGATCTGGCGGTCGAAGGTCTTGTCGGAGATGTTCAGGTCGTCGATCTGCTTCTTGACCTTCTGCACGCCCGGCAGCAAGCCGAGAATGCCCGACATGCCGCCCATGCGCTTCATCTGCTGCAACTGGGCCGACAGATCGTCGAGGTCGAACTGGCCCTTGGCCATCTTGCGCGCCATGGCGGCGGCTTTCGAGGCGTCGAGCTCCTGCGCCGCCTTTTCGACCAGGGCGACGACGTCGCCCTGACCCAGGATGCGGCCGGCGATGCGGCGGGCGTCGAAGACGTCGAGCGCCTCGACCTTTTCGCCGGCGCCCAGGAACTTGATCGGCAGGCCGGTCGAGGCGCGCATCGACAGCATGGCGCCGCCGCGCGCGTCGCCGTCGGCGCGCGTCAGGATGAGGCCGGTCAGCGGCAGGCGGGCATGGAAGGCCTCGGCCGTGCGCACGGCGTCCTGGCCGGTCAGGCTGTCGGCGACGAGGAAGGTTTCGGTCGGACTGGACAGACGGGCGATCTCGGCCGCCTCGTTCATCATCTCTTCGTCGAGCGTGGTGCGGCCGGCGGTGTCGAGGATGAGGACATCGAAGCCCTGAAGCCTGGCCGACGACAGGGCGCGTTTGGTAATGTCGATGGCGCCCTGGCCGGCGACGATGGGCAGGGTCGGCACGTCGATCTGTTCGCCGAGCAGCTTCAACTGCTCCATGGCGGCCGGACGGCGGGTGTCGAGCGAGGCCATCATGACCTTCTTGCGCTCGTATTTCGTCAGGCGCAGCGCCAGCTTGGCCGAGGTCGTGGTCTTGCCCGAACCCTGCAGACCGGCCATCAGGATGACCACCGGCGGCACGGCATTCAGATTGATCGGCGTCGGCTCTTCGCCGCCCAGCATGTCGATCAGGCCGTCATAGACGATCTTGACCACCTGATCGGCGGGCTTGACGGCCTTGATGATGGCCTCGCCGGTCGCCAATTCACGCGCCTTGGCCATGAAGGTGCGCACCACCGGCAGGGCGACGTCGGCTTCCAGCAGCGCCACGCGGACCTCGCGCAGCGCCTCGTCGACGTCCTTTTCCGACAGGACGCCGCGACCGCTCAGGCGGTCGAACAAGCCCGAAAGCCGGTCATTCAAACTGTCAAACATAAGCCAATCCCGATTTGCGCCAGGTCCGTCCCGGAAAACAAAAAACCCCCGAGAGCGCAACGCGCCGTCGGGGAGCCTTTCGATCCTCCCGATGTCCGAAGACATAGCCCGTGATCGCAAAGGTTTGTATGCCGGGCGCGAGCCGTCGCGCCGATGTGGGCGGGCTTATGCCCCCAAAGCCCTGCGGAGTCAAGCGCCGGGCGGACATACGGCATTAAGCTTTCCCGCCTATAACCATACGCAAATTAAGGAAACCGGGGTAGGACCAGATGGCTGAAGGCGTAGCGTTGATTATCGAGGACAGCCTGACCCAGGCGCAGATCATCGGCCGCATGGTCGCCGAAAGCGACTGGGCCTATATCGTGGCGCGCACGCTCGTCGAGGCCGAAAGCCTGCTGATCCATCAGCGCCCCCGCCTGGTCTTCATCGATGTTCACCTGGGCGAAGAAAACAGTCTGGGCCATCTGGGCCGTATTCGCGAACTGGCGCCGGACGCGACCATCGCCGTCATGACCGCCGGCAGCCGCGATGAAGGGGTCGATGAGACGCTCAAGGCCGCGCGCCGCGCCAATGTCGACTACGTCCTGCGCAAACCCTTTTCGCGCAAACAGATCCAGAATATCGTCGATACGGCGGAACGCGACCAGATCGAAGGGCGCCGGCGTCTGCACGCCCTGATCATCGACGACAGCCCGACCGTCATCAGCCTGACGGCACAGACCCTGCGCGACAACGGCTTCCGCATCAGCACGGCGGAGTCGATGGAAGACGCCATGGCCAATGTCGATATCGCCCACGTCGATCTTGTGGTCTCGGATATCTTCATGCCGGGCATGGGCGGGCTGGAAGGCATCAAGATCATCAAGGCCAACTGGCCCGAGGTGAAGGTTCTGGCCATGTCGGCCGGTCTGGAGACGCGCATCACGCCGCAACGCGCCACCAACGCCGCCGTGCGCCATGGCGCCGACGCCGAGATTCACAAGCCGTTCAAGCCGGTCGAACTGATCAACCTGACGATTGAACTCATGGCTTCCTAAAGTTGGTTCAGGCCCTCGAGATGGACTAAAAGTTTCGTCAGGCCGTGCATCAGCGCGGCCTTTTCCGCGGGGCTGAACGGCGCGAAGTTTTCCTGTTCCGACGCATACAGGCTTTGCCCGGCCTTGGCGAAACGCTCGGCACCGGACGGCGTCAGATAGACGAGATGCGCCCGGCGGTCGGTCGGATGCTTGCGGCGTTCGATCCAGCCGTCCTTTTCGAGCCCGTCGAGGAATAAAACCAGCGACGACTTCTCGACCCCCGAGATTCGCACCAGGTGCGTCTGGGTCAGGCCCGGATCCTCCTGCAATTCCTGGCTTTGCATCAGGCGTACCCACAGGGTCGCCAGAACCACGACCTGACCGCCGATCAGGCCCGAACCCTCGATCGCCGCCATCATGCGCTGGCGCAATTGCACCTGAAGGCGAGACACCAGGAAGCCCAGGCTGCGCAGATGCACCTCGGTAATTTCCCGTTCCAGATCATGATCGTCGACAGCCATGCCCCCGGCTTAAAACCGCTTGCGGGCCGCCGTCAAGCAGGATTGGAAAATCCAATTGCATATTATCTAATAATAGACTATCTAAATGACATCATACATAGGAGGTCGCCATGCGATGGCTCGCCGCTCTCACCCTGATGATCCTGTCACCCCTGGTCGCCGAATATCTGCTGGGCAGCCTGCCGGTATCCATGCTGCCCATCCTGCCGGTGATGATGCTGATGTACGGCACCGGCGCCGTTCTGGTGCGCGAGATCGTGCGCCAGACCGGCAAGGGCTGGCCGTCCCTGATCCTGCTGGCCACGGCCTATGGCTTTATCGAGGAAGGCCTGACCGACCAGTCCCTGTTCAATCCGAACTATATGCATTTGCGGTTGCTCGATTTCGGCTTCATCCCAGCGCTCGGGACCAGCCCGGTCTGGGCCATCTATGTGCTGGGCCTGCACATGTTCTGGAGCCTGGCGGCGCCGATCGGCCTGACGGAAAGCCTGTTTCCGGCCAGGCGGACGACGCCGTGGCTGGGTCCGGTAAGCCTCGGCATTGTCGGTGTGCTGTACCTTCTCGGTTGCGGCCTGGTCGCCACCTTCACCTACAAGCAGATGCCGTTCATGGCCAATCCGGGACAGATCGTCAGCACGCTGATCATCGTCGCCGGACTTGTGGCCGCCGCCCTGCTGTGGCCGAAGCCGCAAACCGCCGGCGGCGGAAAGGCGCCGCACCCCGCCGTGCTGTTCCTGGTCGCCTTCGTGCCGGGCAGCCTGTTCGTCGCCAGCGAATTCTACGGCCGCGGCCTCCTGCACCTTGCCTGGCCGGGTGCGGTCGCCCTTCTGGCCGGCTGCGAAATCCTGGCGCTGGGGCTGATGGTGGTGCTGACGCGGGGCCGAATCTGGACCAACGCCCAGCGCTTCGCCCTGACGGCGGGCGCGCTCGGCGTCTATGTGTGGTTCGGCTTTCCGACGGATATTGCCCTGCATGGCCGCGCCGATCTGCCCGGCCATGCGGTGCTGGTCGGCATCATGCTGGTGACACTCGTGATCGCGGGCGTAAAGGCGGTTCGCTTTAAAGGTAGTGATTGAACGGCAGCTCGAGCAGGGCCGATTGCCGCCACGGCTCGGTTAACGGCCGGACGGCGGCGCGCGCGGCGGCGGAAATGTCGTCGCGCAGCGCCTTGGAGGCCACCAGTTCGCGCAGGGCTATGGTCGCCGCCCACAGGTGCGGCTCGCCCCAGCCCTGCTCCGGGTCGCGGGCAAGGCCGGTATAGGGCCCTTCCGGATCGGAGACCGGCACCACCGCCGCCGGCACCAGGCGGGCATTGGCGGCGGTCATGAACTGCATATTGCCGGAAAACTCGGTAGCGATGACCGCCACGCCCTGGGCCATGGCCTCGGCCAGGGTCAGGCCGAAGCCCTCGGCGCGATGCAACGACACCAGAATATCGAAAGCGCCGATAAAGGCGATCATGTCGCCTTCGCTGAAATGGTCCGACACCAGGCGCATGTCGGCGCGATCGCCGACAAGCCCGGACAGCCTGGCCGCCGAGGCGCGGTCCCGGCCCAGGTCGGAAATCTTGATGGTCAGCCGGGCGTCCGGCGTCGCCTGAGGGAAGGCGCGCTGCCAGGCGTCGATCACCCCCCAGGGATTTTTGCGCGCCGCCGACGACTTGGCGTCGAACAGGCACAGCGCTTCGCAGGGCGACGTCAGGCCGAACCGCCGACGCGCCTGGTCTCGCCGCTCCGGCGATTGCGGCGGCACGGCGGGCACGGGATGGGGCATAACGCGCAACCGTGGCAGCAGATCCTCGCGCCCGGCGGCTGTGAAGGTCCGGGCCAGGGCGTCGCGGACAAAATCCGACGGTATCCAGATCTCATGGAAATAGTCGGCGACGAAGACCCAGGATTTCGGCGCCTTGGTCGTCTCCCACGCCCAGTAGCCGATGCGGTAGGTCTTTGCCCAGCTCCGCGGCGGATGGGCCAGGAAGGCCACCAGGGCCTCGGACGGATTGGCGTGGATCAGCCAGACCCCGCCGTCGCCCCCCTTTTCCGACACGTCCGGGCGCCGGGCGTCTTGGCTGAGGATACGGCGAAAAGCCGGCCGCAGATCGTGTTCGGTGATGTCGTAGCCGACGTCGCGCAGGGCGCGGATCGTCAACCGGCCGGCCTGGCCGATGCCCAGGCTTTCATTGAGCAGACCGCTGACGATGAAGGGGCCGCGGCGAACCTCGTCGCCGGACCCGGCTTTGGGCCAGTCGCGCGCGCGCAGTTCCGCCAGCTTCCACAGGCCGCCGTGAATCAGCGGCAGACGATATCGCAATGGCAGATGACGTAGGCCCAGCATCGTCATGATGTCGCAGGTCGCTTGGCGGCTGACAAGAGGCGGGATTCAGCTTTTCAGTGGCGCGGCGGTACCGGCCGCAGGCTTTCGTTTATTAGAGGCCGAGCCAACGGCGGCGCTGGGTCCAGTACGACTGAAATTGATCGGCCTGAATATTGTCGGCAAAGGTCACGACCTTGACCAGGTGGTCCCCCTGGGTATCGGACCGGATCGACATCGACTCCGCGTCATTGACCGCCGCCGCTTCGACGAATTTGAAGAAAGCCCCGAAAAAAGCGTCGGTTTCGGAATCGGTACTCAGATTGAATGCCAAGCTAATCACGTCGTTACCTCATCCTCAACGGCCTAAAGTTCAAGTCCATTCCGGGCCGTCTTCTTTTTGCGCCTGGCAGGCCCGGTTTGTATCAAACTGACCGGGTCGGCGGGGTTGGGGACGGTCCCGTACCGTGCACAGCAAGAACTGTGCACCGCACAATAACAAATGAAACCCAAAACCGTACCAATGTCAAAAGCTAAACAGACCCTTAACGGCCACCCCACGCGGTTGTGACCGAATTGTCACCTTTTTGCAAAGCATGATAAAAAGGCAATGAGGTCAGGCGGTTACCTGAGCTTTTTTTTGACACCGGTATCCTGAGGCAAGTCACGCCGTACGCAGAGCCGGTGCCATGATCTCGGCCGTGGCCGGCTTGGCCTCCGGCTGCAGCAGCTTCTTGATGTTGTGCGCCGGCTTTTTTTAAGCTCAGACGCCGCATGGCTCCTCGCATAGCCTCGGGCGCGCGGGCGCGCTTGCCAAGTTACATATAACTTGGAGCTACGCCACCGCGACGCGCTTTGGCTCAAGCCTCGTTTCAGGCAAAAGAAGCTTCTTGATATTGCGCGCCGCTTGGCGGATGCGATGCTCGTTCTCGACCAGACCGATACGCACGTACCCTTCGCCGTATTCGCCGAAGCCCAAACCCGGCGCCACGGCGACGTGCGCCTCCTCGATCAGCAGTTTGGCGAACTCGATCGAGCCCAAATGCTTGAACTTGTCGGGAATCTCGGCCCAGGCGAACATCGAGGCCGGCGGCGGCGGAATGTCCCAGCCGGCACGCTTCATCGACGAGATAAGCACATCGCGGCGCGACTTGTAGGTGGCCCTGATCTCGGCGACATTGTCCTGCGGCCCGTTGAGCGCGGCGGCGGCGGCGACCTGGATCGGCGCGAAACCGCCGTAGTCGAGATAGGACTTGACCCGCGCCAGGGCGGCGCAAATCTCGGAATTGCCGACGACCATGCCGACGCGCCAGCCGGCCATGGCGTAGGTCTTGGACAGCGAATTGATTTCGACGCTGCGTTTCATGGCGCCATCGACCTGAAGAAGCGAGGGCGGCGGATTGTTCTCGAAATAGATTTCCGAATAGGCGATGTCCGACAGCACGATCAGGTCGTGCTTTTCGGCGATGCGGATGACTTCCTTGTAGAAGTCGAGATCGACCCAATGGGCCGTCGGATTGGACGGATAGGAGACGATCATCACCGACGGCGTCGGCACGGAATGCTTCACCGCCTTGTCGATGCCCGACAGATATTGTTCCGGTGTCAAGGCCGGCACGTGGCGGATGACGCCGCCGGCCATCAGGAAACCGAAGGCGTGGATCGGATAGGCCGGATTGGGGCAGATGACCGTATCGCCGGGCGCCGTGATGGCCATGGCCAGGTTGGCGAAGCCTTCCTTGGAGCCCAAGGTGGCGACGACTTCGGTATCGGGGTTCAGCTTGACGCCGTAGCGGCGGTCGTAATAGCCGGCCATGGCCTTGCGCAGGCCATGCACGCCCTTCGAGACCGAATAGCCATGCGTCTTGGGCTTCCTCACCGTCTCGACCAGCTTGTCGACGATATGCGGGGCCGTCGGCATGTCCGGATTGCCCATACCGAAATCGATGACGTCGACGCCGGCTGCGCGCAGCTTTGCCTTGACCTTGTTGACCTCTTCGAAAACATAGGGGGGCAGGCGGCGGATACGGTAAAAATCGCGCATGGCGTAAGCACAGTCTCTGGAACAAGTGGCGTGGAGACGTGTCATATGGCCTATCGCCATGCATTTGTCATCCCATGAAGCGAAATTTTTGGCCATGAAATGCAAATTTTTAGGAAATTTTTGCGTCAGTTGGAAGATATGTGCGCAGCGCCCCGGCTTGGCAAAGGTTAATCCTCGACCATGGTCCTGAGTCGATCCAGCCGATCGTCCCATTGCCGCGACATCTGCTCCAGATACGACCGCGCCTCGTCCAACCGCTGCCGCTGTAATGACCACAGGCTCTCGCGGCCGGCGCGTTCCCGGCGGACCAGACCCGCCTTTTCCAGGACATGCAGGTGCTTGGTCAGGGCCTGACGAGACAGGGGCCTACAAGATTGGTGCCTACAAGATTGGGATTGGCCGGCGGTCAAGCGCACGATCGACGCCGGTCCCTCGCCCAGCCGCGCCAGCACGGCCAGCCGCGTCTCATCACCGAGGGCGGCGAACAGGTCAGCGGTGGACATAGGCGGCAATCAACTCCATCTGCTTGGCCCAGCCACCGTCATTGGCTTTCAGAGCCGCGGCGCGGCGATGGGCGGGGATGTGTTCGAAGCCGGTCTCGGTGACCGTCAATTCGACGCCGTCATTCGTCTCTTTCAGCGCAAAGACGATCAAGGTCATCGGCTCGCCCGAATAGTCGACCTGCGGGTCGATGGCGAAAGGGTGCCAGCGCATGGAAAACAAGGTCTTCGGCTCGATGCGGTCGATGACGAAGCTGACGGGCGTGCCGGCATAGGGTTCCTGCATGGCGGCGACCTCGGCATCTACCTGGGTGGGCGCGATGCGGCCGGTGATGGGTTGGCCGGCGACAAAGGGGCCGTCGAGATCCATGCCGAACCAAATGCCGAACTGGCGGGAATCGGTGAGGGCGTCCCAGACGCGGTCGAGCGGCGCCTTGAGGATGACGTGCTTTTCGATATGGTTGTCCGGCATTGGCAACTCCCTGGTTGCCTTTTTATAGAGCGCGGCGCAAAAAGCGCAACTGAAAAGTTGCGCTTTTGGGGTCGGCCAAACTATGCCGACGCTTTCATGAATTGCTCGGGTGTCAGATGCCACGGCGTGAAGCGTGCCCTGGCCACCGCGCCCTTGAAATAGTTGACGCGGTTGATGCGCGTGCCGACGCACGACCGGCCCGGCCCCTGCGGCACATAGGCAATGTCGGCTTCGCCCTGCAGCGCGCCGTTGACGAAACTGCGGTAGGTCTTGCCGTCATAGGTCTGAGCGACATGGTGCCACTGGCCGAGCGGAAATTGCTTGTCGGGAAAGATCAGGGTCTGCTTGTAGCCCGGCCCGGCCGTATAGGTGTCGAGATACCACTTGTCCGGCGTGGCGCGGATCTCGAAGGTAAAGTGCGGATCGAGCGGCTTTTCGCCCGCCGGCGGCGGTGGATCGGTCTCGTCGAGATAGAACCAGCGCTGCTCGAAAGCGCCGCCGTCCGGGCGGAACAGGGCTTCGAAGGCGAAGGTCCTCGCCCCGGCCAGCGGATGGCGGTCGATGAACAAGGCGTCGGCGACGCCGTCGAACAGCACGGCCTTGCCGAAGGGACTGTCGATCAGTTGCGGATGGCCCTCGACATGGGTGGTTTCGCCGCCGATCGAGATCAGGTTGTCGAAATTCCAGGTGATCGGCCGCAGCGCCGCGTCGGCGCGGGCGATCGGCGCTGCAAGCGCCAGACCGGCGGTGCCGGCGAGAAAATGGCGGCGGTCGAGCGTCATGGTGTCCTCCGTGTGCGCGGGAAAGCTAGGCGGCCGTACCCTCAAGTCAATGACAAATGCCGTGGCGCCATATTCAGATACGCTCTGACCGGCGATAATCCGTCGGGCGCGTGCCGAGCAAGCCGTGAAAGGCCGCGGGCAACCGCCTGGGACCGGCGATATTTCACAAAAAGGCATCAGCTTTTTACGGATAGGAGAACCGTTCCACCGGCGAAAACCACTTGGCCATCATGTCTTTGTAACGCGAAGTGGTAGAACTAAAGCCTCGGGGACCACGACATCAACCTGACTGTGAAGGGTTACCAGCCTCATGACTTTTGAAGTGCAGCGCATCGGCGTCCTGATGGAGCCCGATCCGAACGATCCGCGCGAAGCCGAGGGCGTACTTAATCCGGCGGTCATTCGCGGCAAGGACGGTCACCTGTACATCTTCCCGCGGATGGTCGGCCCAGGGAACTATTCGCGGATCGGCGTGGGGCGCGTGCTGTTCGACGCCCAGGGCGAGCCGACCGGCGTCGAGCGCCTGGGCATCGCGCTCGAACCGATGACGGATTACGAGCATGGCGCCAACGGCAAGGCCGGCTGCGAGGACCCGCGCGTCAGTTATGTTGAATCCCGGGGCCATTATGTCATGACCTATTCGGCGCTGACGCCAAACGGTCCGCGCATCGCCATCGCCAAGTCGGACGACCTTGTCAATTGGACGCGGGTCGGCCTGGCGCGGTTTCATACTTACAAGGGCATTTCCCTGACCTTGATCGACGACAAGGACGCAGGCGTATTTCCGGACGTCATCAGGGACCCCGACGGCATCCCATCGATCGCCCTGGTCCACCGGCCGATGTTCGATCATGCCGATCCCGGCGAAGATCGGCCGGACCCAAAGACGATATCGGCGGATCTGGCGATCGAGAGCATCTGGGTTTCATATTGGCATATGAACGCCGACACGCTGACTCCGACGAGCCGCCAATTCGTGGCCCATCAGCGCCTGGCGCGACCCGAAGCCCCATGGGAGAATGCGAAAATCGGCATCGGCGCACCGCCGGTCCGCTGCCGGCACGGCTGGCTGCTGGTCTATCACGGCGTGGAAAAGACCGAGGCCCTTCAACAATCGTCACGCGGGCTGATCTACCGGGCGGGCGTCATGGTGCTGGCCCCGGATAACCTCCACAAGGTGATTTACCGCGCCCCGCAGCCCATTCTGTCGCCGGAGACCGACGACGAACTTCGCGGCGCCGTCGATGCCGTTGTGTTTCCTTCAGGCTTGGATTGCCGCAGCGATATCGGACAGCCGGACAGGTTCGATTTGTACTACGGGATGGCCGATAATCGCATCGGCGTCGCTAAATTGCAGGTCCCGCAAAGCCTTTCGTAGCAGGGTTCGGACGGCGGGCTTGGCTTATGATTTGGGCCGACACGCCATCTGGATCGCCAAAAGGACCCGATCGCCAAAAGACAGGGGCGGGGCCATCTTCCGATGGCCCCGCCCCAATAGGCTTTCAAGTGGAAACAGGCTTACTTCGAGACGTAAACCGGCTTGCCGTCGGCGGTGATTTCCGTGGCCCATTGCTGGCGGATCATCGTCTTGACGGCGGCCGGCATCGGCACGAAGACCAGGTCGGCGGCGTTGAAGTCACCATTCTTGAAACCATAGTCGAAGAACTTCAGCACGTCGGCGCGCTTGGCGGCGTCGCCGTCCTTCGTGTACAGGATGGCGAAGGTCGCGCCGGAGATCGGCCAAGCCTTTTCACCCGCCTGGTTGGTGATCATCAGGTAGTTGCCGGGCGCGTGGGCCCAGTCGGCGCCGGCGGCGGCAGCGGCAAACGCCGCAGCGGTCGGCTTCGGCCAGGTGCCGTCATGGCTTTGCACCAGGGCGTAGTTGGCGCTGGTCTTGACGACATAGGCGTATTCGACGTAGCCGAT
>OUWB010000156.1_pt2 | contig 16603 bp, 10 predicted proteins | sample 1779821 | NCBI WGS metagenome assembly OUWB01 (sample SAMEA3914806, study PRJEB12502) | metagenome | biome: forest; material: soil | place: Canada | collected 2011-08-03 | depth 0.1 m
CGCATCACCTGGCTCATGTACGCGTACAAGTGCGCCCGATCGGTAAAGGCGACGCCGCTGTGGGTCGCCAGCTTCAGATAAGCCTCGTGGACGAGTGCCGTTGTCTCCAGCGTATGGGCCGCCTCGTGCGCACGCTGGCGCCGCGCAAGACGCCGCAGCGTGGCATAGATCTTGGGAATCAATGCATCGATTGCCGCCGAATCACCCTGTGCGGCGCGCACCAGCGTTTCCGTGATCTGCGACTCGGCGTTCATGCGCGCTGAGTCGCCGAGGAGTCCACGAGACAAAGCATCGGCAATCGCACCGCGTTTACGCTGGAAAGGGAGATGGCCTCGTCCAGGATGGTCGTAAGCCTGCGGAAAGCCATCGCCCGTCTCATCCAAAGGGATAGAAGTCATGCCGGATCATCGCTCTTCGCACGACCGCCTCACAAGGGCCGCCTGCTACTTTCCATCGGTGCCAGCGAAGTTACCCAAGCACCACGCGAACGTGGTGTTCCTGCCCGTCGTCCACGAGTGAAATGAGATCATTGCCCAGCACCTGGCCGTCGAACTCCACTGAAGCGACGCCGCGACTGACCCCCGCGGGGTTCTCAACCGCAATGAGGTATTGCGTCACTCCATGCAGTTTGCCCCGATGTCGGTAGCTGAGATCAAAACGCGGCCACGCCTTGGGGATGCAGGGATTGATCCGCAGCTGATCACCCAGCCGCTGAAAACCCAGGATGGCCTCCAGGCCAGCGCGATACAGCCAGCCTGCGGAGCCGCTATACCAGGTCCAACCGCCGCGACCGACGTGTGGGCTCACTGAGTACACATCGGCACAGGCCACGTAAGGCTCGACCTGGTAGCGAGCGATCGCTTCAGCCGACTCGCTGTGCCGGATGGGATTGAGAATGCCGAACGACTCAGCAGCCCGCTCACCCTGCCCCAGCAACGCGTAGGCAAAGATCGACCAGGTGGCACCGTGGGTGTACTGCCCCCCGTTCTCGCGCAAGCCGGGTGGATAGCCCTTGATATAGCCGGGATTGAGCGGGGTACGGTCAAACGGTGGCGTGAACAGCAACGCGATTTTCTCGTCGTGCTTTATCAGGTATTGGTCGACGGCGTTCATGGCCTGTGCTGCGTGAGCAGGGTCGGCCACGCCGGCCATGACGCTCCACGACTGCGCGATGACGTCGATCTTGCATTCGTCGCTACCGCTCGAACCCAGCGGCGTGCCATCGTCGTAATAACCGCGCCGATACCACTCGCCATCCCATCCCGTTGCCGTCTCAAGTACATCGCGCAGGGCGCTCGAATACGCCTGCCACTGATCGATGCGCGCGTTCTCGTTGCGGGCACGGGCATGCGGCAGGAATACCTGGATGGTCGACAACAGGAACCACGCCAGCCAGATACTCTCGCCCCGCCCACCCGCGCCGACGTTGTTCATGCCGTCGTTCCAATCGCCCGTGCCCATCAAGGGCAGCCCATGGGCGCCGTGCGTCAGACTGGAATCGATCGCGCGCGCGGCATGTTCGTACAGGCTGCCGCTTTCATGGGCAATGGTGGGCTGGAAGAACGCATCGGTATCACCGTCCTTGATGAGAGGGCCATCCAAAAACGGTACGGTTTCGTCGAGGGCGGCGTCATCGCCCGTCGTCTTGACGTAGTGGGCTGCCACATAGGCAAGCCATAGCCGATCGTCGCTGATACGCGTGCGAATGCCCTGCCCGGCGGGTGGCAACCACCAGTGCTGCACATCGCCCTGCATGAACTGTCGCGATGCTGCCCTCAGAAGATGCTCGCGTGCGAGATCCGGGCGAGCGACGCACAGCGCCATCGAATCCTGCAACTGGTCGCGAAAGCCGTAAGCACCACTGGCCTGATAGTAGGCCGTACGCGCCCACATGCGGCAGCCCAGCGCCTGATAGAGCAGCCAGTGGTTGAGCATGATATCCATCGCGCGATCAGGCGTGCTCACTTGCACGGTATCGAGCAAGTCGTTCCATTGTGTTTGAACATTGGCAAAAGCGAGCTCAAGGTCAATCTCGCGATACTTCTTTACCAGCGCCTGCGCGTCGTTGATGGCGCCGGCCTCACCCAGCATGAACCGGATCTCCACCTGCTCATCGGGTGCCAGCTCGATGGTCGTCTGCAAAGCACCGCAGGGATGCAGCCCCGCACCGACGCGACCCGACAATGGCGATTCGTCGGCCATTGCAAGCGGCCTGTCGACAGAGCCATGGCGGCCCAGGAATTCCATCCGGTCACCAGTCATGGAACCTTGCAGACCGCCGAGGTCGATAAAGGCCACTCGATCGTGAAATTCGGCGCGCCACGGATTGCGTGCGAACAGTGCGCCCGTCACCTCATCACGCGAGGTAATCACGAAAGGTGCGGGTACGGTGCCGTTTGGCCCCATCGCCCACTCGACGTACGCGGTGATAGACAGGCGCCGCCGCTGGCTCGATCGATTGTGCAAGGTAAGTCGGGACAGCTTGAGCGGATCATGGGTCGGCACGAACTGCAGCAGCGCCACGTCCATGCCATGGGCATCGTGGTTGAAACGGCTATAGCCCTTGCCGTGCTCGATGGTATAGGTCGCACCCGGCGCCCGAATCGGCGAGGCCGTCGCGCTCCACAGCTCGCCACTTACCTCGTCGCGCAGATACAACACTTCATGCGGCGCATCGCTCACCGGATCGTTAGGCCACGGCGTCAGCGGGTTCTGCTGACTGTTGCCCGACCATGTATATCCGCCGCCCTCGGCCGAGACGAGGAACCCGAAGTCGGCGTTGGCGATGACGTTGACCCACGGTGCCGGAGTGCACTGACCGGCGTGCAGTGTCATGGTGTAGCTGCGACCATCGTCACTGAAGTGGCCAACGCCATTGGCGAATTCGTTGGTGGGTGCGCTGAAACTCTCCGAAGTACGCGGTCGATTTTCCATGGATCGCGAAGCCGCTTCCGGCGAGCCTGCGGGCTGGAACACAACGGCGCCCTCGTCGGGAAAGCCCTCCGATGCCTCCAGCACGACACGGGCAGCGGTCGCCAGACCGTTTCGTAAAGCGTCGGAAATTTCGCTGTTGCGCACCAGGAAGGCCTGCGCCAGGGCGGTCTTTGCGTCGACCTTCAGCAGGTCATTCTGTGCACCGGTCAGTTGGCCCAGCGCAGCGTGCAAGGCATCGCCATCATCGTCGGCGGTGTCGAGCAGTACCACATCGACACCCAGTTGCCTGGCCTGCCAGTAGCGCTGCGCAAGTAGCAGTTCGCGTACGCAGGGAACGCCTGAAGCACGGTCGATGCGCAGCAACACGATGGGTCGATCGCCCGAAATGCCACGGCTCCACAGTACGGGTGGGCCTCCGAGGCCCAGCTCGAGCCGCTCAGCAGCCGACCTGAAAGCCGGGTTGGCATACAACAGTGCCGCAGTGAGGCCATCGAAACTGGCGACCTGTGCCGCGCTGAGCCCGAGGCGATCTCGTTCAGTGCTGGCGTATAGCCTGGTTCCGGCCAGCACATCCTTATCCGTTTCCTGCTCGCCCCACGACCGCACAAGCGCGAGAGCGGCTTCGCGTGAGTCGGCCAGCGCCGTCAGGAAGGTCACCTCTGCGCTGGCGCCGGCCGCTATCCGCACGCGTTGTCGCAAGCTGAAAATGGGGTCCAGCACCGTGCCATGGGTTCCCGATAGGGTGGCCCCGGCCTCCATCGCCAGGGCGCGCCGCAATGTGCGGCCACGGCCGAGGAAGCGCATGCGATCGGTCTCAAATTCCGGAGCATCGTCGCCGCCCTGATCGGCTACCACGCGATGGGCGGCCCACACTTCGGGCTCGCCGGGAGAACGCCGCCGCCGCGTGGCCAGGAGCACGCCGCCATGCTCTTCCCACTCGGTTTGCACGAACATCTTGGAGAAAGCCGGGTGCGCCGCGTCGGCACCGTTGGGCCCCACCACGAGTTCCGCATACGAGGTCAGCGAGATCCTGCGCTCGCGTGCACCCTGGTTGGTCAGTGTGATGCGTCGCCATTCGATATCCCGATCAGCGACGACCGCCACGTCCAGGCGACTCACCAGGGAATCGTGGTGACGTATCACACTGGCGTGGTCATCGCCTGATTCGGTCGCATAGGTGTCATCGCCGATGCCGGTAGGCTGGGACGTTGCTGCCCACGTATCGGAAGTTTCTTCGTCCCGCAACAACACATAGCTACCCCAACCATCGCCGACAGGGTCCTCACGCCAGCGTGTAACCGCAACCCCGCGCCACTGGCTGTAGCCGCTGCCTGCAGCGTTCAGCATCACCGTGTAATGCCCATTGGAGAGCAGTTGCACGTGCGCTGGTTGGTCAACCTTCGATGAGGAACGAGATGACATGAGGCGTCGTGACTCCCGCGGATGCTCGAGGCAATCAAGCCTCTCGTAGCGATTCCACGAGCATACGGCGGCGCGGGTGTAATGGCGTGTGAAGCTCGCCCATTTGTCGCTTCCTACACGCGGCACATACACCTGTTTGCGACATGATTCCCGGACACTCAACCGGACGATATTGCGAAGTTCAACACGATCCGGCGACCCAGCCTGGAACTCATTCGATGGCACAGCAAACTTCGCTCACGAATGACGCCATGCTTGATCAACTGCAGCATGCGGCTTTTGATTACTTCCTGTTGAACGCAAACCCATCCAACGGGCTGGTTGCCGATACGTCGCGCCCCGGCTCACCCGTAAGCATTGCCGTGGTTGGCTTCGCATTCTCTTGCTACCCCGCAGCGGTCGAGCGAGGCTGGCTTGATCGTCACGATGCGGTGCAGCGCACGCTCGCAGCATTGCGCTTCTTCCGCGACAGCGACCAAAGCGGCAGCCCCACGGCAACGGGCTACAAGGGCTTTTACTATCACTTCCTCGATGCCCAGACCGGCACGCGCGTGTGGCAGTCGGAGCTGTCGATGGTCGACACCACCATTCTCATTGGCGGCGCGCTCACTGCACGCATGTACTTCACGGCGGAAACGGGCGACGAAGCCGAGCTGCGTGAACTGGTCGATTATCTCTACCGGCGCATCGACTGGCGTTGGTCGCAAGGGAACACCGATACCATCCGGCAAGGCTGGAAGCCCGAATGCGGCTTCCTTCACTACGGATGGGAAGGTTATAGCGAGGCGATTTTGCTCTATGCGCTGGCCATGGGCTCGCCCACCCATCGCATCACGGAAAATTGCTACAAATCCTGGACGTCCACCTACCAGTGGGAAAACCTCTATAACCGGGACTATCTCTACGCCGGCCCCTTGTTCATTCATCAGTTCTCCCACGCATGGATCGACTTTCGCGGCATCCACGACCACTTCATGCGCGAGGTGGGCTCCGACTACTTCGAGAACTCGCGCCGAGCGGTCGATATCCAGCGCGAGTACGCGCAAATCAATCCACATGAGTTTCCCGGCTATGACGAAAATTGCTGGGGTTTGTCGGCCTCCGATGGACCCACGGACCAGCGCCCCGACCTGCCCAACGCACCGCGGCGCCTGTTCGGCTACGCCGCCCGCGGTGTGCCGTATGGGCCAGACGATGGCACGCTGTCCGCCCCGGCGGTACTCGCATCGCTACCGTTCGCACCCGACGCCGTGCTGAGCTCCATTCGCAACATGATCGACCGATATCCGGAGATAGTGACGGATGGGCGACTGGCAGCCAGCTTCAATCCATCACTCGTCGACAGCCAAGGCCGCGCATGGGTATCTGCGGGGCACTTCGGGCTGGATCAGGGCATCGTGTTCATCATGATCGAGAACCATCGCACCGAGTGGATCTGGCAGCTGATGCGCGGCTGCCCATACCTTGCCAGCGGCTTGCACAAGGCCGGGTTCCGCGGCGGATGGCTGCAACAGCATACGCAACATGATGAGGAGGCAACCTGATGTCGCTATTGGGGATATCGTCGATCGCCACGCCGCAGGATGCCTACGAGCGTGAGCGCATCGCCAATCTGCATCCTGAGTCGTGGCGTAATCCGCACCCAACTGCGCCCTACCATCTGGTCGTCATTGGCGCCGGACCGGGTGGCATCGCTGCTGCCGAAATAGCCAGCGCGCTCGGAGCAAAGGTGGCATTGATCGAGCGCTACATGATCGGAGGCGACTGCCTCAACTTCGGCTGCATACCTTCGAAAACCTTGATTCGAACGGCCAATCTGTACGCCGACATGCGCGATGCCGAGCGCTATGGCGCACAGGTACCGGGCGACATCAGGGTCGACTTCCCCACGGTGATGGCGCGAGTCAGGCGCATACGCGCCCATCTCAGCGGCGAGGACTCCGCACGGCGCTTGACCCGCAAGGGCATCGACGTGTTCTTTGGTGAGGCCCGCTTCTCTGCGGCGGGCACGGTGTTGGTCGGCGACGAGGTGTTGCGCTTCGAGAAGGCGCTTATTGCGACGGGCGCGTCGCCATTGATTCCGCCCATCCCTGGCCTCGCGGAGGCGGGCTGCATAAACAGCCAGAATGTCTTCAACCTAACCGAGCTGCCACGCCGGGTGATGGTCATTGGTGGCGGACCGCTGGGCTGCGAGCTTGCGCAGGCATTCTGTCGGCTAGGCGCAAAAACCACCATCGTGCAGGACATGCCCTTGTTCCTCGGTAACGAGGAGCGCGATGCCGCGCAAATTCTTTCAGACGCATTTGCGCGCGACGGCATCGAGGTTCGACTGAACACCACAACGACCGCCGTACGCGTGGAAAATGGCGAGAGGCTGGTCGATCTGGTCAGCGACGATTATCGAAATACGGTAGCCGTCGATGCTATCGCCGCAGGTGCCGGCCGCTCACCCAACGTCGCGCATCTTGGCCTGGACGCGGCGTGGGTCGACTACGACACGAGCGATGGCGTGCGCGTCGACGATTTCCTGCGAACCAGCAACCCCAATATTTATGCAGCCGGTGACGTCTGCTTTGAGCACAAATACACCCACACCGCCGTGGCTGCGGCCCATATCGTGGTGCAGAACGCGCTATTTGGCGGCCGCGAGCGCTTCAGTGAACTGGTCGTGCCCTGGTGCACCTTTACCGACCCGCAAATTGCGCATGTCGGCCTCTATGTTCGTGAAGCCAATACGCTGGGCATTCCGGTGAAAACATTCACCATCCCGATGCACGAAATCGATCGCGCAGTAACCGACAGCGAAGAAAACGGTTTCGTAAAAATCCACGTCAAGGGTCGCACCGACGAGATCCTCGGTGCCACCATCGTCGCTCGCCATGCGGGAGACATGATCAACGAGATCACCCTGGCCATGGTCAGTGGCATTGGCTTGCGCACGCTTGCCAGAGTCATGCACGCCTATCCCACCCAGTCATCGGCGATCCAGAAAGCCGCGCAGGCCTATTACCGTTCGCGCTTCACGTCCAGCATTCAAGCCAGGGCCCAGCGTTGGCTGGCGCGATAACGGCGTGACGCTGGCCGCAGCAGCCGCGTTGTCACGCAGCGTTGTCCGTCGCAAGCGGATAATGACAAGTAACGCCATCGCAACGTCCTTCACTTCAGGCAAGGAACTCACATGAAACTCGGCATGATCGGCCTTGGCCGCATGGGCGCCAATATGGCGCAGCGCCTCGTGGAAGGCGGACACCAGGTGGTCGGCTTCGACCCGAAACCTGAAGCTCGCAAAGACCTCGAGAGCAAAGGTGCCGCATCCGCCAGCTCACTGCCCGACCTGGTGGCTGCGTTGCCCGCCCCGCGCACGCTTTGGCTGATGGTGCCGGCAGGTGACATCACGGATGGCACGCTGAAAGAGCTGCTGCCGCTGCTGAAAGCAGGCGATACCGTCATCGATGGCGGCAACTCCAACTACAAGGACACCATGTGCAGGGCCAAGACGTTTGGCGACCAGCAGATCCACTATATCGACTGCGGCACCAGTGGTGGCGTGTGGGGCCTGACTGAGGGGTACAGCATGATGATTGGCGGCGATGAGGCGGCAGTGGAGCGCATGCGCCCCATCTTCGAAACGCTCGCACCCGCCAAGGACCAAGGCTGGGGCCGCGTGGGTCCGGTGGGTTCCGGACACTTCACCAAGATGATCCACAACGGCATCGAATACGGAATGATGCAGGCCTATGCCGAAGGCTTCTCCATCCTTCAGCACAAAACCGAATTCGCACTGGATTTGCGCGGTGTTGCCGAAATCTGGCGCTACGGCAGCGTGGTGCGCTCGTGGCTGCTTGATCTCACCGCCGATGCGCTGGCGAAGAATCCGAAGATGACTGGCATTGCCCCTTATGTGGTCGACTCGGGCGAAGGTCGGTGGACCGTGGATGAGGCCATCGACCTGAACGTGCCGGCGCCTGTGATCACCCAATCGCTGATCGAACGGCTGCGCTCGCGCGACAACGACTCGTTCACGGACAAGTTGCTGTCGGCGATGCGCAACCAGTTCGGTGGCCATCCCATCAAGACGGAATGACCTTGTTCCGCTTATTTACCGAGCAACGCCAGGGCGCGAGTGCAGACATTGTCGACGGTGAAACCGTACTCGCGCATTACGATCTCCCCCGGTGCTGAAGCGCCAAAGCGCTCAACCCCGAGCATGTCGCCGTGCGGCCCGATGTAGCGATCCCAACCCTGGGAAACACCCGCTTCGATCGCCAGTCGCGCGGTGACCTCGGGCAACAGCACCTGGTCGCGCTGGGCCTTCGGCAACGCCTCGAACAATTCCCAGCTCGGCATCGACACGCAGCGCACGGCAATGCCCTGGCCTTGCAGGCGATCGGCCGCTTCGACCATGAGGCCCACTTCTGAGCCAGTCGCGATCAGGATCAGCTCGGGCTTGCCCGACGGCGGATCACTCAGCACGTAGGCGCCCTGGCGCAGGCCCTCCGCGCTGGCATAGCGCTGGCGATCGAGTGTGGGTACGTGCTGGCGCGTCAACACCAACGCCACGGGTTGCTCACGCGCCTCTATCGCCACGCGCCAGGCGACAGCCGTCTCGTTCGCATCGGCCGGGCGGATCAGAAGCAGGTTGGGCACTGCCCGCAGATTCGCCAACTGCTCCACCGGTTGGTGGGTCGGGCCGTCCTGGCCAAGCCCGATGCTGTCGTGGGTAAACACATGGACGACATGCAGTTTGCTCAACGCAGCCAAACGGATCGGCGGACGCATGTAGTCCGCGAACAGGAAAAAGGTCGCGCCAAACGGAATAAAGCCGCCGTGCGCCGCAAGCCCGTTGACGATGGCGCCCATGGCGTGTTCGCGGACGCCAAAGTGAAGATTGCGTCCTTGCCAGCTCCAGCCGGCAGAGTCCGAGCCTTGCATGTCCTGCCCTTTCGATGCCGGCGGGTTGAAATCACCCAGACCCTTCAATGCGGTTTTGGTCGATGGATCGAGATCGGCGGAACCGCCCATCAATGTGGGCAGCCGTTTGGCTATCGCATTCATCACCTTGCCTGAGGCGTCGCGGGTGGCCATTCCCTTGGCATCGGCAGGAAACACCGGGACATCGACATCCCAGTCGGGTGGCAATTCACCCGACAGGCTGCGTTGCAGCTCGGCACTGAGTTCCGGAAAAGCCGCGGTATACGCCGCCAAGCGCTTGTTGTAGTCCGCTTCGAGTTCGGCGCCGCGCTTCACTGCTTCGCGAAAGTGCGCCAGTGCTTCATCCGGTATCAGGAAATTCGGCTCGGTCGGCCAATTCAGCTTCTGCTTGGTCTTGAGCACGTTTTCCACGCCAAGCGGAGACCCGTGCGCTTCGAAGCTGTCCTGCAGCGGCGAGCCGTAGCCGAGGTGGGTGCGCACCACAATCAACGAGGGCTTGCTGGTTTCCCGGTGCGCCTCCTCCAGCGCCGCCTGGATCGCGGCGAGGTCGTTGCCGTCTTCCACCCGCACGGTGTGCCAACCATAGGACTGGTATCGAAGCGCGCGATCTTCCGAGAAGGTGATGTCGGTACCCGCCGAAAGCGTGATGTAGTTGTCGTCGTAGAAGCAGATGAGCTTGCCAAGACGCAGGTGACCGGCCATCGACGACGCCTCCGAGGCGACGCCCTCCATCAGGTCACCATCGCTGACGATGGCGTAGGTGTGGTGATCGATCACGGTGTGGCCGGGCCGGTTGTAACGCGCCGCCAGTTGCGCTTCGGCAATAGCCAGGCCCACCGCGTTGGCCATGCCCTGCCCCAGCGGCCCGGTGGTGACCTCTATGCCGGGCGTGTGGCCACGCTCGGGATGCCCCGGCGTCCTGCTGCCCCACTCGCGGAACTGCTTGATGTCATCCATCGACAGGTCATAGCCGGTCAGATGCAGCAGGCTGTACGGCAGTGCCGAGCCATGTCCCGCCGACAGTACAAAGCGATCCCGATCCGCCCACGCAGGATTGTGCGGGTTGAACCTCAGCCAGCGGGTCCACAACACATAGGCCATGGGTGCGGCATCGAGCGGCAGCCCGGGGTGTCCGCTGTCGGCCTTCTGAACCATGTCCACGGAAAGGAAACGGATGGTGTTGATGCACAACTGGTCAAGTTCGGCGGACATGTCGGTTACCTGTGGAGGCAAAAGGGGATCATCACTACCAGCGTTCAGGCCGCACCGCCTTTGAGTGCGGCATCCACGATTTGCTGCGCTTCCTGCAGGATCGACTGCAGATGTGCAGCGTCCTTGAAGCTTTCGGCGTAGATCTTGTAGATGTCTTCGGTGCCGGACGGACGCGCGGCGAACCAGCCGTTGGCGGTGGAAACCTTGATGCCACCAACGGGCGCGTTGTTGCCCGGTGCACGATCCAGCACGCTTTCAATCTTCTCGCCGGCCAGCGTCGTGCTTTGCACCTGCTTGGGTGAGAGCTTGGCCAGCCGCGCTTTCTGTTCGGCCGTCGCCGGTGCTTCGACGCGATCGGCGACGGGCTCGCCCAAGGCCTGCACCAGCGCCTTGTAACGCTCGCCAGGATCACCCTCGTGGCGAGCCGTGATTTCTGCGGACAACAGCGCCGGCACGATGCCGTCCTTGTCAGTCGTCCACACCTCACCGTTGCGACGCAGGAACGATGCGCCCGCACTTTCCTCGCCACCAAAACCCAGCGACCCGTCGATCAGGCCGTCGACGAACCATTTGAAACCTACCGGCACTTCGTACAGCCGGCGCCCCAAACGCTTCGCGACGCGATCGATCAAGGCCGTGCTCACCAGGGTCTTGCCGACGGCCGCTTTCGCATTCCATTGCGGACGGTGATTGAACAGATAATCGATCAGCACCGAGAGATACTGATTGGGCACCATGAGGCCGCTGCTGCGCGTCACGATGCCGTGGCGATCGTGGTCGGTGTCGCAGGCAAACGCCACGTCGTATTGCGATTTCAGCCCGATCAGGCGCTGCATGGCGTAGGACGATGATGGGTCCATGCGGATCTTGCCGTCCCAGTCCACGGTCATGAAGCCAAATTGCGGATCCACTTCCTCGCTGACGACGGTCAGGTCGATCTTGTAGCGTTCGGCAATCGGCGCCCAATAATGCACGCCGGCGCCGCCGAGCGGATCCACGCCCATGTGGATGCCCGCACCACGAATCGCATCGAAGTCGATGATGCTGCCAAGATCACCCACATAGGTGTCGAGAAAGTCGAACTCATGCGTAGTCGACGCGTGGCGAGCCCGCGAGAACGGCACGCGTCGCACGTCCTTCAAGCCGTCGCGCATCAAAGCGTTCGCGCGATTCTGGATCCAGTCGGTGATATCCACATCGGCCGGGCCGCCGTTGGGCGGGTTGTACTTGAAGCCGCCGTTGTCGGGCGGATTGTGCGAAGGCGTGACGACGATGCCGTCGGCCAGCCCAGTGCTTCGGCGATGGTTGTAGCCAAGGATGGCGTGCGAGACAGCGGGCGTCGGCGTGAACTCGCCGCCACGGGCAATCATCGTTTCCACGTCGTTGGCGGCCAGCACCTCCAGCGCACTTTCAAAGGCCGGTTGCGACAACGCATGCGTATCGAAACCGATGTAGAGCGGCCCAGTGATCTGCTTGCTCTTGCGGTATTCGCAGATCGCCTGGCTGATGGCCAATACATGCCATTCGTTGAAGCTTCGATCGAACGAACTGCCACGATGCCCCGAGGTGCCAAACGCTACCTGCTGTGCCGGCAGCGACGGATCAGGGCGAAGCTCGCTGTACGCAGCCACCAGCTTTGACACATCGACCAGCAACGACGTCGGCGCCGGCCTGCCTGCCAGCGGACTGATGGTGGTACTCACTTTTGCACCCCGCGCAACCGCCGATAGCGACGAATCAGGGCGTTGGTCGAACTGTCGTGGTTGAGGCCGGCATCGTCCTTGCCGGCAATCTCGCCCTCGACGCGCTTGGCCAGCACCTTGCCAAGCTCCACGCCCCACTGGTCGAACGAATCGATATTCCAGATGACGCCCTGCACGAACACGCTGTGCTCATACAGCGCTACCAGCGTGCCCAGTGTGTAAGGGTCGAGCCGCTCGGCCAGAATCGTGGTGCTCGGTCGGTTGCCCTCGAACGTGCGCTGCGGCACCAGGTCGGCCGCCGTTCCTTCTGCGCGCACTTCGTCAGGCGTCTTGCCAAAGGCCAGCGCCTCGCTCTGCGCGATGAGGTTGGCGATCAGCAAGTCATGCTGGTCGCCACCATGTCCATCAGGCAGCGGGTTCAGCGCCTGGCAGAAGCCAATGAAGTCACACGGTATCAAGCGCGTGCCCTGGTGGATCAACTGATAGAACGAGTGCTGGCCGTTGGTGCCCGGCTCGCCCCAATAGATGGGGCCGGTCTCGTAATCCACCGTCGCGCCGTCAAGCGTCACGTGCTTGCCGTTGCTCTCCATGGTCAGCTGCTGCAGGTAGGCCGGAAACCGCTTCATGTATTGCTCGTATGGCAGCACGGCCACCGTCGAGGCACCCAGGAAGTTGTTGTTCCAAATGGCCAGAAGACCCATCAACACCGGCAGATTGCTCTCCAATGGCGCGCGGCGGAAATGCTCGTCCATGGCGTGGAAGCCAGCCAGCATCTCGCGAAAATGATCCGCGCCAATGGCCAGCATGGTGGACAGCCCAATGGCCGAATCCATGGAGTAGCGGCCACCGACCCAATCCCAGAAGCCGTACATGTGGTCGGTATCGATGCCGAACTTGGACACGCCCTCGGCATTGGTGGATACCGCCACGAAATGCTTGGCGATGGCCCCGCCCTTCTCTGCCTCGGCGCCACCGAGCCCGCGCAGGCACCACTCGCGTGCGGCGTGTGCGTTGGTCAGCGTTTCCTGCGTGGTGAAGGTTTTGGAGCAGACGATGAAAAGCGTCTCGGCGGCGTCCAGTCCACGCGTCGCTTCGACAAAATCCGTGCCGTCCACGTTGGAGACGAATCCAAAACTGATCTCGCGCTGGCTGTAGTGACGCAGCGCCTCATAGGCCATGACCGGACCAAGGTCCGATCCGCCGATGCCAATGCTGATCACGTGGCGAATCGGTTTGCCGGTATAGCCGGTCCAGGCGCCACTGCGCACGCGCCCGGCGAACTCGGCCATGCGATCGAGCACCTCGTGCACCTTCGGCACCACATCCTCGCCGTCGACGTCGATGCGTTCGCCCACCGGTGCACGCAGGGCCACGTGCAACACGGCGCGCCCTTCGGTGGCGTTGATCTTGTCGCCGCGGAACATGGCCTCCGTGCGTTGCTTCAGGCCACATGCGCCGGCAAGGTCGCGCAGCAGGCGCATGGTTTCATCGCTGACCCGTTGCTTGGAATAGTCGAAGTACATGCCGACAGCTTCGACATGCAAGCGCGCCCCGCGCTCCGGATCAGAGGCAAACAACTCGCGCAGATGATTTCGATCCAGCTGCCTGGCGTGCTGCAGCAAGGCTTGCCATGACGGTAACCGAGTCAGGCTGGCCGAGGAGGGTGTGATGGGCGAAGGCATCATGACGACGCCCGCTGCGAAGTCTGGGGAAGCTCCGCACCCTTGTCCGAAATGCGTTGCAGCAACTGTTTCCAGGATTTGACGAAGCTCTCCGCACCCTCGCTCTGCAGCTGGCTTGCCAACGCATCGAGGTCGATGCCCGCCTTGCCAAAGCGCGCCAGGACGTCTTCGGCATCGCCACCATCCTCAGCCATGACGCCAGCCACCTCACCGTGATCGGCAAACGCCAGCAGGGTTTTTTCCGGCATGGTGTTGACCGTGTCAGGCGCCGCCAATGCCTGGATGTACAAGGTGTCGGAGGCCTTGGGATCCTTGGTGCCGGTACTTGCCCACAACAAGCGCTGCGGTTGGGCGCCGGCGTCGGCCAGCTTGCGCCAACGCGGCGAGGCCAGCAGCTCGCGATAGGCGCGATAGCTGCGCTGCGCCACCGCGATGCCTAGCTTGTTGTGCAGTTCGGGCGGCGCCTTGGCGTTGGCGGCCACATCCCAGCGGCTTATGAACAGTGAGGCCACCGATCCCACGCGCGGATCCAGCCCGGCTTCGATACGCCGCTCGATACCACGCATATAGGCTTGCGCCGCAGCGAGGTACTGCTCGCAGGAGAACAAAAGCGTCACGTTGATGGGTATGCCCGCGTAGATCGATTCCTCGATCGCCGGAAGACCTTCGGCGAGCCCCGGAATCTTGACGAACAGATTCGCCCGCCCCGCTTGTGCATGAATCTGCTTCGCCGCCTCAAGGCTGCCGGCGGTGTCGGTGGCAAGCAAGGGAGAGACCTCCATCGACACCCACCCGTCGACATGGCGAGTGGCCTCGAATACGGGCTTGAACATGTCCGCTGCGCGACGGAGATCTTCCAGCGCCAACTCGATGAACAGGCCTTCGCCGGACTTGCCCGCTTTCACTTTCTCGCGGATGGCGTCGTCATAGGCCTGGCCGCTGCCAATGGCGCCATCGAAGATGGTGGGGTTGGAGGTGAGTCCAGTGACCGATAGGTCGTCGATGTAATGGCGCAATGTGCCGTTATCGAGAATCTCTCGGGTGATGTTGTCCAGCCAAAGGCTCTGGCCGAGATCGTGTAATCGACGGGTGGCTTTCATGATTACTCCGGAGGTGCTGCCTTGATGGGTCCGTCGCGGCTGATGCGCGCGGCGCGGGAGGTGGTGACAGGAGGAAAATCGGACGGCGCGAAGCCGCGCAGGTCGCCGATGTGATCGATGGTGTAATCGGGCGGCGGCTCGATCAGCGTCCGCTCCGCGTCAGCGGCGTAATGCCCCTGGCGCACGAACACGGTACTGACGCGGCTACCAAGTACACGCTTTACCGCGGCCAGCAGGTTCGGCTTGTCGTCCACCATCACGTAGTGATCAGCGGGAAAGCGCTGCATGGTCGCCTCGATCATGCGTTCCTTGTGCACATAGATCAGCACCCGACCATCGACGGCGTGCCACAGGCCCGCGCGCTGGATCTTGCGTGGCTGGAACACGATGTCGCCATCGGACAGGATCACCGGCGTGCCGATCGTGTCCAGGTAATGGATCGCCTCCAGCGCCTGCGGATAGAACCGTTCGTCGAACGGATAGTCGAGCATGAAATAGGACAGCTGCAGCAGCGCTGCTTCGTCGCTGCTTTCCAGCCGAAATTGCTGAAGGGCGCCAAGATAGTCCGCATAGCCGAGCGCATCGCGCAAACCGGCATAGATGGACCAATAGCGATCGCGCCCCTCGCTGCCGACATCCTGATCGAGCTGCGCCGTGAGGTCGGCGGCAAAGCGGTCGTTGTCGAGCAAGGTGTTGTCGACATCGAGCAGGAACACGGGCGACCCAGGTGTCAGCATGGCGTCGTCGCTTCCGGCTTGGGATCGTGCCAACGCTCGTCACCGATCATAAGCTCGGCGGCCTGCTGGGGGCCCCAACTGCCGGGCGCGTATTCGTGCACAGGCTCGGCTTCGCCCAGTGCCGGGTCGATCACCGCCCATGCCCGCTCCACCGATTCGTCACTGGTGAACTGCGAGCCGTCGCCGCGGATCGCGTCGCCGAGCAGTCGTTGGTAGGGCTGCTCTTCATGCGATGACTGATGCCGAGCTATCAGCTCCACCGCTTCGCCACGCATCGCCTCGCCCGCTTTCTTGACGCGCGCGCCGGTGGATATGACCACCTCGGGACTGAGACGGAAGCGAAAATAATTCGACTCGGCGTCGGTGATCTCATCGAACACCGACAACGGTGGGCGCTTCAGATCCACCAACACTTCGGTGGTCGTCACCGGCAGGCATTTGCCGGCGCGGATATAGAACGGCACGCCGGCCCAGCGCCACGTATCGATATGCAAGCGCAGCGCGGCAAACGTTTCGACCTGTGAGTCGGGAGCGACACCCTTCTCCTGGCGATAGCCTGCGAACTGGCCACGCACGACCTCCTTGGGGTCTAGTGGACGCATCGCCTGGAATATCCGCAGCTTTTCCGCGCGCATCGCGGCGGGATCGTGCCCGTTGGGGGTGTCCATCGCCAATAGCGCGGTGACCTGCAGCAGATGATTCTGCACGACATCCCGAAGGGCCCCGGCTTCTTCGTAAAATTTTCCACGCCCTTCCACGCCGAAGTTCTCGGCCATGGTGATCTGCACGCTCTCGACGTAGTTGCGGTTCCAGATCGGCTCGAGAAAAGTATTGGCGAAGCGGAAGTACAGCAGGTTCTGCACCGGCTCCTTGCCCAGGTA
>OUWB010000702.1_pt1 | contig 16587 bp, 15 predicted proteins | sample 1779821 | NCBI WGS metagenome assembly OUWB01 (sample SAMEA3914806, study PRJEB12502) | metagenome | biome: forest; material: soil | place: Canada | collected 2011-08-03 | depth 0.1 m
GCCAAATGCTGTGCGTTTGGAGATCAGTGCCCCGATCGAGTCTTTCTGAACTCCAAAGCCCGCGCATTTTCACAATGCGCGGGCTTCGCTTTACAAGCTCGCCCGCCGCGCTAACCTGACCCAAACAGGCGAATCAGGCATGACCCTACATCAAAGTACCTATTCCGAAGCGTTCTCGCGGGCCCAGGCGCGCGACCTCAGCATTCTCGAGCTCATCAACGTCGCCGAGCAGCTGAAACCGGTCGATGTTCAGGCGGTCATCAGCCTGTACGACCAGTTCGTCGCCTACAATGGCGACAATCCGTTTCTCTACGCCGTCCTGTTCAATCTTGGCGTCATACTGACCGATTCCGATCAGTTGGAGCGGGCGCGCGAGGTGCTGGAACAGGCCATCGCGCTCCATCCGGATTTCTACCCGGCCTATATCAATCTCGGCCGCGTGTACGAGCGCCTGGGCAATACCCAGCAGGCGGTGCTGAAGTGGGACACCATTACCGCGCGCCTGAACCAGGTGAGCGGCGCGGCGATCGGCCACAAGACCATGGCGCTCAATCAGATGGCGCGGGTGCTCGAGGCGGCGCATCAGGACGAGGCGACCGAGCACGTCCTGCAGCTCAGCCTGGAACTCGATCCGTATCAGCGCGAACCGGCCCAGCACCTGATCGCCGCGCGCCAGCGCCAGTGCGCCTGGCCGACCGTCAAGCCGTTCGAGCGCGCCAGCCGCGAGCAACTGCTCAAGGGTATTTCGCCGCTGTCGATCAACGCCTATACCGACGATCCGATGTACCAGCTGGCGCTGAGCTGGCACTATAACCGCGGCGATATCGGCGTGCCGATCGCCGATATCATCACCAATCACTGGGCGGCCAAGAACGGCTCGGACACGCGCATCCGCATCGGCTACCTGTCGTCGGACCTGCGCGAACACGCCATCGGCCATCTGATGTACGAGGTGCTGGGCCTGCACGACCGCTCGAAGGTCGAGATCTACAGCTATTATTGCGGCATCAAGGCCGCCGGCGACCCGATCCACCAGCACTATATCGAGCAGTCCGACAGCTTCGTCGATATCAGTGACATGGACGACGTCACGGCCGCGCGGCGCATCGCCGACGACGGCATCCAGATCCTGATCGACGTCAACGGCTATACGCGCGACGGCCGTATCAAGCTGCTGGCGCTGCGTCCGGCGCCGATCATCGTCAACTGGCTGGGCTTCCCGGGGACACTGGGCAGCCCGTACCACCACTATGTCATCGCCGACGAATGGGTCATCCCGCCGGAAAACGAGAAATACTATTCGGAAAAGGTCGAGCGCATCGACTGCTATCAGCCGAACAACCGCCTGCGCGTCGTCGCCGACCAACGGCCGACGCGGGCCGAGGCCGGCCTGCCCGAGGACGCCTTCGTCTATTGCTGCTTCAACGGCACGCACAAGATCACCAAGTTCACCTTCGAACGCTGGCTCGACATCTTAAAGCGCGTGCCTGACAGCGTGCTGTGGCTGCTGTCCGGGGCGGAACTGTCGCACAAGAACCTGCAGGCTCACGCCGAGGCCTATGGCGTCGACCCCGCCCGCATCATCTTCGCGCCGAAGCTGGCCAATCCGTACCACCTGGCGCGCTACCCGCTGGCCGATCTGTTCCTCGACACCACGCCCTACGGCGCGCACACCACCTGCTCGGACGCCCTGTGGATGGGCGTGCCGGTGCTGACGCTCAGCGGGCGGTCGTTCGCCGCGCGCGTCTGCGGGTCGCTGGTGCGCTCCGCCGGTCTGCCGGACCTGGTGACGACCAAGCCCCAGGACTTCGTCGACCAGGCGGTGGCCATCGGTCGCGATCGCACGCGTCTCGACGGCTACAAGGCACAACTGAAGGCCAATCGCGACACCTGCACCCTGTTCGACATGGAAAACCTGGTGCGCGGGCTGGAAGCCTCCTATGCGCGCATGTGGAAGGAATTCCGCGACGGCGAATTGCCGCAACCGGACCTGCACAATCTCGAGATCTATTTCGAAGTCGCCATGAGCCATGACCACGACGCCGTGGAAGTCCAAGCCATTGCCGACTACGAGGGGCATTGGCGCGATATGCTGGCCAAGCGGAACGCCTACCGGCCGATCCCCTATGACGATCGGCTATGGCCGAAGCCCTAGAGCGCAATCCGATAAAGTGGGCACCACTTTTGGCTACGCCGAACTTCGTTTCGGTTAAATTGCGCGACAAAACAAAGACCTAGAGCGCCGATTTGGTTCCACCAAATCGCATAGCGCTCTAGGTCGCAATTGACCTAAATGGAGCGGTAGACGAGGGGCGGCCAACCTCCGGCAAGACATGGCCGCGGCCGGTGCCGGCTTTCCCGGGATTAAAATACGACTGGGCTCTCCCGCTCGGCGGAGCCCTTTTCCCGATCGGGCCATCCTCGGGACGCCGAATCGGCCCGGCGCCGCGCCGCGCCATCCATAAATCCAACAAAACGGAGCGTGAGCATCGACTCGCCGCGGCATGGGACGCTTCGCGCGCGCGATTGTCGGGCATCTGGGCGAAATCGTCTCGTCCGACGGCAAATCACGAGCAAATTGATCGCGGCCCCCACGCGGCTGCGTTTTGGATTTCCGCACATCTTGCCCAAAAAGTGGCGTCCATGCCGTCGGGATGCAAGCCAGATGCCGAGGTCGCGCAAATGTCGGAAATTGTCTTCATTTTGGTCTGACCAATAAGTATCATTTTACCTTATTTCGAGTGCTATAATCGAAGTTTATGTGGCGCGTGTATCAAGATGGAAATCTATCACAGCGTTATTTTATCGTTGATAACATTGGTTTTTTATAAAGTTTCAGTCGCGACATATTGGTAAAATGATGCTTTATGTATGGTCATACCAATGTTGTATTTTTGCATCATCTTTTAGTTGTTTTTGAAATCGTCACAATTCCGCTGGAACGCCGGCGAAATTCCGCTAGTGGAAAAAAACAGAATAAAATTTGGCAGGAATTCGCTCGAGGCTGCTTCTTGGAATTTATCGCTGGTTGCCTCCCTCGGCCCAAGGGCATGGGGAGGGCGAATAGCTATGCCCGGAAGTGGTAGCGCTACCATTATTGGTAGCGCTAACGCAAGCCGAAAATCCCGCTCAAATTTTGCTTTGTGCAATCGCCCCACCGGCCGGCCGACACCGCCGCCGCAATGCCTCTCTTAGGGAGAAGACCTAAATGCGTAACAAGATGCCTCTGCGTATCGGATCATCGCGGCTCAAGGCCGGTGTTTCGGCGACGGCGTTGACGGCGATCGCCGCCCTCGCCATGGTTGGCCCGGCGCTGGCTCAAAATGCCGGCGCGCCCGCAACGCCGGCCGCGCCGGCGGCGCAATCCGACACCGTCGTCGTGGTTACCGGTCAGCGCGCCGCGTTGAAATCGGCCATTACCATCAAGAAAAACGCCGACATCATCATGGATTCGGTTTCGGCCGACGATGCCGGCAAACTGCCGGACAACAGCGTCACCGAAGTGCTGCAGCGTATCGCCGGCGTCAACATGACCCGCATCCAGACCGGCGCGGTCGGTTCGGAAAACTTCATGGCCGAAGGCACGGGCATTACCATTCGCGGCCTCGACAGCGTCGTCAGCGAACTCAACGGCCGCGACAGCTTCAGCTCGGTCAATGGCCGCAACCTCGCCTGGGAAGACATTCCGCCGGAACTGATGCAGGGCGTCGACGTCTACAAGTCCGCCGAGGCCAGCCTGCCCGAAGGCGGCCTGGGCGGCGTCATCAATCTGCGCACGCGCCAGCCCTTCGACTACAAGGGGCTCAACATCAGCGGCTCGCTCGACGCCAACTACGCCGACTACGCCAATGCGGCCCATCCGGGCGGCAGCGTCATGGTCAGCGACCGCTGGAACACCTCGCACGGCCAGTTCGGCCTGTTGGTCAACCTGGCCTATTCCGACCTGTCGACCAAGGCCGACGGCGTGCAGGTGCAACCCTATTTCGCCCAGGCCTACGATCCGACCCTGTCGACCGCGGCACTGTCGACCGGCAATGCCGACGGTACGCGCCTGCCGAATCTGAGCGATCCGGGCGCCTCGCAAGTGTTCGTGCCGTACGGCACCGACTTCAGCGAGCGTCAGGACGACCGCAAGCGCTACGGGTTCTATATCGCCGGCGAATGGCGGCCCTTCGACGGCCTGACGCTGGGCCTGACCGTCTTCCAGTCGCGCTATACCCTGAATTCGTTCCAGCACCTGCTGATGGTCGACGATTCGTCCGACTCGGTCCTGGCGCCGGGAAGCACCAATACGTTCAATTCCGCGGGCATGCTGACCTCGACCACCGGCCTGGCCGGCTATTCCTATGCGCAATCGGGCAGCGCCACGGCCAGCTCCGGCGGCGGCTCACCCGGCAACTGGGGTTATGTCAATAATCCCTATGACTTCCAGTCCACCGTCCAGGACACCACCAACGCCACCACCGACTACGCCTTTACCGGCAATTGGTCGGCGAATGACCGTCTGGGCGTGAAGTTCGCCGTCCAGCACGTCGATTCGCACGCCTATGAGGTCGACCACTATGCCTATGACTACGCCTTCCTGCCCCAGGTCGGCCTGCAACTGAGCGGCTATGGCAGCGACACCCTGCCCAAGCTGGTCCTGCCGTCGAGCATCGACCTGGGCAACGCGTCGAACTATGGCTACCTGGCCACCATGGATCACCTGACGAGCAACCAGGGCCATGAGACCGCGGCCTATGTCGACGCCGTCTACAATGTCAGCGACACCGGGCTGATCCGCGACATCGACGTCGGGGCGAAGATCACGCACCGTACCGAGGACGACGATCAGACGCCGTACAATTATCAGGCGCTCTCGCCCTATTACGACGGCGGTCCCTACAGCATGCTGGCCGGCAGCCCGAACAGCAATCCGGCCTACAACCAACTCGTCAACCTGTCGACCTGGTTCAAAGGCCAGATGGGCCTGCCCACCGCGGCCTATTTCCCGTCGCTGACCGAGCTGAACACCAATTTCGGCACGCTCCACTCGGCCCTGGGCACGGGCGTCAACGCCACCCAGCAAGCGGTGCAGTTCCAGTCCGGCGACCAGAGCTCGATCAAGGACGACACGGCCACGGTCTATGTCGAGGCCTTCTTCCGCAGCGATGAAAACCCGCTGGCGCCGTTCCGCGGCAATATCGGCCTGCGCGTCATCAGCGACAAGGACTACGCGGCGGGCAACCTGCTGCTTCCCGCGTCCCTGGGCTCGTCGTACACGCCGATAACCTATCCGGCGCCGAGCTATTCGGCGTCGGCGATCAGCTTCACCAACCCGCAGACGGCCTACCCGAACCAGGGCGGTCACAACGAAGTCGATGTCCTGCCGTCGTTCAACATCCAGTTCCTGCCGGTCGAAGAGCTGCACGTGCGTTTCGCCGCCTCCGAAGGCGTCGATCGCCCGAGCTTCCAGCAGCTCAGCCCGCAAGGCACGCTGGGCGGCAGCTATGTCGGCACCTATACGCAGAACTTCATCACCTCGACGCTCGGCAATCCGGATCTGAAGCCGGAAACCGCGCTGCAACTGGACGCCTCGATCGAGTACTACTTCAAGGGCGACGGCCAGATGCACATCGCCTTCTTCTACAAGAAGCTGCACAACTATATCGGCACGGAATCGTACGAGGCCAACTACACCCTGCCGACCTCCGTCGGCTCGGCCGGCGCCCTGCCGGCGACCCTGGGGGCGGAAACCTCGACGGACGCGGCGCTGACACCCTGCGCGGCCCCGGTTACGGTCGGTGAATCCTGCCCGCAGACGGTCCAGGCCACGGTTCAGCAATATTTCAACGAATCGGCGCCCGCCACGATCCAGGGCATGGAAGTCGGCATTCAGAAATATGCCTCCTTCCTGCCCGCGCCGTGGAGCGGCCTCGGCATCGATGCCAACTACACCTATATCGACAGCCATCAGCCGGGCGCCGTGGCCTACGACATGCTGGGCAACAAGATCAACGGCCTGCCGGTGACCGGCCTGTCCAAGGACACGCTCAACCTCGCCGTCATGTACGACAGCGGTCCGATCTCGGTGCGCCTGGCCTATAATTGGCGCGACAGCTTCCTGGTCACCACCTCGGCCTATCAGACCAGCGGTACCTACGACAATCTGACCAATGTACCGGACACGACGAACGCCGGCGACGTCAACCAATTCGGCGTTCCGACCTACTACGCCTTGCCGGTGTTCCAGTATCCGTCGGGCGAGCTGGACGGCAATTTCTCCTACAAGCTCAACAGCCGGATTACCTGGGTCGTGCAGGCGTCGAACATGACCGACACCGTGACCCGCCTTTACATGGGCGTGGGCGCCGAACGGACCAACCGCAGCTGGTACACCGCCGATCGCCGTTACTCCACCGCGCTTCGCTGGAGCTTCTAATCGGCCGCGAGGGGTCCGGACGCTGAATCGGCGTTCGGACCCGCTTCGCCGCCTTGGACCTCCAAACGTCAATCGCCTGGTAAGCCAAAGAATTCAGAGGAAACATGTCTCAGATCCAATCCAATCAAAGCCTGGCCAATCGCCAGTCCATCACGTTCCGGGCGCTGTGCGCCTCCGTCAGCAGTCTGGTGCTGGGCGTCTGCATGGCCGGTTCGGCCATGGCGGCGTGCACGGCTTCGGCCGTGACCATCAATGGGCCCGCAAGCGGCGCCTATACCGGCGCCAACTACAACCTCGACACGGGCAGCAATGCGTTCGGCACGTACACGACTTGCCCCGCCAGCGTCACGGTCGCCTCGGGCACGGCGGAGATCATCGGCGGCGCGACCTATGCGGGTTACATCGGCACCGTCCAGAATGACGGCCGGGTGCCGATCTTCGACTTCAACGGCGCCGTCGACACCACCGGCAATTCGCCGCAGGGCGGGGTTATCGTCGGGCCGGTCACCGTTGCCTCGGGCGCGACCCTCGTGCTCGGCGGTCAGCAATCGGTCTATTTCGGCACCTACGCGCCGACCAACAACCTTCTGAACGACTCCGGCAATCTGATCGTCGAGGGCAATGGCGGCTTTGCCGGTAACAGCAACCAGTGGGCGCTCCTCGGCACCAACACGGTGCTCGGCAATCTCACGCTCGAAGCCGGCGCGAATTTCCGCATCGGCGAGTATTACAACCAGCCCGCGACGGCGACTTTCGGCAGCTATTCCGCGGGAGGGGAATACGCCGCCTCGACGATCAATTTCGGCGCGAATACCAATGTGGCGCTGCAAGGCGCGACGGGGGCCGGCAATGATACGCTGCTGTTCCTGAACCTGAACGCGCCGGCCGTGATCGGCGGCTATCTGTCGGCGACGGCGCAAAGCGAAGTCTGGCTGCATGCTGGGACGTTGACCGTCAACGGCGCCAACACGACGGCCAATCCGTTTGTCGGCACCTTGCAGCTCGACCCCGGCACCACCTTCATCGTCGGTGACTCGACCCACCCCGGCGCGGTTTTCGGCGACCCGAACCACACCGACGGTTCGACCGAGACGCTGAATATCGCCCGCACCACCGGCACGGCGGACACCCTGATGGGTTACGGCACGATCTACGCCACGGTCAATAATGCCGGCGTCGTTACGCCGGGCGGCACGCCTGGGACGCTGGGGACGCTGACGGTCAGCCAGTACGTGCAGACCTCGGTCGGTATCCTGAACATCGAAGTCAGCCCGACCGGCGCCTCGGAGCTCAAGGTCCTGGGGTCCGCGACCCTGGCCGGCACGCTCAATCTGAAGATCGATCCGGGCGCCTACGGCAACGCCGTCATCCCGATCATTTCGGCGGGCTCGATCACCGGGTCGTTCTCCAATATCAACACCTCCGGTTCGGCCGCGGCCGGCCTGGCCATAACGCCGACCGGCTACGACGTCGTCACCGAACTGACCTCCAGCGCCCAGGTCTTCGGTCACCTGCTGGATTCCGACGCGACCCATGTCAATGCCTTCGCCGATACGATCTACGACACCCTGTCGGACGCATCGCCGAGCAACGCCTCGAAGTCGGACATGGGCAACGGCAACTCGATCTGGCTGCAGCCCTACGGCTCGACGTCGCGCGTTTCGCAGGACGGCTCCGGCTATAGTACCTCGGGCGGCGGTCTGACCGGCGGCTGGGTGCACCAGACGCACGGCGCGTGGAACGGCCTTCCGGGTATCAGCAATGCCGCGGCCGGCGTGGCCGTGTCCTATGGCCATGATGCGTTGAAGACCGACTCCGACGCCACCGAGGCGGGGACAAATACCTTCGACGGCGCCGTCTTTGCCGGCTTCGATCTCGAAAACGCCCATGTCGACGGCATGTTCTTCTACAACATCTACAAGTCGGACCTTGTGCGGAACCTGGGTGCCGGCGGCGCGATCGCATCGACGCCGAAAGCCACGACCGAAGGCGGCTCGCTCCAGATCAGCGGCAGCCTGGTCAACAATATGATCGTGCCGTACCTGCGGGCGACCTATGCGGATATCGATCAAACGGCGGTTACCGAGCAAGGCAGCAATCTGCTGGCCCTGAGCGTCGACGGCATACAAAAGGACTTCTTCTACACGGAACTGGGCGTGAAACTGCACCCGGACCTGTCGCCGGTCGCCGGCGTGCATCCGGAAGTGACGCTCGCGGTGCAGCACAACTTCACCTATCATCCGGGTGACGAGGTGATCGGGCAGTTCGCCAACCTGTCGGGCTCGCCGTTCACCTACGCCTGGAAGGGCGATCAGGCGACGGCCGGACTGGTGGGGCTGAATCTCACCAGCGACGTCGCCGCGCATCTGCAGGTGTTCGGCAAGATCGACGGACGCTTCACCATCAATGGCAGCACCGGCGACCTGCGCGTCGGCGCCAAGTACCAGTTCTAATCGTGTGCGAAGCCGAGCCTCCGCCAATCGGGGGGAGGCTCGGTTCAATTTCGTCGAGATCGGAATGATTTTGAGCGGAATCGTCATTCCGATCTAAGTCTTTGCTTGGTCGCGCAATTTATCCGAAAAGTGGGACCCACCTTATCGGATTGCGCTCCAGCTATTTCGCGAATGACTTGCTGGGGCCGGCCTGGGTCTTGATCAGGCTGGCGAAGGCCTTGTCGCCCTTCTCCGCCGCGGCGGCGGCCCGCACCAGGCCGGTGCGCGCCTGCACCGGTTCCAGTTCGCCGGAGCGCACCATTTCCAGGACATTGTTGACATAGGTCTCGAGGCTGGCGCGGTTTTCCGCGACATGCTTGCCGTGAAAATGCTTGCAGATATTTTCCCGCGCGGCTTCCAGCGGGATGTCGTTTTCGATGAACAATTCGATGACGCGCCCGATATTGATGTCGAGTGATTGATGACTGGCGTCGCGGGTCATGGACATGGTGATTTCTCCCTGTCTCGCCGCCCGCCGTCCACGTTCAGAGTACCACGCCTCGAAGATCGCGCAACCGCTCCGAGTGTAATGGAATCAACTTCATATCAATATTTTATAGGCGATTTCACAGGTCTTGCCGCGCATACCCGGCCGCGTGCGTCTTGTCATCGGCGGTGCGGGGGACTAGGTTACGGGGATGAATGCTCTTGTGCCCGCGTCGCTGATCGACGGCTTCGGCCGGCGGCTGTCCTATGTGCGTCTGTCCGTGACCGACCGCTGCGACCTGCGCTGCACCTATTGCATGAGCGAGCATCAGACCTTCCTGCCGCGCGGCGACCTGTTGAGCTTCGAGGAGATGGAGCGGCTGGCCCTGTTTCTGGTCGCCAGCGGCGTCGAACGCCTGCGCATCACCGGCGGAGAACCCCTGGTCCGCAAGGGGGTGACCGATTTCCTGGTGCGCCTGGGCGAGCAGGGCCGCACCGCCGGACTGAAGGAATTGACCCTGACGACCAACGGCACTCTGCTGGAACGCGCCGTGCCGGCCCTGGTCGAAGCGGGCATCCGGCGCATCAATGTGTCGTGCGACAGCCTAAACCCCGACACCTATCGCCGCGTCACGCGCGGCGGCGATCTCGACACGGTGCTGACGGGTATTGCGGCCGCCCAGACGGCAGGCCTGCACATCAAGCTCAATGTCGTCGCCTTGCGGCAGGACAATCGCAGCGAAATTCCGCAGATCATCGCCTTCGCGCACGGCCGCGGCATGGATGTGTCGCTGATCGAGACCATGCCCCTGGGCGAGGACATCGCGCGCGAGGACCAGTTCGTGTCGCTGGCCGAGGTGATGCGCGAATTGCAGTCTTTCTGGACCCTGACGGCGGCCAGCGAACGTACGGGCGGTCCGGCGCGCTATTACGATATCGCCGAAACCGGCGGCCGGCTCGGGCTCATCACCCCGCTCAGTCACAATTTCTGCGACACGTGCAACCGCGTGCGTGTCACCTGCACCGGGCGGATGTACATGTGTCTGGGTCAGGACGACCACGTCGATTTCCGTCCCGCCCTGCGCGCCGGCGACGATGCGGCGTTGGGGGACCTGCTGGCCCAGGCGCTACGCCAGAAGCCGAAGGCGCACGATTTCGCCATTGCTTCGGGAGACGGGCACCGCCCGTCGCGAACCATGTCGCTGACGGGCGGCTGACATTTAAAGGCCGTTTTAAGGTTTGGGCAGGTCGGAGTCCGGCTGGCCCGGATGCTGGACCACGCCCGACGTATTGGTCGGCGCATCGCCGGCGCGGGGCAGGGGACCGTTATCGCCGGTCTGTACCGTGGCACGATCGATCGCCGGCGAATTGTGATGCGTATCCCACTGCAAGGGGTGGTCGCGCTCGACGACGAGAATCATGACCGCCACGACGACAAGCGCGGCGAAACCGGCAACGATCCGCAGTCCGCGATTGAACGCGCGGTCCGGGCCGGCCTCAGCCACTATATTCGTCCCAGGAGCATCAGGAGAATGACGATCACCAGGATGGCGCCGAGCCCGCCGGACGGATAGTACCCCCAGCCATTGCTGTAGCGCCAGGTCGGCAATGCGCCCACCAGGGCGGCAATCAGGACGATGAGAAGAATAGTGCTCAGCATGTGGGCCTCCATAAGTCTTTTGGAGGGCTAGTGTCATCTTCGGGCCGTAAGAATGAAATCGGCCTCCTGGCGGTAAAAATAAAATCGCGCCTGTGTCTCAAATGACCGCCCGAGACGACGCGCCGGCCCCGGCAGGGAGCGGTGATGCCTGTCTAAGCCGTTGAAGCGCGTGCGGTTTCCGGCCACCGCTTGATGACGGGAAATATGAGGCCGCCGGGTCCGCATTTAATTTTTATTTTTCCGGCACTAAGCCTGTCCGCAAGCCTTGCCGCACCCCTGCGGCCGGCCCATATTGTAGATACCCGAAACCCGCACAGGTAATCACGGAATGCTGGAAAAGAAGAATACGGTTCTCATAGTGGATGACGAAGAAGAAATCCGCAAAATGTTGAGCATTTTTCTTGACGCAGCGGATTTCAAAGTTTGCGAGTGCGACAGCGGCAAGCAAGCGCTGCGGCTCAGCGCTTCGGTCCGCCCCGATCTGATCCTGCTCGACCTGGGCCTGCCGGACATCGACGGCAAGGAAGTCATCACCAAGATTCGCGAATGGTCGAATGTGCCGATCGTTGTGCTGACCGCGCGCGCCGAGGATATCGACGCGGCGCCGGCGCTCAATATCGGCGCCGACGACTACGTCACCAAGCCGTTTTCGGCCGAGGTCCTTCTGGCGCGCATCAATGCCAATCTGCGCAAATGGGCCGTGAAAGAAGTCGGCGAACCGGAAATCGTCCACGGCCCGATCCGCATGGATATGGTTCGTCACGAAGTCTATATCGACGGCGAGCGTATCGCCTTTACGCCCAAGGAATACGATCTGCTGCGCTACTTCCTGGTCAATCGCGGCCGCATGTTGACGCACAAGCAGATCCTCAAGGAAGTCTGGGGGCCGGCGCACCTGGAAGATACGCAGTATCTGCGCGTCTATATCGGCCAGGTCCGCGAAAAGCTCGAAGCCCGCGAAGGCCTGGGCAAGGCCATCGTTTCCGAATCGGGCATCGGTTATCGCCTGGACATGGTCAACTAAAACAAAAAGTGGGTGTCTAAAAGCACAAGAGCGAAATCCTCGATCAATTGGTCGGTGGTTTCGCTCTTGTCGTTTGTCTTGTCGCACCTCTTATCCAAAACATGGCGGCCACTCTATTGGGAGGTGCTCCGGCGGCTGCGGCCTTTATCCGAACCTTACGGATGGATGCTTCAGCGGCTTTTGTTATTTTACGCGGCATTATCTAACCTGAAAGCCTGCCCCGGCGTTATGCGCCGTCCCTTTCTTTTATGTTGGAGAACGCTATGCTGAACTGGATTGTTACCTTCTTCATCCTGGCCGTTATCGCGGCGTTCTTCGGCTTTACCGGCCTGGCCGGTACCTTCGCCGAAATCGCCAAGTTTATCGCGGTTATCTTCGTCATCCTGTTTATCGCGTCTTTGGTCTACCGGATGATTACGGGCCGCAGCGCCAACCCGCCCCTGTAACCGGCGTGTCAATGACAAAAAGAAACCGGCCGGAAACGGCCGGTTTCTTTGTGTTCGCCCCGAGCCAAAGGCGCGGCGCTTAACCGCGCTGTTGGTCGGTGAAGTGCAGGGTGAACATGGCGCCGCCGTCGGGGTGATTTGTCACCTCGATCCGCCCCATCAGCAGATGCATGATGTGTTGGCAGATCGTCAGCCCAAGGCCGGTGCCGGCATTCTGCTGGTCCGAGCGCGACAGCCGCGTATATTTGTCGAAGATGGCCGTCTGCTGGTCGACCGGAATACCGTCACCGCGGTCGCGGATGCGGACAAAGGCCTCATGCGCCCAGACGCCATATTCGACCTCGACGCGGGCGGCGTCGGGTGAGCCGCGCAGCAGGCCATGCTTGAAAGCGTTGTGGATGACGAGGCCGATGGCGCGGCTACCCAGCATGGGGTCGGTACGCAGTTCGTCCTGCGAGGTCAGCGGCCGGATGTCGAGTTCACCGCGCGTCTTGAGCGGTCCGAGCCGCGCCAGGGAATCGTTGATCAATTGCGACAAGCGCGTCGTCTCGAAGCGCGGCTTGACGGCGTGGGCCTCGAACTTGGCCATGTCGAGAATATTGGTGATGAAATAGTCGAGCCGGAAGGCTTCGGTCAGGGCCGAGGCGATCAGTGACTTTTTCTTCTCCTCCGGCAGCCGGTCCGACAGCATGGTCATGACTTCCAGCGAGCCGATAATGGTCGCCAGGGGCGTCTTCAGGTCATGCGAAACCGACGACAGCATCTGGCGGTGCAGATACTCGCGGATCTCATCGTGGGAAGGCGCATACTGATCGTCGGAGGCCATATCCATATTTTACCAAAACATTGCGGCGGATGTCAGTCCATAGGCGAAATTTTTACGGTGAAACAGACGGTTAATCATAAAAAGGGAGCAGACCCCGAATGGGCCTGCTCCCAGTTTAGGATCGAGACGGCATCCGGCCAGGGGGAACCGGCGGCGGTCCTCGATCAAACGGTTCGTTGTTGTGCAAGCCGCGGCAGGGGCGCGCTCGCAAACGTCCGAAGCTTACGCGTCTCACTGCGTGTTTTGCGCGTCGTCGTCGGTCGCCTTGTCCGGCTTGTGATCGGCGTTCTGCTTCTTTTGTTCGTTGGCCGCGGCCTTGAGATCGTTGCCGATTTCGGCCACCGCGGCCGATGCGGCGTCGCCGGTCTTCTTCAGCGTGTTATCGACCTTGTTGGCCGCCTGATCGACTTTCGCGGCGGTTTGCGGACTTGCCACCTTGCTGGTGGCGCTGGCGACGGCTTGGGGAGTGGCGTCTATGGCGCTACCGACTTTTTGGCCGAAGCTGTGATCGCCCGGCAGGTTTACGTACCAGACCGCGACGAGGATGATCAGCGTCAACACGGCGAGCGTCATCAGCATGCCGCCGGCCGTATGCTGGCTTTGGCTCTGGGTGCTCATATCCGTTTCCTTTCAATGGGTTCTAAAACGCGTCGTCGGGGATCGACGTCGCGTGCATAAAGGCCTGGAGATCCTCCATATCCTCCTCCCGGTCGAACAGTTCGGGCGGCAGCTCGTCTTCGTAGAATTCGCCGTCGATCAAGGTCTGATTGATCGAACCGTTGGAATGACGAGCCGGCGCGGGAAAGGGGGCAGGTTGGGGCATGGAGTGGGTCCTTGGACGTTGTCTTCAGGCGCGGTGGATGGTGGGTGTTTCGACCGGCGGAATTTCGGGTTGCAGGTCGGGGTTGGTTTCAGGCGGCGGCCCGGGATCGATCTCGGGCCGGTCGGGCGGCGGTGGACTTTCGGGTTGATCTTCCCCGCCGGCGCGGGTGTCCGGAATGATCTTGGCGGTCGCCGGCGCGGCGGCGGGTGCGCGCGCCAAATCGTCGGCTTGCTCTTTTCGGCTCAAGGGGTGGTCGAGCATGGTGTGCTCCGGTGGATGTAACCTCGGTTATCCGAGGCGTTGCGTAGACGATAGCGCCGGCGCTGCAAAGGCACAGTGTCTAAGCCGAAGGGGGGGGATAAAGGTGGGGTAAGCGGCGCGGCGGGACGGCGGCCATTTATTCCGCCCCCGGAATGCGTCATAATTCGCCGGTCACTTACGCCCTCACTCAAGAGCCCACATGCGCCGGATCGTCTTTGGCTCCCTTATGGGGCTGTTCATCACCGTCTTCTGTGCCTTGGGCATTTGGCAGGTGCAGCGGTTGTTCTGGAAAGAGGCCCTGATTGCCCAGGTCAACGCCCGTGTGCACGCGCCCGCCGTCCCGGCGCCAGGCCCCGCGACTTGGGGCGCGGTGTCCGGTGCGGACACCTATCGTCACGTCACGATGCGCGGCCGCTTCCTCAATGGCGACGAAGCCCAGGTCTATGCGCTGACGGATCTGGGCGCCGGCTATTGGGTCATGACGCCGCTGCGTACCGACGACGGCGCCATCGTCTATGTCAATCGCGGCTTCGTGCCGATGGATTTGAAGGCGCCGGCCAGCCGCGCCGCCGGGCAAAGCGATTCGGAGATCGCCGTGACCGGCCTGCTGCGGCTCACGGAGGACAAGGGCTGGCTGTTTTCCCAGGCCAATGATCCGGCGCACGACGCCTGGTATCATCGCGACATCGCCGCCCTGGCGCAAAGCCGTCACCTCGGCGCCGTCGCGCCCTATTTCGTCGATGCCGACTCTACGCCCAATCCCGGCGGCTGGCCGCGCGGCGGCCTGACGGTGATCAAATTCCCCAATAGCCACCTGGTCTACGCCGTCACCTGGTTTTCGCTGGCGGCGATGCTGATCGGGTTTCTGATCTGGCAGGCGCGCAGAGGGCCGATCGAGAAAGAAGAATTTTAGCCACGGAAGACACGGAAAAACACGGACTTCTGGTTCACCCGTCCCCGCGCGGAGCGCTTTAAATATCGATGGACCATCCGCGACGGTTGGAGATTGTCTCGAAGTCCGTGTTTTTCCGTGTCTTCCGTGGCCGAAATAAAATCAAGGCGCTACGCGCGGGCAATAAAAAAGACCGCCCCCTGAGGAGCGGCCTTTTTGCCCGGAGAAGGCATGGTTTGATCAGACCTTTTGGGTCTGGTGGGGCAGGGCGCCGACCCAGCGGGCCAGGGCATCGTCCATCCGGCCCAGAACGGCGATGTGCAGCTTCTTGACCGGATGCTGAACGAGGGTCAGCAGAATGTGGAACACCCCATAATCCGAAGCTGACGTCAGGGCGTCGATGACGTCACTCTTGCGGATTTCGGCGTCGATGACCAATCCATTATAGACCAGGCGATCCTCGTGAAGGGTCAGCTTGCAACGCCACACCATCGGGGCGCCGAACAGCGCCGCCGCGACGGGAATCAGGCCCAGCAGGATGCCGCCGAACTGTCCGTAGACGGTGTGAAAATGGCTGTAGGCATTCACCATGATCCATACGCCAGCCACGATCATGCCGATGGAAGCGAGAACCAGACCGGTTTTAAAGATCGGACCGAACTGATAAACTTGCGGCTTGGTGTAGATCGAACGAACGTTGTCTTCCATGTTTTCCTCTGCCAGGACTGTTATTTACGCCTGTGTCAATTTATCTGATGCTACCTGCAAGCTGCGATTTTGCAACATGTTTTTCGCTGACATTGCTGTCAATAAAGCAGTGTTCTGAATATTTCGCCACCCCCCGCACTCGCGGGTGGGGTCAAATTTTTTACGCAGCTGCAAAAATTTATTTCGGCGCTGCGGCAATTTGTCCCTTGTCGCGGCAGGCTGTTTTCTGCATTTAGAAAGGCTATGCCGCGCGACCAATAATCGCGGGCTGTGTCTCAACTCGTTTGTGTGGTTCAGGTTTTCCCCGTGAGTCCATTCGACCGTCATCCGGCGCCGATGACATGTCGCGCCCCCCGCCGTTTTGGCCAGGATCGCGCATTCATGCTGCATTGCACCATAAAGCGGGCAATTTCCGCCCTCGGCCTCGGTCTGGCGACCGCGGCGCTCTCAGGCTGTAACATGGCCGTGATGGACCCCCAGGGGCCTGTCGGCGTTCAGGAAAGAGACCTGATCATCCTCGCCGTCCTGCTCATGCTGATCCCGGTGGTGCCGGTGATTATCATGACCCTGTGGTTCGGCTGGCGCTATCGCGCCTCGAACACCGCGGC
>OUWB010001377.1_pt2 | contig 16581 bp, 15 predicted proteins | sample 1779821 | NCBI WGS metagenome assembly OUWB01 (sample SAMEA3914806, study PRJEB12502) | metagenome | biome: forest; material: soil | place: Canada | collected 2011-08-03 | depth 0.1 m
TTCGACCTGCTGCCGGGCTCGCACCCGATCATTCCGGTCATGCTGCACGACGCCCGCAAGGCCCAGGCCATGGCGGCCAACCTGCTGAACGAAGGCATCTACGTCATCGGCTTTTCCTTCCCGGTCGTCCCCGACGGCCAGGCGCGCATCCGCACCCAGATGTCGGCGGCGCACGCCTTCGAGCAAATCGATACGGCCATCGCCGCCTTCACCAAGGTCGGCCGAGCTTTAGGCGTTCTTGGGGGAGTTGTGGCGTGAGTGACGATCAAAAGACCTTCAAAATGACGACGACCAACCTCCCGACCACCATGAAGGGCCTCGGCAAGCTGAAAGCCGAGCCCGGCATCTGGGAGATGACGGCACAGGTCCCCGAGTACGGCCCGGAAGACGTGCTGATCCGCATCACCCATACCGCCATCTGCGGCACGGACGTGCACATCTATAACTGGGACGAGTGGGCGCAAAAGACGATCCCCGTGCCGATGATCACCGGCCATGAATTCGCCGGCGAGATCGTCGCCATCGGCGCGCGCGTCACCCGCAATCTGCGTACGGGCCAGCGCGTCTCGGGCGAAGGCCATCTCATCAACATGAATTCCGAAGCGGCGCGCATGGGCCGTTTCCACCTCGATCCCGAGACGCAAGGCGTCGGCGTCAATCGCCCGGGCTGCTTCGCACAATATCTGGCGATCCCCGCCTTCAACGTCGTGCCCCTGCCCGAGCGCGTGTCGAGCGAACTGGGCGCCGTGCTCGACCCGTTCGGCAATGCGGTGCATACCGTGCAGCAGACCGACATGCTGGGCCAGAACGTCCTGGTCACCGGCGCCGGTCCCATCGGCATCATGGCCGCGGCCGTGGCAAAATTCGCCGGCGCGCGCAGCGTCACCCTGACCGACATCAATCCCTATCGCCTGGCGCTGGCGGCCAAGATGGCCGATGTGCGTACGGTCGATGTGTCCAAGGAAGACCTGGGCGATATCCGCCATGAACTGGGCATTGCCAACGGCTACGACGTCGCGATGGAAATGAGCGGCGCCAAACCGGCCATTCCGCAAGCCATCGAGCACCTGCGCATGGGCGGCGCCCTGACCCTGCTCGGCATTCCGTCGGGCGAGGCCACGGTCAACTGGTCGAGCGTCATCATGAAGGCGATCACCATCCGCGGCGTCTACGGCCGCGAAATGTTCGAGACCTGGCGCAAGATGCTGGGCCTGATCGAGGCCGGCTTCCCGCTGGAGCGCATCATCACCCATCGCCTGCCGGCATCCGAGTTCCAGCAAGGCTTCGACGCCATGCGCTCGGGCCAGTCGGGCAAGGTCGTGCTGAGCTGGGATTAGGCTCTAGTTCCGGCATGGCGGCAGGACCACCGTCTCGCGCGGCGCGCCGGCGACGGTATACAGGCGCTCGGCGGGGAATTTGACGCGCAGGCCCGTCTTCGGCAGGTCGAAATCATAGACCGCGCCCTTCAGGCCGGCCATGGCCGTGCCGCAGACCGGCTTGCCCAGCGCCGTGAAGCCAATGGCCAGGCCCTCGCCCAGACTGCCGGTCCATCGCCCGGCGCGAACCGTGACCGGCCCGGGATGGTACTTGCCCGCGCGCGGCAGCACCTCTTCGATCCATTGCCGCGCGATGCCGGTCTCGCGCATTTCGGACGGCAGGTTGTGCACCTGGTACGGCATGGGCCTGGTGACGAACCAGCCCATGATGGCGCGGGCGACGGAGGTATTGCCGCCGCTCGGCGTATCGGTGAGGTCGATGACCACCCGCGCGCGCGGCGGGATCTTTGCCATGGCGGCATCGAAGGCGGTGATGGTGGCGTTGTCGCCGAGGTCGTTGTTCAACCGGATTGTCGTGGCGCCCTTCGGCCCCGGAATAACGGTGACCGGCGGCAATTGGCTGTGGTCGGCATAGAGGCTGGGCAGCGTCAAATCGCGCCCGCCGATCGTCAGGTGCCGGTCGCCATCGCGCCGGCCGGCCGCCAGCACCCGCGCGGCATAGGCGGCGCGTTCGTCCGTGATCTCCAGACCCAATCGCGCCCAGAACACGCGGATCAACGTATCCATGGTCATGCCGTCCACGGCTGTGAGACGGTCACCGCGCTTGACTCCGGCACGGTCGGCCGGACTGCCCGGCTTGACCGCGTCGACCACGAAGTCATCTCCGGTCAACACGATCCACAGGTCGCTATAGCTCGGCACGATGGCCCAGTCGTCCTTGAACGAGTCCTGCGTCAGGCCGTGGTGATCGGCCAGGGCGGTGATCATGTCCTCGGCGTAGCGCAGCAAGCTATCGTGGTCGTGGACGGCATCGCGCTCGGCGTCGAGCACCGGCGAGTCGGGCACGACCCCGCCCGGCAGGTGATCGAGATAGGCGTAGTTGGCGGCGATCAGGCCGCGCAACGCCTGGGCGTCGGCCAGATAGTCGGCGGCGGTGGGCTGGGCTTTCTGGGCATCTGCCTGCGCGCTTGTCCGGGCGCCCGCGGGGCTTGCGGCCAGGCACAGGGCGGCCAGGAGGGTCACGGACCCGAACGTGTACATCATGCATCGTCCCTCGTTGCGGACAGTGCCTACCTCGGCCGCGCCGCCGTGTCTTGAACGCTATTGCTGCCGGTACAGGCCTGGCGAAATGCCGACCAGCTTCTGGAAGTGGCGCGTCAGGTGGCTCTGGTCGGCGAAGCCCAGGTCGATTGCGATGTCGGCGATCGGATCACCGGCGCGCAGGCGATGGCGGGCTTCGTCGATGCGCCGCAGATTGCGATAGGCCAGCGGGCTCAGGCCCACCGCCGCCTTGAAGCTGCGCGCCAGATGAAAGACGCTGAGATCGGCCACGCCCGCCAGGGTCGACAGGCCGAAGCCGTCGGCGAAATGCGCGTCGATATAGGCGCGGACGCGATCGATGGCCGGCCCGCCATTGGCGCCGGCGGCGCCCCCGTTCGTCGCCTCCCCTTCGGCCAGCGCCCTGATGACGCTCATCAGCGCGGTTTCCTGCTCCAGCGGCCCGCTCCCCGCGCGGCCGATCAGGCGGTGACAGTCGGCGAACAGGCGGGCCTGCGGGTGGACGTGAGCGACCGGGCTATCGAACGACGGCAGATGACCGGCTTCGAGATAGGGCGCGATCGCGTCGGCCGGCAAATAGAAGACGCGGTAGCGCAGGGTGTCGGGCCCGTGGACGCGATTGGCGTGCGCCTGGCCGGGATGGAGCCGCAGAACGTCGCCGGCCGCCACGATATGGCGCGATCCATTGGCCTCGAGTACTTCGGCGCCCGCCGTCACGACGCCCAGGACATATTCGGCGTGCATGTGCACGGGAAAGGCGCGGTCGCGATAGGCGACCGAGACCAGTTCGACGCCGGGCAAGGCATCGGGCCTGGCAAAGCGGACCATGTCCTGGATCATGAAACAGCGCCCCTGGGCCTGTTCCCTCATACACCGACATGAGGCGATGAGCCATCCGGGCATTTCGCTTCCGCCGCCGGCCGAACTACCCTATGCCGTCATTGTCCAGGGAACGGACGCGTGCGCCCGCCGGGAAGTGTCGCAGATATTTCTTCGCGATCGCCCGCCCGGGTGTAACCGTCAGCCGCCTTGCAACGAATAGACAATACCGAGAAAACCCGGCGCCGGCGCCGCAGGTCTCGGATGGGAGTGAACCATGGATGATCGCGGACCAGACCTGCTGGCGCGGGCCATCGTCTTTTGCCAGGAGGGCGACCTCGCCGCCGGGCGCGAACTGCTCGACCGCGTGCTGGCCCACGATCCGACGAACCTCGTCGCCAACCACCAGATGGGGGTTGTCGCCTTCGCCACGGGCGATGCGGCGACCGCCGAGCAATTCCTCCGCCGCGCCGCCCTGATCGACCCGGCCGATGCCGACGTGCAGAGCAATCTCGGCGTCGTGACCAAGGCGCAGGGCGATCTGGCCTCGGCGCGGGCGGCGTTCGAAACCGCCATACACCTGCGGCCGCGCTTCGCCGAAGCGAACAATAATCTGGGTTCGGTGCTCGAAGCGCTGGGCGAAGAGCTGGCCGCCATCCGCTGTTACCGGCGCGCCCTTGAGATCGACCCAGGCTATGTCGATGCGCGCGAGAACCTCAACCTGGCCTGCGCCAAGACGGCGCCACCCTGGCACTTTCCCATGGTGGCCGACGAAGAACGCAACGCCGCCTATGACGCGGCCCTGCGGCGGGCGGCGGCGGGCAAACGCGTGCTCGATATCGGCTCGGGTTCGGGACTTCTGGCGATGATGGCGGCGCGCGCCGGCGCGGCCGAGATCACCACCTGCGAGGTCGTCGCGCCGATCGCCCAGGTCGCGGCGGGGATCATCGCCGCGAACGGCTATGGCGATCGCATCACCCTTCACGCCAAGCATTCCGAGCGGCTGGTCGTCGGCAAGGACATGGCCGAGCGCGCCAATCTCCTGGTCACCGAAACCTTCGCCAGCGGCGTCCTGTCCGAGGGTGTCCTGCCGACGATCGAGCACGCGCGGCGCCATCTGCTGACCGAGGACGCGCAGGTCATCCCCCGCCGGGCGGCGGCGCGCGGCTATCTGGTCGGCGGCGGCGCCGTCGAGGCCCAGCTCTACGTCTCGCGGTCCACCGGTTTCGACCTGTCGGGCTTCGACGTCCTGGCGCCGGGCAAGGTCGGCCTGCATCTCGATCGCCTGCCGCACGACGTGCTGTCCGACGATTTCGAGCTGTTCGATTTCGATCTCACGCAATACTATTTCGAGCCGGAACGCCGCCGGCTGTCGGTGACCGCGACCCGGCCCGGCCGCTGCATCGGCATCGCGCAATGGCTGTGGCTCGAGCTCGATGACGAGGTGACCTACGAGAACCGCCCGCGCCCGGGGGCCGGCGCCAATGGCTGGATGCATGTGCTCTACCGCTTCCGCGACAGCCTGGAACTGTCCGCGGGCGACCGCGTCGACCTGCTGGCCAGCCATTCCCGGACCGCCTTGACGGTGGAACTGGCGAATTGAGGTAGCGGCCAATGAGTCCGATCCTCGGCACGCCTCAGCCGATGACTAGGGTTATTGATCTCCCGCCCGCCCCGTTTACGGGAAGGGCGTGGTGGGAGGGGGAAACCGGCGGCCCGCCGATCACATCCCTGGCCAATTAGACTCCCCTTCACCCCATCCGAATATGAGTATGGTAAAGTCTTCCTTCACATTCGATGCTCAATACTGAGTCGATCGGACGGCGGTCGGCGTGTCTAATGCCAAGACCGGGGACGTAAAACACCATCACGGAGGGCGACATGATCCTGATAGTGAGCATTTCCTACAACAGTTCCGACAACAGTCCGGAAATGAACGAGTATCGCGAGCGCGTCCGGCCCCTATTGATAAAATACGGCGGCGAGCGCGTGTCCTCGGCGCGCATCATCGACTCGCAGCCCGACGATCCCGGCAAGCCGGCCGAGCTCCATGTCACCCGGTTTCCCGACAAGGACCAGTTCGCCGCCATGCGCGCCGATCCGGATTACCTGGCCCTGGAAGACCTGCGCGAGATCGCCATGAAGGACGTGCAGATCCATATGGCGGAAGAATATGTGACGTTTCTGGATTAGGCGGGGAACGCGATCCGAAGATTTATAAGTGCGAAATAACCGCTCTCCTCTGCTTTTTGGCCCATCCGGACATCGTCATAAGTCCGCTTCCGCCCATTTTCTGGCATTCGCGGCGGAGCCAGCCGCGGTACAGTTCGGTCGCATCCGATATCTTTTAAACGCCCTAACCGCCGCGAACTCGGAACGTGCGGGAAATCAACCTGACGCCCACTTTATCCTGCCCATTTGGCGGACGGGCGCCTGAGCGAAGTCGAAGTGCCTGCCGGCGAGGCCGCAAGGTTACTAGAGCGGCTCCGCCGTCCGTGGGTTACATCTGACGGAATTTCGGACATATTGTCCCCATGTTCAAAAGCCTCCTGATGAAGTTGTTTCCGCCAAAGGCAATCCCGAAGACCGCCGCCCCGGCGGCTGTGGAGACACCCGCGGCGTCGGAATGGGGTGCGCGTGAGGCGTTCAATACCCGGCTTCGTCAGGCGCGCGACGCCTTTTGCGCCCAACTGACGGCCGCGCAGCCCAATGCGCCGTTTGCGGCGTTCGCCCGTCAGTCGGCGGGCCTGGCGGAAACCCGTAATACCGTTGAACATGCCTTGTGTGAAGCGCTGAGCCCGGGCGCCGAAACACTGCTGAAGAAACTGGACCGCGTTCACAGCCAAAATCCACTGCTGGCTGTCAGGGTGGCGGCGATCGTCTGCACCCAGTCCCACTATCAATACCAACTTACGCAACAGTTGGCCGAACGGCTGTGTCGCTGGGTCGGCGAAGAAGGGCCCATGGCTTATCCGCTCTTCGATCTGGGATTTACGCTGTATGAAAGCTGGCCAGACCCCTTGTCTTTCCGGCTGAAGGACCGGCTGGCGCCCGTGCTTCTTCAATGGATCGCGCGTGAGTCCGCAACGAACGCAAAGGCGGCATACCGCAGCGTCCGCGAAAAATGCCCAAAATTCTCCAATAATTTCGGACACATATTCGGTTGGAACGACGACAAGGCCGCCTTGCTGCGCATCGCCGCGGCCTTCAAAGCGATCGATCCGGCGTTTACGAAATCCGTGCTGCTGGCGTGCCTTTCGAGCGGACGCTATGCGGAAGGCCCCGAAAAGCCTGGCGATGACCAGCTCAGGGCCATCGCCAACGAACTCTTCGACATGGTCGCCGACGCACCTGCGATGTCGCCCGACGAAGCCGGGTATTTTTACATTCAGTTCGGCGCAGCCGGCTTTCCCGATGCGCCCTGGTATCCCGTCATCCTCCAGCGGCTTTTCGACGCCGCAGTCGCGATCGACGATGCCGAAAAGTCGGCCGTATGGAGCCGTGCCGTGGCAATCAACGCCGCTGCAGGCTCGGCGCTGTCCGGCCAAGCGTTGGCGCGGTTCAGGGATCTGGTCGAGGCCAGCGCGGACGCGGGCAAGACCGAGCTGACGAAGGTTCTGGTCGAGACGGCCAATATCGGCATCGCGGACAAGCGTGAGTACTTGTCGGGCTGGAATGTCTCGGTACCCCCCGATCCCACCCATCCCATCCTGGCCATCGCGTCGCAGGCCTATTGGCGGATCGTCGAGACGCTGATTGCCCGGCCATCCGCCAATGTCCTATCCGTCCTGGTCAGGGCGATCGAGGGCAAGGACGACGCCATGGCCGACGCGGCGGCGGCGCGGATGCGGGCGGTTTTCGAAACGATGGCGAAAGCCGATGCGACGGCCGCCGGTTACGCGCTGGGGCGATTGATCCTCGTCCCCAAGTTCAGCGGCATCGGTCCGGCTAAAAGCGTGCGATGCCGGTCGTTGTGCGACAAACTTATGCCCGTGCTGGCGGAGATTTCCCCGAAGGCGGCCGATCTCGCCCGGCACGCAGGAAGGGATCCCAGGGAGGATATGTGATGGGCGATGCAGGTAAGTGTCCGGCCCCGGCAGGAGGCTTACAATAGTCCATATTTGATGCGGGCGCTCAAATAGCTGCGCCAAACTGGAATTGGCCGCCTTGGGGCGCGCAGCGTCCGCGATCGCATTACGGCTTCGCTGTCGCAACGTCGCTTGTGGGAGGTTGCCCAGCCATCGATGGCGTCGGATCGGGTTCGAATTCGACCTTCGTTTTATCGCCGGTGTTTAGATCGCACCGTAGAGTCAGAGTGCCGCCCTTGATGTGGTACTTCACCGTTCCATCGGCGGCCGGCCGAACCGTTATGGTCTCAAGACGAATTCCCTCCGAACGCCAAGACAAATCGAGCCCGCGATCGGACCACGCGCCGACCAGCAGATCTAGATGAAAGTCGTGGTCGATCGCCACATTTTCGGTCTCGACCGACGGCGCCGTCACGCCGCTCGCCTGGTATCTCGACATCTGAAACGAGGTTGGGAGGTTACTCAACACCATGACCCGCGCGAGTCCGAACGACCCGTCGGGTGAAGGGAATTTTACAAAACAGTCAGGAGACCGGTACGACTCTCCATGGCTGGTGTTGAAGAAGCAAAGCAACCGATGCGTCCCTGAACCACCCCTGAACTCGCCAGCATCGAACCCGACTTCGTCTTTCTTCGCCAGCATGGAGGTTCCAAAGAGGCCGCTGATGCTCAGGTCCGCCGTCATGCGTATCGGCCGCTTATAGCGATAGGGTATCGACATCAGCACGTCACCGTTGGACAGAGTGCCGACGTGGGTTTGCGGGACGTCGCCGACCGGTTCGATAATTTGGGCGAATTGAACCGGAATAAGCGACGCTTTCGCTCTCGTCGAGAAAATGACAATGACCTTGTCTTTGGTCTTACACACGTAGCCCAGGCGCCCGTCAGGCGGCGTAGTGGTATCGAACAAATCGGCAGGCAAGGGCGGTGCGCCGTCCGGCAGCATGATCTTCATGCCGGTTTTCAGAGCCAGGACCTGCACTGGCGCGCTGACTTCTAGCTCATGGTCTCCAACTCGAATGTAAGCCATCCCCGGCGGCGGCGGGGTATCGACTGGAGGATCAACCACGCGCACGGTGACTGGTGGCTCATTTTGCGCACGAACGCCTTGCGGCAGCACCGCCAACAGTCCAAGCGCGCAAGCGCTGGCCACGGCCAGAGATTTTGTGATCACTACGTCCCCCCCTCACTCGCTTGTTACAGCGCCAATGCCCGCCAGAATACGACACTTCAGGTTGTTTTAAAACGCCTGAAAATATTCGGCGTTTGCCGGCTGAGGTGACCTGGAATGTAGCGACCGGCGCCTCCTACAGCCTGGCCTCCGGCATCGCACCCAGCAAGATCGCCGCCTAAGTGAGCAAGCCGTAGCCAATTCCTGCTTCACGGTGTGGGTATGGCGGCAACAGCCATGCCGCGGCGGCATATCCGCGACGCGTCAAACCTGATATTTTTAGCGTTATTGTGTCGCCATTGACACTTACTATTGTGTCGTCTTTGAAATTTGTCGCGCCTTATACGAATACGATTCTATAAATCGATGCCGAAATTTGTTGCCGGTTGACACTTCGGCGACATCTGTTGTTTAACTGGCTTGGGGAGATACGGCTACTCGGATTAAAAGCCAAGGAACTAAGTTGACGCGTTCCACCGACGAGCCTTCTTCGCAAGGCCCGACCCCGCCCGGCAGACTCGAGCGCGTCATGCAGCGCCCGGTGCCGCTATGGCTGCTGATCCTCGTATGCTGGCTGGCCCTGGTCGTGATGATCGGCTTCGGCGCGACGGTGCTGCGGCCGCCGAGCACACCGTGGCTGCGCAAGGCCGTGCTTGGCCTGGCCAATGTGCCGGACCTTATCGCGCGCTCGACGCACCGCGCCGCCACCCTTCCCCGGCCCTTTGCCGACGGCGACCTGCCCAAACAGGCCCAGGGCCTGTGGCGCAATACGGCCCAGCCGCTCATCGACCCCGGCTATCTGCTGCTCACCGCCTTCGACGAGGAACTGAAGCGCCCGGTGATCCGGCTGATGCGGCTCAGCGACGGCGCCATCGTCCACCAATACGCCCCGGATATCACGGCGGTGAACCAGCAATCGACCTTCACCTCGGCGCTGATCGATCTGAAGCGCGACCGCAATGTCACGCTCAATCTGATGATGCACCCCCTGCTGATGCCCGACGGCGGCCTGGTCATTCACGACAGCTCGCCGCTGGCGCGCGTCGATGCCTGCGGCCGTGTCGAATGGGCGATCGACGGGATATTTCACCACTCGGTCGAGCGTGATGCGACGGGCAATATCTGGGCCAGCTTTCGCTATCCGCAGGCCAAGGTGCCCGATGTCGGCCCCCTGTTCAACGACGAGGGCTTCATGGAGGTGAACCCCCAGGGCAAACAACTGTTCGTCGCGCGCGTCGCCGATGTGCTGGACGCCAACGGGCTGGGCTGGCTGTGGCGCAGCCACCCCTATACCGACGATCCGTTCCATCTCAACGACGTGCAGCCGGTGCCGGGCTCGGGACCCTACTGGCACGCGGGCGACCTGTTCCTCAGCCTGCGCAATGTCTCGGCCATTTTATTGTATCGCCCGTCCACCGGAAAGGTGCTGTGGTACCGCGTCGGCCCCTGGGCGATGCAGCACGATGTCAGCGTCATCGACGACCACCGCATCTCGATCTTCGACAATAACTGGCGCGTCGCCGCCCCAGAGGGCGCGGTCGACGGCACCAACCGCGTGGCGGTCTATGACTTCGCCACCGACAAGACGACCTTCCCGATGGACCGGGTGATGCGGACGCTCGGCATCAATACCCACGCCCAGGGCCGCGCCACGCCGCTGCCGGGCGGCGACTTCATGATCGAGGAGACCGAGCGCGGCCGGGTGTTGCGGGCCGCGCCCGACGGCACGGTACGCTGGCTCTATACCTCGGCGACCCCGAAGCTGCGCCGGCTGCAATTGCGCTGGAGCCGCTATGTCGATCCAACCGAAGACATGAATGCAATCAATCAGGCAAGAGGTGCCAAATGCAGCTGAACATAGTCAAGGGTCCCGCCCTGTGCGGCCTTTTCGCCGCCGCCCTGCTGGCGGTCAATCCGGCGCCGGCGCTCGCCTATATGGGGCCGGGCCTGGGGCTCGGCGCCATCGGCGCGGCGCTCGGCGTGATCGCCGCCCTGCTGCTCATGCTGGTGTCGATCGTCTGGTACCCGTTCAAGCGAATGCTGCGGCGGGTGCGCGACGAGCGGGCGACGCGGGCGGCCGCGGCCAAGCAGCGGTGAGTCGGTCATGACCGGAGGACTAGTCGCGCTGCTTTTGGCGACGCTGGCGGCGATCGAGCTGACCTGGGCGACGCGGGTGCTGGCCTGCTTCGCCGAGCTCAATCTCGTCGCCGGCCGCGCCGGACGCATCGTCATGCGTCAGGACGTCTCCGAATGGGCCAAGGAACAGGCGATGCGGCTGATGTCGGCGCGGCTGATGATACAGTCGCTGCGCGGCTTCGCGCTGTTGGCCCTGGTCGCCAGTCCGTTCCTTATCGCCTCGTTCGTTGACGCGCGCTGGCTCTTCGGGCTGAAGCAGGCCTATGCCGACTGGCCGGCGCGGCTGGTCCTGCTGGCGGTATCGGTGGCCTATGTCGTCGTGCGCCGGCGTTTCCGCCGCGTGACGGCCAATGCCCCGGCTGCCGTCGCCACGGCGACGCCCGAGCCGCGCTTTGAAAGGACTTGGCAACGCCTGGCGCTCGGCAATCGCGCCGTGGTCGACATCACCTTCGATCTCGAGCGCGCCCGTTTCTCCCCCTGGCCCGACGCGCCGGATGACGCCCCGGTCTTCGTCACCGGCCTCGCGCGCGCCGGAACGACGGTCGTCACCCGCCTGTTGCATGAACAGTGTGGCATGGCGTCGCTGACCTATCGCGACCTGCCGTTTCCGCTGGCGCCCAATGGCTGGGCCGCGGTTTCGGCGCGGCTGGAGCGCCAGGTCGCGCGGACCGAGCGCGGCCACGGCGATCGCATCGTCCACGATCTCGACAGCGCCGAGGCGATCGAGGAGGTGTTCTGGCGCCATCATGAGGGCGCACGCTTTGGCCGCATCGAAGGGTCGTCGCCCGTGCCGCCGCTGCCTGAGACCATGGCAGCCTTCCGCGACTATGTCGGGCTGGTCCGCCGTCGCCATGGCGGGGCACGCTATCTGTCGAAGAACAATGCCAATGTGCTGCGCCTGCCGGCCTTGGTCGAGGCCTTTCCAAAAGCCGTGCTGGTGCATCCGTTTCGCACACCGTTGCAACAGGCGCAGTCGCTGCTGCGCCAGCACAGGCTCGCCCTGGCAATGGCGGCGCAGGACCCCTATCGCGCCGAGTTCACGACTTGGCTCGGCCATCACGAATTCGGCGCCGGTCAGCGTCCCTTCCTGTTCCCCGGCCATCCGCCGGCCGATGGCGACCGCGACCATATCGACTACTGGCTGCAGTCGTGGATCAGCGTCCATGCCGCCCTGCTCGACCAGCCCGAACCGGTCCGCGCCCGCCAGATCTTCCTCGATTACGACGCACTGTGCGCCGGCGCCGCGGGACAGGCCGAGCGGCTAAGCGTGGCGCTGGGGCTCGACAACGTGGCGCCGGACGAGTTGCAGGCGGCGCCCTGGCGCGCCGTCGAGGGCGCGAACCGTCTGCTGCTGGCACGGGCCCAGACCCTGCACATCCGCTTGCGCGGGCGCAGCCTGCAATCCGCCACGCGCGCCGGCGACCGGCAGGCCTTGTATCATGCCTGACACCGGCAGAGCGGTAGAGGCTGGGCGCCTCACCGCGGTCGATGCGGCGCGCGGACTGGCCATTCTGGGCGTGGGCCTGTGCAATGCGGGCGGTTTTGCCACCCGGCTTAACGACGCCGAGACGCTGCCACACCTGGCGTCGGCCGGAGCGCGCGGGCTGTGGGTTTTCGAGCAGGTCCTGCTGCCGGGGCGGATGGTGGCGCTGCTGTCGCTGCTGTTCGGCGCCGCGATGGTTTGGGTCGGCGGCGACGGCCGTGACGCCGCGCGCACTGGCCGGCTAAACCGGAGGCTGCTGTGGCTGGCGGTCATCGGGCTGGTGCACGGCGTCGGGCTATGGTGGGGCGATATACTTCTGCCCTATGCCGTAGCCGGGTTGATCGTGCGCGGTGTGCGCGGATGGCCGGCGCGGCGTCTGCTGGTCGTGGGGGGCGCCGCCTATGCGACCGGCGTGCTGCTGTTGCGCATCGACGGGCTGGTGGCGCTGATCGGCCAAACACCCGTCGCGATCGTCGCGACACAGGGTGCGGATTTGCCGAGCGGGTTTCTGCCGGCTCTGGCGGCGCTGATCGCGGGAAATGCGCGTGACTGGATCACGGCTGTGCCCCTGACGATCGCTTCGGCGCTGACGACCAGCGCGCCCTTGATGCTGATCGGCATGGCGATGGCGCGGCTGGATTTATTTGCGCCGGAAACGCTCAAGCGCCGGGCCCCGCTGTTCGCCTGGGCCGGCGTCGCGGCGGTCTTGATCGTCCTGCCGGTCGCCTTGATGCAGGCGAGTCGGCCCTCCCCGGCCCTCGCCTTCTGGGCGGTGACCTTGCGGTGGCTCACTGCCCCGGCCGGAGCCCTGGGATGGCTGGCGGTGGCGGCGCTTATGGGGCGGTTTCAGCCGCTATGGGCGCCGATCGGACGCCTGGCGCTCAGCGCCTATCTCAGCCAATCGCTGCTGGCGCGCGTGGGCTTCGCGCTGGCGCCCCAGACTTTCGGGCACATGGGCTACGCCGCGCTGATGATGGCGGCGGCCGTGGGGCTCATCGGACAATGGGCCCTGGCCTTTCTGTGGGACCGGCAAGGTTGGCGCGGCCCGGCCGAGGCCTTGTGGCGCCGGCTTTATCTTGGCGCCGCGCCTACCCCAGTGCAATCCCCGCCGCCGCCAGGTCCTGGGCCGCGTCGCCGACGCTTTTGAACAGGGTGATTTCCTCGTCGCGGCCAGGGGCGGCACCCAGCGCGCACAGCTCGGCCAGGGTGCCGGCGATATCCTCGGCCTTCAGCACGCCACGCGCGATCGGCCCAGACAGGTCGCCGGATTCGTAAAGCGCCGCCCGGCTGTCGACCCATACGGTCGCCCGCCGCATGGCCGTGTCGTCGGCTTCGCGCATGTCGTGGGTAAAGCCGCCGATCAGCGCCACGTGCTGGCCGGCGGTCAGCCACTCGCCGTGGATCAGCGGCGTGGCGCTGAGCGTGGCGCAGGCGATGATGTCGGCCGCCTTGACGGCCGCTTCGAGATTGTCGCAGGCCCGGGCGGCAAAGCCTTCCTGGCACAGGTGGCGGGCCAGCCGTTCGGCATTGGCGGCGGTGGGACTGAAGATCTCGACCTCGCGGATGTCGCGCACGGCGCGGTAGGCAAAGGCCAGTTCCGAGGCGATGCGGCCGGAGCCGACCAGCAACAGCTTGCGCGCATCGTCGATGGCCAAACGGGCCGCCGCCACCGCCGCCACCGCGGCCGTGCGCCGCGCCGTCAGTTCGCCGCCGTCGAGCAGGGCCAGGTGCTCGCCGGTCGTGGCATCGATGACGATATAGCTGGCCGTTACCGCCGCCAGGCCGCGCGCCGCATTGCCGGGCGTGACATTGACGATCTTGACCCCGCCGATGGTGTCGTTCCACGCCGGCATCAACAGCAGCGAGGCCTCGTGCGGCCAGGCATGGACCGTGCGCTGCGGGCTTTGCGTGGCTTGGCGGAGTTTCAGCGGCAGTTCGGCGATCAGCTTGTCATAGGGCAAGGCGGTGATGACGTCATGCGAGGACAGGATGCGCATTTTGGGGGCTCCTAAATTATCTTTCCTCCGCTGCGAAAGCGGGGGAGGTGGCAGACAGCGCGCAAGCGCTGGATGACGGAGGGGACAGTCGACAGAGCGGGTTGGCCCCCCTCCGTCGCGGGGCTTCGCCTTTGGCTCGCACGCGCGCCACCTCCCCCGCTGCGCAAGGGAGGAAAGTCATGCTGCGTCTTCCTGAATCTCATCCAAAATCCACGTCCGGAACGCCACCAGCGGCGCATGTTGCGCGCGATCGGCGGGCCAGGCGAGATAATAGGCTTCGGCGGATTTCATCGGCAGATCCAAAGCCCGCACCAGTTGCCCGGTGCGCAACTCCTCCTCGATGAGAAACACCGGCAGAAGCGCGACGCCGAGGCCAGCGCGCGCCACCTGGGAGACCGTGGCGAACTGGTCGAACAGCATGCCCTGCACATGCTCGTCCGGCACATCGTGGCGCCGGAGCCAGCGCTCCCAGGCGTCGGGCCGCGTCGTCATGTGCAAAAGCGGCGCCTTGCGCACATCGGCGGGTTCGGTGAATTCATATTGCGCCTTCAGCTCCGGCGAACAGGCCGGCACGACCTGTTCCTCGCGCAGCAGGACGGTATCGGCGCCCGGCCAGTCGCCGGTGCCGAAGTGGATCGCCGCGTCCATGGCCTCCAGCCGGAAATCGAAGACGGAGAGCCGGGTCATCAGGTTCAGCGTGATCCCCGGATGGGCGGCGAGGAAACGTGGCAGGCGCGGCGCCAGCCAGCGCGTGCCGAAGGTCGGCAGGATGGCCAGGTTCAACGTCCCGCCATAGGGATTGGCGCGCAGGTTCAGCGAGGCCGTCGATATCTTCTTCAGGGCATCGCGGATGTCGCGGGCATAGGCCTCGCCGCCCGGCGTCGGGCGGATGGTCTGGCGCTCGCGATGGAACAGCGAAACCTCGAGCTGGTCCTCCAGCGCCTTGATCTGGCGGCTGACCGCGCTTTGCGTCAGGTTGAGCTCGCGCGCCGCCGCCGTGACGCTGCCCAGACGGGCGGCGGCCTCGAAGGCCTGCAGATGGGCCAGTTGCGGCAGGAAGCGGCGCGGAGTCAGCATATTCCCAACAGGAATGAATTCATGCCGAAAAAGCGATATTGACGGCGATTACGCCAGGATAACATACCGAAACCGCATAAACCAGCCCGAGACAGCCTTGCCTCACGCCACCACCCACGGACCCAGGACTCATGGATTATGGGCGATGACCGCCCCGCCGGCGCCCGATACTGTGGCGCTGAGCGGCGAGGTGCGCGCCGAGGTGGCGATTGTCGGCGGCGGCTATACCGGCCTGTCGGCGGCGCTGCACCTGGCGCGGCGCGGCATCAAGGCCGTGGTTCTGGAAGCCAGACACGTCGGCTTTGGCGGCGCCGGGCGCAATGTCGGCCTGGTCAATGCCGGCATGTGGGTCATGCCCGACGAATTGCCGAACGTGCTGGGCCCCGTGCATGGCGACCGCCTTTTGACCCTGCTAGGGAACGCGCCAAACGCGGTGTTCGAGATCGTCGCCAGGTACGGCATTGCCTGCGAACTGCAGCAACACGGCACACTGCATTGCGCCGTCGGCCAATCGGGCCTCGACGAGCTGAAAAAGCGCGAGGCGCAATGGCAGGCGCGCGGCGCGCCGGTCAGGCTGCTGTCGCCCGAAGAGACCGCGCAAAAGATCGGCACCACAGCCTTTAGCGGCGCCCTGCTCGACGACCGCGCCGGCACGATCCAGCCGCTGGCCTATGTGCGCGGCCTGGCCGGCGCGGCGATGGCCGAGGGCGCGCACGTATTCACCGACTCGCCGGTGACCGAGGTTGAGGCCGACGGCGCTAAATGGCGCGTGACCGCGGCCGGCGGCGCCGTCACGGCCGACTGGGTGATCATGGCGACCGACGCCTATACCCAAGGGCCATGGGAGATCATCCGCCGCGAGCAGGTCCACCTGCCCTATTTCAATCTCGCCACCGCGCCATTGTCCGATCATCTGCGCGCCCAGATCCTGCCCGGCCATGAAGGCTGCTGGGATACGCAAGAGGTGTTGTCGTCTTTTCGCATGGATGCGCGCGGCCGCTTGATCTTCGGTTCGGTCGGCGCGCTCAAGGGTACGGGCCATCCGATCCATCGCGACTGGGGCCGCCGGGCGCTGCGCCGGATCTTCCCGGAACTTGGCGAAGTACGCTTTGAGGCGGAATGGTACGGCCAGATCGGCATGACCGACGACAATCTGCCGCGCTTTCACCGCTTTGCCGACCGCATCTTCGGCTGTTCCGGCTATAATGGCCGCGGCATCGCGCCGGGCACGGTGATGGGCCGGACGCTGGCCAGC
>OUWB011209458.1_pt1 | contig 16564 bp, 18 predicted proteins | sample 1779821 | NCBI WGS metagenome assembly OUWB01 (sample SAMEA3914806, study PRJEB12502) | metagenome | biome: forest; material: soil | place: Canada | collected 2011-08-03 | depth 0.1 m
CGGTGTTGTCCATCGGCTTCAGAGGATCCTGATCGGTGAGCTGAGTCAGCAGAATTTGCAGAAAATCCTGCTGCGAAATGCCGGCGGCCTGCAAATTGGCTGTGCCGGTGGTGTTGGTGACTGGGTCCAGTGCCATGTTAGAGCTCCTTTAAGTCTTGTGGTACTGCGTAACGTTCGCTATCGACTGCGGAATGAGGAGTGACAGCGCCAACGCTTGCGTGACCCGATTCGCCGGTGGCAGCTGCATTCGATCTGGACTGCTTCAGCACGGTTTTGCCATTGATGGTCGCACTGCGCAGGCGAAGGCCGGATTGCGCCACATCTCCAGCGAGGCGCGATACTATTTGCGCAGATTGATTCGGCAGCAGCGTGTTGTCGCGAATGGATAAACTGACGTCTTGCCCGTCTTGCGCCACGTGTATCATCCTCTTTTGCCAGTTTTCACCTGCGTCCTCGAATTCGAGGTTGGTTCGTTTTGGCGATCCGGCTTCCGTTTCTGTTGTCTCGGTCTCGTCGCCCGAACCTTTTGCTTCGATGTTTGCGATGCGAAGTGTCACGGAGGCCGTGTTTGACATGGAGATAGGTTGCCCCGCACTTTGGGGCACTTGCACGGCCGGGCCTGCCTCGCCCGAAATTGCGGCCGGCAATGCGCTTTCGATGCTTTCTGATTGAGCCGCTTCGATGGGGGCCGCCTGCTGCCCGTTGTCCGACAGTTGAGCTCCCGCCAGTTGGCCGACCGTCTGTCGATTATCCGACTGTTGACCAATCGCCTGCGATTTGACTGTCTGCTGCGCGTTTGGCGTTTGATTGCCTTGGGGCCGGCCTTGCATGCTTGTGGTCAATCCAGCCTCAGATGGTTGAAGATTACCACTGTTGCCCGCCGCAACGGGAAAGGCGTTGGCGCCAGGGGAGGCAATTGATGATACGGGAGGTGTCACAGCCGAAGACGTCTGGGGAGAAAATGCCATCGAATTGGAAGAGGGCGGTGCGACAGAGCCTTCCAATGCAGAATTGTAAGCGATTGGCTCCGGTGCACTCGATGCGAGTGGCGCAGATGCTGTGCCTGCGGCGGATTGGGCCACTGCAGGGTCGAGCTGTGTTGTGCCGGTCGTATAAGATGGCGGAGCCTCAGTCATTTCCGAACTCCCCGCCTCTGTACCTTGATTCGACGATTCCGCCGTCGCTTCTTGCGCGAGGATGGGATGCACCGGGAGGAAATTGGCTTGGGTATTGTCCTGCGGCATCTCTTCTTGTCCGATTTGCGAGTTCAGTTGACCACTTTTGGCTCCGGTAGTCGCGGTACCGTTACCGCCCTGGCTGGTGCTGGGATCCGGTCCATGTCCGCTTTGCGTGTCGGCTTGCTGCAACAGAGCGATTTGACTCATTTCCATTTGGCGTAGCCATGCTTCGCGTTGGTTTTCCGCGTCCGCTTGCCTATTGCTTGGGGCAGGGAATCCCACATCCGGTCTTAACGCCCCAATCACGGTTGTCATTGCGTCGTTCTCCATTTCGTGCCGCGTAACCATGCGTCGTCGGCTTCCGCAATTTCCGCTTTCACTATAACTTTGGTGTAATTCTTGATTTCTTCGTCGCGATTCTCTTCCAGTCCGTCGGTGAATTTCTGCAGTTTGTGTACCTTTTCCAGAACAAGATCGCGTTCCGCCTCAAGCTCGATCAACATCTTTTGCGCACGTTGCAATTGTGTCGCCTGCTGCGAAAGATAGGCGTGTTCTAGTTGCTGCTTGTCCGCAAAAATGATCCGCGCCTTATTGTGGCGCCTGCCAAACTCCACGGTGGCCGATGCGAGCCGCGTTTCTCGCTCCCGAACCTCGCCGATTTGGTTGTGAACCCTGTCGTTGATTCGTGCCAGATCGACACGTAGCTGTTGCAAGTCCCAGTCGCACTTGCTGCGCAATGGTTCGAGTGCATAAGAAAATCCCCGCGGGTCATGCGCCATGTTGCCCTCCAGATGTTACCGTTGCCTGCATAGCCGCCCTCAGGGCTTCGCGCGATTCACTTCTGTCTGCCGATTCCATCTCCGGCTGCTGCAGGAAGCGCGTCAATGCGGGATGCAAATCAATGGCCCGATCAATATCCGGGTTGCTGCCTTGCCGATAAGCGCCCATGGCGATCATTTGACGGTTTTGGTCGTACAGTGCGAGATTGGCGTACGCGTCGTGAAGCATGCGAAGCTGTTCACCGTCAATCAGGTCGGAAACCAGCCGGCTGGCGCTTTGCAGGACGTCTATAGCAGGATAGTGCCCGAGTTGCGCGAGACGGCGCGACAGCATGATATGGCCGTCGAGTGTGGCGCGCAGCACGTCGGAAATCGGTTCATTGAAGTCGTCGCCTTCCACCAGCACAGTATAAAGTGCTGTGATGGTGCCGCCGGATGCGGCTGTTCCGCAACGCTCGCATAATTCCGGTAGTTCGGCAAATACGGAAGGAGTATACCCACGTGCGGTGGGAGGTTCTCCTACCGCGAGTCCGATTTCGCGTTTGGCCATGGCAAAGCGAGTGACCGAGTCCATAGTCAAGACGACGTGCTTGCCAGCATCGCGGAAGTATTCTGCAATGGCAGTTGCCGTATAAGCAGCGCGGGCCCGGGCGAGCGCCGGCTGGTCCGACGTGGCGACAACCACGATCGAACGTGCCAACCCATCTTCGCCGAGGTGCTTCTCGATGAAATCGCGTACTTCCCGGCCGCGCTCGCCGATTAAGGCGATTACGTTAATATCGGCTTGGACATGCCTCGCGATCATGCCGAGCAGCGTGCTCTTGCCGACACCGCTGCCGGCGAATATTCCGACCCTTTGCCCGCGGCCTAGAGTTAGCATCGAATCGATGCTGCGTACGCCAGTTTCGAGCACGGTATCGACGCGTGGCCGCGACATTGGATTGAGTGGCGCTGCCTTCAGCGGGCGGTGGGTTACAGTGCGGGGCGAGGGCATGTCGTCGATTGGATCGCCGAAAGCATCGATCACACGTCCGAGCAGTGCCGGCCCAACCGCGACCTGCGGCATCGTGCCTGTTGCAATGACCGCGCTGCCGGAGCCAATTCCATGTGTGTTGCCGTAAGGCATTAGCACTACGCGCCCCTCTTTCAAACCCACTACCTCGGCCCGCAATAGCCGTTTGCCGGTACGCAAAGCGATTTCGCAGACTTCGCCGACGAGTGCGTCGGGGCCGGAAGATTCGATACCAAGTCCCGCAATGTGGCGCACCTGGCCGATCCTGCGAACGAATTCAGCCTTGCGAACGGCGTCGAGATAGTGTTGCATCAATCGTTCTCCGTCTTGTCGGCCGGCTTATGACGTGCCGCTAACAGCGTGCGTTTTAACTGATTGAGCTGTACATCGATGCGAGCGTCGAGCGTGCCGTATTCGGATTCGACAATGCAGCCGCCCATCGTAACGCTATCGTCGGCCCGCCAATCCGCCTCGGACGCGACACCGAAGGCTGCGCCTTCTTCAATCAGCTCCAAATCGAGAGGATTTACGCGGATGATCAGAGCGGACTTTCCACGCGTGCGTCCCAGCGCTTCACGCACCACAGCGGCGACCCCGTCCTTGGTTGCGAGAGTATCGCCGACTATCTTGCAGATCGATTCGAAGACGATCGACACCATCATGTCCTCCGCTTCATTCAAGCTGAGTTCGACGGTGCGGTTCAGACTCTGTGTCAATACCTCGAGTTGGTGTAACCCCGAAGTGTAGGCCTCTCGTCCTTCCGCATCACCCGATCGCGTGCCAGCCTCGTGTCCGGCTGCAAAACCTGATTCGTGACCCTCTTGATAACCGGCTTGCCGGCCTACCTGAAACCCTGCGTCGCGCGCTTCCTCCTCGATTCGACGCAACTCGGCTGAGTCACCATCCAACAAAGAGTGGATTGGCTCGGATTCATTTCTTTGGCTGGTCTTTCTGGCCAAGGGCATTGATGCCAGCACCTCCTTCGGATGTCTGGCCGAACGCCGCGGACTAAGCAGTTTGAAGTGCTCTTCCGCGATCTCGGGCTCACGTAAAATTGGAGTGCCTGATGTCATGAGCGAGTCCATTGCCGCAGGCCCAACACTAAGCGAGTCAAGCTGCCAGGGGTTGTACGCGGTTCGGGCATCTCCGCGGTCTTCAGCCGTACTTCAAGGCAGCTAACCAAGGCGCACGCCAGCTTTTCCGGAAGTCTAGTTCCCATCGCTTGCTTTACTCGCTCGCGTTTGCTGGCATCGAGCCCGACATAAATGGCTTCTCTCCATGGCCAAGCTTCTATGCCCAACACCGCAGCGATCAGCCAACTTGGCTGAGTCGCGAGCAATTGCAGCATCGCTTGAGCCGGTGCACGACGCAACGTAGCACCGTGATCGGGTGCATCGACGGTGGGGCGGTGCGCTAGCCGCGCACCGGTCCCAGCTAACAGTTCTTCGGCCAGGGAGCGGTCAACTGGCATGCCGATTTCACCGAGCTCAGTCAGTTGCGCCGTCAGGTCACGGCGTTGGTCGTCGGCCAACTGCGATAGGACCCATCGACGATCCGTTTCTCCAAGGCCGTACAGTAGTAGCGCTGATTGGCGGTAACTTTCGCTCATGCTCCGCCTCCTTGTTTGTTCGACTCGGAATCAAGCCATCCACGCACACGGGCCAGTACTTCCTCCCGCTCGCTTTGGCTCATGGGGGCAGGCGGCTTTGTTCCGCGGATCAAAATGATCACAAGAGCGCCGGCCAGGAATAGCCCCCCCAGAATCCACGCGACGACCGGCAATGAGGCGCTATGCTGAGTCTGCTGTGTCGCCGGCTCTAGTTTCGCGGGCGGTAAGGGTTTGTCCAATGCGCCTTGTTCCCGCGCAGGGTTGTAAGCCGGCGGCAGCATGGCATTTTGGGCTGCGCCGAATTGCGGCATGGTATATACCGCCACGGCATCGCCGCGCTCCTTGTTGATCCCAGCCGCCATGCTGACGATATCTTTTATGCGGTCAATCTGGTCAACTTCCAGCGATTGCCGTACTACCACGGCGATGCTGATGCGTTCGATGCCGCCAGGCGTCGAAACGACTTGCTTGACACGGCGCCCCACCTGGTAGTCGACTTCGCGCACGGTGTTTCCGGCGGCGGGATGTGGCGGAGTCGAGGGAATGGTGTCCGCCGTGGGCGAGGAGGCTGGGGCGTCGTGCCCGGTCTGATGCTCGTGCACAATGACGCCGACCGGCGAATTCTCGTTGGCGCCGAGGACATTCTCCGTGGTCGTCTTGACGGAATCACGATTGAACACGACATCGACGCTGGCGATGCTTTGGCCGACTCCGAAAGAGCGATCCAGAACGTCCGCAACTTTACGCGTCAGGTAATGTTCGATCGCTTCCTTGCTGTCAAGATCGCCGCTGGAGGCGTTGTCGTCCCCGGTTGACGTGTGCGTCAGCGCGACCCCATGCTGATCGATAACGGTGACGTCCTCTTCGCGGATTTCCGGAACTGACGCGGCGATCAGGCGCTGTATGCCTTGCACTTCACGTGGTTGTAATATCATGCCGGGCTTGAGCGTGAGCGAGACAGAAGCCTTGGCCTGCACGTTGGCTTTCTTGAATAACCCTTCTTCGGGCAATGCCAGATGCACGCGGGCCGCCTGGATTTCTTCATAGGACAGGATGGTGCGAGTGAGCTCCCCTTGCAGTGCGCGCTGGTAATTGACTTTTTGGGCGAACTCGGTCATTCCGAGATCGGTATTGTTGAAAAGTTCGAATCCGACCGTTCCATGCAGAGGCAGATCGCGTCCTATTAGCTTGAGTCGGGTTTTGTAGACCTGTTCGGCGGGGACGAGGATCGTATTTCCGCCGTTGTCGAGCTTGTAGGGAACCTTCATGCGGTCAAGTTCGGCCGTCATTGCCGCCGCATCCGTCGGTGCGAGATCGCCGAACAGCACCTGGTAGTCGGCGCGTAGCAGCCAGACTGAGGCGGCGATGATTGCTGCGGCCAAGAGGGCGAGAAACAACGCGAGACCGAAACGTGCCGCGCGATCGAGTTTTCCCCAGATTTGAGATAGTAAGGTCATGCCATTCTTTCGTTACAACTGCATTTGCTCGATGTCGTGGTAAGCATCAAGGAGATGGTTGCGCACTTGCATCATGAATTGAAGCGACATTCTCGCTTCCTGCAGATTGATCATCACTTCATGCAGGTTGCTTGCATCTCCGGCGGCAAGCTTTTGCACGCCCTTGTCCGCCTCGATCGACTTGGTGTTGATTTCGGATAAGTGCTTGTCGAACCATGGGCCGAAAGCGCCGCCCAAGACATTCGCGGCGCTAGTCTCGGCTGTCGGAGCAAGTGATGGGTCGGAAATTGCTGGTATGAAGGAAATCGCGTCGATATTCATTACGAACCTCCTAATTCCAGCGCCTTCAATGCCATTGTCTTTGCCGCATTCATCGCGACGACATTGGCTTCATAGGCGCGTAATGCGCTGGCCATTGTGACCATTTCCGTAACTTGGTTGATACCTGGCTCGCTAATAAAACCGGTGCTGTCGGCTTCGGGGTTACCAGGTTGGTAGACCATGTGCGGTGTAGTCGGCGTTGTCACGACACCGGCAATCTCGGCGCCGTGCAGTTGAGCGCCTGCCAGTTGCTCGAAATCATCGGAAAAGCTTGTCACGGCTTCCGTCGATATGACTTGCATAGGTTGGAATAGCGAGCCGTCGGCGCGCTTGCCGCTATGGATGTTTGCCAGGTTGGCCGCCGTTACATCAAGCCGCAGTTTTTCGACATTCATCCCGGACGCGCTGATGGCGAATGCGTTACGATAGTCCATTAACGTTTTCCTTCGTTGATTGCAGAATTGACCATCGACATGCGCATGCCGACGACTTTTAGCAGTGCTTCGTAATGCACCGTGTTTTCAGCCAGTTTGGCCGTTTCCATATCGAGCGTCGCGGTGCGGTCGCCATCCGTTGCGAGCGTCGGTTGGTCGCGTTCCAGAACCGGTCGGATGCCTGCAAGCATGTCGGCCTTGACCTTGCCGCCTTCTTCAAGCGTCTGGCGGATACTTTCCATCTGTTCCTCGAAATTGACGCGCACCGGCGCGTAGCCCTGTGTATTGATATTGGCGATATTGTTGGCAATGGCCTGATGATTCAAGCTGGCGGCATCGAGTGCCAGCTTGAGCATGTTGGTGGTGACTGCTTCGGTTTTGTCAACCATGCTGTAGCTCCCTATTATTGAATCACGAGGTCCGCGTGTAAGGCTCCTGCAGCCTTGATCGCTCGCAATATGGAAATAATGTCCCGCGTATTGGTTTTCATTTGGGTCAGCGCCTGGATCAGGTCGGCCACCGAATTATTTGATGCGCTGACATAGCCACCTTCGAGCTGTTCCTCGACCCCCACGCGCGAGTTCGCAATCGCGACGCCCCGTTCCCCGGCCCGGCCTGTTTGCCGCACGGATATCGGTTGGACGGTGTTTTCAGTCACGATCGATATCTTCAAATCACCGTGCGAAATAACGACCTTGGCGATGCGTACGTCGCCACCGGCCACTATCGTGCCCGTACGTTCGTTGACCACGACTCGGGCCACCATGTCCGGTTCCACTGATAGACCTTCGATGCGCGCCATGAAGTCAACCAATCGTTCATTATTCGGGACGTTGATCTCGACGGATTCGGCATCGTGCGGCTGCGCGGCAGAAGTGCCAAGCGATTTGTTAATGGCGGTTGCCACACGCGCAGCGGTGGTGAAGTCAGGTTCGGCAAGGGTGAATGTGACTTTGCCGTCAGCATTGAGTACGTTGGCCTTGATGGCAAGCTCGACGCTCGCGCCGTTGGGGACGGAACCCACGGTCGGATGGTTCTTTTGCGCGATGTTACCGTTCAACGAATACTTGTATCCGCCCACCGACACTGGTCCCTGGGCGAGTGCGTACACCCGATTGTTGGGGGCCTTCAGCGGCGTGATCAACAAGCTTCCGCCTGCCAGGCTGCGCGCGTCGCCGATCGAGGTGACCGTGACGTCGAGCGTGTCACCGGTGGTGGCGACCGGCGGCAGGGTCGCCGTGACCATGACGGCTGCGGTATTGCGGCTGACTATGTCGTCAGGCGAGACGGCTACGTCGAATTGCGCCAGCATGTTGGCAATAGACTGGCGAGTCGCCTTATTGCTGGTCGAATCCCCGGTGCCGGCAAGGCCGGAGACGAGGCCGTAACCTACCAGCGCATTTTCGCGCCAGCCGGCGAACTTCCCGAGATCTTTGAGTCTTACCATTTCGGTGTTGGCGGCGAGAGCTTGGCTGGCCGAAACTGCGAGGCAGGTCAGAGCACTCAAAATGCTCAGCAGTATCCTATTCATAGGCCCGCCCACGTAAAGAACTTCGAAAGCCAGCCGGGTTTTTGATGCGATGCGAGATCTCCGTCGCCCAAATAGCTGATTTTTGCATCGGCAATGCGGTTTGACGGAACAGTATTGGTGTCGGAGATGTCGAGCGTGCGAATGCGGCCTTCGACCTTGATTTTCTGCTTGTCGGAGTTGATTTCCACGAGTTGTTCTCCCTTGATCCAAAGATCGCCGTTGGGAGCCACTTTTTCGACCGTCACAGTGATCTGCGCCAGCAGGTTATCACTGCGCTGCACCGTGCCGCCGCCGTCGAAGCTCGAATTCGTACCCGCCGCGGCCTGGTGGCTGTGTTGGTCCATCGAGGCTTGCAGGCCGATATTGGTAGTACGCTGCACATTGGTGCCAGCAGTGGTCGACGCGCTCGAATTCTCGTAGATCATGATCGTGATCGCGTCGCCGGGCAAATGCGCCCGTTTGTCCGACGCCAGAGGGCGATAGGTTTTCTCGCTGTAGAGATCCTCTGCGTGAATCTGAGCTGCCAAAAATAGCTGGCATCCCAATAGTGCACCGGCACAGAGAATATTTTTGTTCATGAATTTACCTTTCCGATAAATTGACCAGCCCCGGGGCAACCACCGTGGCCATTACAGGTTCTTCGCTCATGCTTGGCCGCACGGCGATCCGTTGCCCAAGTTCTCCGTCGGTCAATGCCAACGCCCGGGATTCGATCATGACCGCGCCTTCGGCAACTTTGAGGGTGACGTATTGCCCTTCAATGACGGTTGGAGTGGCTTCGGTGTCGCCAGTAAGCAGAACTTCACCGGCTGCCAGATCGCGTTTCAGGCGCCGCTGCCAATTGGCACAATCGCCTGCTTGCGGCGAAGAAGCGAGCGCCGCGATTTCACGCTGTTGCCGTTCCAGATCGCTGCAGCCTGGCACCGCGCCTTTGACCAAATCTCTCCGTGCGACAAATATCGGCCCGACCGCATTGACAGAGAAGGTCACGGGCACAGTACGATAGTAGCTTCCGTCGAGCAGCACATCCACGTGAACGATCATGCGCCGGCGCATCTCGCCGGTTTTTTGATCTCTCACCCGCAATTCGACCTTGCCGCGAGGCAGGCGCAGTTCCGGCGCGTCATCGAACGGTACGAGTTCGAGCGCTTGGCCGTCGCGTTGCAAGTCCGCGGTCAATCTTTTCTTCGCCAGCTCGATTGCGGCATCGATGTCAAATACCACTGATGCCGCGGTTACGATCGTGCCATCTGCTCCTTCGACGACAACTTCCGGGGCACTTGCTTCATGGAGCAAACGAATCACTTCTCGTCTTGTTATATGCAGCGTATAACCCGGTTGCGGCGCAAAGGCCAGGCGCGTTCGGGCCAGCGCAGCCAATTTGTCGTCCGTTGTGCCACTCAAGTCCGCGATATCGCCGAGCGTCACGGTCCGTCCGTCTACCTTCACTTCGGAACGCAGTTCGGCATGCATGGCCTCATCTGCCCGCGCGTACAAGCAAGATGTGACCGAAAAAACGGCGCTCAAGACGAGGAGACGGAGAGAGTACATTAGCGGCGCAGGTTATTGGTCATTGACATCAATTCGTCCGAAGTCTGGACTACCTTGGCGCTCAGTTCGTAGGCGCGTTGCGCCACCATCAGATTGACCATCTGATTGACCATGTTGACATTGGATCCTTCGACAAATCCCTGCGACAGCGTGCCGGTACTACTGTCGCCCGGCTTGGCATAGGTTGCACGACCGGAAGTGGCCGAGGGTGTATAGATGCCGTTACCCAGCGGAGTCAAGGCGCCAGGATTGTTGAAGCTGGCCAATTCGATTTGGCCGACCTGCGTCGCCGTCGTGGACGTTCCTGTCGTCACTGAAACCTGCCCGCTGGCGGAGATGGTGATGCTGGTGGGATTGGCAGGCAGTCGAATTGAAGGTTTGATTTCATAGCCTTGCGGGCTGAGCAGGAAGTTGTCACTGCTGACGCTGAGAGTGCCGCCGCGAGTGTAACCCAGGCTTCCATCAGGCATGGTGACTTCGATGAACCCGCTACCCTGGATTGCCAGGTCCAATTGCGAATTTGTCTGTGTCAGCGGTCCGACCGAAAAGTCCTTGGTCGTGCTGCCTACGGCGACGCCAGTGCCGTAGTACGTATCAGCGGAATCCGTCGCATCGGCTACGTCGGCCGAGGCATGCGCATGGCGCGCCGTAGTGTGGACACCATGGATCGCGTGCGGCGTGCCATCGGAAGTGTGCGTTCCGGTTGGATCGACGTACATCAATTCCTGGAAATTGACTGTGCTTGACTTGAAACCGGGCGTACTCAGATTGGTCAGGTTATTCGCGATGGTATCGAGACCTTGCTGTTGGGCTTGCATCCCGGTTGCGGCGATGTAAAGTGAATTGTTCACGCGGCGGCTTTCTTAAAATATAAATTAGAATTGCCCGAGCTTCTGAATGGCCGAAGCGAGTTGTTCGTCGTATCCCTGAAACAGCTTTTGCTGCGATTCGAAGTGGCGCGAGGTTTCCAGCATGTTGATCATCTCGTTCAAGGGAACGACGTTCGCATTTTCCAGATAGCCCACCTGAAGCTGGGCGTTGGACTCGACAGATTGTGCATCGGGGTTGGAAGGCATCAGCAAGCCGTTGCCTTTGGTTTCCATATTTGCTTTGTCGGCAAACCGTACGACCTTGATCTGGCCGATAGTCGTCTCTCCGTCGCTAACGGCTCCATCGGCTGCGATGACGGGCGTCTTGCCGTTGAGGTCTATGTCGCCGGACTGGCCGTTGACCGCAAAACCGTCTTGGGAAACCAGGCGGCCGCTTTCGTCGAGGTGGAAATTGCCCGCCCTCGTATAGGCGACGCCATCGGGCGTGGTCAACTCGAAATAGCCGTCCCCATTGATGGCCAGGTCAAGCGGCTGACCGGTGGACTTGATCGGGCCAGCGCTAGTGTCGAGAAAGCTAGTAACCACCGGCAGTTCGATTTCCATGCTGTGCCCGGCTCCCGGAAGCGCGCTGTTTTGCAATATCGCACCGAAATCCTGGTTGGTGGCCAGAGCGCGCCGATAGCCTGTCGTCGCGCTGTTGACGACGTTCTGGCTGATGATATCCATGCGTTGCAAATCGTTTTGCATGCTTTGTATCGCTATGGTGAGCGCGTCGCTCATATACTTGCCTCCATGATGTATTCGTTGTACTAGAGTGTGACGGCGCCGAAGGCGCGCAACTCTAGGGTGTTGGGGATTTCGGCTAGGGAAAGTACGCGCAGATGCGGTGCCATGCGTTCGGACAGTGTACGGATATGGCGTCGTAAATCCGGCGCGCAAATCAGTACCGGCAATGCGTTGCTCTTCATCATTTTGTCCGTTAACTGCGCAAGCCGTGACACGAATTGCTCGGCGAATTGCGGTTCGATCGCAATACTTCCTCCGGTCTCGACATCGCGTATGCTTTGCATTAGTCTTTGCTCGACGGACGGATCAAGCGTCATGACTTGTAGAAAGTTATTGTTGCCGGCAAGCGATTGGCAAATCACGGCGGCCATACGCTGCCTTACCATCTCGGTCAGGACTGACGGGTCCTTACTCGCGCGGACGCGGTCGGCCAGTGTTTCGACGATCGCTTCAAGATTGCGGATTGATACCTTCTCGCGCAACAGGTTTTGCAATACTCGCTGCACGTCGCTTAACGACAGCGCGGTCGGGACGATTTCTTCGACCAACCCCGGTTGTTGTTCGCGCACCCTTGCAAGCAGACGTTCCAACTCCTTGCGCGTCAGAAGATTGGCCGATTGTCTGCGCAGTGTTTCACTCAAGTGCGTCATGAATACAGTGGGCGGATCGACCAGCGTGAATTTGGTGTTGCGTGCCGCATCGCGTTCTCCAGCCTCGATCCACACCGCTGGTAAGCCGTAGGTCGGTTCGCGGGTTTCGATGCCCCGCAATTTCTTGTGGTCGCCGCCGCTATGAATTGCCAGCGTCCGATCCAACAGCAATTCGCCGCGCGCTACAGTTACACCGTAGACCGCAAGTTCGTACTCCTGCTGGCCTAGCTTTGGGTTGCTGCGGAAGCGAATGGGTGGGAGAATCAGCCCCGACTCCTGGGCGTATTGTTTGCGGAACGTCGCAATCCGTTCGTTGAACACCGCTTCCTCGCCTTCGAATAGGGGCAACAGCATCGAACCGAACTTGACTTCAATTGCTTCGATCGCAAGCATGGTGTAGGCGTCGCCTTCTGTGGCGACGGTTTCGGCGCTTTCCGATAGCGTCTTTTCCGGCGCATTCGGCATTCCCCGTTTGACTACCAGAACAACACCAAAGATGGCGATCAGCGCCAGCGCTGGCACAGCTGGAATGCCGGGCAAGGCGATCAGGCCGGCCAGGGCCAATGCGACCATCACCATGGTCCTGGGGTGCGAAGTGATCTGAGCGAATGCGGCCATACTCAAATTGTCATCGGACGCTGAGCGTGTCACGATCAGTCCAGTGCCGACAGAGATCACTAGCGCCGGAACCTGTGTGACAATGCCGTCGCCTATGGTAAGCAAGGTATAGCTCTGCAGGGCCTGCGGCCAGGTCATCTGTATTTGCATGACCCCGATGATTAGACCGCCGACGATATTGATCATCATGATGATGATGCCGGCAATGGCATCACCCTTAACGAACTTGCTCGCGCCATCCATTGCGCCGTAAAATGCTGCTTCCTTGCTGAGGTTCTTGCGCCGACGCTGTGCTTCCTGTTGGTCGATGAAGCCCATGTTCAAGTCCGCATCGATGCTCATTTGTTGGCCCGGCATGCTATCCAGCGTGAAGCGAGCGGCAACTTCGGACACTCGCTGCGCGCCATTGGTGACGACGACGTATTGCACTACGATCAGGATGAAAAAGACGATCAAGCCGATTACGTAGTTGCCACCTACGACGTAGGACCCGATCGCGCCGATCACGCGCCCCGCGTCGGCATCGCGCAAGATAAGACGTGTTGCTGCCACGTTGAGCGACAGGCGGAACAAGGTGGCGATCAGGAGCATCGACGGGAACGTGGAAAACTCGACCGGCTTTGCCATGTAAAAGGTCAAGAGCAGGATCAGCAAGGCAAAGCTGAAATTTGCCAGGATCAGGAAATCAAGCACTTCCGACGGTATCGGCACGAACAACACCATGAGAACGCCGACAACCAGCGATACCATGGCGATGTCAGTGTTGGCTCCCAGGATTCTTCTCAATGCATTCATTTGTTCACCATGCGTGCTCGTGCGTTACGCAGCGAATATACCCACAGCAGGATTTTCGCTGTCATGGGGTAGAGGTCTTCGGGAAGGAATTCGCCGGTCTTGATTCTTTTGTAAATAGTGCGCGCAAGCGGTGGATTCTCGACAATTGGGATGTTGCGCTGCCGCGCGATCTTGCGCATTTTGGCCGCCAGGTTGCCGGCACCCTTTGCCAGCATTTTGGGCGCGGGCATTTCTCCGTGCTTGTATGACAATGCCACCGCCAAGTGGGTCGGATTGGTAATCAGCACGTCGGCGTCGCGAACATTGCGCAAGGCACGGCTTTGCTTAAGCATTTCCGCTCGCAATTGCCGCAGCCGGGAACGGATGCGCGGATCGCCCTCACGTTGTTTGTGTTCGTCGCGCACCTCGCGTCGGCTCATGCGCATCTTTTTGCCGTAGTCCCAGCGGGTATAGCCTATATCGAGTAGCGCCAGCACGAATATCACGAGCAGAAGTTTGAATAGCAGTGGTGGCACCTCGCTCATGACCACACCCGCATGCGCACGGGCATCGACCTGGTTCAGTATCGCCAAATGAGGAAAGACATGTTCAAGTACAATCCACAGCACACAGGTCAGCGCGGTAAGCTTGAACAGGCTTTTTGCCGCGTTATACAACAGTGTGAGAGAGAAGAGACGTTTGAAACCCGTGGCAGGGTTGAGGCGCTCGAAATCCGGCGTAATGGGCTGGAAGCTGAAAATGGCGCCCACCTGCATTACGTTCGCCACGATAGCCGCCCCGACGATTGCCAGAAAAAGCGGTATGAGAAGAGCAAACGCCTGAGAAAGCAGGCCGAACAGCCATGCGCCCGTACCATCAGGCGACCATTCCAGATGCGCCGCGCTACCTAGCGCCTGCCGTGTCAATAGTAACTCCCCGCGGGCGATCGACGATCCAGTCCCGTACAAAACGAGCACGAAGGCAGCCAGCACAGCGGAGAATACCGCTTCGTGGCTCTTGGATACCTGGCCGCGATCCTGTGCCTGCTTGAGCTTATACGGCGTTGCCGATTCGCTGCGATCCTGTTCTTGGTCAGCCATGATAACCTTCCGGAACGCGCTGCCCGCAGAATTTGTCAGGGCGGCTCATAACACGCCCTTCCAAAAATAAAAAATGGAGCCGTAAATTTTGTCGAATAACGGACCGAGCCGGGGCATCAGCAACGACAGGAGTAACAACCCACAAACAATTTTCACTGGCATGCTGATCATGAAGATGTTCATTTGCGGCAGGTTGCGCGAGATGACGGCTAAACCTAGTTCCACCAAATAAACGCAAAAAAATACAGGCGCCGCCAGAAGCAATCCATAACTAAATATCAGTCCGAACTGGTGCACTAGCATATCCGGTGCGAACGCATGAAATCCGCTGCCGAGCGGCACCTCTTCCAGCGAATAGGCAAACCCGCGCAACAAGGCGTGGTGTGCATCGACGGTAAAAAACATCACCACGGCAAGGAACCCGAACATCGAGGCAATCAGGGGCGACTGGCTGCGTGTCATTGGATCAAAGACATTGGCCAAGCCGAATCCAAGTTGCTGATCCAGAAGATTTCCTGCAAACGAAAAGACTGCAAACGCACTGAGTGCGCCGAATCCGAGCAATGCACCTGTAGCGAGTTCACCAGCTGCGGCCGTGATGAAGGGCCAAAGTTCGGTGGAGGGAAGGGTAGACCCGCTCGGAAGCGAAGATACCAATGTAAACGATAACGCCAGCACAATGAATACGCGGATGCGCGCAGGAATGCCGAATCCATCGATGATCGGAGTCATCAACAGCATGGCGCCTAATCGCAAGGAACACAGCAGTATGGCCTCTACCCAAGCCATACCGACGTCAAAAATCAGTGGCATAGACTCAGAAGTAGTTGGGAATGTTGGCTATTAGATTTGTCGCATAGCTCAATAGTGTACGCAGCATCCATGGTCCAAACACGGTCAGCGCAATGATTGCGGACACGATCTTTGGTACGAAGGAAAGAGACATATCCTGAACTTGGGTCACTACCTGCAGGACACTTACAATAAGGCCGACAAGCAATGTCAATCCAAGGACTGGCGCTGAAATCAACAGCGTATTCCAAAGCAGTTGCGAAGCTAACTGCAGCACGACATCCGAACTCACAACACCCCCAGCGGGTGGTGCTCGTTGGCTACCACCCTTTACAATTTGTGATTTTAATTTGGTTCATATACACGTTGTCTTCACTGCAACGTTAGTCGTTTCTTTAGCCAAAGATTTAGCTGCGAAATTTTAGCATACTGAATTTTGCGGCCGAAGTTTAAAATTGTAAATCGATTTGGTCTAGTTCATCTGCTCGAAAAGGTGGCAGCTGACCCCAAGGTAGGCATCCAATCGTCCGCAACACCAACTGTTAAATAATCTCACTAAACAATTTTACGATTTTCGAGCGATTAAGCACCTCTCCGGTCACTAGTGGAGATCGCAACGTCGACGCTTGTCAAATTCGAAGGAACGTTATCCTCGTAAGGCACGGTTCGAAACTAGGCAATTTGCTTGACGACGTTTTTCTGAGTAATCAATTCCTCGGACCCGTTTGTTCCATTCGATGAGGTTCACGCCATAGGCTTGCTTAAAATTCAGCATGCCATCACGCCTTCGCATATCCGAACGTCCCAATTAGGTAGTCTACATTGCCAAAATCAAAATTTTCGGGACGCAAAGTATAGGCACGGTTTCTCCTCGATTCCGCATTGCACCATGAATAGGAGAACACGGGCAAGGAGCGCCTTAACGCGTATGTAGCAGAGGCAATATCATCCCTTTGTAGGTATGAACGTAATTCCGCGATATCGCGACCAGGCCGAAAGCTCGCGCGCAACAGCCCACAAGCATGCAGCCTCTGCAGCCATTGCGCGTCATTGACGTCGCTTTTTCTGCCGGGGACGGCACGCGCTTCGCGGGCGTTGGCAAGGACGACTTCCAGACCTCGTGATTCCAGCACTTCGTAGGC
>OUWB011209494.1_pt1 | contig 16486 bp, 16 predicted proteins | sample 1779821 | NCBI WGS metagenome assembly OUWB01 (sample SAMEA3914806, study PRJEB12502) | metagenome | biome: forest; material: soil | place: Canada | collected 2011-08-03 | depth 0.1 m
CCGATGCGGAACACCGCGTCTTCCGACTGTTCGTGGCTGCGCAGCTGGGCGCGGATGCGGGCCAGCAGCACAGCAAACTTGAACGGCTTGGTGACATAGTCGTTGGCCCCGGAATCCAGGCCCATGATGGTGGCGTCGTCGCCGCCCGAGGCGGTGAGCATGATCACCGGCGCGGCCACGCCCGCCTCGCGCAGGCGGCGGCACACCTCGCGCCCGTCGATGTCGGGCAGGTCGACGTCCAGCAGGACCAGGTCGGCGCGGCCGGACACCGCGGTCTCGACCCCCGACAGGCCGGTGGCGGCCATCTGCACCGAAAACTCGCCGCCCAGGCCCAATTGCTCGGCCAGGCTCTCGCGGATGTCCGGGTCGTCGTCGATGATGAGCACGGTCTTGCGCTGGGCCATGGTCATGAAGATGCACCGTTCCGGCCAATGGCGTAAAGCAGGCAGGCGAGGGATAAGATCATGATCTTCACCGCCTGGTCCGATGGACGTTTCGATCTGGCCGGTCGGCCAACGCGCTGCGCCCTGGGCCGTTCCGGGGTGATCGCCGCGGCCGACAAGCGCGAGGGCGACGGGGCCACGCCCCTGGGCCTGTGGCCGATCCGGCGCCTGCTCTACCGGCCCGACCGGGGCGGCGCCCCGGCCACCGCCCTGCCGACGGCGCCGATCGCCCTCGAGGACGGCTGGTGCGACGCGCGGGGCGACCCCGCCTACAACCGCCCGGTCCGGCTGCCCTATCCGGCCTCGGCCGAACGGATGTGGCGCGAGGACGGCCTCTACGACCTGGTGGGGGTGCTGGCGCACAACGACGACCCGCCCGTGGCCGGCCTGGGCTCGGCCATCTTCCTGCACCTGGCCAAGCCGGACTATGCGCCGACCGAAGGCTGCGTGGCCCTGGCGCGGGAGGACCTGCTGGCCCTGCTGGCGCTGGCCGGGCCTGGGGCGGCGATCGCGGTGCGGCGGGCTTGAGAGGGCGTGCGTCCCAGCCACTCAGCCACTCAGCCACTCAGCCAAATCCTGCCTTAAACCTTGGAGGGCGGAGCTTCAATCTCACCAAGGGCTTAAGGCTGAAACCGCCGCTCACGCGCGGCCGGTCGCCACTTGCGTCATGGCGGGGCCTGTCCCGACCATCCAGCCCCAGATAGGCGCCGGTTGTTTCAAGACTGCGGATCGACCTGAGCAATTACGGCCCTGTTCAGGACTGGATGGCCGGGACAAGCTCGGCCATGACGGCTTGTCCCCTTGATCACCCCTTCGCCGCGCGCGCCCCGAACAGGGCCGAGCCCACCCGCACCGAGGTCGCCCCGAACCGCACCGCGGTCTCGAAATCGGCGCTCATGCCCATGGATAGCTGGGAAAGCCCATTGCGCCGGGCGATCTCACCCAACAGGGCGAAGTGCATAGCCGGCTCCTCGTCCTGCGGGGGGATGCACATCAGCCCTTCCAGCGCCTCGCCGAACCAGCGGCGGCAGTCGGCGATGAAGGCGTCGGCCTCCTGGGGGGTCACCCCGGCCTTTTGCGGCTCCTCGCCGGTGTTGACCTGGACCAGCAGGCGCGGGGCGCAGCCCAGGCGCTGAATCTCGCCGGCCAGGGTCTCGGCCAGGCGCGGACGGTCGACAGTCTCGATCGCGTCGAACAGGGCCAGGGCCTCGCGGGCCTTGTTGGTCTGCAAGGGACCGATCAGGCGCAGGCTGAGGCCGGCGCGGCGCTCGGCCCAGCGCGCCTGCGCCTCCTGCACCCGGTTCTCGCCGAACACGGTTTGGCCCGCGGCCAAAATCGGCTCTATAGCCTCCCAGGGCTGCTGCTTGCTGACCGCGACCAGCTCGACCTGGGCGGGATCGCGCCCGGCGGCCCGGGCGGCGGCGGCGATGCGGCCGCGGATTTCGGCGAGGGGTGAGGTCATCGGCGGTCGCAATGGCATGGAGCGGGTCGCCGCCGGGCTGGGCCGGCGCGCCGGGCGGACCTACCCCCAAATCGGCCGCTGGGCCAGGGCCGGCCTGTGGCTGGTGACCGATCCGGCGCGCACGCCCGACCCGCTGGCCGCCCTGGCGCGCCTGCCGCGCGGGACGGTGGCCATCTATCGCAGCTTCGGCGCGGCCAATTCGCTCGCTGAGGCCTCGGCCATGGCGCGGTTCGCGCGCAAACGCGGCGTGATTCTGCTCGTGGGCGCCGATCCCAGGCTCGCCCGGCGCAGCGGCGCGCACGGCCTGCACCTGCCCGAGCGCCTGGCCCATCAGGCGGGGACGTGGCGCCGCCGCCGCCCGCAATGGCTGGTCACCGCGGCCGCCCACAGCCTGCCCGCGGCCCGCCGCGCCCAGGCGGCCGGCGCCCAGGCGGTGCTGGTCTCGGCGGTGTTCCCCAGCCGCAGCCCCTCGGCGCCCCAGCCCCTGGGACCGATCCGGTTCGAGGCCCTGGCCCGGGGCCTGGCCGCGCCGGTGATCGCCCTGGGCGGGATCGGCCCGCGCACGGCCCGGCGCCTGGCCCACAGCCGCGCGGCGGGACTGGCGGGTGTGGGCGCCTTCGTTTCGGAGAAATAGGTCTGGCGTTTCGGAGAAATAGGTTTGGGATAAATCCGCCGGGCTGGCGGGCGGCGAATGACCAGATAGGTCAGCGCCCATACCCGCCAAGGCGGGGTTTCATCGGATACATCCGGCGCCCGAGCTCAAACCGCTTGGATACCCGCCTTCGAGGGGATGCGCGCGTATGTGGGATATGATGGGGAGCCCGAGCCCGCCGCGCCCTTGCGAGAACCTTAGAACTTGAAGCTGGTTTCCAGCTTCACCCGCGGCGCCTGGGCCTGCGGGCGGCTGGTCTGGTCGACCAGGTTGGGCTGCTCGTCGCTGAAGGTGAAGGCGCCGCCGACGCGCAGGGACGGGGTCAGGTGGTAATAGGCGCCGGCCTGGACGTCGCGCAGGCCCATGGCGTGGCCGGCGACCTCGTTCATGTCCAGCTTGAGGCTCCAGCGGCCCTTGTCGTTCCACTGCAGCGGCTTATGGTCCGCTGGCAGGGTTTGGGGCTGGACGGTCTGGGCGTGCGCCATTGATCCGCCGGCGGCTGCCGCCGTCGCGATCATGAGCGCAATGATGCGAGCTTTCGCCGCCATCCCAAGCACAGCCTCTACCCCTACTCGACTGGTCGCATACGCTAAGCCAAGCCGACCTAATCCCCGATTAACGCGCCGCAGATCAAAGGGTCAATGCGGCACGCCGCCTCCGACGGGGGGCGTAAGCGATCCCACCGCGCCTGTGGCGAACAAGCCACGCGATTCCTGTTGGGTCGCCCGATCTGCGTGATATAGAGCCCCGATGCGGGACGGGGCGGGCGATGCGCCGACGGATCAATCTCCGTTCAGGGCGCAAAGCAATTGGAGCTGAACATTATGGTGCGGGTGCGCGGGGCTTGGTTGATGTTGGCGGCCGTCGGCGGTTTGGGCCTGGCGGGCTGCGCTCATCATGGCGGCCCTCAGGCCTATAACAGGCCGCACGGCAATCTGGCGGACACCGCCGCCCTGGGGGTGAACGCCTATCTGTGGCGTGCATCCCTGGACACGCTGGCCTTCATGCCGCTGTCTTCGGCCGACCCCTACGGCGGCACGATCATCACCGACTGGTACTCCAATCCGGAGAAGCCGGACGAGCGCTTCAAGTGCACGGTCTACATCCTCGACACCCGCCTGCGCGCCGACGGCCTGAACGTCACCGTCAACAAGCAGGTGCGCAACACCGCCGGCGACTGGGTCGACGCCACCACCTCCGACCAGACCGCGACCGACATCGAGAACGCCATCCTGACGCGCGCGCGTCAGCTGCGCCTGTCGAACGTCCAGGGCTGATAGGGCCGGCGGAGGGCCATGGCGCGGTATAATCCCCAGGAGGCGGAACCGTTCTGGCGTGCGGCCTGGGACGAAGCCCAGGCCTTCCTCACCGGTCCCGCCGACGGGCGGCCCAAATATTATGTGCTGGAGATGTTCCCGTACCCGTCGGGGCGTCTGCACATGGGCCATGTGCGCAACTACGCCCTGGGCGATGTGATCGCGCGCTTCAAGCGGGCGCGCGGCTTCCACGTCCTGCATCCCATGGGCTGGGACGCCTTCGGCCTGCCGGCCGAGAATGCGGCCATGGAGCGAGGGGTCAGCCCCAAGGACTGGACCTATCAGAACATCGCCACCATGCGCGACGAGCTCAAGCGCCTGGGCCTGTCCATCGACTGGACACGCGAGTTCGCCACCTGCGATCCCGAATATTATGGCCAACAACAGGCCTGGTTCCTCGAGCTGTGGCGCCGGGGCCTGGTCTATCGCCGCGAGGCCCTGGTCAACTGGGACCCGGTGGACATGACCGTGCTGGCCAACGAGCAGGTCATCGACGGTCGCGGCTGGCGTTCGGGGGCCGAGGTGGAGAAGCGCAAGCTCTCCCAGTGGTTCCTGCGCATCACCGACTATGCCGACGCCCTGCTGGAAGGCCTGACCGAGCTGGAGCGCTGGCCGGACAAGGTGCGGCTGATGCAGGAGAACTGGATCGGCCGGTCCAGCGGCCTGCGCCTGCGCTTCGCCTTCGGAACCGATGCGCCCGCCGGCTTCGAGGATGGGCTGGAGGTCTATACCACCCGCCCGGACACCCTGTTCGGGGCCAGCTTCCTGGCCATCGCCGCCGACCATCCCCTGGCCCAGGCCCTGGGGAGCGCCGATCCGAGGATCGCCGAATTCACCGCCGAATGCCGGCGCGGCGGCGTCTCCGAAGCCGACCTGGAATCCGCCGAGAAGCTGGGCTTCGACACCGGCCTGACCGTGGCCCATCCCTTCGACCCCAACTGGCGCCTGCCGGTGTGGATCGCCAACTTCGTGCTGATGGACTACGGCACGGGCGCCATCTTCGGCTGCCCGGCGCACGACCAGCGCGACCTGGACTTCGCCCGCAAATACGCCCTGCCGGTCAAGCCGGTGGTGCTGCCCACGGGCGCCGATGCGGCCGGGTTCAGCGTCGGGACCGAGGCCTATGTGGGTGCGGGCTCGATCTACAATTCCGATTTCCTGGACGGCCTGGCGGTCGAGGACGCCAAGCGCGCGGCCATCGCCCGCGTGGAGGCGCAAGGCCAGGGCCAGGGCGCGACGGTCTATCGCCTGCGCGACTGGGGCGTCTCGCGCCAGCGCGGCTGGGGCTGCCCGATCCCGATCATCCATTGCGCCGCCTGCGGCCCCGTGGCCGCCGAGACCCCGGTGCTGCTGCCCGACGACCTGGATTTCAGCCGGCCCGGCAACGCCCTGGCCCGCCACCCGACCTGGCGCCATGCGGCCTGCCCCAAGTGCGGCGGCGCGGCCGATCGCGAGACCGACACGCTGGACACCTTCGTCGACAGCTCCTGGTATTTCGCCCGCTTCGCCGATCCGGACGCCGCCCAGCCGATCGACAAGGCCGCCGCCGACTACTGGCTGCCGGTCGACCAGTATGTGGGCGGCATCGAGCATGCGGTGCTGCATCTGCTCTATGCCCGCTTCATCACCCGCGCCCTGGCCGACGAAGGCCGGCTGGACGCGCGCGAGCCCTTCGCCGGCCTGTTCACCCAGGGCATGGTCACCCACGAGACCTATCGCAAGCCCAGCGGCGAATGGGTCGAGCCCGGCTCGGTGGACATCGTGGTCGAGGACGGCCGCCGCCTGGCGCGCCTGGTCGAGGGCGGCGAGACGGTGCAGATCGGCGACATCGAGAAGATGTCGAAATCCAAGAAGAACACCGTCGCCCCCAGCCAGATCTTCGACGACTACGGGGTCGACGCCGCACGCCTGTTCGTGATGTCGGATTCCCCCCCCGACCGCGACGTGCAATGGACCACCGGCGGCATCGAGGGCGCCTGGCGCTTCATCAACCGGGTATGGAACGAGTTCGACAGCCAGCCTGAAGGCGTCGCCGTCTCGGCCGAGACCGCCGGCGACGACAAGGCCCAGGAGCTGGTGCGCGCCACCCACCGCCTGGCCGCGGCTGTGACCGAGGCCATCGAGGGCTTCCGTTTCAACAGCGGCGTGGCCCGGCTCTACGAATTTCTCAATATCCTCAAGGCCGCGCCGGCCGAGGACGCTTCGCCGGCCGTGCTGGCCGCCCGCCGCCAGGCCCTGTCGGCCCTGGCCCGGCTGGTCGCGCCCTTCACCCCGCACCTGGCCGAGGCCTGCTGGGCGCGGCTGGGCGAAACCGGCCTGGTGGCCCAGGCGCCCTGGCCCGGCTATGATCCGGCCCTGTTCGCCGAGGATGAGCTGGTGCTGCCGGTGCAGATCAATGGCAAGCGGCGAGGCGAGGTGCGCGTGCCCAAGGACGCCGACGAAGCCCAGGTCCGCGAATTGGCCCTGGCCGACCCGGGCGTGAGCCGCCATCTTGAAGGCGTCACCTTGCGCAAGGTGATCATCGTCAAGGACCGCATCGTCAACCTCGTGGTGGGATGACCGGCATGGCCGCCGCGCCGCATCGACTTCTGCTCGCCCTCGCGGCCCTGGCGGCCGCCTCGGTCCTGGGCGGCTGCGGCTTCACCCCGCTCTACGCCCGGCCGGGCGTGACCGGCGCCCTGTCGACCATCCAGGTCGATATCCCGCGCGGCCAGGCCAGCGAAGGCGCCAGCATGATCGTCAACCGCATCGGCTTCCTGCTGAACGAAGACCTGGAGGACGAACTGGCCACCAACCGCCAGCTCAAGCCCAACTATCGCCTGGACGTGACCCTGGACGAGCGCAACTACCAGCGGGGCCTGACGGTCAACGACGTCAACACACGCAACGAGACCCACGTCTGGGTCCGCTACAGCCTGGTGGACCTGGCCAGCGGCAAGGTGCTGAAGACGGGCATGGAGCCGGTGGAGGTCAGCTACGCCGCCGCCAACGATCCCTATGCCGGGGTCACGGCCCAGCAGGACGCCCAGGAGCGCGCCGCCTCCACCGCCGCCGACTGGCTGCGCGTCGACCTGGCGGCCTATTTCGCCGGCCGCGACCCGCAATAGGCCACCATGAACCTTTCCCGCCGCGCTGACGTCGAGCGGTTCCTGGCCGGGCCGCCCGAGGGCGTGAACACGGCGGTGATCCACGGCCGCGACCGCGGCGGCGTGCGCGAGCGGGCCGACGGCCTGGCCAAGCGGCTGGTCCCGCGGCCGGACGATCCCTTCGACGTGGCCCTGCTGACGGAAACCGACCTCGACGGCGATCCCGCGCGCCTGGTCGACGAACTGTCAGCCCTATCCATGACCGGCGGCCGGCGCCTGGTGCGGGTCAAGCTGACCGGCGAAAAGGCCTCGATCGACAAGGCCTTGGCCGAGGCGGTCAAGGCGCACGGCGCCGGCGACTATAACCGCGACGCCTTCCTGCTGATCGAGGCCGCCGCCCTGGGCCGCGATTCCGCCCTGCGCAAGGCCGCCGAAAAGGCCGACACCGCCGCCGCCATCGTCTGCTACGAAGACGAGACCGGCGACGTGGCCCGCATGGTGCGCGAGGCCCTGGCCAAGGACCGCGTTTCGCTCAACGCCGAGGCCCTGGACCTGTTCGTCAGCCGCCTGCCGCACGAGCGCGGCGTGGCGCGCCAGGAAATCGAGCGCCTGGCCCTCTATCTCGGCCCTGGCGGCGGCGTGACCGCCACCGCCGAGGACCTCAAGCCCTATCTGGGGGTCGAGCCGGAAAGCTCCCTGGCCGACGCCGCCCAGGACGCCTTTGGCGGCAAGGTCGCCGCCGCCCACTCCGGCCTGCGCCGCGCTGCGGCCGAAGGCGAGGGCGGTCCGGCGGCGGTGCGGGCCCTCAGCCTGCACCTGGGCCGCCTGCGCCGCACCCTGGCCCTGGCCCAGAGCGGCGCCGGCCTGCCCGAGGCGGCCAAGGCCGCCGGCGTATTCTGGAAGAACGAACGCGAATTCCTGCGCCAGGCCCGCGCCTGGACCCTGGCGCACCTGGACCAGCTGCAGCCCGACGTGCTGGAGGCCGATCGCCTGTGCAAGCAGACCGGCTCCCCCGACCAGCTGATCGCCGAACGCCTGGCGCTGAGCATCGCCGGCCGGGCGCGGCGGCTGGGGCTATAGGGGCTGCGGCCGAGCCTTTAGCCGGCGGCGCCAAGGTCCGACAGGCCTGTGAGCCATCCCGCCCTACGTCATCCTGAGTAGGCGTGGAGCGCCGTGTCGAAGGACGCAGCGCCGGTGCGTCCTTCGACACGCGCCCTACAGGCGCTACTCAGGATGACGTAGGGCGGGATGCACAAGCAGGATCTGCTTAATCGATTGATTCTTCTAGGTTTTCTGGATTTTCTGCACGACGACGCCGCAGCACCTTCACCGCTTCCCCGTGCCACAACGCATCGCGTTCGTAGATGAAGCCGGTCTTGCGCAGCACATGTTCGGAGGCCGCATTGCCCACCGAGACGACCCCGACCACGCTGGGCCCGACGGGGTCTGCGTCCCATCGCGACAGCAGCGCCTGCGCGATTTCAGTCGCAAGGCCTTGACCCCAGGCCGGGCGGGCCAGGGCGTAGGCGATCTCCAGCTCGGATGCGCCTTCCAGCTCCACATATCGCAAGCCCGCGCGGCTGACGAAGGCGCCGTCCGGAGCGCGGAACACCCAGAGGCCGAAGCCATGCTTGGCCCAATGGCGCAGGTTCGTCTCCAGATAGGCGGCCGTGGTCTCGCGGCTGCGGGTCCCGCCCAGGAACCGGGAGACGTCTTCGTCGAGGTAGAGGCTGACCAATTCGTCCAGATCGTCCGGCGACAAAGGCGCAGCCCGCAGCCGCGGTGTGACGAACGGCCCTGGCTGAGGTCGCGCCCTCACCCCGCCCGCGTCAGCCGCCGGCACAGGTCGTCCAACTGCTCCAGGTCGGCATAGGTGATGCGCAGCTCGCCCGCGCCGCCGCGGTCGAGGATCTGGACGTTGAGGCCCAGGGCGTCGGCCAGGTCTTCCTCGAGCGCACGGGTGTCGGCGTCCTTGGCCGGAGCGGAGCGGGCGCCGCCACCGCTGGAGGAACCACCACGAGCCCCGCCATGGACGCCTTCCTGGGCGCGGCGGGCCAGGGCCTCGGTCTCGCGCACGTTCAGGCCTTGCTCGACCACCTGCCGCGCCAGGCCGGCCGGATCGGGGGCCGAGGCCAGGGCGCGGGCGTGGCCGGCGGTCAGGCGGCCGGCGCGCAGCTCGGCCTGCACCTCGGTCGGCAGATTCAGCAGTCGCAGGGCGTTGGCCACGTGGCTGCGGCTCTTGCCCACGGTCTGGGCCACGGCGTCCTGGGTACGGCCGAACCGCTCCATCAGCGCCTTGTAGCCCAGGGCCTCTTCCACCGCGTTCAGGTCGGCGCGCTGGACGTTCTCGATGATCGCGATCTCGAGGGTTTCGAGATCGTCCAGGGGCCGGATCACCACCGGCATTTCGCGCAAGCCCGCGCGCTGGGCCGCGCGCCAGCGGCGCTCGCCGGCGACGATCTGGAATTCGCCGGCGTGGCCGGGCATGGGCCGCACCAGGATCGGCTGCAGCACGCCCTTTTCGCGGATCGAAGCCGACAGCTCCTCGATATCCACCTCGGAGAAGTCGCGCCGCGGCTGGTCGGGATTGCGGTGGATCAGCTCGATCGGCGTCAGGCCGGTGGGCGCGGGCGGCGGCCCTTCGCCCACCACTGCGGCCTCGGCCGCCTCGTCCAGCAGGGCGGAAAGCCCCCGTCCCAAACCTCTGCGGTTTTCCGCCATCTATGGAATCCGATTCCGTCCGCTGGCCCCGCCCTTGGCGAAGCCCGATTGATCGTAGCCTAATTCAGTCCGCTCAGGCCGCCTTGGCCCGCCGCACGCGCTCCTGGCCCACCACCTCGCGCGCCAGCTTCAGATAGGCCTGGCTGCCGGCGCATTTGAGGTCGTAGAGCAGCACCGGCTTGCCGAACGAGGGCGCCTCGGAGACGCGCACATTGCGCGGGATCATGGTGTCGTAGACCTTGTCGCCGAAATGGGCGCGCACATCGGCCGCCACCTGGTCCGACAGGCTGTTGCGCCGATCGTACATGGTCAGCACCACGCCCTGGATCTCCAGCTTGGGATTGAGGCTGCCGCGCACCAGGTCGACGGTGCGCATCAGCTGGGTCAGGCCCTCCAGGGCGAAGAACTCGCACTGCATCGGCACCAGCACCGCGTCGGCCGCCGCCATGGCGTTCACCGTCAGCAGGTTCAGCGAGGGCGGGCAGTCGATCAGGATATAGCTGTAGGGCGAGCCGCCGGGCAGGTCGCGCAGGGCCTGGATCGCGTCACGCAGGCGGAACGAACGGCGCGGCGCCTGAGCCAGCTCCAGTTCCACCCCCGACAGGTCCGGATCGGCCGGCACCAGGGACAGCTGGGGCAGGTCGGTGGCCATGGCCGCGTCCTCCAGCGGCGCGCCGTTGACGATCACGTCATAGGCGGTCGTGCGCCGCCGTCCGCGGGTCAGGCCCAGGCCGGTGGAGGCGTTGCCCTGGGGATCCATGTCGATGATCAGCACCCGCTCGCCCACGGCCGCCAGGGCGGTGCCGAGGTTGATGGCGGTGGTGGTCTTACCGACCCCGCCCTTCTGGTTGGACACGGACAGAACCCGTAGGGCCGGGTAGGCCTGGGCGTCAGACGGGTCGGACACGGCTCACTCTCTTCAATTCGATCACCCGGCCTTGGGGATGGCTCAGGCTGGCGTGGAATATAGGGTCAAAACACCAAGATTTTGTGGCTTCTTCAACTTCCACATCAACATCTCGGCCCTTGAGGAACAGGCCGACCGCGCCCCGCTTGAGGTAGGGCTCGGCATAACCCAGCAGTCTGACCAGGGGCGCGCAGGCCCGGGCGGTGACCACGTCCACCTTCAGGCTCAGGTCTTCGGCGCGGGCGTTGTGCACCGTGGCCGGCAGCTCCAGCGCTTCCACCGCCGAACGCAGGAACCGGCAGCGCTTGGCCATGCTCTCCACCAGATGCACCCGCGCGCCGGGCCGGCCCTTGAGCAGGCAGGCCAGGATCAGGCCGGGAAAGCCCGCGCCGGCGCCCAGGTCGGCGAAGATCAGGGCCTGCGGCGCCAGGGGCAGCAGCTGGGCGCTGTCCAGGGCGTGGCGCAGCCAGAACTCGGCCTCGGCCGAGGGGCCGACCAGGTTCATGCGGCCGTTCCAGTCGAACAGCAGGTCGCGGAAGGCGGCGATGGCCTCCATCTGCGCGTCGCTGGCGCCGGCGCGCGCCTGGAACTGGGCGGGGCCGAAGGCCTCGTCCTGCACCGCGTCCGCCATGTCCGGGTCCCCGCCCGGCTGCGCCTCAGGCGGCCTGGAGTCGGCGAACATGGGCGAGCAGGGCGGTGATGGCGCCAGGCGTTACGCCCTCGATACGGGCGGCCTGGCCGAGGGTCAGCGGGCGCACGGCGGACAGCTTCTCGCGCGCCTCGAACGACAGGCTGCCCACGGCGGCGTAGTCGAGGTCGGCGGGCAGGCGCAGGTCTTCGTCGCGGCGGAAGGCGGCCACGTCGGCGGCCTGGCGGTCGAGATAGCCGGCATAGCCGGCCTCGATCTCGATCTGCTCGCGCACCACCGGGCTCCAGTCGCCCAGTTGCGGCCATAGGCCGGCCAGCTGGTCGATATCGATCTCAGGATAGGCCAGCAGCTGCATCAGGTCGCGCTTCTGGCCGTCCAGCCGCACCTTGAACCCGGCCTTGACGGCTTCGGGCGGGGTCAGGGTCAGGCTGCGGGCGGTCGCGCGCGCCGTCTCGATCGCCTCGGCCTTGGCCTTGAAAGCCGCCGCGCGCTCGGGTCCCACCACACCTAAGGCGACACCGCGCGCCGTCAGGCGCAGGTCCGCGTTGTCGGCGCGCAGGATCAGGCGGAACTCCGCCCGGCTGGTGAACATGCGATAGGGCTCGCTGACCCCGCGGGTGACCAGGTCGTCGATCATCACCCCGAGATAGGCTTCGTCGCGGGCGAACAGGGCCGCATCGGCCCTGCCGGCGGCGCGGGCGGCGTTGAGCCCGGCCACCAGACCCTGGGCGCCGGCTTCTTCATAGCCGGTGGTGCCGTTTATCTGGCCGGCCAGATAAAGGCCTGGCAGGCGCTTGACCTCCAGCGTCGGGTCCAGCTCGCGCGGATCCACATAGTCGTATTCGATCGCATAGCCGTAGCGGCGCACGGCCACGGCCTCCAGGCCGGGGATCGAACGCAGGAACAGGTCCTGGGTCTGGGGCGAGACCGAGGTGGAGACGCCGTTGGGATAGACGGTGTCGTCGTCCAGTCCCTCGGGCTCGAGGAAGATCTGGTGGCTGGACTTGTCGGCGAAGCGCACGACCTTGTCCTCGATCGAGGGGCAATAGCGCGGTCCGCGCCCCTGGATGCGCCCGCCATAGACCGCCGACTCGTCCAGGCGCTCGGCGATGATCCGATGGGTCTCCTCAGTGGTGTAGGTCACGCCGCAAGCCACCTGCGGCCGGTCGATGGCGGCGGTCAGGAACGAGAAGGGCGTGGGCGTCTCGTCGCCCGCCTGCATTTCCAGCCGGTCCCAGGCGATGGTCGAGCCGTCGAGCCGCGCCGGGGTGCCGGTCTTCAGCCGGCCCATGGCCAGGCCCAGGCCATAGAGCCGCTCGGACAGGCCCTGGGCCGGCGCCTCGCCGTGGCGGCCGGCGGGGATGCGATCCTGGCCCAGATGGATCACCCCGGCCAGGAAGGTGCCGGTGGTCAGCACCACCCGCGGCGCGCGCCAGGCGCGGCCGTCTGCGGCGGCGACGCCGGCGACGCGGCCGCCTTCGACCAACAGGTCCTCCACCGCAGCGGCCTCGATGGTCAGATTCGGCTGGGCGGCGAGGGCGGCCTGCATGGCCTGGCGGTAGAGCTTGCGGTCGATCTGGGCGCGGGGGCCGCGCACGGCCGGGCCCTTGGAGCGGTTGAGCAGCCGGAACTGGATGCCGGCCTGGTCGGCCATGCGCCCCATCAGCCCGTCCAGGGCGTCGATCTCGCGCACCAGATGGCCCTTGCCCAGGCCGCCGATGGCGGGGTTGCAGGACATCTCGCCCAAGGTGTCGAGGCGATGGGTGAGCAGCAAGGTGCGCGCGCCATAGCGCGCCGCCGCGGCGGCGGCTTCGCAACCGGCGTGGCCGCCGCCAATGACGATGACATCCCAAAGGGGGGTGGACATGGGAACTGGGCCTTGAGGGCGGCGAGGGCCGCCGGGCGGAGCTTTATACGCGGACGCCGGTTTGCCGTCGAGGCGCCGAGCCCGCCTGCGACCCCGTAAAATGTTTCACGTGAAACATCATTTGCCGATGCAGAACCGGCTGAACACCACGTCCAGCACCTGCTCGGCGTCAATACGGCCGCCCACCCGCGCCAGGCTGCGAGCGGCCAGGCGCACATCCTCCGCCGCCAGCTCCGGCTGCAGGCCGTCGTCCACCTGATCCAAGGCGCGCCGCAGATGAGCCTGCGCCTGCTCCAAGTCCCGCCGATGCCGCTCGCGCGTCACCGCCGGGAACTCCGCCCCACCGAGGGCCTGCGCCACCTTGGCCGAAAGCCGCGCCTCCAAGGCCCCGACCCCCGCGTCCTGCAAGGTGGAAAGGCCCACCGCCTCCAGCCCTTGCGCCTCGGCCCAGGCCTGGGCGGCGCGTCCATCGGGGCCCAGCTCCAGGTCGATCTTGTTGAGCAACACCAGATCTCCAGGGCGCAGCGTCTGACGACCCTCATGCCAGGCGCCGTCCGCGCCGGCGGCGTCGACCACCAGCAGGCGCAGGTCCGCCGTCTCGGCCCGGGCCTGGGCCCGGCGCACGCCCTCGGCCTCGACCAGGTCTTGAGCTTCGCGCAGGCCGGCGGTGTCGGCGACCAGCACCCGAAAGCCACCCAGGTCCAGGGGTAGCTCGATCACGTCGCGGGTGGTGCCGGGGATGGCGGTGACGATGGCCGCCTCGGTGCGGGCCAGACGATTGAGCAGGCTCGACTTGCCGGCGTTGGGGGCGCCGATCAGCGCGATGCGGTAGCCCTCGCGCACCCGCTCGCCCCGCGTGCCCTCGGCCAGGGCGCCGGCGATGTCCTGCGCCGTGACCGCGATCGCCGCCCGCACCCCGGCTACGGCCAGTTCCGGCAGGTCCTCATCCGGAAAGTCCACCGCCGCCTCCAGCTGGGCCAGGGCGTCGAGCAGCTGTTCGCGCCAGGCGGCATGGCGCGCCGACAGGGCGCCGCCCAGCTGAGCCAGGGCCTGGCGCCGTTGCGCCTCGGTCTCGGCGTCGACCAGGTCGGCCACCGCCTCGGCCTGGGCCAGGTCCAGTCGGCCGTGCTCGAAAGCGCGCCGGGTGAACTCGCCCGGCTCGGCCAGGCGCAGGCCGAGGCCCGTCAGCCGGCGTGACACCGCCTCGATGATCGCCGGGCCGCCGTGCAGGTGAAGCTCCGCACCATCCTCGCCGGTGAAGCTGTTCGGGCCGGGAAACCACAGCACCAGGGCCTCGTCCAGCACCAGGCCCGCCGCATCCCGCAGCGCCCGCAGGCTGGCCCGGCGAGGCGAGGGAACATGGCCCGCCAGCGCGTTCAACGCCGTCCACGTTTCCGGCCCGGAAAGACGGACCACGCCGATGGCTGCGCGCGCCGGGGCCGTGGCCAGGGCGTAGATGGTGTCAGGCCCGGACATGGACCGCGATGTTTCACGTGAAACAGTCAAGCCAGCCTCCGGGCCGGCCGCGGGCTTAAGACCCACCCGTGGCCGCCATCATCAGCTTGCGGAACTGCTCCTGCGCCGCGCCGCCGAAGGCCATCCAGTTCTTCATCAGCTCCTCGGGCTGAAGAGCGGCCATGTTCTCGGTCATGCGCGTCTGCATCTCTTTCATCAGCTGCTCGTTCAGCGCCGTGACGTCCGGCAGCCCGAGAAAGGCGCGCGCCTCCTGCGGGGTGCATTCCACATTGACCGTCACCTTCATGCCAGACCTCCTGAACTCGACCCCTCGTCCGGCGGATAAACCGGCGGCCGCCACAAACTTGTTATGAGCCTTTGGCCAGTCTGAACGCTAGTAGCAAGCCGATCCAAGCCAGACAGATTCATGGGATACCGCATGTCCGACAACAGCCTGACCATCGCCACCGCCGACGGATCCTTCTCCGCCTATGTGGCGCGCCCCGCGGCCAGTCCCGCGCCGGCCATCGTCGTCATCCAGGAGATCTTCGGCGTCAACGCAGTGATGCGCGAGATCTGCGACCGCCTGGCCTCGCAAGGCTACCTGGCCGTCTGCCCGGACCTGTTCTGGCGGATCGAGCCGGGCATCGAGCTGACCGACAAGTCCCAGGCCGAATGGGATCGCGCCTTCGAACTGTTCAACACCTTCGACAAGGACCTGGGCGTGAGCGACATCGCCGCCACCATCGACCTGGTGCGCGCCGATCCGGCCAGCGACGGACGGGTGGGGACCGTGGGCTATTGCCTGGGCGGCCTGCTGGCCTATCTCTCCGCCACCCGCACCGACAGCGACGCCAGCGTCGGCTATTACGGGGTCAATATCGGCGCCTATCTGGGCGAGGCCGACCGCCTGGTGCACCCCTTGATGCTGCACATCGCCGAAGAGGACGAGTTCACGCCCAAGCCGGCTCAGGAGCAGATTCTGGCCGCGCTGAAGAACCACGCCCAGGTCGAGATCCACACCTATCCCGGCCGCGACCACGCCTTCGCGCGCAAGGGCGGCGCCCATTATGACGCAGGGGATGCAGGCCTGGCGGATCGTCGCACGATAGAGTTTTTTAAGGCTCATCTGGGCTAGTGTTTCACGTGAAACATATTGGGGTCCGGCCCGTTAACCCTGCGCCGGACCTAGCCCAGACCGCGCCAGAAGCGGCGACGAGGAGACAAGCATGCTGGTGATCCAGGCGACCCGCACCGGCGGCCCGGAAGTGCTCGAAGCCGCCGATGAATCGCTGCCCGAGCCGGGTCCGGACCAGATCCTGGTCCGCCATGAGGCCATCGGCGTCAACTTCATCGACACCTATCACCGCAGCGGCCTCTATCCGATCCCGATGCCGTCGGTCCTGGGCCAGGAAGCCGCCGGCGTGGTCGAGGCGGTGGGCGAGACGGTGACCCGGTTCAAGATCGGTGACCGCGTCGCCTATGGCACCGGCCCAACCGGCGCCTATGCCGAGGCTCACCTGGTGCCGGCCGACCGCGCAGTGAAGGTGCCCGACGGCATCCCCCTGCGCACCGCCGCCGCGGTGATGCTCAAGGGCATGACCGCCGAGTTCCTGCTGCGCCGCTGCTATCCGGTCCTGGCCGGCCAGGCGATCCTGGTCCATGCCGCCGCGGGCGGGGTGGGCTCGATCCTGTGCCAGTGGGCCAAGTCGCTGGGGGTCAAGGTGATCGGCACGGTCGGCTCGCCGGCCAAGGCCGAGTTCGCCCGCGCCAACGGCTGCGAGCACGTGATCCTCTATAACGAAGAAGACATCGCTTCGCGGGTGATGCAGATCACCGGCGGCCACGGCGTGCCGGCCGTGTTCGACGGGGTGGGCTTCGCCACCTTCGAGGCCAGCCTCAACAGCCTGGGCCGCCGCGGCGTGATG
>OUWB010185304.1_pt1 | contig 16476 bp, 10 predicted proteins | sample 1779821 | NCBI WGS metagenome assembly OUWB01 (sample SAMEA3914806, study PRJEB12502) | metagenome | biome: forest; material: soil | place: Canada | collected 2011-08-03 | depth 0.1 m
GGTCAACGACAAGCTGACCCTGACGCTGGACTGGGTCAACGCCAACGACTCGATCTATCACGACAGCTTCGGCGGCGACTCGACCAACTTCCCGCGCGATACGCGCCGTTACGACGAAACCGTCGAACTCGGCCTGCGCTGGCACATGTAATCCTCGTACCCCGGGCGCCGTGTCTTCATCGACGCGGCGCCCGTCTTTTTTTCGGTGTGACGATGTTCAACAGACGACAAACCCTGGCCTTCGGCGTGGCGGCCACCGCGGCCGGCCTTGCCGCCCCCCTGTCGTTCGCACAGGATGGCGGCCGCAAGACGCTCAATGACAAGCTCACCGGCAATCTGTTTCCGGTGCACGATCCCAGCGCCATCCGTCAGGACGACACCTTCCATGTGTTCTCGACCAGTCAGGTCGGCGAGGCGCCGGGGCTGATCCACTGGCGGACCTCGACGGATCTCGTCACCTGGACGCTGAAAGGCGCGGTCTTTCCGGCCATGCCGGACTGGGCGGCCAAGGCCATCCCCGGCACGCGCGGCATCTGGGCGCCGGACATCTCGTTTTCAAACGGGCAATACCGGCTCTACTACGCCGTCTCGACCTTCGGCAGCAATCATTCGGCCATCGGTCTCGTCACCACGCCGACGCTGGACACGTCCGATGCGAAATTCGGCTGGACCGATCAGGGGCTGGTCTTCGCCTCAAGCCTCAATGACGACTTCAACGCCATCGATCCCAATGCCTTCACCGACGACGACGGGCGGCAATATCTGGCGTTCGGCAGCTTCTGGACGGGGATCAAGCTGATCGAACTCGATCCGGCGACGGGCAAGCCACCAAAAAACGCTGGAATGGACGAAAAGCCCGAGGTGAGGTCGATCCTGCGCCGGCCCGGATCCATGGACGCCGTCGAGGCGCCCTTCATGATCAAGCGCGGCAAATATTATTACCTGTTCGCGTCCTATGATTTCTGCTGCCGCGGCGCCGAAAGCACCTATTACACCGTCGTCGGCCGTTCGGAGTCGATTGCCGGGCCCTATGCCGATCGCAAGGGCAAGCCGATGAACAGCGATGGCGGCCTGATCATGCTGCACGCCAATCTCGATCCGACCGGGCGCTGGAAGGGGCCGGGCGGCTCATCGATCCTGAGCGCGGGCGCGCATGATTTCATCGTCTATCACGCCTATGATGCGCAAAACGGTGGCCGGCCGACCCTGCGCATGGCGCTTCTCGCCTGGACACCCGACGGGTGGCCGGTGGCGGTTTAGGATTTCCCGCTCGCCTTCTTTTTGTCCCTCAAACCTTGTCCCAAAGCCTTGACGCCGCCCACTTCCCGAGGTGGCGTTTTTTTTGCGACGACGGACGTAGCTATGCCTCAGCGCCGCGTCGCTTCGCGCTGAGGCTCCGGGATGCGGATATTTTCGAGTAGGGCCGTCATGGCGACCATCCGGCCGGCGTAATCATAGATCGCCGCGGGCGTGCCTTTCGGCAGATAGGGCCGCACGCGCTTGGTAAGATATTCGGACGCCGTCACGCCGCCAGGCATGGAACGGAAACGTTCGAAATCCATATTCAATTGCGTCCTGCCGTTCAAGCCGACCACAAGGGTAAGCCGATCGACGGTTTTAATATACTCGACGAGCTCGCGTACTGTCGTCATTCGCTCCTCCGATGTTAGTGGGAAGGCACTCGGTACAGACTCAGATTCCTGATTGTCGCTCCTAAAACGTAAATATTATGCTATTCGCCCGGCAGCAATTTTCTCGCCGAATGCGGGACAATTTCCTGCTGAGTTTACTGCTACCATTGGGCGAAAACTTTGCCTCGACTTGAGCCATGCTCTTTTCGCGTGCAGCGACTTGGAATGCGCGTGAAAACGGCGATGTCTTTTCGGGCTTTGCCACGCTACCGGGCGGCGGATGCCGGTTGTCAATTGTCTGATGAAATGGCATAACGGGCCATGGCTGTGGCGCGACATGGTAGCCGAAAAAAGGCTGAAAATCTGCCCGGAGACGAGTCCGTGGACGATGGGGCGGATTTCGCCCTCGACATCGGACCCCTCGACACCTCATTCAAGCATATCCTGACCCAGGGACGGCTGCACGGCGCACTGGCGCATCGGCTGGGCGTCGACATCCTGCGCGGCCTTCACCCCAGCGGCGAGACCCTGCCCAATGAGATCCTGTCGAGCAGCACGCTCGATATTTCGCGCTCCGCCTACCGCGAGGCGATCCGCATCCTTGCCGCCAAGGGCATGGTCGAAAGCCGGCCCAAGACGGGGACGCGCGTCACCGAACGATCGCGCTGGAACCTGCTCGACCCCGACGTGCTGCGCTGGATGTTCGAGGCCGAACCCTCGGAAGCCTTTATTCTCGGCCTGTTCGAGCTGCGCCTGATCACCGAGCCGGCGGCGGCGTCCCTGGCGGCGGAGCGGCGCACCGACGAACATCTGGCGGCGATGGACGAGGCCCTGATCGTCATGGCGGTCGAGACCCTGGCCACCGAAGCCGGGCGTCAGGCCGACCTCGATTTCCACGACGCCCTGATGCGCGCCACCGGCAATGAGGCCCTTGCGTCCTTGTCGTCGTCGATCGGCGCCGCCGTCGCCTGGTCGACGCGCTACAAGCAACGCGTCAAGGCGCTGGAGCGCGATCCGGTGCCCGATCACCGCGCGGTCTATGAAGCCATCGCGCGCGGTGATACATCCGATGCGCACTGGTGCATGGAATCGCTGGTGCGGCTGGCGCTGCGCGATACCCAACGCAGCATGAGCCTTAAGTAGCTCCATTTTCACTTTCAACCGCAATTTTGTCTGAGTTAATATCGGATGATGCCGACCTTCCGTGCCTTCACCTTTGACCATCCGCCGGCCGCGGAGGCCGTGGCCGCCGTGACGCTCGACAGCGGCGCCGGCGTCACGGCGACGATCATCGCCTATGGCGCGGCGTTGCAGGCCCTGACCCTGGCCGACCGTCACGGCGCCGTGGCCGACATCGTCCTGGGCCACGACAGGCTTGCCCCCTATCTCGACCAGCCGTCTTTCCTCGGCGTTACGGTCGGCCGCTTCGCCAATCGCATCCATCGCGGCCGCTTCGCGCTCGATGGTATCGACTACCAGGTCGGCCTCAATGACGGCGACAATAGCCTGCACGGCGGGCGGCGGGGCTTCGACAAGCATCTGTGGACACTGCACGCGCCGCGGGCCGACGACGACGGCGTGTCGGTGCGCCTGTCGCGGCTGAGCCCGGATGGCGAGGAAGGCTATCCCGGCAATCTCGAGGTCGCCGTCATTTACCGTCTTGGTCGCGACAACGTCCTGGCCATCGATTACGAGGCGACGACGGATCGGCCGACGGTCGTCAGCCTGACCAACCACGCCCTGTTCAATCTGCGCGGCGGGGGCAATGCACTCGAGGCCGAACTGACGGTCCAGGCCGACGATTTCACGCCGATCGACGCGGGCCTGATCCCGACGGGCGAACGGCAGGCCGTCGCCGGCACCGCGTTCGATTTCCGCCGCCCCCGCCGGCTCGACGACGGGGTGCGCGACGCGAATGACGCCCAGATCCGCCTTGGCCGCGGCTACGATCACAATTTCGCCCTGCGCGGCGGTGTTACGCCGGAGCCAAGGCCCGTGGCGCGGCTGTTCGATCGCCATAGCGGGCGCGGGGTCGATATCTCGACGACCAAGCCGGGCCTGCAGCTCTATACCGGCAATTTCTTCGACGGCACCCTGATCGGCAAGTGCGGCCGCACCTATCGCCAGGGCGACGGTATCGCGCTCGAGACCCAGCATTTCCCGGACGCGCCCAACCGGCCGACCTTTCCGAGCGCGCGGCTGAACCCCGGCGAGGTCTATCGCCACACCAGCCTCTATCGTTTGTTCGTCGATTAGCCGGCCTTGACCTCGCTGGCCTCGAGCCGGCCCGTCAGCTCGGCGGCGGTCATCGGCTTGCCGAACAGATAACCCTGCAGGCCGTGTACGCCGGCCGCCTTCAGGTGCTGGTGCTGCTTCGCCGTCTCGATACCCTCGGCGATGACCTGCATGCCGAAGACGCGGCCGAGCCCGCTGATCGCCTGGATGATCGCCAGGGCCTCCAGGGCGGGGCGCTGTTCGTCTTCGAGCGCGGTGACGAAGACCTTGTCGATCTTGACCTTGTCGAAATGGAAGCGGTGCAGGGCCGTCAGCGACGAATAGCCGGCGCCGAAGTCGTCGAGCGCCAGCTTGACGCCCATGGCGTGCAGGTCGGCGAATACCGCCTCGACGCGCAGCGGGTCGCGCATCAACGCCGTTTCGGTCATTTCCAGTACGAGTCGCCCGGGCGCGAAGCCGGTGTCGCTGAGCGAGGCGGCGACGGCCGCCACGAAGTCCGGCGTCTCCAGTTCCAGCGGCGAAACGTTCAGCGCCACGGGAATGCCCCAGGCCGCCGCGTCACTGAGCGCGCGGCCGCGGGCAAAGGCGCCGATCCGGCCGATCAGTCCCTTGCGCTCGGCGAGCGGCACGAAAACATCCGGCCCGATCGGCGCGCGGCCGTGGCGCGGCCAGCGGATCAGGGCTTCGGCCGAGACGATCTGCGTGCCGGTGCGGTCGTAGATCGGCTGGTAGACCATCTCGAAGGCGCCGGCGGAGAGACTGGATTCGAGCTCGCGCGCCAGGGCTTCGTCGAAGTCCGGCACGGCGGCGGAGGCGCGGCCGGCCGGCGTGGAGGCGCCGGTCTGGCTCAACTCGGTCAGGGCCGCCAGGGTCTGGTCGAGATAGGAATGGGTCAGCGCCACCTCGTCGATGGTCACGGCACGGCCTTCGACGCGGATGGCCTTTTCGATGCCGCTGGCGGCGCCGGCCACGGCCTTGGCGCCGATATTCAGGCTCATCGACTTCAGGGCGTGAGCGGCGCGGGCCAGGGCATCGGCGTCGCGCGCCTTATGCGCCGCGACGATATTGCCCAGGGCCTCGGGGCCGTGCTTGCGGTAGAGGTCGAGCACGCGGGTGACGAAGGCCGCATCGTCGCCGCGGGCGCGGCGCTCGAACAGCGGGCGGATGACGGCCGCGTCGAACAGGGTCTCGTCGGTGGCGGCCACGGCGGGCGCGGGCTGGGCCGGCGCCGGGGTCTGGACGGCTGGCGCGACGGCCAGGTCCCGGGGCAGCCAATCGCGCAGGACGTGACCGAGATCGCCCAGGGTGAAGGGCTTGTGCAGCACTGCGTTCATGCCGGCGTCGCGCCAGGCCAGGGCGGCGGCGCCCACGACATGGGCGGTCAGGGCGACGATCGCCAGGCGGGCGTTGCCGGTGGCGGCTTCGCGCAGGCGGATTTCGGCGGCGGCTTCGAAGCCGTCCATGACCGGCATCGAGCCGTCCATCAGCACCAGGTCGAAGGCCTGGTCCGCCGTGCGATCGACCGCCTGGCGGCCGTCCTCGGCGGTTTCGGCGCGGATGCCGAAGCGGGCCAACGCTTCCAGCGCCACTTCGCGATTGACCTCGCTGTCGTCGACGACGAGGACGCGCGCCTTGGGATAGAGGGTGTCGATGCCGTCGAGCGGCGCTTCGGCGTCGCGGACGGCGAATCCTTCGCCGCTCGCCAGCGCCGCGATCAGTGCGTCGATGTCGCGGTAGCGCAGCGGGCGGGGCAGGGCGGCGGCGGCGCGGCCCGTGGACACCCAGGCTTCGCCGTCGTCCTCCGGCTCGACCAGCAGCACCAGGCGCCCGGCGGGCGCCGTTACGGCGCCGCGCGCGTCGCGATCGGCCAGGACCAGATCGGCGGCTTCGTCGCCGTCGGTTTCGAGAACGGTGACGCCGGCGGCTTCGAAGCGCGCGGCCAGGGCCTCGCGCTCGACGGTCGCGGCGAGGTGGATGGCCACCGTGCGGCCCGACGCCGCCGGCGGCGCGGCGCGGGCCGCGTCGGCCGTCGCGGGCAGGCGGATGTGGAATTGCGTGCCGAGGCCCGGTTCGCTGGTGACGGCGATGCCGCCGCCCATGGCCTCGACCAGACGCCTGGCGATCGACAGGCCAAGGCCGGTGCCGCCGAAGCGCCGCGTCGTCGTCCGGTCTTCCTGCTCGAAGGCCTTGAAGATCGCGCCCAGCTTGTCCTTGGCGATGCCGATGCCGGTGTCGCGGACGATCAGCCGCCAGAAGCCGGGCTTGAGGTCGGTGGCGATCTGCACGCTGACATGGCCGGCTTCGGTGAACTTCAAGGCGTTGGAGACGATATTGGACACGACCTGGCCCAGGCGCACGGCGTCGGCGGGCACAAGACGCGGCGCCGCCGGGTCGGCGAAGGTGACCAGTTCCAGCCCCTTTTCGCGGGCCTTGGCCTTGAACAGGGCGAGCGTATCGTCGACCAGGTCGAGCACGTCGACCTCGCCGATCTCGACATCGAGCTTGCCGGCCTCGATCTTGGAGAAGTCGAGGATGTCGTTGATCACCGCCAGCAGGCCGCGGCCCGAGCGCGCGATGGTCTGGGCGTAGCGGCGCGCTTTCGCCGGCAGGGATTCGGCGGCCAGCAACTCGGCCATGACCATGACGCCGTTCATCGGCGTGCGGATCTCGTGGCTCATGGTCGCCAAGAAGTCCGACTTGGCGGTGTTCGCGGCCTGGGCCTCGTCGCGGGCCTTGAGATAGTCGCGGGTGCGCGCGGCGACCTCGGCCTCGAGGCCGCGCAGGTGGGCTTCGATCTTGGCGTCGCGCTCGCCAATAGCGTCGAGCATCAGGTTGAAGCCGGAGACCAGGGTGCCGACCTCGTCCTTCGAATGGGTTTCGACGCGCCTGGAGAAGTCGCCGTGCGCGGCGATGGCCTCGACCGATTGGGTCAGGTCGGTGAGCGGCCGGGTCAGGGCGCGTTGCATCCGCCGCGCCAGCCATAGCGCCAGCGCCAGGGTGGCGCCGCTCAGCGCGAAGATCCCGGCCAGGGACCGCAACAGCCTCTGGCCGAAATCATTGGTAGACTGGACAAGGGTGATCTGGCCGAGCTCGTGCGCGCCCAGCCGGATCGGCGCGACGACGCGGATGGTGCGGCTGAACGCCAGGGCGCCGATATCGACGTGGGCCAGGTCGGCGCGCAGGGTGACGTCGTTGTGCAGACGGGCGCCGGCGCCGGTCTCCGCCAGCAGGCCGCCATCGGCGGTATCGATGCGGGCATAGGTCACGCCCGGGACCCGGGTCACCGCGCGCAGTGCCGTAAAGGCCTGGGCCGGATTATGCGTTTGCGCCGCGTCGATGGCGTTGCTGGCCAGCAGATTGGCGACCGTCGTCACCGTCGTCCACCGCGCCTGGGCCTGGCGCTGGGCCTCGTCGGCGACGAACAGGCCGGCGACCGGCAGGGTCGACAGGACGACCGCGCCGATGACGAGCAGGTTCAGCCGCGTGCGGATCGACGAGCGGTGCGAGGGTTTGTCGTGGGTAAGCATGCCGGATATTCTGAGTTTAGCGCCCTGTAAACCTTAGTAAACAAAGGTTAACAGGATCCTTTCAGGCCCTGCGCCAGTGGGCTTTCCCCAGGGCGTTCCTTGGACGTTCCTGGGGGCCGTTAAGGATGGGCTCTAAGCGTATTTTAAGGCCTGGCGGCTATAATCGTCGCTGGTGTCAGGAACGCGCGACGCAATGATTTGGCGGACCGGTAAGCGGTGGTTGGGCAGTCGCCATGGCAATGTCGCCATGATCGTCGCCCTGTGCGCCGTGCCTTTGGCGGTCGGGGTGGCTGGCGTTGTCGAAACCCAGGACGTCCTGGGCAGCCACGACAGCCTTCAGGCGGCGGCCGATGCCGGTGCCCTGGCCGGTGCGCAGCGCCTGAGCGTCGCCACCGTCAACGGCACGACCGACATCCAGTCCGCGGCGATCGCGGCGGCCAATGCCAATCTTCCGGCGAGCTTTCACGGCACCAGCCCGGTCTACACGGTGACCGAGGACACGACCGCCAACACCGTGACGGTGGCGGCGACAGCTCAGCACATCCCCTTGCTCGGTATCCTGGGATTCGGCGCCACGACGCTGAACGTCACGTCGACGGCCGATGCCCTGGGCGCCGTGCCCCTGTGCATCCTGCAGACCGGCACCGCCTCGGGCGCCGACATCGAACTGAAGGGGCAGTCGCAGATTCGCGCGCCCAATTGCGGCATCCAGGCCAATACGGACATCTCTGTCGATTCGAACGCCCTGATCCAGGCGGCGCGGACCCAGGCGGCTGGCACGATCACCGGGCCCGTCAGCCCGGCCGGCATGCCCGGCGCCCTGACGATCGCCGACCCGTTCGCCGCGATGAACCTGTCGCCGCCGCTCGACTGCCTGACCAAGGCGCTCAGCATCAAGGTGATCAAGGATCTGACCCTGCCCCTGCTGCCCGGCATTCATTGCGAGCAATTCGACATCGCCAGCGGCGGCGCCTTGCAACTGCTGCCGGGCGAACACTGGTTCATGAACGACGTCAAGGCGGAGAACAATGCCACCATCACCGGTGACGACGTCGTGCTGTTGTTCGGGCCCGGCAAGAAGGCCGACTTCATCGACCAGGCGACGATACGCCTGACGGCGCGCAAGAGCGGGCCCTTTGCCGGCTTCCTCATCGCCACGACGCGCGACAATACCCAGCCGTTCACCATCGCCTCGAACAATGTCAGTCAGTTGCTGGGGACGATCTATATTCCCAACGCGCAACTGGTCGTCAACACCAGCGGCAATGTCGCCCAGGATTCCGCCTGGAGCATCATCGTCGCCAATTCGATCCAACTGACGCAAAATCCCAATCTGGTGATCAACACCAACTATGTCGGTTCCGGCGTGCCGGTGCCGAGCGGCGTCGGACCGTCGCAGAAGGTAAGCCTGGTAAAATGACGCAGAGCCATTTCGTCGCCGTCCAGCCGGCCCGTCTGCTTGTCGCCGACGACGATCCGATCCTGCGCGAGTTCGCCATCGCCAACCTGACGACACCGGAGGTCGAGGTCGAGGTCGCGGAGGACGGCATCGCCGCGTGGACGCGCCTGGAGCGCCGCGATATCGACATCGCCCTGATCGATCTCGACATGCCGGGGATGAACGGCTTCGAGCTGATCGAACGCATCCGTTGGGACGAGGGGCTGAAGCACCTGCCGATCGTCGTCGTCACCGGCCGCGAGGACATGGTCGCCGTCGATCGGGCCTACGCGCTGGGCGCCACCGCCTTCGTCGTCAAGCCGCTGAACTGGCGCCTGCTGCTGCACCAACTGGCCTATGTGCTCAAGAACAGCCGCGCCGAGGCCGAGGTGCGCAAACAATTGAAGGCGCTGCAAAACGCCGCCGATCTCAAGGACCGCATCCTGCGCCTGTCGCGGCAGAAGCTGACCCGGCCTTTGCATACCCTGGTCGACCAGGCGTTTCGCCTGACGGCGATGGAGGCCGGCGCCGAGGTGCAGGCCTGCCTGCGCCAGATCGCCTCGGCCTCGGTCGAGGTCAGCCAGGTCTGCGCCGATATGCAGGAAGCCGAAAAGCTGGGCGTGGCCTGAGGCGAGATCTCACGACGGGATTTGAGGTCCAGTGCGTTTAGGCCCATGGAGGCCGCTCTCGGCGGATTGACGCGGATGTGTGATGACACCGGTGTCTTTGTGCGCTATAGGGGCGGGGCCACGCATAAATCCCGGCGCGTTCAAAGCCGGTCGAAGGGAAGAAACATGACAAAGATGAACCGGCGCAAAGCCGCTCTGGCATTGTGCGCCAGCTTGATCGCCCTGGCGCCCGCCGCCGGCCGCGCCGCCGACAATAGCGGTCTTTTGTTTTATCTTTCGGCCAATAAGAGCCTGACCGCCGACTATGCCAAGGGTGAGTCGGTGCCGAATTTCGACAACAAGGTGACGATCGTACCCAACGGCTTCGCCGGCAGCGCCTTTTCGACCGCCGACGACCATGTGCTGGCCTGGAAGGCGCCAGGCAATATCTACGCCCAGCGCGGCACGGTGTCGTTCTTCTGGCGCTCGCGCACGCCGGTCGGCCGCGCGCCCTTCGTGCTGTTCCGCGTCGGCTATGCCGATCACACTTCGTGGGACATGGTGTGGCTGCGCATCGACTATAACGGCCACGGCTACGACGCCTTCGTCACCGACGACAACCTGGCGCGGGTGCGGCTGTCGTTCAAGCTCGACGACCTGCCCAAGCCCGACGCCTGGAACCATATCGCCGTGTCGTGGGACGAGACCAAGGGCATCAAGCTCTATGTCAACGGCAAGGAAGTGGCGCACAAGGACCAGGTCGCGGTGCTCGACACCGGCCTCGACCAGTTCGGCACCGCCAGCCGCGCCGTCAGCCCCCACCAGGTGATGAGCCGCTACAACTTCATGCGCGGCAGCGATTATGACGAGCTGCGCATCTACGACCATATGCTGAGCGATGCCGAGATCGTCGATCTTTCGAAGAACCAGGTGCCCCAGGTGACGGCGGAGCCGGCCGGCGATCTTGCCAATCCGAATACGCTGGCCGAATGGAACCTGCGCTACGGCTGGAACCGGCCGGGTGACGTGCCGGTCGAACTGAAGGACCCGGTGACCACCATCCGCAAGGTCGAGTTCAGCGACGCCAAGGACATCAAGGAGTTCATGTACAAGGCGACCGACGGCATCAACGAGACGACGTGGCCGGGCGTCTACAATCGCTCGCGCCTGCCCGGCCGCAACGACTATTTCCCGCTGCCCGACTGGAACACCTATGTCGACGGCGGCAAGACCCTGACGCTGACCCTGCCCGACGAGCCGTGGAACCATATCGAGCTGGAGGGTGCAGCCTACGGTAATCTGACCTGGGGCGCCGACGAGAAAGCCAAGCCCGCCGAGATCGCCACCCGTGCCAAGGACCAGGAACGGACCTATTATCAGTTCACGGATCGAACCGGCGGGACGCTGCGCTTCAACAATATCGCCCAGGAAACGCCGATCCAGGAGATCTCGGCCTACGACATCCATCCGGGCGCGGTGCCGGAGGGCACGGTGACCCAGACCTATGTGGTGCGCGCCAATGCCGCCGCCGATTCACCGGACCTCGACGAGTTGAACGCCTTCATCACCGGCCGCTACGCGCCGGACGAGCGCCAGACGGTGGTGGCCCTGCCCGACGCGGCGCCATCGCGGCCGAAAGCCAAGGAGGCCGGCGGAAGCCTTCCGCTGGTTCACGTGCTGATCCCGTTCGAGTACGGCGCCTCGCCGCCCGATCTGATGCTGTACCGCTCGTGGGGCTATGGCTGGGAGAATATGCACGACGGGCTCGACGGCATCGCCATCGACATCCCGGCGCTGAACGTCAAGCCGACGATGAACGGCCTGTTCCCGCTGAATATCCAGGTCAAGGATCCGCTATGGCCCGAGCGGAACATGCTCGACGTCACCGTCGCGGTCAAACCCAATGAGGCGCGCACCGTATGGCTCGACCTGCGCGACCGCATCCTGCCGAACAAGAGCTTCTACCTGACGTTTGCGGGCGGCGGCCAGGACTTCAACGCGGCGTCGCTGGACGGCGCGAAGATCCGCCTGGTGTTCAAGGATCGCCAGGAAGCCCTGAAGGAGCATATCGCCGACCGCTTCGCCGAGGTGAAGGACAATTGGGGCTTCCTGGTCGAGGAGCACACCGCCTCGATGCGCGAGAACCTGTATCGCCGCGTCGTCGCCGATGCCGGCGACCTGTTGCGCGTCGATCCCGACAATCTGCTGGCGCGCGAATATTGGCACGACATTGCCTTCAGCAGCCAGGATCCGCTGCCCTACACCCAGCCCGTGCCGCCTTCCGGCGTGCCGCTTTGGGCCTTCCGCCAATTGGAGGACTTGAAGAATGTCCGCCACTACGTCAACTGGTGGATCGACAACCGCCAGTCGGACTTCGGCGATTTCGGCGGCGGCCTGTCGGACGACAGCGACCTGGTCGAGCAGTGGCCGGGCCTGGGTCTGATGGGGGTGGATACCGAAAAGGTGCGTCTGTCGCAGATGCGCGTCGCCGACGCCGTCTACAAGAACGACATGTTCACCAACGGCCTGTCGACCCTGATGCTCGACGAGCTGCATTCGTATGAAGACGGCATCAACACCAATTCGGAGTCGATGTATCTCAACTACGGCGACCCGAAGGTGGTCGAGCGGCTGATGACCACGGTCGCCGCCTATAACCGCATCATCAGCGTCAATCCGGCCGGGCACCTGCATTTCAACACCAACTGGTACAGCGGCACCGACAGCTATCGCGAAGGGCCGTGGGAGTGGGGCAAATACTATTCGTACCTGGTGCTGCACCCAGGCCTGCTGATGGCCGATTTCAACGGCGACGCGACGGGCCGGAAATACGTCATCGGCCTGTCGGACGGCATATTGGCCCATGGCAAGCAGGATGCTGCCGGCAATTGGAGCTTCCCCGACGAGATCAACTGGCGCACCGACCAGACGCGCGGCGACCTGCCGGGCGGGTCGACGCCGATGCAGTTGATGTGGGCGTCGTGGCGCTGGACGGGTGACAGCAAATATCTCAACCCGATCATTGCCTCGGTGCAGCACGCGGCGTCGCAGGATTCGTTCACCGTCGGCGGAGCGCGCGTCAAGGCCGACAAGGACAATATCAAATCGTTGAACGCGCTGAACGAGGATGTCGTCAGTGTACTGAACAAGCAGGATAGCTGGGGTCAGTCGGCGGTGCGCAAGGCGTCCGCGTCCGCAGCGGCGGCGGTCGAGCGCAAGTCGTCCGGCGATGCCGCCGGCGGCGCCTTCGAGCAGTACGTCGCCTGGGAGATGACCGGCGACAAGAAATACCTGGAGGATCTCTACGGCGCTGAAATGCGCCATGCGGCGACCACCATGTACACCCAGACCGAGGGCCATTGGTGGGTCGACCGCGTCGAGATCGACAGCCAGTACCTGCAGCGCTCGCGACTGGGCGGTATCGCCCTGACGCGCGGCAATATCTATCCCGGCGCGACGGTCAGCTGGGCCTTCGCCGATCCGGACGGCGCGGTCAATGTGGCGCTGCTGATCCCGCAGCCGGCGCGCGACCACTTCAAGGTCATCGCCTATAATGTCGCCGACCATCCGGTCAAGGCGGTCATGACCGGCTGGAATGTCGCCAGCGGCCAATGGGAGATCAAATCCGGCAAGGGCGACGGCAAGGATAGTCCGGGCGCCGACGCCACGACGCAATCGGTCGCTTTTGAAAAGACGGTCGGCCTGCCGCTGACCTTTGCGCCGGGCGCCAATGTCTTCGAGTTCACGCTGAAGACGCCTGGCACGCCGGTCCAGGACCGCCCGGATATCGCCATCGGCCGCGATGATCTGAAGCTGGGCAAGGGCAGTGTCGCGGTTACGGTGCATAGTCTCGGCGCCAAGCCGGCGCCGGCGGGCAAGGTCGAGTTGCTCGACGGCAACGGCCAGGTGGTGGCGACCGCCACGACGCCGGGGCTTGCCGCGCCGACCGATCTTCAGCCGCACACGGCGACGGTGAAGTTGACCCTGCCGGCGCATTTCGACGTCAAGACCGGCCAGGTGCGCGTGAGCCTGGGCGATGTGCGCGAGATCACCCAGATGAACAATACGGTGGCGCTGAGCGATGCGGGGACGGAGTAGGGGGTTAAATCTCTCGGCTCATGAATCGGCTGTTCGGGTCCTCGACATAGTCCGCGAACGGCGGACAGTCGCGAAAGCCGTGGCGCTCATAGAGCCGGTGCGCCGGCGCGAAATAGGGCCAGGATCCCGTCTCCAGGCTCAGGCGCGTTAGCCCCATGCCGCGCGCCTCGTCGATCAGGTGGCGCAGCAGGGCATCACCGACACCGCGCCCGCGATGGGCTTCGGCCGTGTGCATCGACTTGATCTCGCCGTGGCCGGGCAGGAACGATTTGACCGCCGAGCAGCCGAGCAGGGTGTCGCCGTCCCAGGCGGTGAAGAAACGCACTTCAGGCATTTTCAGGCCGCTGAGGTCAAGCGCGTGGGAACTGCCCGGCGCGGTCTCTGCGCGCGCGCGGGTGACATGGACGGTCAACAGGTCGACGACGCATGTATCGTCGAGCAGGCCTTCAAGGATATGCATGACGAAAGGCTTAAACCGGCCTTTCGCCGAACACAAGTTTAAGCCGCCGCGAGTTGGACCTGTCCCGACAGCACCGCCGGAATGCCTTCGGCATCGAGCGGCCGGCTGAACAGGAAGCCCTGGATCTCCGGGCAGTGGCTTTCGCGCAGATATCGCAACTGTTCGTGCGTCTCCACGCCCTCGGCGACGCAGTCGAGGTGCAGCAGGCGCGCCAGGTCGAGGATATTCTTCACGATGGCCGCGGTCGAGGCGTCATTGACGATGTCGCGCACGAAGGAGCGGTCGATCTTGATGCGGTCGAGCGGGAAGCGCTTGAGATAGGCCAGGGACGACCAGCCGGTGCCGAAGTCGTCGAGCGACAGCTTCACGCCCATGGCCTTCAGTTCGTGCATGATCTTGAGCGTCACCTCGGTGTCGTCGAGCGTCAGGCTTTCCGTCAGTTCCAGTTCCAGCCATTCCGGCGACAGGCCCGACTCGTCGAGCGCTTCACGCACCGCGCGGACGATGTCGCCGCGATAGAATTGCTGGGCCGACAGATTGACGGCGACGCGCGCCTTCGGCAGGCCTTGCGCCTGCCAGGCGGCGTTCTGGGCGCAGGCGGTGCGCAGCACCCAGCGGCCTGTCTCGACCATGCGGCCGTGTTCCTCGAGCAGAGGGATGAACAGGCCGGGCTCGATCAGGCCTTCGGTCGGATGGCGCCAGCGCAGCAGGGCCTCCATGCCGCTGACGCTGGCCTGGTTGGGGGTGCCGTCGAGGCGGTATTGCGGCTGGTAGTGCAGGAGGAATTCGCCGCGTTCGCAGGCGCCGTGCAGGTCGTTGGACAGGGCATGCCAGCGCTCGGCGGCCATGGAGAGGTCGCGGGTGAACAGGCGATAGGTGCCGCGGCCCTTCTTCTTGGCCTGGTACATGGCGGTGTCGGCCGCCTGGAGCAGGGCGGACGGATTGTCGCCGTCGGAGGGATAGAGGCTGATGCCGATGCTGGCACCGACGCGCAGGTCGTAGCCATCGACCTTGAAGGCCGGTTCCATCGCCTCGAGAATGCGTTGGGCCAGGGCTTCGGCGTCGGCCGGGCCGGCGAGGCCGCAGGCCGCGACGACGAACTCGTCCCCGCCGAGACGGGCCGGCGTGTCGACTTCGCGCAGCACGCCGCGCAGGCGTTGCGACACCTGTTCCAGCAGGCCGTCACCGATGAAGTGACCGAGGCTGTCATTGATGTGCTTGAAATGGTCGAGGTCGAGCAGCAAGAGGCCGACCTGGCTGTGGTCGCGGCGCGCCTGGGCGATGGCCTGGGTCAGCCGGTCCATCAGCAGGATGCGGTTGGGCAGGCCGGTCAAGGCATCGTGCAGCGCCATGTGGCGCACGCGCGCCTCGGCGTCCTTGCGCGCGCGGATGTCGCGGAAGGTATATTGCGCCAGCAGGCGGTCCTTGGACCGATAGGTGGTGGCCAGGACCTCGACGCAGACAGGGGTGCCGTCGGCGTCCAGCCACGACCACTCGTCCCATTTCATCTGGCCTGTGGCGCGCACGGCGTCGACGATGGCGCGGCCGCCCTGGGCGTGGAGGACGGGGATGTCGATGAGGCCCGCGCCGCGTACGTCGGCGGCGTCGTGGCCCAGAAGGTGTTCACATTGCCGGTTCAGGTCGACGATCGTGCCGTCGTCGCAATCGAGCACCAATATGCCGTCGCCGGCCGTCTCGAACAGGCGGCGATGGCGCACTTCGGACTCGTGCAGGTCCATCTGGGTTCGGCGCAGCGCCAGGTGCGTGCGCACGCGCGCCATCAGTTCCTCGATCTGGAACGGCTTGCCGACGCAATCGACGCCGCCGGCGGCGAAGGCGGCGACCTTGCTGTCGACATCGGTCAGGGCGGTCATGAAGATGACCGGAATGTCGCGGACGCAGCCGTCCGTGTCGCTCTCGCGCGACTTCAGGCGGCGGCAGGTCTCGAAACCGTCGAGATCGGGCATCATGACGTCGAGCAGGATCAGGTCCGGCCGGGCATAGGCGACACGATCGAGGGCTTCGAGCCCGCCCAAGGCCACCAGGACCTCGTAGCCATGGTGTTCGAGATGGTCGACCAGCACGCCGAGATTGGCCGGATTGTCGTCGACCACCAGAATGCGTGGCGCCGCGCTTTTGTCCTCGCGGCTCATGCGGCGCTCCTTTCCTGGGCGCATGTTTCGATCAGGCGCAGGACGGCCGGAGACTGGTAGGCGGCGGCCAGGGCGTCGAGGCGCTCGGCAAAGCCGTGATATTGCGGGCCCATGGCCTGGATGGCCGGGATTTCCTTGCGGATGGCGCGCAGATTGCCGGCGCGGGCCAGGGCGTGCAAGCGTTCGAGAATCTCGCCCGCCGGAGCGACGATGAGCGCGGGCGGGCTGTCGTCGGCAATGGCCGCGGCCTCCGCTTCGCGCAGGTCGCTCAGGCTGCCGCCGGCGGCGGCCAGGCGGAACGGCGCCTCGACGCGGAAGTGGCTGCC
>OUWB010003774.1_pt3 | contig 16403 bp, 17 predicted proteins | sample 1779821 | NCBI WGS metagenome assembly OUWB01 (sample SAMEA3914806, study PRJEB12502) | metagenome | biome: forest; material: soil | place: Canada | collected 2011-08-03 | depth 0.1 m
CCGCCGGTCAGCACCACGAACCGGGTGCCGCTATCGCCCCTCCACATGTTTCGGACCGCATCGGCTAGGGAACCAGCCTCGCCGAAGCGGCCGCCTCCGTCGCCGTCGACGCCGACGAAGTCAGTATCGCAGAAATTACAGGTCGCCGCCGACCGGTCACGTTCGCGGCCGCTCCAGAGATTGCAGCCGGCAAACCTGCAAAACACCGCAGGGCGGCCGGCGTGCCGACCTTCGCCCTGGAGCGAGTAGAACATTTCCTTGACGGCATAGGCCATGTTCAGGCGGCCCTCGCTTGTGCGGCCAAGGCGGTCTTGATGACCTGAAGCAGATAGAAAGAGAGCTGGCGAACGTCCGCCGGGACGTTCTGGAGGCCGTTCCAGCGGCGCCGCTCAGAGCCGAATTCCCATTCGCCGTCGGACCAAGCCGTCTTGCCCTTTAACAGGCGGAGGCCCCTAGCAAACTCGTCCCGGGTCCCGGCGCCCGTGACTGAGTTTAGGTAGTCCATCACGTACCCGAGGGCGACGATGCCGGTCCCGTGGACCAACCGCGAGTCCTTTGGCGTTTTTCCGTCCCAATCGCTGGGGAACACGCCCTGGACCGCATGCCAGAACTCGCTGATCAAGGTGACGCCTTTGTCGAGCAAGAGTGCATCGTCACCGGCGTACAGACGCAGGGCGCCGTCCGAGAGGGAGTTCATGATCAGCCGCTGCAGAATGGTATCGCGGATGACGCCCTTTGGGTTGGTCTGCTGCTTGATCATCCCCCTCAGCGCTGAACCGGCGCGATAGTTAAGGGCTTCGGTGAGAAGCGCTGCCTGAGACCGGCTAGACATCCGAAGCGGCAGGCCGCCGACCTGCGGCAGAAGTTCGTAGACGAGGGCCTTGGGCAAGGGCCGGGTGTTGTTGATCAGGATGAACTGGCGCTGCAACTCCTCTTCCGTCTCGCAGAGGAAGCCTGAAACGAGAACCTCGAAATCGCGGCCGTGGAGCTCTGAGAGAGCGGTGAACCGCTGTTGGCCGTCAACAATCCAGCCCGGCGGGCCATCGGAAACATCAATAACGAGCCGTCGTGAGGGGCCCTGGTTTGGAGCGAGCGGCTGCAGGCTCGCCTTCCCAAGGAACGCAACGACGATAGGGTTGGGGAGGATGGCGCTGGGTTTCTCCAGATAGTCGCGGATCTCGCGGATATGCGCGGCGATCTGGGGACGCTGAAAACCCTGAAGTGTGCCTGCGCCGTCGCGGCCTGCCCGCTCGATCCGAGCGATCTTCGAGATTTCAGCCGCGCGGGCGACGAAGGTGAAGACTGTCAGGTTAGGGCTCTGAGCGGGGACCAGGGCGTCGAACTGTAGTTGGGTCTCACTCATTGGGTTTCCTGTCGAAATTCACTCAAGTGAGTGTGGAAGACGTGGAGGTTGTGGATCCCGCGTCGCTTGTTGCGGTTTGAGGTCCGGAAGATCAGCGCCTCGACGCCGCTCTCCCGACAGACGCGGCAGTCGCAATGCTCCCAGGGCCTGTCCGCCAGGGTCTCTGAGTACACCTTGCGTTGTTTTGCCGCCGCATTGGCACGCCGGCTGGGTGAGATCTCCTCATCCCAGTTGAGCGCGGTCCAATATTCCATGACCGCGTCAAGTCCCTGGTCAAGCGTAGCGCCCCCGGACGCATAGGCGCGAACTCCCTTGAGCGCCGCGTCCTCCAGTCGGCGGGCATCTTCCTGGTTGAGGCTGCCCTCAAGCGCCTTTTGTTTGAGCTTGTTGTTCTCCGTCGCCTGCGGGATCCGGATCGCGGTGTAGTAGGACAGATCGCCATCAGGGGTCCGCATCCAGTAGTTCTTCTTGGCGTCCTTGAAGGCGCGCAGGAGTGGAGAGGTGGTATCGAAGCTGGTGACACCGAACTCTTCTAGAGAGTTCAACTCCTCGATCTTGCCGAACCCGAGAAGGTGCAGGCGCACCTGGGAGGGTAAGGCGTCCCGCATGGCGGCCAGTACCCGGCGGATCTGATCGATCTTCAGCGGAACGGTGCCGCCAATAGCCAAGTAGTCGTAGCCCATGTCCGCGAGACTACGTGCGGCGTCGGCCATGCTGCTGGTCGACCAGCCTTGAATGACGCCCATCGGGGTGAAGTGGGAGCCAAGCCGTCGGCCAGCATGATAGAACTCGGCAGCGTTCTGGAGCGTGACCTCATATCGATTGCGGATATCCTCGGAAACATCCGCGAGGCTGCGCTCGACACCTAGCTCATCGAAATCGAAAATCAGGTGGTCGGGGGAGCAGCCATGGGTGAAGCCGCCGTCAGCGTAGAACTCAGCGGTGTCTTCGGCGCTGTAGGGCGGCGCTGGAAGGTTGCGATAGGTGAACGCTCCGCAGTCGCCCATCAGCATGCTGTCGGGGAAGTGCTCTAAGGGATAGCGCAGGAAGCGCCGGGCTCCCTCCCGTCGGAAGCGCATGAGTTGGGCTTCGGAATATTTCCCGGGATGGCGGGCGTCCCCAACGATGCCGCGGGAGACGAGGATACCGTCATACGGGGCCTCGTCCAGGAACTCATGGGGGTATTGATCGTCGCGATGGATGGCGCGACCTGTGCCGTTGCGGTCGGCGAGAAAATCGTAGGCCGGATCGATGGTATCGAGACTATCGGCGAAGATGAAACGCATCACGCCACCTTGGCGAAGGCGTAGAGGTGGTCGAGGCGCGCAAGATGGCTGGACAGGAGTTTGATGTCGCGCGGAACATTCTGAATTTCGTTCCAGTCCCGCTGAAGCTCCGTCCAACGCCCGCTGGTCCAACGGCAGTGCGGCGCGATGCGGCTGAGCGCCTCATAGGCGTGGGTCTGCAGGTCCGAGTCCGGCGCAGCACGAGACATGATCCGATCCATCAAGAGGCTCATCGCCTCAATGCCGGCGGAGTGCATCAACCGGCTCTCGGTCGCCGGCCGTCCCCATGCTTCCGGGAAGGCCGCCTTGGCGGCGCTCCAATAGGCCACCAGCATTCGGTACATTCCATCCACATCGGCCGGTGTAGCCGCTGTCGCCTTGAACGGCGCCAAAGCGCCCAAGGCGCTGCCAACGCTCAGCCGGATCGCCTTGATCAGCGCAGAGTCGATGATGACGGCTCCGCTCGCCTCTTCTGACACACGGCGGATCAAGCCGTGCATCGGGGAGTCGGGAGAACTCTGCAAGCGGTGAACCAACTGGCTCGGAATCTTCCGGGCGGTCAGGTCTCGCGGGAAGAACGCGTCGACCTCCGGCAGCAATTCGTTGATCAGTCGCGGATCGAGCGGCTTGGCCTTGTTGACCAAGATGAACTGTTCACGGTGAACCGACAGTTCTTCAGACGCGAAGGCCACCACCGGAACCGGGAAGCTTTTGTCCTTGGCCCGGGATAACGCGATCGATCGTTGTTGGCCATCGACGATCCAGGCGGCACGACTTCCGTCAGTCGGGAGAGGTATCCGCAGGGTGCCCGCTTCAGCGACGCGCACGTCTCCACCTGGCTTCTCCCCACGGGCAGCCGTAAAACGTGCGCGTGGCGAGATGGCTAGTATGATGGAGTTCGGGAACAGGACCGGGCCTTGATCGAGAAAGTCCGTAATGGCCTGAACGTGACTCTTGATCCCCTTTCGCTGAAAACCATGCAGCGAACCCTCGGCATCACGGTGCACCCTGCTGATCTCCGCGATCTTCAGCAGATCAGCGCCCGCGATAAAAAAGGCATAGACGGCTTTGTCCGCCTGGACGGTTCGAACGGCGCGCACAGCCAGCGTCGGCTCTATGGATTTGCGCGGTTGCGTCACGACACGCTCTCCCGCTGGGACGCTTGCCGGAAGAGGCGGCCAAAGCGGCCCTGCTCGCAGGCGATGCAGTCCTCATCGCGGAGTTGTCGGAGAAGGCCTGATGCGCTCGCGCGAGGACCAAGGCGACCTGCGATGATCGTGAGCAGTTCCGCGTCGGTCCGCTGGGGGCGCTTTACTGCAACCGGCGATACGACGTTCGCGAGCGCCGCCGAGACCTCAACTGCATCGCCTGCACGATCGAGCGGAAGATGAGCGATGCTTTGGACGAAATGGACCATGGCCCGCTGCGCAAAGTCGGAGCGCGTGCCAGGTATGAGGGCATTGAGGCGCTCATCGTACGGCATGACGGCTTGGCGCAGCGTCAACGGGAGCGCCCCTTTTACACCTGCGCCGAAGATCCTGAGCCTGCTCAGCGTGTCGGGGTCCAAACTGCCAAGGCTTTCGGACACCATTTCCGCGTAGGGACGTGTAAGCGCGAGCAGAACGCGGCCATCACCCGCCTCGGCCACCTTGCTCCAACTCGTTGAAAATTCACATTTGAGAAGGCCACAAAACCAACTGATGGCATCAAACTGTCCTGTCACCCTCGAAGCCACCGACTCCGGCTTCCCCTTTGAGACAGTCAATCCGTACGACGGCAGATGAGTATCTGCCGAGATGAGGCCCAGCCCAGCCGACACGACGAAAAGAGGGCTGCCGGCCAATGCGGCGGCCTTCTTCGCCAGGCCGAAGCTGCGGCCAGCGTACAGATCGATCGCCGAGGTTCGAACTGGCAACGCAGCGAGGTTTTCGAGCCAGTTGCGCATCACCGCCGGCTGTTCGCCGCAGGCCAGTGAGCCGACCCCCCCCCTAACTGCCGGCTTTACGCGCTTTCGCTGGGTGCACGTCGTGACAACCGACGCGACAGAATCCATGCCGACTGGGCGATCTGCCCCAATAACTGCAGCCTTGGTCATCAATAACTGCGTCTCTCTTGGCGAATCCCTCGTGCACCAGCCGAAAGGCTGACACTATATCTTGGGCTCTCGTCGCATGGCTCCCACAAGCGGTGGACGATATCATGAGCCCGATTCCGTAGCTAGAGGAACCGCGCACTTTCTCGTTTTAATGCGCGCCAGAGGTCGCCTGGTTCGCCCATTTGTATGGACGAGGGGCGCAGTTATGGGGTCGGCCATGGGCCCTCAGCCATTCGGGATACAGTTATTTGCCCCGACCTACTGGGCCGTGTGCGGAACGCTCACGGCCCTCGGCCTCAAGCGGCGGCCCGACACATAGCGCGCGGCGCAGGCAGCACCGGCCGGGGACACGGAGGCGTCGATAAGGAGTTATGGGGTCGTCCTGGCCGGTCGCGATCCAATCAGCCGTTGATGATCGCTTCCAGGCGTTCGATGCTCGTCATGATCGCTTCGAAGGCCGGTGCCGGTCCGAAGATCATCGCGGTCATCGCCGCATAGTCGCGGCGAAGCGCCTCGACCATCCCGTCGTGAGGCGCAAGCGCGAAAGTCGGCGGTTGTGCGCTGGCCAAGTCATAGTCAGGCCGATCGAAGAACATCCGCGCGTGGGCCACGCAGTCGGCGCCGAGAGTCTTATCCGCGCTGGCCTCGGCGCCGACCGGCGCCTCCAAGAGCCGATGGAGGTCGTAGTAGTGGCGGGAGATTCGCTGGCCGCCGCCGCGCAGCTCACCCCGGCGTTCGTACCACCTGCGGAGACCGTGGAGGATCACCACCTTGTCCCAATACGTCCGGCGCGGATCGACGGTCGTCACACTTGCAACGCTCAGATCCAGCCCGGGGGCGTCCTCATCGACATAGGGCCGAAGGACCCGGGCGGAGTTCGGGTCAAGGGCGGACTTGGCGCCGGATTCGATCTTCACCGCCGGACGGACATAGGGACCCGCCGGGGTGGCGGGCGGATACCAGAGGAGAAGGGTCTGGTCGTCATCGTCGTCAGGCCGCACGCCGAACCCGTCGCGCGGAAGGCCGGTGCGCCGGCAGGCGTCGGCAATGATCGCGTTGAGCTGTTCGGCGAGCGGACCCCGGATGAAGGCCCGGCAGGTCCCGGCGATCTTCGCCAGCATGGCGATGCGCTTGGTCCGGCTCATCGCCTGCAGTTCTTCCACGCTCACCGCTAGGTCCAGGTCGTCCCTGAACACCGTGACGTCTATGTCCTCCGAGAAGCGGCTGATCAGGCCGAACCCCTTCGACAGCGAGGTGCCGCCTTTGAACAGCAAACGGGGCCCGCCGGCGGGCAGGCCATTGAACAGGGCGTCTAGCGTCCAGCAGACCCAGAAATCCTTTTCGATGTTCTGGGGGGTCGAGCCCAACCGCTGAGCCGTCGCGGCGAACAGGCCGGCTCGAGTCTCCGGGTCGGCGGAAAGCACGTCGTCAAAGGCGGGGTTCATCGGTCGGCGGTTTCAATCACAGCTTCGGTCCGGCTCGGTGACATCGGCGTTTCGGACTTGAGTGCCTCGCCTGCCATCAAGGACTTGAGCATGCTCTGCATCCAGGCTGGCAGAGTCGGCAAGCCCTCGGCTAGGTCTCCCCTCAATGCAGCGCCATGGACGGGATCCGCCAGCAGCCGGCGCAGGCGACGGGAGATCGCCTCGGCTTCACCCTCCCGATCGAGAGTGTCCCGCAGCCAGTGCAGCGCCTGGACGACGCGCATGGCCGGTCGCCCCGCCCAATAAAGCTTGCTGGCGGCCGTCGGACGAAAAACGATGTCCAGGGCGCCCAGGTGGATAGGTCGCAATCGGGCATCCGTGTGGACGACGATCTTAGCCGGGACCGCATCCGTCAGGCCCAAGTCGTTGGCGGCCGTCATGCCATCGACCAGCACCCGGATTTGATCGCGCCGGGCGACCGCGTCGATCACGCCTCTCGGGTCGGGCGCACTTGGCTGGCGCGTCAGTGTGTTGTGGGTCGGGCGATCGTACAGACCCCGTTCGATCCTGCGTAGATCGCCGGCCTTGACCAGCCGCTGCAGTGTCTTGTCGACGGCGTCGCGACCGCCAAGGTCGAGGAAGTCGCCTGGCGTCCATACCGTTCGCGGCGCACCGTCGCCGATGCGGGCTTGGATCCTGGGCTTGATGTCCGTAACGGCGTCCATGTCCGAAATTTACATACATTTTTCGGACAAGTCCACCGTCCGAAAAATGACTACACATTTCGGACGTTGACAGCCTGCGCCAGCGTCGCCCCCAGATTCCCGGTGACCAACCGCATTGATCTGGCGGCGGCTTCTCGGCGGGCCTACAGCCGCAGGAGCCGCTACAATCAAGCCGCTGGGTGATGTGCTCCTCAGCGACTGAGGCTCCCGGACGCCGGAAGGAAAAATAGTCTTGCGCCTAGGTCCGGAGATCTCATCTCCGCTAAGTCGCTTGCACCCATCCCGCGCTTGAGCTCGGGTCCAATGGTGTCGACCGACGACCTTCGAGGACGCAGCATGGCCGATTTCGACGCATACCCCCTCCTGACGACCGACACGGTGGCGATCTGGGATGTCGTGTGCCGGGGCGCCTGCAAGCACAAGAGCGCCGAGGAATGCGTCGCGGCCACGCACATGGTGTTCCCCTATCGAGGGGTCTACGTCCATCACGTCGGGCGGGTGGACGCGGTCGCGGAAGCCAACCAGGTCGTCTTCCTCAACGAAGACGAACCCTACCACGTCAGCCATCCTGTCGACGGCGGCGATGCCAGCCTGTCGATCGGCGTTAACGCCGAGACCTTGATCGAGCTGGCGCCCATCGATCATCTCGCCGCCAAAGGGCGGGCGGCGTTCAATCGATCGCGGCTGCGGATCGATGCCAGCACGCAGGCGCTCACCGCGCGGCTTCGCCACGGCTTGTACAGCGGCGCGCGGGAGATGCTCGAAGCCGAGACGCTGACCATCGCCCTGATCGGGCGAGCCCTGGGCGAACGCACCTCGCGCGTTGCGGCGGGCAGGGCCGGACGCCAGAAATTGGCCGACCGCGCCAAGCTCGTGCTCGCGTCCGATCTCGGCCGCCGCTGGAGCCTGGCGCAGGTCGCCGCGGAGGTCGGCGTCTCGCCGGTCTACCTGACCCAGGTCTTCCAACAGGTCGAGGGCCTGCCGCTCTATCGCTACCAGTTGCACCTGCGGCTGGCCCGGGCGCTCGACCGGCTGGGCGAGGACATCGACCTGACCTGCCTGGCGCTCGATCTCGGCTTCTCCAGCCACAGCCACTTCGGCGCCGCGTTCAAACGCGCCTACGGCCAGTCGCCGATGGAATTCCGGCGCTCCACGAAAGGCCGCTGAGCGTCCGCTATCGCCGACGGCAGATCGCTAAAGATCCTGACAGCGCCGCGCGTCGCATTCGGCTCTTCTCCGTTCCGGCCGCCCGAGGCCCAGTATCGGAGACTTCAGCCATGACCAGCCCGCGAGCCGCGCTCACGACGCGCAGCGTCCAGACGCCCTCCGGCCGCATCGCCTATGTCGAGGCCGGCTCCGGTCCCGTGGCCCTCTTCGTCCACGGCGTTCTGCTGAACAAGCACCTCTGGCGCCGCCAGCTCGCCGGCCTTTCGGATATTCGCCACTGCATCGCTATCGACCTCTTGGCCCATGGCGACACCGAGATCGATCCGGCTCAGGACGTGTCTGTGACCACCAACGCCAACATGCTGAGGGAGGTGCTGGACGCGCTGGAGATCGACCAGGTCGACGTGGTCGGCAACGACAGCGGCGGCGGGATCTCACAAATCTTCGCGGCCCTGCATCCCGAGCGGGTGCGCAGCCTGGTGCTCACCAACTGCGACACCCACGACAACTGGCCGCCGGAGGCATTCAAGCCGTTCCTGGAGATGGCGGCCGCCGGCGGCTTGCGCGACACCTTGACCGCCATGCGGGCCGACAAGGCGATCTGGCGCTCGCCGGGCGCGCTCGGGCCGGCCTATGAGCGGCCCGAGACCGTTTCGGACGATGATATAGAAACCTACCTGGAGCCGCTGCTGCGGACCGAACAGCGCACGGTGGACCTGCAGCGCTTCCTGGCGGCGTTCGATCACCGCCACACCGTCGCGGTCGAGCCCCAGCTTCGCCAATTGCAGGCGCCGACGCTGATCGTCTGGGGCACGGACGACGTCTACTTCCCCGTGACGTGGGCGCACTGGCTGGCGAAGACGATCCCGGGGGCGAGGCCGCCGGTGGAGCTTGAGGGCGCGCGAATCTTCTTCCCCGAAGAACGGGCCGAGTCGTTTAATCACCTGCTCCGCGACCACTTCGCGGCGGCTTAAGGCGAACCATGTACGCACAGATCATCGCGCAGTGCGCGCGCAGCCTGAAGACGGTCGAGACCCTGCTGGACAAGGCCGAGCAGCAGGCGGCCGATAAAGGTTTCGACGTCGCGGTCCTGCTCACCGGCCGCCTTGCGCCAGACATGAAGGACCTCATCTACCAGGTCCAAAGCGCCTGCGACTACGTCAAGGCCGGCGCGGCCTGGCTCTCGGGACAGACGCCGCCCCAGCACGAGGACAACGAACGGACGGTGGGCGAGCTGCAGGCCCGCATTCGGAAAACCATCGCTTTCGTGGACAGCGTGACGGCGGCGCAATACGCCGGTGCGAGCGAGCGCAGGGTCGGCTTGTCCTGGGCGCCCCCCGGCAAGGTCCTCGGCGGCGAGGACTACCTGCTGCAGATGACAGTCCCCAACACCTATTTCCACATCGCCATGGCCTATGCCGTCCTGCGTCAAGGCGGCGTCGATGTCGGCAAGATGGACTTTCTCGGCTCGATCGATTGGATCGACGCCTGACCCCATGCCGATGCCACGCAGGCCGGTCGCGGGGCTGCGGCGGATCACATCGGTAGCGGTCGAAGAACGATGCGCTTCGACGGCAAGTGCCGATCTGCACACGCTGACGGCCTACGCCAACGCAGCCGGCACACGACCGATTGCGCACCGCGATGGTCTTCTTGTTCCCCTAGCCGACGCCACTCCCTGTCTTTCTGCGCCAGCCTTGGACCGCTCTAATCCGTTGTTGCGACTGAGGTTTTTCCGGCTCTCTTAATCGTCCCCGACCGCTGGCCGATCCCCGGCCAGCCCATTCGAGGGACGAACATGAGCGTCCAGCCGCTCCGATCCGAAGCCGTCAGCCGTGGCGCGCGGATGCTGCGCACCGCGCTCGGCCCGGCAATCGCCGCCTGGCTGGAAGAGCCCGCCGTCGTCGAGGTCATGCTCAATCCGGACGGACGACTCTGGGTCGACCGGGTCGGCGCCGGCCTGACCGACACTGGCGAGACCCTGTCCGCCGCCGACGGCGAGCGCATCATCCGCCTGGTCGCCCACCACGTCGGCGTCGAGGTCCACAGCCGATCCCCTCGTGTTTCGGCCGAGCTGCCGGAGACCGGCGAGCGCTTCGAGGGCCTTGTCCCGCCGGTGGTGACCGCGCCGGCCTTCGCCATCCGCAAGCCCGCCGTCGCTGTCTTCACCTTGGACGATTACGCCCAAGCCGGAATCATGACCCGGCTGCAGGCGACGATCCTGCGCCAGGCTGTCGCCGATCGCCGCAACATCCTGGTCGCCGGCGGCACCGGGACCGGCAAGACCACCCTCACCAACGCCCTCCTGGCCGAGGTCGCCAAGACCGCCGACCGGGTGGTCCTGATCGAGGACACCCGCGAGCTTCAGTGCCGCACGCCCAACCTCGTGGCTCTGCGCACCAAGGACGGCGTCGCCTCCCTGTCGGACCTGGTCCGCTCCTCCCTGCGCCTGCGCCCCGACCGCATTCCGATCGGCGAGGTGCGCGGGGCCGAAGCGCTCGATCTGATCAAGGCCTGGGGCACCGGCCATCCCGGCGGCGTCGCCACCATCCACGCCGGCACGGCGCTGGGCGCGCTGCGGCGCCTGGAGCAGCTCATCCAGGAAGCGGTGGTCACCGTCCCCCGCGCCCTGATTTCCGAGACCATCGAGATCATCGCCGTCCTCAACGGGCGCGGCGCTGAACGCCGCCTCGCCGACCTCGCCCGCGTCGAGGGGCTCGATTCTCAGGGCGACTACCGCCTCACCCCCCTCTCAACACCAGTACCCGGAGACGCCCCATGACCTCCGCCAAGCGTAAGTGGCTTGCCGGCTCCATCCTTGATGGCCGCACCGGCCGCGGCCTCACAGCCGCCGGCTTGATCACTTCTGCGGCCGCTTTCCTCACGGCCCCGCCGGCTTTCGCCTCCGGCACGTCCATGCCGTGGGAACAGCCCCTCAACCAGATCCTGCAATCCATCGAAGGGCCGGTGGCCAAGGTGATCGCGGTGATCATCATCATCGTCACCGGCCTGACCCTGGCCTTCGGGGACACCAGCGGCGGTTCGCGGCGGCTGATTCAGATCGTCTTTGGTCTGAGCATCGCCTTTGCCGCCAGCTCCTTCTTCCTGAGCTTCTTCTCATTCGGCGGCGGCGCCCTGGTGGCATGACCATGGACGACGCCGACGCCATCCCCGGCTTCTTCGCCCCCGTGCACCGGGCCGTCACCGAGCCGATCCTGCTCGGCGGCGCGCCCCGGTCCATCGCCATCGCCAATGGCACCTTGGCGGCGGCGATCGCGCTGGGCCTGCGGCTCTGGATCCCGGGGGCGGTGATCTGGGCCGTCGGCCACGCCGCGGCGGTCTGGGCGGCCAAGCGCGACGCCCAGTTCGTCGACGTCGCCCGCCGCCACCTTCTCTATCCGCCGCACTTCCGGGTCTGAGGCCACGCCATGATGAATCTCGCCGAATACCGCAGCCGCGCCGCCCACCTGGCCGACTTCCTCCCCTGGGCCGCTCTGGTCGCCGACGGGGTGGTGCTCAACAAGGACGGCAGCTTCCAGCGGACCGCGACCTTCCGGGGCCCGGACCTCGATTCCTCCACTCCGGCCGAGCTGGTCGCCGTCACCCATCGGCTCAACAGCGCGCTGCGCCGTCTCGGCTCAGGCTGGGCCATCTTCGTCGAGGCCCAGCGCCGCCCCGCCCACCACTATCCCCGCTCGCGCTTCCCCGACGCGGTCTCGGCCCTGGTCGACCGCGAACGGGCCGAGCAGTTCGCCGAGGCCGGCGCGCATTTCGAGAGTCATTATTACCTGACCTTCCTTTGGGCGCCCCCGACCGAGGACGCCGCCAAGGCCGAGGGCTGGCTGTTCGAAGGCAAGAGCCGCACCGGCGTTGATCCGTGGGAGCTGGTCCGCGGCTTCATCGACCGGACCGACCGCATCCTGAACCTGGTCGAAGGCTTCATGCCCGAGGCAGCCTGGCTCGGTGATGGCGAGACCCTGACCTACCTGCATTCCACCGTCTCGACCAAGCGCCAGCGTGTCCGCGTCCCCGAGACGCCGATGCACCTGGACGCCCTGCTCGCTGACGAGCCCCTGGCCGGCGGGCTGGAGCCGAGGTTGGGATCGCAGCACCTGCGCACCCTCAGCATCATCGGCTTTCCCACCGCCACCTTCCCCGGGATTCTCGACGATCTGAACCGGCTGGCCTTCCCTTATCGTTGGGTCACCCGCGCGGTGATGCTCGACAAGACCGACGCCATCAAACTGCTGACCAAGGTTCGGCGGCAGTGGTTCGCCAAGCGGAAAAGCATCGCCGCCATCTTGAAGGAGGTGATGACCAACGAGGCCAGCACGCTGGTCGACAGCGACGCCGCCAACAAGGCAGCCGACACAGACCTGGCGCTGCAGGAGCTGGGCGCCGACGGCGTCGGCCAGGCCTATGTCACCGCCACCATCACCGTACTCGACGAGGACCCCGGTCTGGCCGCCGAGAAGCTGCGCCAGGTCGAGAAGGTGATCCAGGGGCGGGACTTCACCGCTATTCTCGAAAGCATCAACGCCATTGAGGCGTGGCTCGGAAGCTTACCAGGGCATGTGTACGCCAGCGTAAGGCAGCCGCCGATCTCCACCCTCAATCTCGCCCACATGATCCCCCTAAGCGCCGTGTGGGCGGGGCCGGAACGGGACGAGCATCTCGGTGCGCCCCCCTTGCTTTACGGCAAGACCGAGGGCTCGACCCCGTTCCGGCTTTCTCTTCACGTCGGCGACGTCGGCCACACCCTGATCGTGGGTCCGACCGGCACCGGCAAATCCGTGCTGCTGGCGACGATGGCGCTGCAGTTCCGGCGCTACGCCGCCGCCCAGGTGTTCGCCTTCGATTTTGGAGGCAGCATCAGAGCGGCCGCGCTCGGCATGGGTGGCGACTGGCAGGACCTCGGCGGAGCCCTAGCCGAGGACGCCGCCGACCCTGTGGCCCTCCAACCCCTGTGGGGGATCGACGACGCCGGCGAACGGGCGTGGGCCGCCGAATGGCTGGCCGCCATCCTCGCCAAGGAAGGCGTGACGATCGACCCGCAGGCCAAGGAGCACCTGTGGTCGGCCCTGACCTCCCTGGCGTCCGCCCCGTCCGCGGAACGCACCCTGACCGGTCTGGCGGTCCTGCTCCAATCCCAGGCGCTAAAGCAGGCCTTGCAGCCCTATTGCGTCGGAGGATCCTACGGCCGGCTCCTGGACGCCGAAGCCGAGCGCCTGGGCGGGGCGGACGTGCAGGCCTTCGAGACCGAGGGCCTGGCCGCCGGGGCCGCGCCCGCCGTCCTCTCCTACCTGTTCCATCGCATCAGCGGGCGGCTCGACGGCTCGCCCACCCTGATCATCATCGACGAAGGCTGGCTGGTCCTGGACAGTCCCGAGTTCGCCGCCCAGCTGCGGGAGTGGTTGAAGACGCTGCGGAAGAAGAACGCCAGCGTCGTCTTCGCCACCCAGAGTTTGGCCGACATCGAGACCAGCTCGATCGCGCCGGCCATCATCGAGAGCTGCCCGACCCGCATCTTCCTGCCCAACGAGCGGGCGCTCGAGCCGCAGATCACCCGGACCTATCGGGCCTTCGGCCTGAACGATCGCCAGATCGAAATCCTCAGCCGGGCGACCCCCAAGCGCGACTACTACTGCCAGTCCCGCCGCGGCAACCGCTTGTTCGAGCTGGGCCTCGGCGAAGTGGCCCTGGCCTTCGCGGCGGCATCATCCAAATCCGACCAGGTCCTGATCACCGAGCTGATCAAGACCCATGGCCAGGTCAGCTTCGCCACGGCGTGGCTGCGCGCGCGCGACGCCGGCTGGGCCGCCGATCTGCTCATCCACCCCTCAGAGGAGTCCTAACCATGACTTCGCGCTCCGTTCGCCGCGCGGCGCTCGCCGCCGTCGCCACCCTGTCCGTCAGCTTGATCGCCGTGGCGCCCAGCCAGGCGCAGATGACCGTGTTCGATCCGTCGAACTACGCCCAGAACGTCCTGACCGCCGCCCGTGAGCTGCAGCAGGTCAATAACCAGATCCAGCAGATCGAGAACCAGACGCAAGGCCTGATCAACCAGGCCAAGAACCTGGCCAGCATGCCCTATTCGCTGGTCTCGACCATCACCAGCCAGATTCAGCGCACCGAGCAGCTCCTCGCCCAGGCTCAGCGCATCGCCTACTCGGTCACCACCATCAACCAGGCTTTCACGCAGAACTACGGCGCGGTGAACCTGAACCTCTCCCAGCAGCAGATGGTCGCCAACGCGCAAAGCCGTTGGCAGACGTCGGTGGCCGGCCTGCAGGACGCTCTGAAAACCCAGGCGACGGTGGTGGGCAACATCACCACCAACCGCACGACGGTCACGACGCTCGGCGCCTCGAGCCAGTCAGCGACGGGCAATCTGCAGGCCGCACAGATCAACAACCAGCTCCTGGTCCAGATCTCCCAGCAGCTCTCGGACTTGATCGCCTTGGAGTCTGCCAACGGGCGGGCTCAGGCCCTGGTCGGCGCCGAGAAGGCGACCGACCAGAACCAGGGCGCGACCCAGCTCTCAACCTTCCTAACCCCCGGCGCCGGCTACCAGCCGGTGACCGTGACGATGTTCCACTGACATGCCGCCCATCACACGCATCCTGTCGGCCGAGGGCTGGGCGCGGGTCCTCGCCCTGGCCCTGATCGTCCTGGCGGTCGTCGTCTCGTGGGCGGGCCTGCGCCAGGCGCCCCGCGCCTCGTCCCGGCCAACCCCCGCGGCGGCCGATCCTCTTCAGGCCCAACTGCTGCGCTGTCAGGCCCTGGGCCAGGCCGGCGCCTCCGACGCTCGCTGCCTCGCCGCCTGGGCCGAGAGCCGCCGCCGCTTCCTTAGCGGAGGACCCCGGTCATGAACGGCGGCACAGGGGTCATCGACCAATTCCTCAACACCTTCACCACCTACATCGATAGCGGTTTCGGCCTGGTGCAGGGCGACGTGGCCTTCGTCGCCTCAACCCTGGTGGTGATCGACGTCACGCTCGCGGCCCTGTTCTGGAGCTGGGGGGCCGAGGACGACATCATCGCCCGGCTGGTGAAGAAGACCCTGTTCGTCGGCGTCTTCGCCTACCTGCTCTCCAACTGGAACACGCTGGCGGGGATCGTCTTCAACTCCTTCGCGGGGCTAGGCCTGAAGGCCTCTGGCTCCGGGATGTCGACGGGCAATTTCCTGCAGCCCGGCCGCATCGCGCAGACCGGCCTCGACGCCGGCCAGCCCATCTTGCAGTCGATCTCCGGCCTGATGGGCTACGTCAGCTTCTTCGAGAACTTCATCCAGATCGTGGTCCTGCTGTTCGCCTGGATCGTGGTGGTCCTGGCCTTCTTCATCATCGCCATCCAGCTCTTCATCAGCCTGATCGAGTTCAAGCTGACTACCCTCTGCGGGTTCGTGCTGATCCCCTTCGGCCTCTTCGGCAAGACCGCCTTCCTGGCCGAACGGGTGCTGGGCAACGTCTTCTCCTCAGGGATCAAGGTGCTGGTTCTGGCGGTGATCGTCGGCATCGGCTCGACCCTGTTCAGCCAGTTCACCTCCGGCTTTCCCACCACCCCTTCGATCAGCGACGCCATGACCATCGTGCTGGCGGCGCTGACCCTGCTCGGTCTCGCCATCTTCGGTCCCGGGATCGCCAACGGCATCATCTCGGGCGGACCCCAGCTCGGCGCCGGCGCCGCCGTCGGAACGGCCCTCGCCGCCGGCGGGGTGGTCGCGGCCGGCGCCGCCGTGGCCGGCATGGCGGTCGGCGGCGGGGCCGCGCTCGCGGCAACCGGCGCGCGGGGCGGAGCAATGATGGCCGGCGCTTATCGCGCAGGCGGCCTCGGCGGTGTCGCCAAGGCTGCTGGGTCCGCAGCCACAAGCCCGCTTCGCCGAGCCGCCGAAGGCATGAAGGCGCAATTCAACGCCGGCGCCGCAGCCGCGACAGGCGGCGGATCGGGCGCCGGCGGAACCGCCTCGGGATCGGCTGGCGGGCCTCCCGCCTGGGCGCAGCGCATGCGGCGCGAACAGGCCGCCCGCACCGGCGCAGAGACCGCCGCCCGCGTGGTCCAATCCGGCGACGCCGGCGGCGGCGGCGCATCCATCGACGTGTCCGAGGAGGGCTAAAGATGTTCAAGCGACCCGCCGTTCACTACGGCAAGGCTCCCGCGGCCGAGACCCCGTACCAGCGCGCCGCCCAGGTCTGGGACGACCGCATCGGCTCGGCTCGCGTCCAGGCCAGGAACTGGCGTCTGGCCTTCTTCGGGGCGCTGGCCATGTCCGGCGGGCTCGCCGCTGGCCTGGTGTGGACGACCGCGCGCGGTTCGATTGTCCCCTGGGTGGTGGAGGTCGAC
>OUWB010003777.1_pt3 | contig 16395 bp, 11 predicted proteins | sample 1779821 | NCBI WGS metagenome assembly OUWB01 (sample SAMEA3914806, study PRJEB12502) | metagenome | biome: forest; material: soil | place: Canada | collected 2011-08-03 | depth 0.1 m
CACCTTGCGCAGGCCGATCTCCCGCGTGCGCCGCCCGGCGGTGAAGGCGGCCAGGCCGAACAGCCCCAGGGCGGCGATGAAGATCGCCAGGCCGACGAACACCGCGAACATCTGCCCCTGGCGCTCGTCGGCGCTGTAGAGCGCCTGGAAGTCGTCATCCAGGAACTTGCGCGACACGGCCGTGGTCGGCGAGAAGGCGTGCGCGGTGCGGTCGATGAAAGCCAGGGTCTGAGGCAGCGCGCCCGCGCGCACCCGCATCGAGATCACATGGGTGTTGAACGGATCAAAATAGTAGAGGGTCGGCCGCACCGGTTGGCGGGCGCCGTCGAAGCGCGCGTCGCCGATCACCCCCACCACCTGCAGATGGCCGCCGTCGACGATCAGCGGCCGCCCGATGACCTGCTGCGGCGTCAGGCCCAGGCGCGCGGCGGCCGCCGCATTGAGCACCACATTGTGGCCGGGGTCGGGACCCGGATCGACATCTGCCCGGACACGGTCCTCCAGCCGATCAGCCGTCAGGTCGCGCCCGGCGAGCAGGGGAAGTCCATAGAGAGCCCGATAGCCGGGGCCGATATTGATCTTGTTCAAGAGGATGATGGCCGTCTGGCCAGGCAGCCGCGCGACAACCAGGGCCTGACTATTCATGAACGGAATATCATTCGAGGACGCCGCCGCCTCGATCCCCGGATAGCTGGCCAGCTGCTGCAGCAGGCTGTCGCGTGAGGTGGGCGAAATCGGGCCGGTATAGAGGATCACGGTGTTGTCGTGGCGAAAGCCCAGCTCGGCCCGGCGCGCATGCTGGATCTGGCTGAACACCACCAGGGCGGCGATACCCAGCGCTATGGAGACGGCGAACTGGATCACCACCAGGGCGGTGCGCAGCCAGCCGCCGCCGCCGCCGGCCCGACCGCCGCCGCGCAACACCGAGGCCGGACGGAACCTCGACAGCACCAGGGCGGGATAGGCCCCGCCGAGCAGGCCCGCCAGGACCGCCGTGGCCAGGGTCAGGGCCAGGACCGGCCAATCGCGCAGGTAGCTGAAGCCGATCGGCCGCTGCAGAAAGGCGTCGAAACTGGGCAGCAGCACCTCGGCCACGGCCAAGGCCAGGACCAGCGCCATCAGAGCGATCAGCACCGCTTCGCTCAGGAACTGGGCGATCAACTGGACGCGGCGGGCGCCCAGGGCCTTGCGCACGCCGATCTCGCGCGCCCGAAGCATGGCCTGGGCGGTGGCCAGGTTGGTGAAGTTGAAGCAGGCGATCAGCATGATCAGCACGCCGATGGCGGCCACGCCATAGATCGTCGCCCAGCTGCCCGGCGGCGTGATCGCGTCCGCATAGTTCGCTGTGTCCAGGTGCACGCGCCGGAACGGCGTCAGATGCACCCGATAGACGTCGCGCCCCGGGGCCTGGATGTTGATCTTGACCAGCTCGGGGCTGACATCGCGGTCGAGAATCGGATCGAGCTGCGCCAGCGCCCCGCGCGGATCCACGCCCGGCGCCAGGCGGACATAGGCGTAGGTGCTGTTCTCCAGCCAGTCCTCGCGGTGGGCTTGCAGGAAGGTGTCGGCTATGGAGGTGTTGGGGATGATGAAGTCGGCCGCCAGCTGACTGTTGTGCGGTATGTCGTTGAACACGCCGGTGACGGTCAGGGCGATGGCGTCGGTCGGGCAGGCGCTGGCGTCCGGCGGGCACGCCCGGTTCACGGTCATGATCTGGCCCAGCGGATCGGCCTGGCCGAAATATTTGCGGGCCATGGTCTGCGACAGCAGCACCGACTGCGGTTGCGCCAGAGCGCTCGCCCCATCGCCCGAGACCAGGGGCAGGCGCAGCAGGCTCAGAAAGTTCGGATCGACCGCGCGGACGGTCTCGGCGAACTGCTTGGAGCCGTAGGTGAAGGTCATGTACTCGGTGTTGAGGCGGGCGAAACCGGTCACGCCCGGAATCTCGTCGCGCATCGCCGACGGCAATTGGAACGGGACGTGGGCCTCGTCCCTCGGCGCGCGGCCGGGCGCGACCACGGTCAGTTCGAGCTGATAGAGATTGTCCGTGCCCGGCAGCCAGCGGTCGTAGGACAGCTCGTCGCGCACGAACAGGATGATGAAGATCGCGCAGGCCAGGGCCACGGCCAGGCCGGCGATGGTGATGACGCTGTAGAGCCGGTGGCGCACCAGGTTGCGCAGCGCCACGGTGAGATAATTGCCTAACATCGCCGGCTCCTATTCGTAGCGCAGAGCGTGGATGGGATTGGCGCGGGCCACGCGCCAGGCGTGGGTGAAGACGGTGGCCCAGGCGATGGCCAGGGCGCCCAGGCCCGCGGCGAGGAAGTCCGAGGGGCTCAGGGCGATGCGGTAGGAAAAGCCCTGCAGCCAATGGCTGAGATAGAACCAGGCCACGGGCCAGGCGATCAGGTTGGCGACCAGCACCGGGATCGAGAATCGCCAGAGCAGCAGCAGGGTCAGGTCGCCGATGCGCGCGCCGAACACCTTGCGCACCCCGATCTCGCGCGTGCGCCGCGCGGCGGTGAAGGCGGCCAGGCCGAACAGGCCCAGGCAGGCGAGGGCGATGGCCACGCCGACGAAGCCGGCGAACATCTGGCCTTGCGTTTCATCGGCGGCGTAGAGCTTGGCGAAGCTGTCGTCGAGGAAGTGGCTGTCGAGAGCCACGTCGGGCGACAGGTCGCGCCAGGCGCGGGCGACGAAGGCGGTCACCTCGGGGACATGGCCGGCGGCGATGCGCACCGAGATCAGCGGCGGGATCACCGGATCGTCCAGATAGACCATGGCCCGCGGCGGCTCGCGCGCGCTGTCCACGTGGGTGTCGGCCACCACGCCGACGATGCGCACCTGGCTGGGGCCGAACAGCACCATCTGGCCCACCGCGCCGGCGGCGGTGAAGCCGAAGCGCCGGGCCGCGCTCTCGTTGATGACGATGCTGCAGCCGTTGTTGTCGCTCAGCGGCGAGTCGTTCTTGAGCCGGTCCGCGCCATAGGCGACGGAGAAGACCCGGCCGCTCACCAAACGCATGCCGTAGAGGCGGAAGAAGTCCGGCGAGACCAACTGCCGGTCCATGGTCAGGTATTCGCCGTGGCCAGGCAGGCGCATCTGGGCCGCCAGGACTTGGCCCGAGAAGGGCGTGTCGCTGGAAATGGCCACATCGGCCACGCCCGCATGGCTGCGCAGGCGGCCGATGAAGGCGTCGCGCGCCGCCGTGGTCATGCGCCGCCCGGTGTTGATCACCAGGATGTTGTCGCGCCGGAAGCCCAGGGCCTGGTGACGCATGAAGTCGATCTGGCTGAAGGTCGCCAGGGTGACGATGGCCAGGCCGATGGCGACGCTGAACTGGGCCACCACCAGGGCCGAGCGCAGCAGGGGCGAGCCGGTGTGGCCGCGGCTGTTGGCGCGCAGCACCGGGGCGGGGCGGACGCGCGACAGCACCAGGGCCGGATAGGCGCCGCTGAGCAGGCCCAGGGCCACGGCCATGGCCAGGATCAGGGCCAGCACCGGCCAGTCGCGCACATAGTCCAGGCCGATCGGCCGGTTCAGGAACTGGTCGAAGGCCGGCAGCAGCACCTCCACCAGGCTCAGCGCCAGAACCAGGGCCAGGAGGGCGGTCAGCACCGCCTCGCCCAGGAACTGGACCACCACCTGGCCCGGCCGGGCGCCCGCGCATTTGCGCAGGGCGATCTCGCGCGCCCGCAGCAGGGCCCGGGCCGTGGCCAGGTTGGTGAAGTTCACCCCGGCGACCAGCAGGATCAGCGCCCCGATCGCGCCCAGGCCATAGAGGGTCGCGGGGCTGCCGGGCGGGACGAGCTCGCCCATGGCGCCGCCGCTCTTCAGGTGGACGTCGCGGAACGGGACCAGCTCGATCTTGATCGTGTCGCTGGCCTTGAGGCTCATGCCCAGGTCCTGCAGCACGTCGACATTGCGGTCGAGCAGAGCCGGGATCTTGCCGGCCACCGCGGCCGGATCGGCGCCGTGCGCCAGCCGCACATAGCCGAAGGTGTTGGCGGCGTAGTAGATATGCTTGCCCTTTTCGGTGATCGCGTCGGCCGGCGAGGTGTGCGGCATGATCGCCTCGGCCCGCAGCTGGGTGTCATAGGGCAGGTCGCGCAGAACGCCGGTGACGCGCAGGGCCACGCCCGAATTGGGGCAGAACATGTCGAACGGTCCGCAGGCGGACTGGTTGACCGTCAGGGTGCGGCCCATGGGATCGGCGTCGCCGAACAGCTTGCGCGCCAGGGTCTGCGAGAGGACGATCGCGTCGGGCCGGGCCAGGGCGCTGGCCGGATCGCCCTGGGCCAGCGGGAAGCGGATCACCTGCAGGAAGTCCGGGTCGACCTCGTCGATATCCTGGGCATAGGCCTGGCCGCCCACGGTGATGGTCTTCTGCATTGGCCGTAAGCGGGCGTAGCCGGTCACCTCGGGCAGGTTGTCCTTCAGCAGGACCGGCAGCGGGAAGTCCGAGGTGGCGAACCGCAAAGGCGCGCGTCCGGGCAGCCGGAAGCCCTCCTGCACCCGATAGAGGTCGCCGGCGCCCGGAACCCATTTGTCGAAAGACGTCTCGTCACGGACGAACAGGGTGATCAGGATGGCGCAGGCCAGCCCCACCGCCAGCCCGCCGATATTGATCGCGGCGGTCAGCCTTTGGCGCCGCAGGCTGCGCAGGGCGACGGTGAGGTAGTTGGCGAGCATGGCCTAGAGCACCTGCCGGATGCTCTCGGTGACCACCGCGCCGTCGAGCAGGTTGACGATCCGGTGGGCGTATTCGGCGTGGCTGTGCGAGTGGGTGACCATCAGGATGGTGGCGCCCTCCTCGTTCAGCTGGGTCAGCAGCTGCATCACCTCCTCGCCATTGGCGGTGTCGAGATTGCCGGTGGGCTCGTCGGCCAGGATCAGCTTGGGCTGGGCGACCACGGCGCGGGCGACGGCCACGCGCTGCTGCTGGCCGCCGGACAGCTGGCTGGGCATGTGGCGGGCGCGGTGGCTGATCTTCATCCGATCCAGCGCCTCTGCGGCGCGGCGCTTGCGGTCCTTGGCGCTGACGTCCGCGTGATAGAGCAGCGCCAGCTCGACGTTCTCCTGCACGTTCAGCTCGTCGATCAGGTTGAAGCTCTGGAACACGAAGCCGATCGCGCTCTTGCGCAGTTCGGCCAGCCGGGCCTCGGAATAGCCGGCGATGTTCTGGCCATCGAACCAGTATTCGCCCGAGCTGGGGTTATCGAGCATGCCGACGATGTTGAGGAAGGTGGACTTGCCGCAGCCCGACGGGCCCATCATGGCCACGAACTCGCCCTTGGCCACGTCCAGGTTGACGTCGCGCAGGGCCGTGGTCTCGACCTCGTCGGTGCGGTAGACCTTGGCCAGGTGCTTGAATGAAATCATGATCTTGTCGCCTTCAGGGGTTTGAGTTTGCGGGTTCGAGTTCGACCCGGTCCATTTTCAGGTAGGCTTCGTAGCCGGAGACGATCACCCGCTCGCCGGGATGCAGGCCGTCGACCACCTCCACGAAGTCCGGATTGCTGCGGCCCAGGCGCACGGTGCGGCGCACGGCGGTGCGGCCGTCGGGGGCCAGCACGAACACCCAGTTGCCGCCGGTGTCCTGGTAGAAGGGCCCGTTGGGCAGCATCACCGCCCGCGCCGCGCCGCCCAGCTCGACCTTCAGGTCGATGGCCTGGCCCACATGCACGCCGCCGGGGGCCGCGCCCTCGAAATAGAAGTCGGTCTTGAAGGTCCCGCCGCTGACCTGCGGATAGACCTTGGCCACCCGTGCGCGGTAGTCGCGCCCGTCGATGGTGAACAGCGCCTCCTGGCCGAGGGCGATGCGGCCCAGGTAGAACTCGTCGATCTGGGCGGTCAGCTTGAAGCGGTCGGCGGAATTGACCTGGCCCATCACCGCGCCCTGGGCCTTGGACTGGCCGACCTCGGCGTCGAGCGCGCTCAACTGGCCGTCCATTGGCGCGCGGATGGTCAGGGCCTCGACCCCGGCGTCGGCGATGTTGCTCTTGCCGCTGGCGTCGCCGGTCAGCTGGGTGGTGCGCACCTGCTGCTCGACCTTGTCGGAGGCCAGGGTCGCGGCGCGCAGCTTGACGTAATAGTCGTACTCCTGCTGCTCCTGGTGATAGGTGCTGGGGGCGATGGCGTCGCCGTCCAGCAGGATCTTGTCGCGGGTCAGGTTGCTCTGCAGCAGCGAGATCTGGTGCTCGATGTTCAGCAGGTCCTGCTGGTACTTGAACCGGGTCTGCTCGAAGGCCAGCTGCTGGGCGGCCACCTGCAGCTGCAGCGCCGGGTTGGACAGCACCACCAGCGCCTGGCCGGCCTTCACCGTCGCCCCGTCCTCGACCAGCACCTGCTTGACCGTGCCGCCCTGGTCGGTGGTCAGGTAGGCGGTGACCAGCGGGGCCACTGCGCCGCGCACGGCCACATAGTCCTCGAACGGGCCCTGGCTGACCGTGGCGATGGTCACCTGGCTGATCGGGGTGCGATAGACGTTGCCGCCCTTGCCGGTCATCAGCCAGGCCGCGCCGCCGGCCACGACCAGCGCCGCGCCGGCGATCAGGCCATAGCGCGCCCAGGGCGTTCGGCGGACGATCCGCCGGTCCTGACCGGCGCTGTGGCCGAGGGTGTCCGCAGTGTCCGGCGCAGCGCCGCCGAACAGCCGCGACAGGCGGGTTTTCAGGGTGGGCTTGGAGATCGATCTGTCCATAGGCGCATACACAGCAAGATCTGTGCCAGAATTTTTTACGTTCTATTTCAAAGGGATAATTTGGCCTCTGGTCAAATCCGCCCGCTGGCGTACACTGTTGCGGACAACTGTCCGGAATCGTACATGCCGCCGCCGATCCAAGACGCCCGCATCCTGGTGGTGGACGACAACGAGGACATCCTCCACGCCGCCCGCCTGCTGCTGAAGCGCCACTTCACCGGGGTGCAGACCTTGAGCGAGCCGGCGCATCTGGCTGACCTGGCCCGGCACGGCGCCTTCGACCTTTTGCTGCTGGACATGAACTTCGCTCCCGGCGCCGACGACGGGGCCGAGGGCCTGCGCCGCCTGGCCGAGGTGCTGGCCGCCGACGCCCAGGCGGTGGTGATCATGCTGACCGCGCACAGCGACGTGGGCTTGGCGGTGGAGGCGATGAAGCGCGGCGCGGCCGACTTCGTCACCAAGCCGTGGGAGAACGAGCGGCTGCTGGCGACCCTGGGCGCGGCCCTGGCCCTGCGCCGCACACGTCAGGAGGTGGCCGAGCTGCGCCAGCGCAACCTGGGCCTGGCGGCGGCGTCCACCCAGGCGGAGTCCGGCATCCTGGGCACGGCCCCGGCCATGCTCAAGGTGTTCGACGCCATCCGCCGCACGGCGCCCACCGACGCCAATGTGCTGGTGCTGGGCGAGAACGGCACCGGCAAGGAGCTGGCCGCGCGCGAGATCCACCGCCTGTCGCGGCGCGCGGGCGAGGTGTTCCTGCGGGTGGACATGGGCGCCCTGTCGCCGCAGCTGTTCGAAAGCGAGCTGTTCGGCCACCGGCGCGGCGCCTTCACCGACGCCAAGCAGGATCGCACCGGCTTCTTCCGCGCCGCCACCGGCGGCACCCTGTTCCTGGACGAGATCGGCAACACGCCCCTGCACCTGCAGAGCAAGCTGCTCACCGCCCTGGAGCGGCATGAGGTGGTCCCCGTCGGCGCGGAGAAGCCGGAGCCGATCGACGTGCGCCTGATCTGCGCCACCAATCTGGGCCGCGCCCAGCTGGCCGACGAGAACCAGTTCCGCCAGGACCTGCTCTACCGGATCAACACGGTGGAGCTGACCCTGCCGCCCCTGCGCGAGCGGCGCGAGGACATCCCGCTGCTGCTGGCCCACTACGTCGCGCTCTACTGCCAGAAATACAATCTCTCGCCCAAGCGCCTGTCGGCGGCGCTGATCGAGCGGCTGACCGCCTGGCCCTGGCCGGGCAATGTGCGCGCCCTGCGCCACGCGGTGGAGCGGGCGGTGATCCTCAGCGACGGCGACCTGTTGGGCCCGCAGGATTTCCCCCTGGCCGAGCCGCGGGTCGAGCCTCGCGCCGAGGTCATGGCGACGGCCGAGGCCTCGCGCCTGGACGCGATCGAAAAGTCGGCCATCGCCCGCGCCCTGGAGCGGCACGACAACAATATCAGCCGCGCCGCACGCGCCCTGGGCCTGACCCGCACCTCGCTCTACCGGCGGATGGAGAAATATGGCCTTTAGCCGGTTTCACTTCAGCCAGTTCCAGGCGGGGATCCTGCTGCGCGTGGCCGCCCTGACCGCCACCCTGGCGGCGGCGGCGTGGATGGTCGGCCATACCCAGTGGTATGTGACCATCGTCCTGTGCGTCCTGTGCGCCATGGCCCAGGCCTGGCTCCTGACCCGCTTCGCCGTCCGCGCCGGGCATGAGGTGGCCCGATTCCTCAACGCCCTGGCCTTCGACGATGCGGCCACTAGCTTCACCGGCCTCGCCCGCGACCCCGCCTTCGCCGAGCTGGGCGTGGCCATGAGCCGGGTGATGGATCAGCTGCGCGCCAGCCGGGCCGAGCGCGAGGAGCAGACCCAGTATCTGCAGACCCTGATCTCCCATGTGCCGGTGGCGCTGATCTCGGTGGACGAGCCGGGGCGGGTGCAGCTGTTGAACCTGGCCGCCCGACGCCTGTTCGAGGCCGCCTGCGCCGACACCGCCCAGTTCGCCCGCTACGGCGCGGCCTTCGCCGCCGGGATGGAGCGCCTGCGCCCGGGCGAGACCGCCACCCTGCGCATGGAGCGCAGCGCCGGGGCGTTGCAACTGAAGGCCGCCGCCACCGGAGTCAGCCTGGCCGGCGCGCGCCGCTGGCTGATCTCGCTGCAGAACATCGAGACCGAGCTGACCGCCCAGGAGCTGGCCGCCTGGCAGACCGTGATCCGCATCATGGCGCACGAGGTCAGCAACTCTCTGACCCCGATCTCGTCCCTGGCCGCCACCGCCCGCAGCCTCTTGTCCGAGACCTTGGCCGAGCTGCCGCCCGAGGATGCGCATCGCCCGGCCTTGGCCGACGCCGAGGAGGCGCTGGAGGCCCTGGCCCGGCGCAGCGAGGGCCTGCTGCATTTCGTGCAGAACCACCGCCGCCTGACCCGCCGCCTGGAGGCGCGGATCGAGCCCTTGTCGCTCAGCCGCGTCTTCGCCCGCCTGCAACGGCTGCTGGCCGCCGAACTGGCTGCGCGGCAGATCGCCCTGACCCTGGCCGTCGAGCCGCTTGTGCTGGAGGTGTCGGCTGACGCCGACCTGCTGGACCAGGCGCTGATCAACCTGATGCGCAACGCCATCGACGCCCTGCGCGACCAGCCGGACGGCCAGATCACGCTCTCGGCCCAACGCGATTCCGGCGGCCATGTGGTGATCGCCGTCGCCGACAACGGCCCTGGCGTGCCGGCCGACCAGCGCGAGAAGGTGTTCGTGCCCTTCTTCACCACCAAGCGCCAGGGCAGCGGCGTGGGCCTGACCCTGGTGCGCCAGATCGCAGCCGCCCACGGGGCCAGCGTCAGCATCGGCGAAGGCCCGGCCGGCGGGGCCATGGTGCGCGTGCGGTTCTGAGAGGGCGGCGGACGCCCCCGGGCGTGTCCCAGCTATCTGGCTCGGCTCCCCTACCTACGTCATCCTGAGCCGCGCTCGTCAGGGCGCGAGTCGAAGGACGCAAAGACGTGGCCGCGCCATTGCGTCCTTCGACTCGCCGCTACGCGGCGGCTCAGGATGACGTGCGTAGAAGGAGGCGGGGAGAAGGGAGAGGAGAAAGACCCCCTAAGCCCCCAGCATCTCGGCGATCTTGGCGGCCAGTTCGCGCACGGCGAAGGGCTTGGAGATCATCTCCATGCCCGGGTCGAGGAAGGTGGCGCGCACCGAGGCGTTGGCGGCATAGCCGGTGACGAACAGCACCCGCAGGCCTGGCCGGTGCTGGCGCGCCACCTCGGCCACCTGGCGTCCGTTCAGGCCCGGCAGGCCGACGTCGGTGATCAGCAGGTCGATCGGCGTGGCCGCCTTCAGGTGGGGCATGGCCGCGTCGCCATTGGCCGCCTGCAGCACCCGGTAGCCCAGTTCGTCGAGCACCTCGACGATCAGCATGCGCACCGATTCCTCGTCCTCGACCACCAGCACGGTCTGGCCCTCGCCAGCAGGTTCGACGGCCGGGTCCAGCCGAAGCTCGTCCGAAGGCGCCGGGCCGCTGAAGCGCGGCAGGTACATCCGGACTGTCGTGCCCACGCCCACGGCGCTGTGCAGGCTGGCGTGGCCGCCGATCTGGCGCAGGAAGCCATAGATGGTCGACAGGCCCAGGCCCGTGCCCTGGCCGATCGGCTTGGTGGTGAAGAACGGGTCGAAAGCCTTGGACAGGGTGTCGGCGTCCATGCCGTGGCCGGTGTCGGTGACGCTGATGGAGACGAAATCCCCCGCTTCCGCATCGGGATTGGCGGTCAGGAAGGCGGCGTCCAGCGTCACGTTCTGCGCCTCGATGATCAGCTCGCCGCCCGCCGGCATGGCGTCGCGGGCGTTGATGGCCAGGTTGAGCAGGGCGCTTTCCAGCTGGTTGACGTCGCAGACCGCCGGCCAAGCCTCGGGCGCGGGAATCACCGTCAGCCGCACCTGCTCGCCCAGGGTGCGGACCAGCAGCTCCTCCATCGAGCGGATCAGGGCGTTGACGTCCACGCTCTTGGGATCCAGCGACTGCTGGCGCGAGAAGGCCAGCAGCCGATGGGTCAGGCCCGCCGCGCGCTTGGCCGACTTCATCGCCGCGTCCATGAACCGGTCGAGGTCGTTCAGCCGGCCATCGTCGATGCGCCGGCGCAGCATGTCCAGGCCGCCGATGATGCCGGTGAGCATGTTGTTGAAGTCGTGCGCCAGGCCGCCGGTCAGCTGGCCCACCGCCTCCATCTTCTGGCTCTGGCGCAGCTGCTCCTCGGTGCGGCGCAGCTCCTCGTCGCGGGCCTTCTCGCCGGTGACGTCGCGGCCATAGGCGTAGACGGCGCCGTCCTCCAGCGTGCTCTGCCAGGAGATCCAGCGCAGGCCGCCGTCCTTGTGGCGGTAGCGGTTCTCGAAGCCGTCGGCGTGTTGGGCGTCCAGCGCCGCGGCCAGGGCCTGGCGGGTGGAAGGCGCGTCCTCCGGCTCGATGAACTCCAGGTAGCTGTGGCCGACCAGTTCGTCGGTCTCATAGCCGAGGATGCGGGTCCAGGACGGATTGACCAGGCGGAACACGCCGTCGCCGTCCAGCACCACCACCAGGTCGCGGGAGTTGTTCCAGATCCGGTCGCGTTCGCGGGTCTGCTCGGCCACCCGCTGCTCCAGGGTGGCGGTCAGCTCGCGCAGCTGGCCCTCGACGGTCTTGAAGGCGGTGACGTCGTAGATCACCCCGATGTAGCGCGGGCCGCCGTCGGGGGCGTCCAGGCGCCGCTCGCCGCAGCGGGCGATCCAGCGCGCCTCGCCGGTGTCGGGGCGAATGATGCGCACCTCGCGATAGGGCAGCTCGCCGTCGACGAAGTCTTCCGAGCCGCCGATCAGCGGCGGGCAGTCAGCCGGCAGCACGGCGTTGATCGCGCGAAGGGCCACCGAGTCGGTCGGAGTCAGGCCCAGCAGGCGGCAGAACTGTTCGGAGACGTCCACCGTACCGAAGCCGCTGATATATTCGAAGGTGCCCACCCCGCCGGCCGACTGGGCCACGCGCAGGCGCTCTTCGATGCGCTTCTGCTCGGTGATGTCGGTGAGCACGCCGTTGAAGTCGACGATGCGGCCCTCGGCGTCGCGCTCGGCGCCGCCCGTGGCCGCCACCCAGCGCACGTCGCCGCCGGGCGTGCGCACCCGGAACTGCTTGCTGAACAGGTCGGCCCCATGCATCACCCCGGCCACGGCGATGCGGATGCGCATGCGGTCGATGGGGTGGATGGCGGCGAAGAAGGCGTCGGTGGGCATGCCGTCGGCCGCCTGGCGCCGGTCCAGCCCATAGAGCTCGGCGAAGCGGCCGTCGGCGCGCAGCTTCTGGCCGGCCACGTCCCAGGTCCACACGCCGACCGCGCTGGCCAGCAGGTCCAGCGTGGTCATGCGCCTGTAGCTGGAGCGGTCCGGCGGCTGGCTCATCGCATCCTCATGCCGGCGCGCCTCCTCAAGCCAGCTGGCCCAGGTCGTCGGCGCCGACCACGCGCTTGATGAAGTCGCTGATCAGCAGCTTGAGCGTGTCCAGCGAGGGCAGGTCCATCAGCATGGCGATATAGCCGCGGATGTCGCGGCCGCTGATGGTGAAGTTGATATAGAGGAACAGCACCACCCCGCTGTCGCCGTCGATGTCGTTGAGTTCGAAGAACAGCTGGCCGTCGCCGCGGATCACCTGGGGCAGGGACATGGTCAGCGGCCGTTGCAACATGTTGGCCATGCTGGCCAGGCAGCCGTTCAGCACCACATTGCCGGTCTCGGCCAGGGCCTCGGTCTCCAGCGCCTCGACGTCCGCCTCGGCCAGTTCGTCGCCAGCCACCGCCCGCACCAGGGCCAGGCTGTTGGCCTGGGGGAAGATCAGCAGGGCGCGGCCCGAGAAGGCGCCTTCGAAATCCTGCCGCACCGCGATCAGTTCGTCGCTCTCGCGCTCGCGGATCAGGGTGACGGCGGCGCGGCGGCTGACCACGTCCACCGACGGGACCGACAGGCTCACATGCTCGCCCACCATCTTGCGCAGGCTGGCGGCCGACCGGCTCACGCCGATATTGACCAGCTCGGTGAGGGCGTCGTGCTCCAGCTCGTCCAGGGCGTCCGGCACAGTCATCCGCGCGCGCGCAATCTCAGGGCCGCGCCCGACAGGAAACCGCGCAGGCCGTCCTCGGTGATCGGCTTGGGCACGAAGGTGGCGTTGAGTTCGCGCGCCCGGGCGATGATCTCGTCCTGCACATTGGCGGTGGCCAGGGCGATCGGCATGTCCGGAAACCTTTCCCTGACCTTTTCCGCGAAATCCAGGCCGTTGCGGCCAGGCATGTTGAAGTCGACGATGGCGAGATCGACCCCGCCAGAGTCCAGCAACGTCTCAGCCTCGTCCGCGTTGCCGGCCTCGACCTTGGTCCAGTCGGGATGCAGGGCGGTCACCGCCTTGCCCACCACGATCCGGGCCAGCTTGCTGTCGTCAACGATCAGAACGGTGTTGCTCATTTCACTGGGCCCATTGGAAAGGTCTTCTCATCGACCATAGCATCATTATTCACAGGCGCCCCGCCAGCCCTCAGGGCCGGCAGGACCATCTCCCTGACGAACCAGTCTTCCGGCTCGCCCCGGATCGGCGGCCGAAATCTCAGCAAGGCCTGTACAAGGGCGCTGTGCAACTGTCGACAGCGCGACAGGTCCGCCGTCAGGCCGCTTTGACCGTCCAGCAGCGCGGCCAGGGCCTCGGCCTCCTCGACCGGGCAGTCGCCTTCCAGGCGGATGATGTCGCCGTCGCGCCGCACGCTCATCCGATCAGCGCCTCCGGATCGAGGATCATCAGCACTTGGCCGTCGCCCAGCACGGCGGCGCCGGCCAGGCCGCGTAGGCTGGCCAGCAGACCATCCATCGGCCGCATGGCCACTTCCAGCCGGTCCTCGACCGCATCTATGGCCAGGCCCACCGGCTGGCCGCCGGCGCGCACCACCAGCACCCGCTGGTCGCCCTCGGGCGGCATGGGCGCCGCGCCGGTCACCGCCGACAGGGCCAACAGGGGCACGGCCTGGTCGCGCCAGTTGAAGGCGTGGCCGGCGCGGATCGGGACCGCTTGCCCGGGGCGCAGGCGCACCGTCTCCAGCACCCCGCTCATCGGCACGCCGTAGCGCTCGCCGCCGTGCGAGACCAGCATCACCTGGGTCAGCGATACGGCCAGAGGCAGCACCAGCTGCGCCGTCGTGCCGGCGCCTGGCTGGGTGGCCATGGATATCCGCCCGCCCAGGCGGCGCACGGCGGCGCGGATCGCATCCATGCCCACGCCGCGGCCGGACAGGGCGGTGACCACCCGGGCGGTGGAGAAGCCGGGCACGAAGATCAGGTCGAGGGCTGCGGCGTCGTCCATGGCCGCCAGGGCGGCGGCGTCGATCAGGCCGCGCCGCGCCGCGGTGGTGCGCACGGCGGCCAGGTCGATCCCGCGCCCGTCGTCGCGCACGGTCAGGCGCAGGCGGCCGCCCTGTTCGCGCACGTCCAGCACGATGGTCGACCGGGCCGGCTTGCCTGCCCGCAGCCGTTCCCCGGCGCTTTCAATCCCATGGTCGACGGCGTTGCGCAGCAGGTGGGTCAGCGGTTCGAACAGGCCCTCGACGATGCCGCGGTCGGCCTCGACCCCATCGCCCTCGATGACCAGCTCGACGTCCTTGCCCAGGCTCTCGGCCATGTCGCGCACCACCCGCGGGAAGCGCCGCAGCAGGGCGCGCACCGGGGCGACGCGCAGGGCGGTGACCCGCTGGTGGGCCTGGCCGGTCAGCCGGTCGATCAGGCCGTAATGCGCCGCCAGGCTTTCAGTCAGGTCGCGGGTCTGCGCGCCGGCCTTGGCCTGGGCCAGCAGTCCCGCCAGGCCGTTCTTGGCGGCGATCAGCTCATCGACCAGCGCCGCCAGGGCCTCGATACGGCCCGCGTCCACCCGCAGGCTGCGGCCAGCGGCCTCGCCCGGCCGCTCCTGCAAGGCTTCGCCGGCCTTGGCTTCAGGCGCGAGCCCATGCAGCTGGACTTGGTCAGGCACGAAGCGGAACGCCGCCTTGACCTCGGCCAGGGGCGCGCGCGACGCGGCCTGGATCACCAGATCGCAGGTGAAGGGATCATAGGGGCCGTCCTGCGAGCCCGTCCGCCGCGATAATGTCAGCGCGGCCAGGCCGGGCGCCTTGGCTAGGATGGCCAGGGGATCGTCGCCGCTGAAATAGCAGCCGGGCTGCGGCTCGTAGCGGATGGCGGTCAGCGGGATCGCGCGCAGATCTTCGGGCAATGTCGCGACCAGGGCCAGGACCCAGTCCGGCGCCGGCCGCGCCGCCTCGACCGGCGCGGCGGCGGGCGGCCCGGCCTGGCTGAGCTCGATCGCCAGCTGTTGCGCCAAGGCCTGCGCTGCGTCCGGCAGGATGGCGGCGCCCTGGGCGGCCATCACCTCCAGCCAGGCCTGGCTCTGATCCAGCACGCTCAGCAGCCGGCCGATCATCGTCCGGTCGACACCGCGCTGCCCCTCGCGCACGGCGCTGAGCACATCCTCGGCCGCATGCAGCATCAGGGCCATGGCCGGCAGGTCGAACAGGCCCACCGAGCCTTTGAGGGTGTGCACGGCGCGGAAGGCCTGATCCAGCGGCGCCCGCTCGCCCGGCGCCCGCTCCAACTCCAGCAGGGCCTCGGCGCCCTCCTGCGCCAGCTCCGGCCCTTCGATCAGGAACTGGGTCAGCAGCTCGTCCATCAGCCGCGCTCGGGCCGCTGGTAGACAATGGCGTCGGCGAAGCGGCGCAGTTGGAACCGCGCGTCGATCCGGGCCATGGACTCGCTGTGGCCCAGGCACAGGAAGCCGCCGGGGGCCAGGCAGGCATAGAGGTTGTCGGCGGCGCGGGCGCGGGCGTCGTCATCGAAATAGATCAGCACGTTGCGGCAGAAGATCACCTCGAACTGGCCGTTGGCGGTCATCGAGGCGCGGTCGATCAGATTGGCCTCGTTCAGGCTGATCGACTCGCGCAGGTCGTCGATGATCGCCCGCACGCCGTTCTGCGCCGGCTCGAAATAGGCCTCCGCCACCGGCGCAGGCAGCCGGGCCAGCGAGCGCTCGCCATAGCGTCCGAGGCGCGCCGCCGCCAGGACGGTGGCGTCGATGTCCGATCCCAGGATCTCGACATTATAGGCGTCAACCATCGGCCAGTTCTCGAGCAGCCAGATGGCTATCGAATAGGCCTCTTCGCCGGTGGAGCAAGGCTGCGACCAGATGCGGATCTTGTCGCCGGGACCCTTGGCGCGGGTGATCTCGGGCAGCAGGTTCTGGCTGAGGCAGCGGAACTGGTGGTCCTCGCGGTAGAAATAGGTCTCGTTGACGGTGAAGGCGTCGGTCACCTCGGCCGCCTCGAGCGGGTCGGCGCGCAGGCGCACGAAATAGCTGGCGAAGGTCGGCGAGGCGGTGACCGCCAGCCGTTCATACAGACGCCGCTCGATGTAGTAGCGCTTGCTCTCGCCGAACATCATGCCGGTGCGATTGTAGAGGAACTCGCAGAACCAGCGCAGGTCTTCGGGCGACAGGTGCGGTTGGCTGTCTGCGGCGAGGGGCTGGTTCATGGCGCGGCCGCCAGGGCCAGCAGGCGGTCGGCGATCGTCTCCAGCGGCTCGACGAATTCGGCGCCGCCCAGTCGGGCCAGTTCGCCCGGCATGCCCCAGACCACAGCGGTCTCCTCGGCCTCGGCGATGGTGCGCCCGCCCGCCGCGC
>OUWB011209451.1_pt1 | contig 16332 bp, 13 predicted proteins | sample 1779821 | NCBI WGS metagenome assembly OUWB01 (sample SAMEA3914806, study PRJEB12502) | metagenome | biome: forest; material: soil | place: Canada | collected 2011-08-03 | depth 0.1 m
GACATCAAGGACCTGCAGATCCTGGTGCCGGACTTGAGTGTCACCACTACCGACGCCGCCGAGAACACCACCGCGCGTATCCGCGGCATCGGCACGGTGGGTGACAACGCGGGCCTGGAATCATCCGTGGGCATCGTTATCGATGGCGTGCCGCGTGCCCGCGTTGGTGTTGGCTTTGGCGACCTGGGTGAGCTTGATCAGGTCGACGTGTTGAAAGGTCCCCAGGGCACCGTGTTCGGAAAGAACACCACGGCCGGCGTGCTCGATATCACCACGCAACGCCCGGTGTTCTCCGAGCAGGGATATGCCGACTTCACCGTAGGCAACTACAACGCGGTGGGTTTCGACGCGGCCTATAACAACAAGATCACCGACAACCTTGCCTTCCGCCTGTACGTCGCCGATCGCCAGCACGACGGTTACAACGATGTGTTCGTCAACAACGGGCCGCGTACCGAAAAGAAGGACGACGACCAGGATTTCCATACCATCCGTGGCCAGCTGCTGTTCACGCCGAGCAGCGATGTCGACGTGAACCTCATTGCCGACTACACGCAGCACAACGAGAACTGCTGTGCAGCGGTGACCACTACGCGCGGTGCAGGCATTGCGGCGCTTACCGACGCGTTCGCCGGCGGTGCCGGACGCGGTGTGATTCCTGTGGCTGATCCGTCTGATCGGCTGGCTTATGCCAACGACAGCACGGCCGAGAAGATCACCGACGAAGGCTTGTCGGCTCAGGTCAACTGGAACACGCCCTGGCTCAACAATGCGGTGTTCACTTCGATCACCTCGGTACGCAAGTACACGCTTCAGGCCGCGAGCGACCTTGATTTCACCGGTGCCGACCTCGCGCTGCACGACTACGGTCCCGATAATGGCGACCGCTTCAACACCTTTACCCAGGAGCTTCGCCTGGCCGGCTCTACCGACCATGTGGACTGGATGGGCGGCCTGTACTTCGACAATGTTCGCCTGCAGCGCAAGGAAGCGATCACCCTCGACCCACAGTACGAAGGGTTCCTTTCCAGCGAGCTGGTCTATGGCATCGCCGGGGCATTACCGCCCGGCCTGTTCAATACCTCCAACCCGCAGGCGTTTTTCTCACAGGTCACGGGGCTGCCTTATGGCGCGTCGTATAGCGGCGTGGCCCAGCAGGACCAATGGAACCAGCAGTCACGCAGCGAAGCGGCCTTTGGCAATGCCACCTGGCATATCACGGACGCGTTCTCGCTGACCGGTGGTTTGCGCTACACCCACGAAGAGAAGAATACGCAGTTCGAGTACAACAACCCCAATGGAGGGGTGGGCTGTATGGCGGCACTGACCACCAACGGTGTGGCCAACGCACTCATGCAACGCGGCTTGCCGGGGTTTGTCGTGCCGCTGGTGGCGCCCACCGTGATAGGCAATATGTGCCTGCCGTGGGAAAACCCGCTGTTCAACGGCCTCAACGCGGACAATTCGTTCTCCGACAGCAACTGGTCAGGCACGCTGAAGGCGGCTTATCGCCTCAACGAAAACGCGTTGTTCTATCTGACCGGTGCGCGCGGCTACAAGGCGGGCGGCTACAACCTGGCCCGCGTGCAGTCGGCCAATGGCGAGACCAACGGCGGCTCCGGCGTCATCCCGGTAACCAACACGGTGTTCCCGGGCGAAGCGGTCAACAGCTACGAGCTGGGTACCAAGACCACCTGGGCGGACGGCAACCTGTTGCTCAACGCCGCGCTGTTCCATTCGCGCTACACCAATTACCAGCTCAATACGTTCAGCGGCATCAGCTGGGTGGTCGACTCGATTCCTGAGCTGACCACGCAGGGTATGGATGCCGATTTCCTGTGGCAGACCCAGATCACGGGTCTCTCGGTGCAAGGTTCGGCCACCTATACCAAGGCGCGCTTTGGCAACCAGCTGCTCGCCGATCCCACGCTGGTCGACATCCCGGGCAGCGTGGCCGGCTATGCGCCGACATGGGCAGGCTCGGCAGGCGTGAGCTACCAGTGGAACTTCAACAGCAAGCTGATTGGTCGCTTCAACATCAATGCCAAGTACAGCGGCGACTATCTCGCCAGCGGCCTGCCGGAGATCGGCATGACGCAGAAGGCCTACACGCTGCTCAATGCCCGCTTCACCGTCGCGGACATCAACAAGCATTGGAGCATCGAATTCTGGGGCGAGAACCTCACCAACCGGACGTACATCCAGGCGTACTTCAACCCGGCACTGCAAACCGGCTCCATCGATGCCTTCCTTGGTGCGCCGCGTACCTACGGCATCACCCTGCATGGACAGCTGTAACCCGTACGTAGCGCCGACCTGGTCGGCACTTGGGTGAGAGCGGCGGTGTTCGTCTTCGCGACGAGCACCGCCCGCATGGCAGTACGTGCCCGTACGCTGCCGCCTGCAGGTGAAGAGCCGTGAATAACCAACATTTTGATGTGCTGATCATTGGCGCTGGGTTGTCGGGCATTGATGTCGCCTGTCATCTTGCGCAGTCGTGTCCGGACAAAAGCGTCGCCCTGCTTGAGCGTCGCCAGGCCATGGGTGGCACCTGGGATCTGTTTCGCTATCCGGGCATTCGATCTGACTCGGATATGTTCACGTTTGGCTATCCCTTTCGTCCCTGGCACGACCCCAGGACGCTTGCCAACGGCACCGAGATCCGCGATTACATCGGTGAGACGGCGCGCCAGTTTGGCGTGGACCGGAAGATCCAGTACGGCGTGAAAGTGCTCAGCGCCCAGTGGTGCAGCCAGCGACAACAGTGGCGACTGGTGGCGCAACACGAGGCGACGGGCGAGACACGTAGCTATACCTGCCGCTTCCTGGTGAGTTGCACCGGTTACTACAACCATGACCAGGGCTTTCAGCCGCGTTTTCCCGGTGAAGACGCCTTCAAGGGCCTGCGCATTCACCCGCAGCATTGGCCGGAAAATCTCGATTACGCGGGCAAGCGGGTCGTGGTGATTGGCAGCGGTGCCACCGCGGTGACGCTGGTGCCGGCGATGGCTGAAAAGGCTGCGCATATCACCATGCTGCAGCGATCGCCGTCCTACGTGGTGTCCATGCCAGGCGTCGATGGTATCTCCGCCTTGCTGAAACGGTTCCTGCCCGATTCGGTGGTCTATCGTTTTGCCCGCAAGCGCAACCTGGCGCTTCAGCGGGGCGTATATCTCGCCTGCCGCCGCTGGCCCAAACTGATGCGTCGTGTCCTGCTTTCCATGGTGCGAAAGCAGGTTGGCAACGATATCGACATGCGGCACTTCACCCCGAACTATCTGCCGTGGGAGCAGCGCGTGTGCGTGGTGCCCGATGGCGACCTGTTCGAAAAGCTGAAGTCGGGCAAGGCATCCATCGTTACCGATACGATCGAGTCGTTCACCCAGCACGGCATCCGCCTGACTTCCGGGCAGATGCTGCAAGCGGACATCATCATCACCGCGACCGGACTCAGCTTGCAGATGCTGGGCGGCATGTCGGTAGAGGTGGATGGCAAGCCGCAAGCATTGAACGAGCTGATGACCTACAAGGGCGTGCTGCTGCAGAACGTGCCCAATATGGCCTGCCTGTTTGGCCATGCCAATACGCCCTGGACACTGAAGGTGGATCTGGCAGCGCGCTACCTATGTCGCCTGCTGCAACACATGGATGCCAGCGGACAAGCGGTGGTTGTGGCGCGTGACAGCGCGCATTGCGCGCTCGACAGCAGCATTCTCGGCGTACTGTCATCGGGCTATATCCAGCGCGGCGATGCCACCTTGCCGCGGCAGGGCGGCCAGTATCCCTGGCAGGTTACGCAGCATCTCGGCAAGGACACCGACATACTCCTGCAGCAGCCAATAGCGGATCAGTGGCTGCAGTTTTCGGCGCCGAGTGAAACCGCGCCATCGACCGAAGCCCTGGCTTGCGGATGAGCTATGCCTAGTCAAGACAGCGCCATGCCGGCCTTCCATGGTTTCTATACCGACAAGGTAGCTGTCGTTACCGGTGCGGGTTCGGGCATCGGTCGCGCGATCGCCTGTCTGTTGGATCAGTCAGGCGCCAAAGTGCATTGTGCCGACGTGGACGGATCTGCCGCTGCGTCCGTGGCCGCAACGCTGAGGCAGGGTCGCGCACATACGCTGGATGTAACCGACGCTGATGCCATGCGATCGCTGGCCGATGCGATCTATGCCGAAGACGGACGGGTCGACCTGCTGTTCAATAACGCGGGCATCGGTCACGCGGCGCTGGTGACGGAGACCGAGCTGGACGATTGGCGGCGCTTGCTTGAAGTGAATGTGATGGGCGTGGTGAACGGCATCCACGTCTTTCTGCCGCGCATGCTTGCGCAAGCCACTCCCTCGCATATCGTCAACACGGCCTCCGGCGCGGGCTTGCTGCCGCACCCTCGGATGGCACCCTATAGCGCCTCCAAGCATGCAGTGGTGGGGTTGTCCACATCGCTCGCCGCCGAGCTGCATGGCAGCAAGGTCAAGGTGACCGTGTTGTGCCCGGGCGTCATCAACACCGCGATTGCCCGCAGCACGCGCATGCGAGGCGACACCGAGGCTCGGCAATCGCAGGCCGTGGCGTACTACGAGAAAAACGGGGCAACGCCGGCACAGGTTGCAGGCGATCTGCTCGGCGATGTGCGCAAAGGCAAGTTGTTCTGCCTGACACCGCGAAGCCAGATCGGTGTCGGTTGGTTGATTTATCGACTCTCACCGCGCATCGCGATGCGCTTGATGCGTGGACAGATCGACAAGGTCTTGGGAATCCGGTGATCCATGCCATGGGAGAGCGCGCTGTGAATGTGCCTGAAGGTTTTGCGCCTCTGTCTCGAACCAGCCCCGCGCTTGATTTGATAGGGCCCGTCTACGCCAAGGGGCAGGGCGCCGATTTTATGCTTGGTCTGCGCGTGCAGAACAAACACTGCAACGGGCGTCATGTCATGCACGGCGGCATGCTCGCCACCCTGATGGATGCGGCGCTCGGCTACGCCACGGCCTTTCTCAGCGATCCGCCCACGCCACTGCTCACCGCCAACCTGACGCTCGATTTTGCGGGTGCAGCCAGGGCAGGGGATTGGGTCGAAGTGAGCGTGGACATACAGAAGCGAGGCGCGCGGTTGGCCTTCGCGAACGGTTTTGCCTCCGTAGCGGGCGAGCGCATCGTCCGCGCCAGCGGGGTCTTTCTGGTGACAGGCACGACCGAGGTCACGAGCGGGGCCTGACAGTGTGTATTCCCCGGGACCGCTATGCGGCCCTATCAACACAAGGGTAGCCGACATGTCGATTCTCAAAGACAACCAGCAAGCGGACCACGCCCCCACAGACGGGGATGCAGCGGCCATTGCCGACATGCATGCCGTTTTCGCGGCACAGCGTGCGGCATTCGCGAATGATCGCTGCCCCAGTCTGCAGGAGCGACGTAGCCGAATTGAACGATTGATGGGCATGCTCATGGCCCATCGCGAGCGCATCAGTGCGGCGCTGAGCAGCGACTTCGGTGTCCATCCGGTACCGGCCTCGGATTTGATCGAAGTGTTGGGCCTGGTGGGACGTGCCAGCTATGTACTGGAAAATCTTGACGGCTGGATGCAGCCGGTGCCGCGCGAGATTGATCCCGCCATGCTTGGCACAGCGCGGGCTTACGTACAGAGCCAGCCCAAAGGCGTGATCGGCAACATGGTGCCTTGGAATTTTCCGTTCGATCTTTCGGTGGGGCCGATGATCGACATGCTCGCGGCCGGCAACCGCGTGATGGTGAAGCCATCGGAATACACGCCTGCCTGTGCGGCGCTGTTGCGCGAGATGGTGGCAGCTACCTTCGAGCCTGATCTGGTGCATGTGGTGGTGGGCGGCGTTGCACTGGCGCGCGCGTTCACGGCGATGCCCTGGAATCACCTGCTCTACACCGGTAGCCCGGATATTGGTCGCGAGGTGATGGCGGCGGCCGCGAAGAACCTGACGCCCGTGACGCTGGAGCTGGGCGGCAAGTGCCCCGCGTTGCTCACACCGGGTTCGGTGACCGAGGCCAACGTGGAATCGATCATCGGTACCAAGACCATCAAGAACGGGCAGATGTGCGTGTCGGTGGACTACTGCCTGGTGCCGCGTGCGGAACTGGAGCGGTTCGTCGATCTGGCCGTGGACTTCATGCATAACGCAGCACCGGCGTATTCGCGTGGGCCCGATTGCACCGGCATCATCTCCAACCGGCATCTGGACCGGCTGGTGAACTTGCTGCAGGAGGCAGAGGATGGCGGAGCGCGTATCGTCCCGCTGGAGGCGGCAGGTCACATCGATCATGTCAGTCGCCGCATGCCGATGTATCTGGTGATCGATCCGCCGAAGGATCTTGGCCTGATGCGCGAAGAGATTTTCGGGCCGATCCTGCCACTGCTCGTGTACGAGGAAGTGGATGAGGCGGTGGCACACGTCAACGCGGGCGAGCGGCCGCTTGGCCTGTACGTGTTCGGTGATGATGAGGCCGTGATCGATCATGTGCTGGCGAACACCATTTCCGGCGGCGTCGTCGTCAACGCTTGTGCGCTGCAGGGCGCGCTGCCATCGCTGGGCTTCGGCGGCAATGGCATGAGCGGCATGGGTCGTCACCATGGTATCGACGGCTTTCGCGAATTCTCCAACCAGCGTGGCGTGGTCGTGCGTGGCACGGGCGACGTGATCAAGGCGTTCTATGCGCCGTACAGCAACGCGGCCGCGCTGATCGACGCCGTGTTGGGCGGCGGCTGACCATGCCGAGTCTGGGGGCGCGAGCGTTTACGTGGGTGCTTCGGCTGATCCGGCGAAACCGAAGCCTGGCGTCGTCAGCAGCGTTGTCCAGCGGCATTGCCCAGGCCCGTTCCCGTGGGCCTGTGCTTCCTTCGCCCCGTCTGCGGAAGAGGCTGCGGGTAAGCGAGCAAGACATCGATGGCCATCGTGTGTACACGCTTGCGCCAGCCGCAGACATCGCGGGCAGCAAGCATGTGCTGTATCTGCACGGCGGCGCATTTGTCCGGTCGATCACGGGCTATCACTGGCGCTTTCTGCAACACCTTGTCGAGACCAGTGGTTGCACCGTCACGGTGCCGCTGTATCCGCTCGCGCCCGAACACTGTGGGCTGGAAGCGCTTGGGTTCGCGTTGAAGGTATATGACCGCGTTGCGCAAACCGTTGCGCCGGAAGCGCTCGTGATGATGGGCGATTCCGCTGGCGGCAACCTGGCGCTGACGACCACCTTGGCGTTGCGCGACCGGAGCCAGCCGCTGCCGCATGGCCTTGTACTGATAGCCCCGGTGGCGGATGTATCGCTGATCCATCCGGACATCTCGGCCATCGAACCGCTTGATCCCATGCTGGCCACGCCGGGCTTGCAGGAAGCAGGGCGGCTCTATGCGGGTGACATCGCCCTGGACGACCCGTACATCAGCCCGCTGCATGCACAACTGTCGGGACTTCCGCCAATGACCATCTATGCCGGCACCCACGACATCCTGTATCCGGACATCATCGCGCTCGCAGACAAGGCCCGGCGGCAGGGCACCGAAGTCGAACTGATCGTCGGGCCCGAGATGATTCACGTCTGGCCCATTCTGCCGTTTGCAGAAGGCTATGCAGCGAGGAATCACATCGCCGCACGCGTTGCCGGTTAGCGCTACGACTCAGGCAGATACTGTATTCACAGGCCTTCCCGCGAGCCACAAGGCGAGATTCCTGACATAGCGCTCGACGGAACGTTGCGCCTCCGGCGAATGGGCCAGGGCGTTGCCCGGTGGCTCGGTGACGAAACTGGGCGCGCCCTTGGCGGGATCCCAGTTGTAATCGGTGAAGTGATGGAAGGTGGATTGGGCGATGGCGGGGCCGCCGGCGCCGGAAGGCTCAAAGGCCACCGCGATATTGAAGTCCGTGCCGGTCACTTGGCTGCAGCCCGTGGCGATGACGCGAGCGGTTGGATCGGTGGGCGGTTTGCCGACGGCGCCTTCGTGCGGATGCGCTGGCAGGGAATGAAGCGCGCCATCAGGCGACTGCGGATCAGTGAGCACCGGATGCAGCGATCCGCTGATGCTGATGTGCTGGAAATCGCCATTGCTACCGGAGTGATAGTTAGGCCACAGGATCGAAGGGTTGTAGGTGTCATCCGGACGGTGGTGCGACACATCGGGATCGGGATGCGTGCTATGAAAGAAATGCGCGGCACCCACGCCACCCAAAGCGCAAACCGAGCAGCCCAGATCCATGTGATCGCGCGTCACCATCAAGCCCCCGCCGCGTTGACGGAAACGGCTGATTCCCTCGCAATCCTCGGGGCTGATGCCATCGCCGGTGTCGACCGCAAACAGCCACATTTCGTCGAATGACAGGGCGTCCAATTGCGATAGCACGCTGTCGGGTGAACCGGGCGGTTCGCGGTCGCGCGCGACCACTTCGAATAGGGCCTCGCCATCGGCATCGCGCAGATCGGCGAGATAGTCGCGCAGCAGGCTGAAGCGCCCGATGTGCCAGTCATCGAGCACGGTAGGTATGGTGGTTTGCAACAGAACCCGGCTAGGTGCGGTCATGGCAATGACCCTCGCATCAGTAGTAGCGCGGAATAGGACCGAGTTGGGGCGTCATGCGGTCGCGCAGGTCGAACATGACTTCATCCACGTAACACCAGCCCCAACCCTCCGGTGGATCGTAGCCTTCGATGATCGGATGTTGCGTGTGATGAAAATGCTTGGTCGCATGCCGGTTGGGCGAATCGTCACAACAACCCACGTGCCCGCAGGTGCGGCAAATGCGAAGGTGTAGCCATTCGTCGCCGGTCTTGAGGCATTCCTCGCAGCCGCGTGCGCTGGGCGTGACGTCCTGGATGGTGGCGAGATGGTTGCAATGGAGGGTCATCGGAAGCTCCTGCGATAGCGGAAGAAACCAGCGCCTGTCTTAGGTGCACGGCCAACGTGCACACCCCGGCCACGGGGCGCGACCCGAGTGGATCTGCGATTCAGGTTACTCCGGAGAAGCGGCGATGGCTCAATATCGATGGTCGCTGCCGCAACCCCTTATCAACGGCCCAAGCATGGGGCGGGCGTCTCACCGACGGCGTTGGATGCGTCGCATCGGGCCATCGAATCGCGTGGCCACAACGTTTCGGACGCCAGAAAAGAAGAAGGCCCTGAAAGCACGCTGTTAAGCGGTTTTCAGAGCCTTGACTACTTCGAATTTTGGTCGGGGAGACAGGATTCGAACCTGCGACTTCTACGTCCCGAACGTAGCGCTCTACCAGGCTGAGCTACACCCCGTGGGAGCCGCGTATCTTAATGGCCTGCCGGAGGCTTGGCAACAGGTCGGTCACAAATTTTTCATCGCGGGTTTCTGCGCGCGCCGCAACGCAGCCGCAGCAAGGGCTTGGGCGCCATTCTGCTAATCTATGCGGCTCCGTCCAGCGGTATGTCGCGCGGGCGGTGAACCGACGTTTTCACACCGCTAAGCAGAGGATTTCATGGCGCTTACCCCGGCCCGCACCATGCCCGGCGTGCTCGAGCTGCTGCCGCTCGACCAGATCGCGTTCCAGCGCATGCTCGACGTGATCCGCCGCAACTACGAGCGCTTTGGCTTCCTGCCGATCGAAACGCCGGTCATCGAACACGCCGACGTGCTGCTGACCAAGACCGGCGGTGAGACCGAGCGTCAGGTGTATTTCGTGCAGTCCACCGGTGCGCTGGAGCAGGGCGAGAAGCCCGATCTGGCGCTGCGCTTTGACCTCACGGTGCCGTTGGCGCGTTATGTGGCCGAGCACGAGCACGATCTGTCATTTCCGTTCCGTCGTTACCAGATGCAGCGCGTGTACCGCGGCGAGCGTGCCCAGCGTGGCCGTTTTCGCGAGTTCTATCAGTGCGACATCGATGTGATCGGCAAGGACAGCCTGTCGGTGCGCTACGACGCCGAAGTGCCGGCCGTCATCTATAGCGTGTTCCGCGAGCTGAACATCGGCGCGTTCACCATCCAGCTCAACAACCGCAAGCTAATGCGCGGTTACTTCGAAAGCCTGGGCGTTGCTGACAGCGAGCAGCAGACGTTGGTGCTGCGCGAGGTGGACAAGCTGGACAAGCGCGGCGCCGATTACGTGCGTGAAACGTTGACCGGCGAGCAGTTCGGGCTCAATACCGAGACGGCGCAGAAGATCCTCGACTTCGTGCAGGTGCGCTCAAGCTCCCTGCAGGACGCGTTCGACAAGCTCGATGCGCTGGGCGCCGGTCCGGAGGCGATGGAGCAGGGACGTGCCGAACTGAAGGAAGTGTTGGGCATGATCCGCGACTTTGGCGTGCCCGAATCGCACTACATGCTCAATCTCTCCATTGCGCGCGGCCTGGACTACTACACGGGTACCGTCTACGAGACCACGCTCAACGATCATCCGCAGATCGGTTCGATCTGCTCGGGTGGCCGCTACGAGAACCTGGCCAGCCAGTACACCAAGTCGAAGCTGCCGGGTGTGGGTATTTCCATTGGCCTCACGCGTCTTTATTGGCAGCTGCGCGAAGCTGGCTTGGTGGCCAGCGGACAGAGCACGGTTGATGTGCTGGTGACGCAGATGGATGCAGCGCAGCTCCCGGCCTATCTGGCGATTGCCAGCGAACTGCGTGGCGCCGGCATTGCCACCGAAGTGGTGCTGGAAGGCGGCAAGCTCGGCAAGCAGTTCAAGTACGCCGATCGCGCGGGCATTCGTTTCGTGATCGTGCTGGGCGAGGACGAGCTGGCCAAGGGCGTGGTCACCGTGAAGGATTTGCGTCGCGAAGATCAGTTCGAAGTGCAGCGCACCGAACTGATCAAGACCTTGCGCGTCGAGCTGGCGCAGGCCGAAATCGGCGCCTGATCGCACTGTATGACGAACGGCCGCTGCGTTCCCCAGCACGCGGCCGTGACCTAAAACTCAAACGAAAGCCCGTCCGGGCTGGAGCCAAGCATGACTGCAAAGACCATTCTCCTGGACGGCAACAGCCTTACCCGCGAACAGCTGGTAGCGGTGGCCCGCCAGGGCCTGCGTGTGGAGCTTGACGACAAGCAGCTGCTGCGGGTGCAGCGCGCGGCTGACTTCCTGGCTGACAAGGTCAGCTGCGGCGAGCCCACCTATGGCGTCACCACTGGTTTTGGCAGCAACGCCGACAAGCTGTTGGGCGCGCATCGCCTGCGCGACGAGCTGCCGGGGGGTAACCCCGATAAGCCCGAAGGCACGCTGCTGGAAGAACTGCAGCACAACCTGATTACCACCCACGCGGTTTGCGTGGGCAAGCCATTCGCGCCGGACGTGGTGCGCGCCATGCTGGTGATCCGCATCAATACGCTGATGCGCGGCCATTCGGGCATTCGCGTGGAGACGCTCAAGGCGCTCACTGCGATGCTCAATGCCGACATCGTGCCGGTGGTGCCGGAGAAGGGGTCGGTAGGCGCCAGTGGCGACCTCGCGCCGCTTTCGCATCTGGCCATCGTGCTGCTGGGCGGCGGCGAGGCCTTCTATCAGGGTGAGCGCATCCCGGGTGCCGAAGCGCTCAAGCGTGCAGGGCTTGCGCCGATTCGCCTGTCCTTCAAGGAAGGCCTGGCGCTCAACAACGGCACCGCGCAGATGCTGGCTACCGCAACGCTGGCGCTGGACGAGCTTGAACACCTACTCGATCTGGCCGACCTGGCGGCAGCGATGACGCTCGATGCGTTTGCCGGCCGTAGCGGCGCGCTTCGTCCAGAAGTGCATGCACTGCGTCCGCATCCGGGTCAGATCGAAGCGGCCGCGCACGTGCGTGGCCTGCTCGAAGGCAGCACGCTGGTCGACATTCCTTACCACCTGGTGCCGCGCTTCAAACAGTGGTCGGCGGAGGCATGGGCTGATCCTACGGATCAGGCGCTGACCTTCGATATCAGCTGGGACTGGGTGCCGGCGAACCAGCGCCATGGTCGCGAGGCGTTCTATGCGCGCTTCCTGCCGTTCAAGGGCGGCAAGAAACACCAGCCGCAGGACGCCTACTGCCTGCGCTGCATGCCGCAGGTGCACGGTGCCGTGCGCGATGCGTGGGCGCAGGCTTGCCGCGTGATCGATATCGAACTCAACTCGGTCACCGACAATCCGCTGATTTTCCCGGATGCCGAAGACGCGCAGTTCATCGAGGATCAGGTGATTTCCGCCGGCCATTTCCACGGCATGCCGCTGGCGCTGGCGATGAGCTATGTGAAGGCTGCCATTCCGGTGCTGGCTTCCATTGCCGAGCGTCGCCTCAACAAGCTGGTCGACCCGGCCACCAACGACGGCCTGCCGGCCTTCCTCACCGGTAACGAAGACGGCACCGATTCCGGCTTCATGATCGTGCAGTACACCGCCGCCGCATTGGTCAACGATCTGGCCACGCGTGCGCATCCTGCCAGTGTGTATTCCGTGCCGACCAGTGCGAACGCGGAAGACCACGTTTCGATGGGTGCCAACGAGGCGCGCCACGTGCTGGAGATGATGGAAGACCTCGGCTATGTGATTGCGCTGGAGCTGTACACCGCCGCGCAGGCGCTGGACTTCCGCCAGGCCATGCTCAACGCGGCGTGCCGCCTCGCCTCGCGCGGCGACTGGCAAACGCTGGCCGGCAAGGTGGCCAACGCACCGCGTGAAGGACATCCGCATTACGCGCAGTTCGCCGAAGAGGTGCAGCAGCTCACGACAGCGCTGGCCAGCGTGGGTGATTTCCATGCCGGCGCAGCAGTGCGCAAGGCGCACGATGCCTTGCGTCAGCACATTGGCTTCATGGCGCGGGATCGTGCGATGGATGGCGATGTGCGCAAGGTGTGCGAGCTGGTGCGGGAGCGGGTGTTCGCGCCGGCGTAAGCGCCGCCTCGATCGTTATCCCCGCCTTCGCGGGGATGACGAGAAGTCGAACTGCGCAGCGAGACGCGTCTAACCCACGGCGTTCGCATCACGCCGCGCCACTGCATTCAACTGCTGCGATGCCCAGCCAAGCCACAGCAGGATCAATGCGATCAGCAGTTTCTGGGTCACGCCCTGCGGCATCCTCTCCCCGAGCGCCAGTATCAACAGCTGCACGAAGGCCAGGCAGGCCACGGTAAGCCCGACATAGGCGTCGCCGCGCATGCGCGGGTCGCGCAGCCAGCGCGAGGACAGCAACATCATGGCCACGGTCAGGCACAGGAAGGTGGTTTGCGCCATCTGTCCGTGGATGATGCGCGCTAGGTCACCTTGTGGTCCGCGCAAATAAAGCTCGGTTATCGCCACCACTGGCAACGTCAGAGAGGCGACGAAGAACAGCGCGCTGGCTAACCCGCTGCGCAGATCCGGGCGCGTGGCACGGTAGCTGGCCCATGCCAGCATGGCGAGCGCGCAAGCCATCAGGTAGTACGCCTCCCGTAGCCACGCGCTACCTTCACCCCTGAGATACGCGCTGAGCGGCATGGCAACGGGATTGAGATCGGTGCGGGTCACCTGCAACACCAGCGCGGTCGCCGCGAAATTGATGACCGCGACCAGCAGCACGATGGCGCAAATGCGTAGCGAAAAGCTTGAGCCCACTTGGCGCATGACGGTGACTTCCGATGCAATGCCTAACAGCAACGCGAACGGGATGCCGCGCGTGGACAGACTATTCGGCGGCGGCAGCTGGCGCGTGATGATGGTCGCGCAACGGCAGTTCCGGCAGCAGCAGGATCACCAGAAAAGCGCAGGCGACAATGCAGGTGCCGAGCAGGAAGGTGGACGAGATGGCGTGTCGATAGAGTGCCATGGTGGCGTCCTGCACATGTATCGGCAGGGCGCTGGCCGACTTCATGCCGCCCTCGGTAAGCATCACCGGCATCTGGCCACCGTTTTGTTGGCGCAACCGCCAGGACAGGATCGCGCCCGACCCGGCCACGCCAATCAGTCCGCCCAACGAGCGAAAGAACGCCAGCGTCGCGGTGCCCACACCGCGATGGCTGGGCGACAACGCATTCTGCACGGCGATGGTCATGTTCGGCATCACCAGTCCAAGGCCTAGTCCCAGCGACAGCATGCAGGGCTCGATAACGCCGAACCCTTGCGCGGTTGACGCACTCCACGCCAGCGCCGCGAAGGCCAAGGTGGCGATGCCAAGCCCGAGCACCTGAGCTGGCTTGTAGCGGCCCGTGCGCATCAGCACACGGCCGTTGAGCAGCGATGCAGTGGCGATGCCTGCCATCAGCGGCGCGGTGAGCAGACCAGAGCGTGCCGGGCTGACGCCCATCACCAACTGGAAGAACAACGGAAAGAATAGGCTGGCGCCAAGCAAGCCCATGAAGGTCAGTGCCAGCACGATGCAGGCGATGACGAACAGGCGATTGTGGAACAGGTCCAATGGCAACACCGGTTCCGGTTCGTGCTTCACGTGACGCACGAACAGCACGCCGGTCAGCGCGGCACACAGGGCCAGGCCGGCAATGGGCGAGGAATTCCACGGCCATTCGGAACCGCCCAGAGTCAGCAGCAGCAATAGCGATACGGTGCAGGTGGTCATCAGTGCCGAACCAAGATAGTCAATGCGTCGCGCATGCAGCGGCGTGTACTGGCGCAGCGTCTTGCCGATCATCACCAACGCCACCGCGCCAATCGGCAGGTTGACGAAAAAGATCCAGTGCCACGACAGCATGTCGGTAATGATGCCGCCGAGCACCGGACCCACGACGCTGCAGATAGCGAAGATCGCAGCGATCACACCTTGCCGGCGACCGCGCTGCGTCGGCGGCACCATGTCGCCGATGATGATCTGGGCCAGCGGTAGCAAACCACCCGCGCCCACGCCCTGTATCGCGCGGAAGATGATCAGTTCCATCATGTTCTGCGCGGCGCCGCTCAACACCGAGCCGAGCAGAAAGGTGACGATGGCGACGAAGATCATCGGCTTGCGGCCGTACTGGTCGCTGAGCTTGCCGTACAGCGGCATGGTGGCCGTCGAGGCAAGTACGTAGGCTGTCACCACCCACGAGAGGTGATTGAAGCCGCCGAGGTCGCTGACGATGCGGGGCAGGGCGGTAGCTACGATGCTCTGGTCGATGGCGCCAAGCGCCAGCACGATCACCAGGCCGATAAAGACCCGGCTGATCTCCTGTGCGGAGGGCATGCTTGCCGTGGCCGTGTCCGCGTGGGGCGCGCCGGCTGTTGCGTAGGTTGGTTCGGTCATGCGCCGATCTCGTTCAAGGCAGTGATGGCGTGGCGGATCGCCTCGCGTGATTTCGGTGACAACTTGGCCAGGGCTTGGGCGAGGCTGTCGGTACGTTGTTTGCGCATGGTTTCGATTATCGAGCGGCCTGCAGGAGTGACCTCCAGGCCCACACGTCGTTTGTCGCCGGAGGCCGCGGCGCTGCGCTTCACCAGGCCGGCGCTGGCCAGGGCTTTGATATGGCCACTGATGGTGGGGCTGCGCAGGCGCTCCATTTGCGCGAGCTCGCCCACGCCGATGCCGGGATGATCCAGGATGGCCACCAACAGCAGCTTGTTCAGAGGCGAAATGCCCAAGTCTTCGCTGTCACGCCGCAGTTGGCGATAAAGGCGATGCAGTGCCGGACGCAGCTGTTCGGCGAGCGCCAGCGCGTCACTTGAAGACGGGGAGGTAGTGGTCATGCCTTCACTGGCCGAAATAAATAGGTAGGTTACCTATCTAATATAACCCGGCACGGAGCACCTGGCGAGACCGGCCGGCGAAAGGGTGAGCTACAGGCCGTGCCATTCCAGGCCAGGCGAGCGGTGCAGTTCCTCGGCAGGCGCCGAGAAGGTGGCGGCTGCTGCATCGAGCAGTCGCACATCCACATCGTGGAACGAATAGGTGGATGCGTTTCCAGCGATCTCGTCGAGGATCATGCCGAGTGCGAGGAAATACACGCCCTGCATGGTCTCGTTCTGGCGATGGGCTTGATGGAGTACGGCCAGCGCCAGCGCTGTGGCGGCGATCGTCATTTCGTGGGGCTTCGGGCCTGATGCACCTTCCAGCAGGTCGACATTCCAGCGCCACGCCCGATCCAATGCTTGTTTGGCCAAGGCGGCTGGGCTGCCTTCCACGATGCCGACACAGGCCAACTCTGCGAGTAATCGACTGATGACGGCGGCCGCCTCGGTCGTGCCGGTGTCGCTTCGCGTGGCTTCATAGGGAGTCATCGCTGGGCCTTCTTGGCTGGAATCTTGCGACCGTTGCATCGATGGTCGCAAGAAATTGCCGCTGGACGAATACCCCGAAGGAGGGATCTGCCACACGCGGCCTAGTGCCAAAGGCTTAATGGCTCCCATGCCGGTCTCGGTGACGGCTTGCTGCATCGCGGCACGTTGCGTATGATGCGATCCACTGTATTAATGCGTTAGTACATTATGAAGCGT
>OUWB010001399.1_pt2 | contig 16293 bp, 19 predicted proteins | sample 1779821 | NCBI WGS metagenome assembly OUWB01 (sample SAMEA3914806, study PRJEB12502) | metagenome | biome: forest; material: soil | place: Canada | collected 2011-08-03 | depth 0.1 m
CATGGTCAGCCAGGCGGCGCGCGCGGTCGGAATGACGCGCAGGCCCTCCTTTTCCAGTTCGATCAACGTGGGCGTGTGGATCGCCTCGATCTCGGGCACGACCAGGTCGGGCTTCTCTTCCGCAATCAACGCGCGCAGCGCGGCGCCGTCGAGCATGTCGATGACATGGCTGCGGTGCGCCACCTGCATGGCGGGCGCATGGGGGTAGCGATCTACCGCGATCACTTCCACGGCGTAGCGCTGCAGTTCAATCGCCACCTCCTTGCCAAGCTCACCGGAGCCAAGCAAAAGCACGCGCAGGGCATGGTCGGAATAAGGCGTGCCAAACGGCTTCATCGGCGTCTCCAGACGTGGCAAAGAGACATTGTAAGCGCCGTGGCAGGGCTCCGCGCCAGCGATGACGACGATGTGCCGTGATACCCATTGACGGATGCATCGAACCGGCATTGACTGTGATTGTCACCGTCCCCGCGGAGCGACCATGCGCAATCGGATTGCCTTGCTATGGCTGTTGCTGGCGTTGTGTCCCGCCCTCGGGCTGACCGCCCGGGCTGAGGCAGTGCCGGCCGACACCCGCTGGATGACGGTGTTGCTGGGCGGCCGCAAAATCGGCCACCTGCAGATCGAGCATCGGCGAGACGGCGATGTGGTCACCACCACGCAAGCACTGGTCATTGAACTCGACCGCAACGGCAATAGCATCCCGCTCGGCATAACGACCCGCAGCGTCGAGAGCACCACCGGGCAGCCACTGGCCTTCTACGCTCGCAGCACGCTATCCAGTACCGACAGCACGGTGGACGGCCGACGCCAGGCCGACGGCAACTTTGCAGTCACCACCACGGTCGGCGGTGTCGCCCGTGAGACGACGCTGAGCTGGCCGACGGGCGCGGTATTGAGCGAGGGCCAACGGTTGGCGATGCTGAAGGCCGCAACGTCTCCAGGCCAGAGCTACGCCATGAACATGTTCGACCCCGCCAGCCAGGCAGTGGCCCATGTCGACATGCAGGTGATCGGCGATGAACGGGTGGTTTTGCCGGAAGGCAGCATGATGCTCAGCCACCAACGCCAGGTGCTGCAGACATCCCGCGGCGTTCAGACCATGGACCTGTGGCTGGACGACCAGGGTTACGCGCGCAAAGGCACGCTGGGCATGCTGGGCCACGAACTGGAGATGCTCGCCTGCAGCCAGCGTTGTGCCATGGCGCCCACGCAGAACGTCGACATGTTCCGGGCGGCCATGGTGGCATCGCCGCGCCTGGTACCCGATGCCATGCGCATCACCTTTTTGCGCTACCGCATCCATACGCCCGAAGGCAGTCCGCCGCCGGCGATCAACACCGACGAGCAGCACGTTTCCAGCCTCGGACACGGCGATTGGCTGGTGGATATCGGCAATGCCCAGCCCGGTGGCGAGGCCGCGCCGGGTGCGGAGGACACCCTGCCCAATGCCTGGGTGCAATCGGACGCACCAGCCATTCGCGACTTGGCGGCCAAGGCAGCCGGCGATGCCACCGACGATCTGCAGAAAATGCGGCGGCTACGCAGCTTTGTCAGCGACTACATCACCCAGCACGGGCTCGATGTCGGCTACGCCTCGGCGCTGGAGGTGGTACATACCCGTGAAGGCGATTGCACCGAGTACGCCGTATTGCTGGCCGCCCTGGCCCGCGCCGAGCAGATTCCTACACGGGTGGTCACCGGCATGGTCTACGCCGATCGCTACGCCGGCAGTTCTCGCGTTTTCGTGCCGCATGCCTGGGTGCAGTCCTGGATCAACGGCCGCTGGCAGAGCTTCGACGCGGCGCTGCGCCACTTCGACAGCACCCATATCGCGCTGGACATGGGCGACGGCGACCCCTGGCATTTCTTCAACGCCACCAACCTGTTCGGCCAGATCCATATCCAGGAGATCACCCCCACCTGGGAGCTGGCAGGCGACATGCCGCCCTCCTCTGCCGTAGGCCCGCCCACCGCCGCCGGCGAAGGAAGGTAAGAGCGGCACTTGTTGATAGATATCATTTTGATATCTACTCCTCTCATCTAGGGAGGAACCACCATGAACGAACGTCAGGGTTTTTCGGTTGCCGGCATTCCTACCATTGCGTTGTGCCTTGTCCTGGTTGCAGTGGGCTTTGCCTTTTACGTGGGCACCACGCACGGCTTCCCTGTGTGGACCGGGTTGATCGGCGTCGGCATCCACATCCTGACGGCGTGCAGTCTCAAGGGCTTTTTCCAGGTCGCACCGAACGAAGGGCAGGTGCTTCAGCTGTTTGGCAAGTACGCCGGCACCGTGCGGCAGGAAGGGCTGCGCTGGACCAATCCCTTCTATAGCCTCCGCCGCGTTTCGCTGCGAGTGCGCAATTTCGAAAGCAGCAAGCTCAAGGTCAACGACAGCGACGGCAACCCCATCGAAATCGCGGCCATCGTGGTTTGGCAGGTGGTCGACACGGCCGAAGCGGTGTTCCGCGTGGACGACTACGAGAATTTCGTCACCATCCAAAGCGAATCCGCGCTACGCCAGATGGCACAGAACTATCCCTACGACGCGCACGACGACAAGAAACCCGCCCTGCGCAGCCACGGCGAGGTAATCAACAATCACCTGCGCGACGAGATCCAGGCGCGCCTGGAGAAGGCCGGCGTGCAAGTGATCGAGGCGCGCATCAGCCACCTCGCCTACGCCCAGGAAATTGCCCAGGCCATGCTGCAACGCCAGCAGGCCAACGCCATCGTGGCGGCCCGCGAGCGTATCGTCGAAGGTGCGGTGGGCATGGTCGCCATGGCGCTGGAAAAACTGCGCCAGCAAGGCGTGGTGGAGCTGGACGAGGAGCGCAAGGCAGCCATGGTCAGCAACCTGCTGGTGGTGTTGTGCGGCGACCGCGCCACCCAGCCGGTGGTCAATGCCGGCACGCTCTATGGCGGCTGAGAAAAAAGCCTACCCCTTGCGGATCAGCGCTGCCGTGCTCGAAGCCATGCAGCGCTGGGCCGATGACGATCTGCGCAGCGTCAACGCGCAAATCGAATTCGTATTGCGTGAGGCGCTGCGCAAGAACGGGCGACTGAAGCCCTCGCAAAGCAAGCCGGTGAGCGACGACGACAGCTAAAGGCGAATCCATTGCCATGGACATCGTTTCGACGCGGCCTGCACGACCCCAGCGCTAGCTTCCCAATTCGATACCACGCGATGGCACCGCTTCCCGCGGATGACTTCGCCCTGCTGGAGAGTCCCCATGGCCAATGACTACCGCTCGCTGCCCGACGGCCCGGTTCTGTGCGAAACCTGCGCCCGGACCGGCCACGACGTAGAAATGCAGCCCCATGACAAGCTTCCGATGGAAGCTGTTGAGTGGGCCAAAGAGGAAGACACCGAGTTGCAGAGCTATCGCTGCCCCTCATGCGAGGGCATTGAGATATTCCGCGTCGATTGAATCGACCTAGCCGAGCGCAAGATCCGGATGGCTGCGCCCAGGCGCAGCTGGCAACCTGGAGACTCATTCCCATGGAGTCTCGCCATGAGCTTCCGTATCACGGGCCTGCCCGCAAAACCATTCGACGAACTGTTTTCGCTCAGCGACGAAGCGCTGGCTTCGCGACGCGCCATGCGCGTGGTGGTGGACCGCGAGCATGGCTATCCCTGCCGCATCAGCCTGACCGACGCTGAACCCGGTCAGACAGTGGTGCTGCTCAACTATGAGCACCAGCCCGCTGACTCACCGTTTCGCTCCAACTACGCGATCTACATTCGCGAAGGCGAGCAGCAGTACGACGAAATCGACCTCGTGCCTGACCAACTGCGGCGGCGCCTGCTATCGGTGCGTGGCTTCGACGAGCACGGCATGCTGCGCGACGCGGATGTGGCGCAGGGCACGGCGCTGGAGCCGTTGATCGAGCGGCTCTTCGACAACGACGACATCGCTTATTTGCAGGTCCATATAGCGCGCCCCGGCTGTTATGCGGCACGCGTGGATCGCGCATGACGACAGTTAGCGGGGACTACGCGACGGAGTCAGCGCGATACCCAGTGCGATCCAGCCAACGATGAAGGCCACGCCGCCCAGCGGCGTGATGGCGCCGAGCCAGCGAGGCGCACCCAGCGCCAGCCCGTAGAGCGTGCCGCAGAAAATCACGATGCCAAACGCAAAGCTCGTCACCGCCAGCGTGCGCGCACGCCCCTGTGCGAACGCCACGGCAAGCGTCAACGCCAGCGCATGCCAGAAGTGATAGCTCACCGCCGTGTGCCACAGCTCGGTGCCACGTGCATCAAGCACATCGCGCAGCGCATGCGCGCCAAACGCGCCGAGCACAACGGCGCTGGCACCCGCCAGGCCCACCAGCACGCCGCTCGCGGAGACAGGTTGTCGCATAGTGCTCCACTCCTTGGTTCGCCGAACGCCGGCCAGATAGTCAGTGTCGTATGCTGGCGGAATGATTCCTACCGATTTTCGCATGAAGCTCTGTCGCATCCGCCACGTCTTGCTGCTGTCGCTGCTGGCCTTCGCGGCCCTGTTGCAAACCGGCTGCCACCGGGAAGACGCCATCCCGTGGCAACTTACCGACGTCACCGGCCACATGCCCGACCTGGATTTCCGACTGGTCGACGATCATGGCAAGACGGTCACTGGGCAAGACTATCGCGGCAAGGTGGTGCTGCTGTACTTCGGCTACACGCATTGTCCCGACGTCTGCCCACTGACGCTGGCGCAATTGCATGTGGTGATGCAACGCCTCGGTCCGCTGGCCGACGGTGCGCGCATTCTGTTCGTGAGCGTGGACCCGGCGCGTGACACGCCCGAGGTGATGCACGCTTACGTCAACGCGTTCGATCCTCGTGCCGTAGGCTTGTCCGGTGCGCCACGCGACATCGAGGCGTTGAGCAAGCGTTACCGTTCCGCGTTCACCCGTGAACCGGACCAGGGCAATGGCCAGTATGAGGTGAGCCATAGTTCGGCCATCTATATCTTCGATCGCCATGGCAAGGCGCGGCTGCTGTCGACGCCAGAGCGCTCACAAGACGATCTTGTCCATGACCTGCATCTGCTGCTTAGCCTGGGAGACTCTGCATGACCTTGCCCAACGCCCTGGCCCTGCCCTTGCTGATGGCCGGCCTGCTGCTGGCCGCTGGCGCGCATGCCACTGAAGCCGAACACGTCCATGCCAGCCAGGGCTGGATCCGCATACTGCCCGGCGATCTACCGGCCGGTGGCTATGTAACGTTGGAGAACGCTGGCGATCAGCCGGCCAGCCTGCGTGGCGCGCGCAGTGCCAGCTACGCCAGCATCGACCTGCACAAGAGCAGCAGCGACGGCGGCATGAGTCGCATGGCGATGGTCGACAGCGTTGCCATTCCCGCCCACGGCAAAGCCGAGCTGACACCCGGCGGCTACCACCTGATGCTGATGAAAGCTGCGGCATCGGTGAAGCCCGGCGACAAGGTGAAACTCACCCTGACCTTTGGCGATGGCAGCACGCTGGATACCGAATTCCTGGCGCGCCCAGCCAATGCCAGCGATGCCGGTGAACACAGCCACTGAGGCCCCACTGTAGGAGCGCACCCTGTGCGCGACTGCGGCGAGGCGCCGCTTCCGCTTTGCAGGCTTGTCGCGCACAGGGTGCGCTCCTACAAAAAGCTGCCGCCCGCTTAGTCCTGGGTTGCCGGCACGCGACGTACCGGCACCGCGCGTCGCGGCCAGGGCTTGCGGCGGATACGTCCGCTACGCGACAGCCGCAGCCACTGGCGCATGGCCAGCAGGCCACCGACCGACTCGATGATGGCGGCCGGCACCCACATGATCACACCACCCACCAACTGCGCGGTAAGCACGTTGAAGGTGAATGCGCGCCCGCAGATTTCGAAAATCGGATAGAGATCGGTCTTGGAGAACGTCACGATGGCGCCGGCCAGGATCTGCGGCGTCATGGTGAGGCCCGGTGACAACACGCGCAGGCCCGGGGTCATGCGGCCTGGCGGGCGCGGACGGTGATCGAGCACCAGCCACCAGTAACTGAAACCGCTCACCAACATGGACCAATTCATGAAACGGTAGATGCGCCAGTCGAGCATGGCCAGCGTCTGCATCGACGGTATCAACCAGATCAGGATCAACGCGACAAAAAGCACCGTTACCACGGCGGGATTCAACAGCACCGCATACGCGGCGCGCCATGGCCATGATCGCAGCGCCGGCTTGAGCACACGCACGCGCCAGGACAATGGCAAGCCCTTGCGCAATACCGAGCCGGGATACGAAGAGATGATCAGCAAGGGCGCCAGGTGATGCAAAAGCACCTGCTGGATGCGGTGCATGAAGAACTCATGCTCGAAGAAATAATCCAGATAGGTGTGCAGCGACACGTAGATCATCGCCATGCCCACCCAGAACGCGAGCTGGCGGCCCACGCTTACCGGCAGGCGACGGCAGCCGCGCACATAGAGCACGCAGCAAGCCACGAAGGTGAGCAGAAACACCCAGGAAAATTCCCATGGCACGATCCACTTGAGCACGCTTGCCATCATCGATCCGATCCGCAATCACTCACCAGCGACCGCCCATCATAGCCCTTACTGGCCACTGCCCCGCCGGTACGTGGGGCACCATCACCTGCCCAGGAACTTGCGCCAAGAGCACGCCGGCAATTAGAACCGGCGCCGGCTGCGCCGTGAGCGCCGCCAGCCATAAAGCAGGCCAGCCAGCACCACCAGCGTCGGCACCAACACGATATTGATGAACTTCAGCCGCAACCCCAGGGCATCGATTTCGGCGTTGAATTGATGCTGCACATCGCGCAGTTCCTTGTTGATCGCCAGTTGCCGCTGCAGGAACTGCTCGATCTCGGCACGCTGCTCCACGCTAACCGTGTCACCACGCCCTGTCTTGGTGGGCTGCAGTTCGCTGAGGCGATTGCGGGTGACGGCCAATTCGCGCTGCAACTCTTGTTTCTTGGCCAGGTACTTCTGGTCGGCTGCACTTTGCAGCGCGAGCACGCGGGTGAACGGACGCTGCGAACTCACCCGACCGTGAATGGAAAGCAAGGCCGACGAGCCACTGAGGTTGTCCGCGATATTGGTCATCAGATCGCCGTTGTTGGCGATCGCGCTGAGCTGCGGCTGTCCCAGCAGGCTTTGTGTATAGGACACCCACAGGCGATCGCTGAGCAGGTCGGTATCCGCTACCAGAATCACTTCTGTCGTGTCGTCCGACCTGGCGACATAACCGGGCAGCTGTGCACGTTCGGGAAAGGCACTGGGAAACTGCCCGCGCAGGCGCGCCGCAACCACGTAACGAATGTTGTCCGGCCGATAGTTGTCCAGCAACCCACCAGGGTTGTTGATGGATTCGCGCACGCGCTGGCTGGACACTACCTCGGCGTCGGCCGTGGTCTGCATCAGCGGCTGCAGCCGCGATGAGGTGCCGGGCGCCAGGTCGAAGTAACCCACGCTGGAGACATTGATGCGTTGCAGGCTCGCGGTGATCACGTCATCGCGATTGAGCTCCTGCTGGCCCAGTCCGAGCATGGCGGGGTGACTCATTGCACTGTTGTCGGCCAACTCGATGCGCAGACCGCGCGAGCGGTCCAGCACCACTTTCTGCGGGTCGTACAGCACGCCCCACGCAGCAAACAATTTCGACAGGTCGGAGTTGTGATCGTCGGTGATGCCGTTGGTATCCACAAACGGCGTGTTGTCCATCTCGGCCACTGGATCGACGAACACCACCAGGTGACCGCCGCGCAGCACATACTGGTCGATGGCATACAACGCATCCGCCGGCAGGTGCTTGGGATGGATCACCAGCAGCGCCTTGATATCGCCATCGATGCTCTTGATCTTGGACGCATCGAGCGTCTTCACGTCGAACTGCTGGCCCAGTTGGCGCATCACCGTCCACGGTTCTTCGCCGATCACCGGATTGCCTTCCACCGGCAGACTGCTGATCAATCCGACATGTGGTTTGGACGGCTGATCCAGCTCGAACAGCAGCTTGGCGATGTCGTACTCGAGAAACGTCTCGCGCGAGGGATCGAATAGCGGAATGGCCAGGGTCTTCCCCGGCACATGCGTATCGCTATCGTCTTTGCCATCGGCGTTGGCTGGCGCATTGCTGCCCACCAGGCCGAAAAACACGCGCTCACCATTGGTGCCGCCATTGATGGGCGTCAGCCCGTAGCCCTCGGCACTTGCTTCGTCATCGGAATACGGTACCGGGTCGACGATCTGAAAGCGCAGGCGCCCATGCGCGCGCGCCACCATCTCCTGCAGCATTTCGGCGACGCGCTGCTCGTAGCTGCGCAACTGCGGCAGGTCGCGCGCGGCATGGTCGGAAAAATACAGGGTCAACTTCAATGGCGCATGCAGGCCATCGACGATATGCGCGGTGCCTGGCGTCAGCGTGTACAGCCTGTCTGCGGTGAGATCGATGCGGGCAACGCGTGCCCAGCGACTCGTGCCCAGCACAAGGGTGACAAACACAACGGCGAGCAAGGCCAATGCGGCCAGCAGGACGGCACGACGGCTAAGGTGAATACGCGTCATGGCTCAGGGCGTCCGCTTCAGATCAAGTACCAGCACGCCGGCGGTCAGCCACGCCGCCATGCTCAGCAGGAAATAGAGCAGATCACGTGGATCCAGCACGCCGCGCGATATCGCTTCGAAGTGTCGCAACATGCTCAGGTGTGCCAAGCCATTGACCAGCTTGCGCGGCAACGCACCCTGGAAAAACTCCATGACCTGCGGCTGTCCCACCAAGATCAGCAGGAAGCACACCACCAGCGTCAGCACGAACGCCACCACCTGGCTCTGGGTCACCGCCGACAGGCACGCCCCAATGGCCAGGAAAGCGCCGGCCATCAGCCAGCTGCCGAGGTAGCCGGCAATGATCACGCCGTTGTCCGGCGCGCCGAGATAATTCACCGTGATCCAGATTGGAAACGTAAGCAGCAAGGCCAACCCGATAAACAGCCAAGCAGCGAGGAACTTGCCCAACATGGCCTCTGCCAGGGTCAACGGCAGGCTGAGCAGCAGCTCCAGCGTGCCACCCTTGGCCTCTTCCGCCCACATGCGCATGGACACGGCAGGCACCAGCACCAGGTACAGCCACGGATGCATCACGAAGAACGGCTGCAGGTCGGCCTGGCCACGCTCGTAGAAGTCACCGGCGTAGAAGGTAAGGATGCCGGCCATCACCAGGAAGATCACCAGGAACACATAGGCCACCGGCGTCACGAAATAACTGCGCAGTTCGCGCCGCACCACCGCCGCGATGGGACTCATGCGCCGGCCCCCGCGCCCGTGGTGATCTGGCGAAATACCTCGTCGAGACGGCCTCGCTCCAGCTGAATTTCCGACACTTCCAGGCCTTGCTGACGCAACAGCGTTTCCACCGGCTCGAGAATACGTTCGCCCGGCCGCGGGAAAACGGTAATGCGGCCATCCAGTGGATCCACCTCGATCGAGGCGACCTGCGGCAGGCGACCGAGCATTTCCTGCGACACACCGCTGCCCGGCGCACTGAACGACACCGCGCCGTGATAACGCGAGCGCGCCTCCAGTTCGGCAGGCGTAGCATCCGCCAGCAAACGACCGTTGGCGATGATCACCACGCGATTGCACAGTGCATGTACTTCTTCGAGCAGATGCGTCGAGATCAGGATGGTGCGATCGCGCGCCATCGCATCGATAAGCTGGCGCACGGTGTGCTTCTGGTTGGGATCGAGACCATCGGTTGGCTCGTCCAGCATCAGCACTTGCGGGTTGTGCACGATGGCCTGCGCGAGACCAACGCGGCGGCGCAGTCCTTTGGACAAGGTGTCGATGCACTGATCAAGCACGCCTTCGAGTTGCAGGCCACCCACCACCCGCTCGAACCGGCGATAACCTTCGTCACGCTGCAGGCCGCGCATGCGGATGATGAAAGTGAGGAATTCGCGCACCGTCAGCTCACCATAGCTTGGCGCGCCCTCGGGCAAGTAACCGAGTGCTCGCTTGGCCTTCAGCGGCTCTTTGCGTACGTCATAGCCGCAAACGCGTGCCGTGCCGGAGCTGGGTTCCAGGAAGCCGGCAATCATGCGCATGGCCGTGGTCTTGCCGGCGCCATTGGGGCCCAGCAGGCCCAGCACCTGTCCAGGCTCGGCCCGGATGCTCAAGGAATCCACCGCGGTCAGGGTGCCGTAGCGTCGGGTCAGCTGTTCGGTTTCGATCATGTCCGGTCGGGGCAGTTGGCAGGCATACGCAACAAGCGTGCCGCCGGTGGGTCCAGCGAGGTCGACCCGCAATGTAACCGAAAAGTTCGCCTACACCCGGCGTCCGGATCCTCGAAAATGAAAAGGCCCTTCGCAAGGAAGGGCCTTTTCAAGAGCTTGCCGTTGGTCTGGCTTACTGCGCGGTGGTGGCTGCGCTGGCCGGAGCGGCGGCGGTGCTGGACGAGGCCGGAGCCTGGTCAGCGTCGTCGAGCGACGGCGGCTTGATACCGGCTTCCTGCTCCGGCGTCTGCGCCGGGGCCCAGCTCAGCGGCAGGTACACGTCGTATTCGGCGTAGCTGGTGACCTGGTCGCCCTGCTTCACTTCCGGCTTGGCTTCGATGTCGTAGAAGCGGTTGACCACTTCGTCGAACTTGTAGCCATGGGTCTGGGCATAGGCCTTGAGCAGGTCGCGGGTCTGCGGCACGCCAGCGGCGGTACCGTTCCACACAGCCTTGAGGGCCGGGCCACCGAAGGCCAGGAAAGCGCGCACGTCGTTGTCGACGATCAGGCGGCCGAAGCGGTCATGACCACCCGGGGTGTTGTTGTCGGTGCTGCCGGCAGCGGCACCTGCGGCGGTGCTGGCATCAGCCGGCGTAGCCGTCAGATCCGGAGCCTTGGCGGCCGTCAGGTCCACCGACTGGCCACCCACGTTCAGGCTGGTCGCCCTGATCGGCATGGCCACGTCAAAGGTGTAGTTCTGATCGCCGTAGTTGGTGGTGTAGATGATGCGCGGACCCGTGGTGGTCACGCCCAGCTTCTTGGCGGCAGCCTGGATCTCGGCCACGGCCTTGTCGGTCGCATCGTTCAGCGCTTCAAGGCCACCCTTGCGCTCGATCGACGAGGACACCAGCAGCACCGGCGTCGGCTGGGTCTGCTCGATGTACGGGATCAGCTTGGAGTAGTCGAGGTTCGGCACCGACGCCAGCACGTTCTGCAGGTTGGTCAGGGTGAACTGGATGAAGGCATCCGGGTCGCCATGAATGTACAGGCTGGAATAACGGTTGATCAGGTTGAAGCCGTAATCGACGTCATACGACCAGGTGATGTTGGTCAGCTGGCCACGGCTGCCCTGACGCTCGAGGTCGAGCGTGAAGTGCTTGTCGTTGCCGTGCCAGTCGTTGTCCAGGTTCCAGACAATGGAAGCCTTCTTGGCGGTCGAGTCGACCTTGTCGAAGGTCGGGTCGGCCGAAGCGATGGTCAGCTTGCCGTTGCCGACCTTGTCGTCCTGGCTGGACCAGCTCAGCTCGGCGCCCGGACCATATTCCTTGCCGGAGAAGTCGAACTTCACATTACGGTCGTACTCGCGCTGCACGGAATACTCCGGGAAGCGACGGAAGTTGTTCAGCACGTCATAGACCTGACGCATGTCCTTGCCGACGACTTGCGACCGTTCGACATGGCCGCTGCCAGGCATAACAAAGCCCACCACCACCGCCACCACGGCGACAATGATCAGGGCAACAATGAATTCAAGAACACGCATCATTCCAGGGTTCTCCGCACGTCTCTCTAGTACACGGCACAAGGCAGTCGCCGGAGACCGGCCCGCCACGGGAGATTCCCGAAGAATCTTGCATGACAGGGGGTCGGCCAGCGCCGAAGCCTCCGATGGTACTTGCTCGCGCGCAGGAACGCCATCCGCCTGTGAGATGGCCTTCCAGACGCCTGCGAATGGCGTCTGGCAAGGCCTCGCGGAGGATCAGACGATGCCCAGCTCCAGTGCCTTGAGGACGGCCCGGGTGCGGTCGCGCACGCCCAGCTTGGAGAGGATGTTGGAGACGTGGTTCTTCACCGTCCCCTCAGCCACTTTCAAGGAGTTGGCGATCTCTTTGTTGCTATAGCCACCCGACAGCAGACGCAGGATTTCGGTCTCGCGCTCGGTCAGCGGGTCGGGCTGTTCCAGGCTGGTGAACTGGTTCTGCATGCGACCCACGCCAGCCAGCAGGCGCTGGGTGACCATGGGTGCCACCAGCGAGCCGCCGGCCGCCACGGTACGCACGGCCTCTACCAGTTGCTCCAGCGAGACATCCTTGAGCAGGTAGCCGCGTGCGCCGGCCTTCAGGCCCTGCAACACGAGCTGGTCGTCATCGAAGGTGGTGAGGATGATGGTTGGCGGCAACTCGTTGCGTGCGGACAACGCCTGCAACACTTCCAGCCCGCTCATGTTGGGCATGCGCAGGTCCAGCAGCACCACGTCGGGCTTTACCCGTGGAATGTCTTGCACGGCCTGCGCGCCATCGGCGCATTCGGCCACTACGCGGATATCTTCCGCCAGATCCAACAGTGAACGGACACCCTGGCGAACCAGGTTTTGGTCGTCAACGAGACAGACGGAAATCATCGCGGATCCTCGAAACGGTTGTGGCCCATGTGCGATGCCCACGGGCTACGGGGAAGAACGATGCGGCTATCCAAGCAACACATTTTGGCACGACCCATCGGTCAGGCGTGAATTCTTACAGCTCACGGTCAAGCGACTCCTTAAGCATGCCCAGCGCGGGCGGCTCGAACCGTGACGGCGTGTGCGCCAGCTCGGGCACCTCTCCCAGCGGCAGCCGCACGGTAAGTGCGAAGCCCTGACCCTGTGCCTGGTCCACCGTAACACTGCCTTCGAACTCCGCCAGCCGCTCGCGCATGCCGGACAGGCCATTGCCGGGCCGGAAATTCGAAGCACCCCGGCCATCGTCGCGCGCAAACAGTTCCAGCAGGTTCGCATTGACGTAGTCGAAGCGTAGCCACAGATTGCGCGCCGCCGCATGGCGAGCCGTATTGGTGATGATTTCCTGTGCGCAGCGCAACAGTACCTGGGCGCGGCGTGGGTCTTCCACGCCAAAACGCGGTGGCGTTTCCACATGCACGCGCAGGCCGGGCACGCCCTCGATCAGGCTGCGCAAGGCCTGCGTAAGTTCGATGGCATCGTCCTGGCGCAACTCGCTGACCACCTCGCGCACATCCGAGAGCAGGTGCTTGGCCGTCACCTGCGCCTTGTGCACGTGCGCGGCAGCCTGTGGGTTGACCAGATGACTGGCTACTTCGAGGTTGAGACTGAGCGCGGTGAGGTGATGACCCACCAGGTCATGCAGGTCGCGCGCAATGCGCATGCGCTCGGCGATGCGGGTCGATTCGGCGAGCAACGCGCGCGTGGCCCGCAACTCCGAATTGAGTCGGCGCTGATTCTCGCGCTCCTCGGCCTGCAGGCTGGCAATCATCGAGGTGAAGAACACCAGCGCGGAAATACCCAGGTACATGACCACCTGCAGGAACGCCGTCACGATGGTCCAGCCCATGTAGCTGGCGATGATCGGGATCAGCATCAGGTTTTGCAGCAGCATCCAGGCCAGGCCCGCGCCCACCGGCAGCTGCCAGGGCAGCACCACGGCAATCACCAGCATCAGCATGGCTGACAGGCCGCTTTGGCTGAACCACCCCATGGCCACCGCCGAACCGGTCAGCACGACGAGGCTCAGCAACTGGACGATCGAGGGATAACCTGCCTGGCGCGTCATGGCTGACCGTCGCGTGAGCAATAGATAGGTCACGCCGAAGATCAGATAGGACAGGATCCAGCCCGTGATGTTCGGGTTGCTCCACCACGCACTGACCTCGGCCAACCCGCCGGGACCGGAAAGCAGGGGCAGCGCGATGCACAGGTACGTGAATAGACCGGCGTACCGCAGTAGCCGTATGTGATTGATGTTGGACCATGCCATGGGCGCATCATTCGCTACCTGCGGGCGTGGTGCAATGCGTGAGAAGTCATTGCCCTACCCCTGCCAGAAGCCATGCCATCGGCCGCTTTACAAAGGTTTTACATGGTGCGCCGTGATATGTGCGGCCCGCGGGCACATGCCATAATGCCGGCTGACACGCGGGGCCGATCGTCGGTCTTGCCATCGAACCACACACTGCGGAGCAACGAATGGCCCTTGCCATCCGCGACGTGCGCGAGCACGACCTGGATGCCGTGCTGGCGCTCAACAACGCCGCCGGCCGCACCATCCTCGCCCTCGATGCGGCGCAGTTGCGCTACTTCTACGACCACGCGGACTATTTCCGGGTGGCCGAGATCGATGGCCACCTCGCCGGCTTTCTGATCGCACTGCGCGAAGGCAGCAGCTACGACAGTCCCAACTACCACTGGTTTGGCGAGCATTATCCGCAGTTCGCCTATATCGACCGCATCGTCATCGCCAACGCCTATCGCCGCCACGGCCTGGGTCGCATCTTCTATTGCGACGTCACCAGCTATGCGGAAGTTCGCGTGCCGCTGCTGACCTGCGAGGTGTTCCTGGAACCCCGCGACGACGTGGTGGTGCTGTTCCACGGCACCTACGGCTTCCAGGAAGTGGGACAACAGCGCATGGGCGCGGAGGGTCCGCAGGTCAGTCTGCTGGCCAAGGACCTGCCCAGCTATACCTTCGTGCGCGAAACCTACCTGGACCACGGCGGCCTGCCCGACGAGCCCTGGCTGGCCGAGCGCCAGCGCCCTTTTCACCCTGATACCCACCAGCGCCGCCTCGCCGGAGAGCGGCGCCCATGAATGCACGAATGGATACTCAAGACGCTTGCGACCTGCGCTTCGGCCAGGTCGGTATTGCCAATGTGCGCGTACGCCGCGCCGACGCTGCCGCCCTTTGCGACGAACTGGAGCGCCGCGTGCGCTCCGCCCCTCAATTGTTTTCCCGCGCTGCCGTGGTGCTGGACCTGAGCCATCTGCTCGAGCTGCCCGATGACGGTACCGTCGACGCGCTGCTGGAAGCCGTGCGCAGCGCCGGCATGCTGCCGGTGGGCCTCGCCTACGGCACCAGCGAGGTGGAGGCACTGGCCCAACGCATGGGCCTGCCGCTGATCGCCAAGTTCCGTGCGGCTTATGAGCCCGCCGATGGCGGCAGCATCGCCCCACCGGCACCGGCACCTGCGCAAGCTGAACCCGTGCGTCGCGCGGAACCGGCTCGCAGCGAACCCGCGCCGCCCGCCGAGCCCACGCTTGGCGCGCAGCTTTACGAAGGTACTGTCCGCTCCGGTCAGCAAGTCTATGCACGCGATCGCGATCTGGTTGTCACCGGTGCCATCGCCAACGGTGCCGAAGTCATCGCCGACGGCAGCATCCATGTTTATGGTGGATTGCGCGGCCGCGCGATGGCCGGCGCACAGGGCGATGAGAAGGCGCGCATCTTCGTTTCCGATTTTCGTGCCGAACTGGTTGCCATTGCCGGGCATTACCGGGTATTTGAACAAATTCCCAAAGACCTCGAAGGCCAGTCTGTGCGATGCTGGCTCGAAGGTGAAAAACTGTTGATCGCCAAGCTTTGACGATCGCCTACTCTACTAATCAAAAAAATACATGCGGAGATGAGCCTTGACTGCTGAGATTATCGTTGTCACCTCAGGCAAGGGCGGCGTCGGCAAGACGACGACCAGTGCCTCGCTTGCCACGGGCCTCGCCATGGCCGGCAAGAAAGTCGCGGTGATCGATTTCGACGTCGGCCTGCGCAACCTCGACTTGATCATGGGCTGCGAGCGGCGCGTGGTGTACGACTTCGTCAACGTCGTGCACAGCGAAGCCACGCTCAAGCAGGCCCTCATCAAGGACAAGCGCTACGAGAGCCTGTACGTGCTGGCCGCCAGCCAGACGCGTGACAAGGACGCCCTCACCCAGGAAGGCGTGGAAAAGGTGCTCGAGGAGCTGAGCAAGGAAGGCTTCGACTACGTCGTTTGCGATTCCCCTGCCGGCATCGAGAAGGGCGCCCACCTGGCGATGTACTTCGCCGATCACGCCGTGGTCGTGGTCAACCCGGAAGTGTCCTCGGTGCGCGACTCCGATCGCATCCTCGGCTTGCTCGCCAGCAAGACCCGCCGCGCCGAACGCGGTGACGGCGCGATCAAGCAGCACCTGCTGCTGACCCGTTACAACCCGGCCCGTGTGGCCGTGGGCGAGATGCTCAGCGTCAAGGACGTCGAGGAAATCCTCGGCATCAACGTGGTTGGCGTCATTCCCGAATCGGAGAACGTACTGGCCGCGTCCAATGCAGGCGTGCCGGTCATCCTCGACGA
>OUWB010004914.1_pt1 | contig 16278 bp, 13 predicted proteins | sample 1779821 | NCBI WGS metagenome assembly OUWB01 (sample SAMEA3914806, study PRJEB12502) | metagenome | biome: forest; material: soil | place: Canada | collected 2011-08-03 | depth 0.1 m
GCCCCCCTTTTGCGCCCGCTGCTGAACGGTGCGCTTTGATATAGGTGGCATCGATGGAACCACTGACCACGTCGCTTTTCCCTGTCAGAGCAAAGAAAACGCGACTCCAAACACCCTGACGGCTCCATCGGTTGAAGCGATTGTAAACCGTCGTGTAGGGGCCGTAGACCGATGGGCAGTCTCGCCATCGGGCACCAGAGCGCAGCATGTGAACGATGCCGCTTATTATGCGTCGATCATCCACACGGTGCGCCCCACTGCGACCGCGAGGCAGGTGAGGTTCAATGGCTGCCCACTCAGAGTCCGACAACCAATAAAGCGCCTTATGTTTCGACATGACCAGGCACCTCCTGGCTATATCGAATCATAATTCGGCGTCGGCGCAAAGCTGATTGGGTACAGACCCTAGAGCCGATCGACGTTCAGGTTTCGTGGTAGCATTGGGCAGTAATTCAGGTTATTCTGAAATTTCCGCCTCGATAGGTGTGCCTGCCCCTGAAGCCTTTGCATTTGCACGCTAACTGCCTCTGATCCCTTCCAGCGACCGGAGACCTCTTGCACTCGGAATCTTCCAAACCTGAAGGCCGCTTCACGCTCCTCATCGGCGCGCTGGGCCTGTTGTCCATTCTATTGGCGATCGCCGGCTGGCTAAATGTTAGCGAAACGCCACCTATCCACCACCCTGTGGGTGCCGGGCATGTCGCCTGGACCGACGCCGTCTATCGCGGCTTTAAAACCTTCGAAATGGGCGAAGCCTACGACGAGGCGACGGAGAAATACCGGGGCCAGGACGGTTGGTTCCTCCTGCAACTGGCGCGCTTTCTCGGCGCCGGTGTCGCGCTCCTGACCCTGGCGGGCGTCGGCCTTAAGCTATTCGGCGATACGTGGTTGCCCCTGTGGGCGTGCTTACGCCAACGCCACATCGTGGTCGTCGGCGATACGCCGTTCGCCGACAACCTGTGCAAGGGGTCCAAGCGACACATTACCCATCTTCGCGCGCCAAACGAGAGGTGCGTGACCCATGGCGGGACCATTCGGCTGCCGCTGCCCGAACAGGGTTTGCGTGCGCTACGTAACGTCGCCGCGCACCGCGCCTCACAGATTTTCGTCGCCATGGGGTCCGATGAAAAGGCCCTCGAATTGGCGCTTGCCCTGGCTATGAGACCTCAATACAAAGCCACCCAGATAAGCGTGCGGCTTACAGATCCATGGCTGGCCAAACGCGTTCATCAGCTTCCAGGCGCCCAGACCGTGCAGGCTTTTTCAGAACCCGACCTGGCCGCGCGGGAGATCGTGCGCCGCCACCCTCCCTACCTGCTGGCCCGCGACTGCAACCAATCGCGCGTCCATGCCCTGTTGATCGGCGATGCCGATTGGCTCGAGGCCATCATGGACGAAATCATCCTGAGCGCCTGCACTCTAACCTATGGCCGTCCCGTTTTCACGCTGGTTTGCGACCATGCGGCGGCGTTCGCCAAACGTCTGCGACAACGCTATCCGGAAATCGACCTAGCTGCCGAATTGCAATTTCGAAGCACTGCGCTCAAGAAAGGCGTGGCGCCGGCCAAGGCCGTATTCGAGGGCGTCCCCATCACCGCTGTCTATGTCGCCATGAAGGATCGCGCCGGCGTCCTCTCCACCGCCATGACCTTTATGGAATCGGCACGCAAAGCCGCTAACTTTACCGCGCCTGTATTCATACTGTCCTGTGAGGGCCTGGAATTGCCCCGTCCGCCTGCAGGCAGCCTGCTCCCGGCGTGCACGCTGGTGCCTTTCGGCATTCTGGAAGACCTGACCCGGGCCGCGGGCGTGATGACGCACGAGGCGGATCTCGCTGAAAAGGACTATCACGCCGCGTATCGCAAATTCGCGCCGGAAGGTGGCGACGCCAACAAGCCATGGCGCGAGCTTAAGGAAGAATACCGCATATCCAATCGCCGGGCGGTCGCACATATCTATGCCAAGCTTTTCGAGGCCGGCTTCGACCTCCGCTCGTGGATGATGAAAAACGATGTCTGGGCGAAAGTCCCGGAGTTGGCGACCGGGGAGCCCCTGTGGCGCGACGAGGCCGAGTATCGGCGACTGGCCGAGCTTGAGCACGAGCGCTGGATCGCCGACCGCAGGCTAAGCGGCTGGTCCTACGGCGCCGTCCGTGACAATGCGCGCAAATTTCATCCAGATATCAAACCATTCGACGAGCTGACCCCTGAGGTCCAGGGCTACGACATGAAGTTCATCTATCTTCTGGCCAAGATCTTGACGTCAAGCGACGACGGAATGGTCAGGTACTAGGCGGCGGCTATACCTGCGGTCGATTGACTCCCTTTTTGATCCTGCCTAGGCTGGAAGAACGCGGTTTTTCAGAAGGCAGGTGCGAGCTGTGTTCAAGGCATGGACCGACAAACGCTGGCGCATTCTGATCCTCGCCGGTTTGATCATCTTCGTAACGTTCACAAACCTGATGTTTTTCGACGGCAGCGTGGTCCGCGCGCTTCTCTCGAATGCCAATCCAGCCCTGGAACCCATCTATTCGGGCGTGGCGTTTCTGAGCTTCATACGCGGCTGGCCTACAGTCCTTCTCGTGCAACCGGTTTACATAGCGATCATGTGGGGTGGATTTGTCCTGCCCTCGCGCCGACCGCATCGCCGGCGGGGCGCCCTCATTGTCCTGTCCTGCGCCGCCGCCGTGACGCTGATCGGATTTCGGTTCAGCCTGGCTTCCGGAGGGGCGAGCGCCAACCTGTTTTTCGGCAGTATCGTGCCGATCGCCACCTATGCCGGCGGCATTGCCTATCTCTATCGGTCACGCCACAAACCGGAATTCCAGCCACGCCTGGACGTGTCTGTCCCGGTCCCCGAATCGGCCGACCGCCACTTCGTCGTCGCGGCCAAGATCACCGATAGCGACAAGTGGCGCGACGACCTGCTCGCCAGCCTGAGCCAGACTGGCCAGGAGCAGCCGCCGCGGCCCAACCTGGTTGCTGGCATTATCGGGCTCATCTGCCTTGTCGTCGTGCTCTCGATATTCGAAATCATTAATCAAATGGCGTTCGCCGTGGCCGGGCCGCAACTCTGGCTTGGCTATTTGTCGGTCGTTATCAGCGCCGTCTTTCTATCCTTGCCCATGGCGATGTTCCGCCGCCGCTGGCAGCTCCAGCAAACGAAGAGCTTCGACACCAGCCTGAAGAAATCCGACAAACGGCCAATCTTCTATTTGCGCTCGTTCGGGCTCGATGAGCTGATCGGCGCGCCTTCGGTACTGGAGATTCTGTTCAATATACCCATCGCCAATCGAGAACAGGCCATGGTCGCGCAAATGCGGCCCTGTGGACCCGTCATCGCCATCGGCCGTCCCGACGAAAAAGTCCCGTCGCTGGGTGCATCGCGTTTCTACGTGGCTCATAACCTTTGGCAGGAAAAGGTTGCCGACGTCTCCAAAGTGGCCCGGCTTGTCGTTTGGGCCTCGGGAACGACGCCCGGCCTGCAGTGGGAAATCACGCACCTCGTGCGCTCTCTACCACCTGAACACCTCATTCTCTGGGCCCATCCGTGGTTGCTCGACCTTGATCCCGACGAACGTGAAGCTGAGTGGGCCGCCTTCGTCGACGGCCTGGGCCAGCTCTTCCCTAAACCACTGCCAAAGCCTCTCGGCAAGACCCAGGTCTTTGCTTTCGACACCGATTTTTCCCCGATTCCCTACAGAGGCGTTTGGGGTAATCCGGCGTTTAAACAGGCGCTGTCCAGCAAGCACATCCCCCCTTACGATCAAGCCGGACTTAAGAAGCGCAAGTCGCGCAACCGATTGGTCATGGGGGTGGCGGCCGCGATCCTGGCCCTCCTGCTCCTGGTTCTTCTGGTTCGATTTGTCGGCGGCCTGTTACCCAGCGAGCCAACGGCCCAGTCGTGGGATGCGGTCAGCGACGTCCTGTTATATGACGAGCTGAGCTTGCCCGGATCGCCCGATGACCAAAACGTGACGCCCCTGTCCGACGATCAGATCGACTCCAATTTTGCCGCCAGCAACAAGGATATGTCAGGGAAATGGTTCGGCAAGAACCGCTTCTATGCCAAGCCCGGCCAGCAGGGCGCATTGCTGCGCGCGGCGAAGGATTACGAACAGATATACTATACCGCGCATCGCCAACCCGACATTGAAGACATGCTTTACGGGCGCGGGAGTCAGCTGAGCTATCGTATCCAGTCCACGGGCGAGGCCCAGGAACGGCTCAACCAGCTGAACGATCTTCGCGACGCGCTCGCGCGCGCCGAGCAAGACTGGAAGACCATAGCGGATCAGACGGAAAACGAACAATTTCCCGCCCGCCTGCATGCCCTGATCGTGGCGCGCCAGGCCCTAGTCGAATCCGAAGCCAATATTTTACGCAACCTGATCACCTATAGTGGCCAGTGGTACCACGCCTCGGGTGGCATCCAGATCTACAGCAGTCAGCCATTCTGGACTCAAGCCGGGATCTTGTGGCCGGCGCGAAGAGCGGCGGCCGACGCGGTCCTTGCCGCCGAGTTCACAGCGCTGACGGGGAAGACCTATACAAGCTACGCCTCGTATTCGTCCTCATCGGCCGACGCGTCATTGTCCGACGACAGCCAGTCATCCTCTCTGACGGATGCCTATGGGAATTACTTTTCCTCTTCTGTCGCTCCCAGTGGATATTAAATGACCTGCTCCATCAAACTGTCGAGAAAGGACGTCTAGCCAAACGCTTTGGCATGTGATTTTCTTCATCGGACAACATGGAGGGGGATCACATGCCATTCAGTTTCGGTAACGCGTTCAATCGCTTCTTCAGCTTGCTAGGTGCCAATTTTGTGCCCTTCGCGATCATCGGCCTGATTTGCACCATCCTGCCGGCCATGGCGGCAGTCTATGGCGAATCTACCTATCTCGGCATCAACCAGGGCGATCCGACGTGGATTCAGAAGCTGCAGGGCTTCGCACCCAATATCTGGGCATTTGCCGGCATCGCGTGGATTTTCTACATGCTGTTCAACCTGGTCTCGCTGTCGGCGGTGACGGAGATCGCCATCCTGCGTTCGGTGGGCAAGTCTGTGAACTACGGCGCGGCAATCGGCAACGGGCTGAAGAATGCCATTCCTCTGCTCGTCGTCGAAATCCTGGTCATGTTGCTGGTCGGCCTGGGATTCATTCTGCTGTTCGTGCCCGGCATCATCTGGTCGCTTTGCGTGTGCGTCGCCATACCGGCCTATGTCGGCGAAACCAAACTTGGCATCTTCGGCGCAATCGGTAAGTCCTTCCAGCTGACGCGTAACCATCGCTGGTCGCTGTTTCTGCTGTTCATAGTCATGGGCCTGATCGCTGGCGTCGCCGGCGGCATGATGGGCATGGGATTGATTGGCGTGCCGGGTGGCGTGACGGGGCTGCCTTCGCTGCTGACACGCGGTTTCATCAACGGCATCTTCACCCTTCTGGGCCAGGTCCTGTCCGCGTCTATCTATGTGAGCCTGCGCGAAGGCAAGGAACAGATCGCACCGGATGTGGCCGCTTCGGTGTTCTAAGCTGACGGCATCTTTTCCCATTTATCTGTCCGGTACACGCCTGGTCTTCAAGACGCAGTACCTTCCCTTCGATCAAACCTTTTTGTGTGTAAAAGCCATGGGCGACAGGCACGGTCTGCCAGGAAATGTGATCTTCGCAAATGTCGCGTCGTGGATTTTCGCCGTCATCATCCTGGCCTTGGTCTGGTTCGGCTGCGTCATGGTGTTCGGCGCGTTTTTCGGTGGCCTGTTCGGCTGGATAGCCGGTTTAGGTGTGGCCTTTGCCGGACGTTTTCTGATCCTGCTGTGCTTGGAGGTGGCGGAGGCTTTTCCCAATGCGCCATGGGGCGGCCTTGCGAAGGTTCTGGAACAGGTTCCCGAACGGCAGTGGAAATGGTGGCTGCTGGGAACCATGCTGGGGCCCACCGCGATCATCGTGGCGGTTTTCGCGATCTCGGATTTCCTGAGCAATCGTTAAGTGCGGCGTGGGTTCCCCGCCCGTCAGGACCTGGCTGAGATAGCCAGGTCACGCGCGTGCGCCTCTTCTGCACGGTGCTTGACGACAGCCAGAACATTCGTCTGGATGTCACCCAGCAAGATTTCCCCCCAGATCGCGGCATAGGCGTTGACGTGCGTGCGCGCGATGTAGTGCGTGCGCAAGGTGAGCAAGGTCTTGTCCGGACCGAGGGGCTCGAGGCTATAGTCACCTGAGTCGATCTTCAGGAACGGCCCATCGGGCGAGATATGTTCGTCACTGTAGGCCTGAAGCGAGTCGTTCGGAAAGGCGAAGGACCAACCCAACCGCTTCCCCGGTTGCCATTGGGTAATGTCCTCGTCGAAACTGATATGATCACCCCAATAGGCCGTGCGCACTGCGCCAACGCCCGAGCCATGCATCACCGTGGCCCGCGGCCGAGGCAGGCCGACGATGTTTTGGGAAAAGGTCCAAAGGCCTTCCCTAGGGTCGATATGGGCATTGGACAGGGCATAGGGCCAGACCTCGACAGGGCTCGCCTGGACCACGACGTGACGCGTCACGGTGAAGGCTTCAGGCGTGAAGGGGACCTGACTTTCGATCCCGCCGAGCATCAGCGGCAGTCCCAAAAGCGTCGAGCGGAACACGTTCGGATCGATTTTGCGATCTCGTCGCCCGCGCAGGACAAATGCCCCGATCCATCCGCCGACCAGCCAGATCGGCGACAGCATCAGCAGACAAATCGCGCCCTCGTGAAGGATGACGACTGAACCCAGGTCGACCAAGCCGACCAGCACAGCTGGCACGGCCCAGTAAAAGCTGTTACCCCGCGCGCGGCGTGGATCGCCGATATAGCAAATCAAGGCCGATAAAAAGGCAGGCAGGACGGCCAGGAACCAGACACTCGCAAAAGCGGCGGTGTTGGTCCGCGAAGCATTCATCAGGAGATCGGTGCTGAACGCGAGGGCCAGGGCCACGGTAAAGCCGGCGAGCACCCTGCGCCAGAGCTTGCTGGCCTGCAGGGGTGGCACTGGACGGTCGGGCGCGTCGCTCATCTTCGTCCCCGAGCTCCCCTACCCTTCGCTCTTGTCCTTGCGGCGCCGGCCAAGCAGCATCCGCCCTTCAAGATAGGCCCGCAGCGCGCCGTAATAAGCGCGCAGGAAGGCTTCGTCCGGCGGCACGTCGGACGCGTTCTTCGGCGCCTGCCATTTGATGCGCGCCTTGATCTTGTCGGCGACCGCCTTCATCACCGAGGCTTTGCGGTCGCGCAACACCTGTTCCAGCACGCCCAGCTCCATCTCGCCATAGGCCAGCTGTTCCTGGGTGAAGGTCAGGCCAAGATTGCGGTCGCCGTCGAGGTCTGCCAGGTCGTAGCTCAACTGCGCCTTGGGCATGTGAACCACGCGTGTGCCGGCCAGGAAGTCGCCCAGTCGCGCGTGCTGGCGGTTGAACAAGGGCAATAATAGAAGGGCCAGCGCCCAAAGGAAGGCCAGCAGCCCGATGATGCCACCCGAGGCGCCCGCGGTAAACAACAGGCCCAGCGGCATGAACAACTCGATCTCGCGCATGGCGTTGCGTGTGAAGACCGCCGCCGGGGTCAAGCGGGCGCCGTCATGGGCGATCACGCGCAACCGCATCAGCCGCTTACCCGGCGTCGCCGCGCGCCGGCCCATTTCGAAAAACATGAAATAGCCCGAGCGCAGGAAGAACAGCAAAAAGAGGACGACGATCGACAGGATTTCCATCGCCCCGCGATTGTGCTTGTCGGCAAACACGGTGTGCATCGGCAGCATCAGGAAGGCGATCAGCAGCACGATCGGCGCCAGGGCCATGATGATCAGGTCGATGACGATGGCTCCCACCCGCTCGCCGAACGAGGCGTTGATGAAGGGCAGTACCACCCCTTCGGGTGTCAGGATCTCGCTGGCCGTGCGGCCATATTCGCCATAGGGCGCGTCGGCCATGAGGTCGCGTTCCTTCGTCTTGCCAGGCAGGGCGGCGGCTTTAGCCATGGACGGGTGCCTCCGGCTTGATCACAATCTTCTTGTCACGGCCGACGAAGATAAAGAACAGCAGCCAGAGCGTCAGCATGACGCCACCGATGGCGAAGCGAAATACAGGCTCGGTAATGGTCTGCCGACCGATGCCTTCCAAGCAGCCGGCGACCGTCAGCATCAGGGCGACCCCGATCATCACCGTGCCGGCCAGCTTGCCGGCCTCCGCCAGGGCCGCTTGGCGCGACAGGTCGCCGGGGAACATCAGCCGGCGCCCGATATGGAACCCGCAGGCGCTGGCGATGATGAAGGCGGTCATCTCGGTCGTCCCGTGGATCGACAGCCACGCGCCGAACTCGACGCCCAAGCCCTTGGAGGCGAACAGCCACAGCATGGCGCCCATCTGCAAGCCTTCGTACAGCATAAGGGCGAAGGTCGGTATTCCGAAGAAGATGCCGAAGGCGAACGACATGATAGCGACGCGCGTGTTGTGCGTCATCAGGAAGACCGCGAAGGGCGATAGCATGGCATCCTTGTCGCTGTGTCCCAAGGTTTTGCGCAAGACCTCGGCCGAGGCGGTTGGCGTGCGGCCTTCGCTCATGCCGCCGACGAAGTTGGCGTACCAGCTCGCATCGTGGGCGCAGATGATCCAGCCAGCCACGATGCCGACGACGAAGATGGCGACCGACACAGCGATCTCGGCCCATAGCTTGCGCACACCGCGCGGCCAGTCTTTGGCGAAGAAACCCGACAAGATGTCCTTGATCCGGGTCTGCGGTCCGTAGACGGTGACATAGGCGCGGGCGCATAGAGCCTGCAGGTAGGTGACCATGTTCCGGTCAAGCGAAATCGACTGGGCCATCGACAGCGACGACATGGCCGAACGATAGAGCAGCGGCAGGTTGAGGATTTCTTCGACCGAAAAGCCGCCCAGACCCTGGCGATCGGCGCGGTCGAGCGCTGCGTTGAGCGCGCGCCAGTCGCCCTGGCGCGCCTCGCGGAACTTCTGGCTCTTCAGCCGCAGGGGGGGCGGCGTTTGCGGGGCCTCGGCCATAGCCATATCCTCCTACAACCTGTCGGCGCGTTTCAGCGCCAGATATCGCATCACCATGGCGGTCGCCAGGGCTTCGGTCGGCGCCTCCAGCACCTCGACGCCCTGCCGGCGCAGCTGGGCCAGCACGCGTTCGCGCTGCATCGACAGGCGATTGGCGAAGACGGCGCGGGTGACGTCCTCCGGCTGGGCCGGCTTGACCGCCAGCAGGTCCTCGACCACTTCGTCACGGAAGGCGACAAACAGCACCAGGTGCTTCTTCGATAGGCGGGTCAGCGCCTCCAGCATCAGGTCGGCGCTGATCTCGTCGATGAAGTCAGTGAACAGGACGATCAGGGAGCGCCGCGCCACCCTTGAATTGAGATCGGCAAGAGCCAGAGTGTGGTTCGATTCGTCCGCCGAATCTTCCAGGGCCGACAATTGCCGCTTCAGCACGTCGAAGGCCTGGGTGCCCGAGATCATAGGGGCGGCGTGATAAGGCTGGGAATCGAAGGCGAAGGTGCGAATATTGTCGCCGATCTTCAGTGCACAATAGCCGAGCAGCAGGCCGGCATGGATGGCGCGGTCGAGGCGCTTCAAGCCCGCCAGCGGCTCGCCCATCAGCCGGCCGGTATCATAGGCTAGGACAATATGATGGTTTCGTTCGGCCTGGTATTCGCGCGAGAACAGCTTCATGTGACGCGCCGACGAGCGCCAGTCGATGCGGCGGTGATCCTGCGAGGCGTCGTATTCGCGCAGCGCATGGTATTCCGAACCGTTATACAACTGGTTCTGCACGCGAATGCCGTAGATATTGTCAAGCGAGAAGAGGTTGGATGCATCGGCCTCGACGCCCTCGATATCGGGCGTCACGAGCACCTCGGCGTCGAGCTTCAGCCGCGTCTGGATGTAGACCAGGCCGAGAAAGCCCTGCCAGCGCACGAACAAAGCCTCCAGGCGGCCGGGACCGCGGGACTGGCTTTTCAGGATCAAGTCGCCGGCGAACAACCGCTCACCTCGGCTGAGCACGCGCGGATAGTCGCAATCCTTAAGCACGGCATTGGTCGCCGTACGCAGCTCGACCCTGGCCGGCTGGCGCCAGCGGGCAAAGCGCAAGGCAAACGGCACGGTGCGCGGCCGGCCAACGCCGATGGTTCGCGGCAGCTTCAGGTCCAGCACCAGGCTGTCGCCGGCCGGCGCGAACACCGCGTCGAGCAAGCTCAGGATCAGCAGGGCTAGCATGATCACCGGCACCCACGGCCACAGTGCGGGCGCAAGCAGGCCCACCCCGATGGCGGCGAACACGCCCAGGATCAGCAGGACCAGCAATCGCGGTGTGGGGTAGACTGGCATGCCTTACCGCGGAATCTCGATCTTTTCGAGCAGGGTGGTCAGCACGCCGTCGACGTTCTGGCCCTCGATCTCGGCCGACGGCGACAGCAGCACGCGGTGGCGCATGCACGACAGGTAAAGCCCCTTGATATCGTCCGGCAGCACGTAGTCGCGGCCGTCGAGCACGGCATGGGCGCGGGCGGCGCGGGCCAGCAGCGCGCCGGCGCGCGGCGAGGCGCCGACCGACAGTTGCGGCGCTTCGCGGGTGGCGCGGACGAGCGCCACGATATAGTCGAGATTGGCCGGGTTCAGGCGCACACCGGCCACCGTCTTGATGGCTTCGTCGAGCGATTGAGCATTGAGCACGGCGACGACGCCGGCGCTGACCGGATCGGCGGCGGCGGCGGCATTGCCCGAGGTGTCGACGATGCGACGCTCTTCCTCAAGCGACGGGTAGCCCAGGATATGCTTGAACAGAAAGCGGTCGAGCTGGGCTTCGGGCAGCGGATAGGTGCCCTGCTGCTCGATCGGATTCTGGGTGGCGATGACGGTAAAGTGGGCGCCGAGCTCATGGCGAACGCCGTCCAGCGTGACAGAACGTTCCTGCATAGCTTCCAGCAAGGCCGCTTGGGTCTTCGGCGGGGTGCGGTTGATTTCATCGGCCAGCAGCAGGTCGCAGAAGATCGGGCCCTTGGTTAGGCTGAAGGTCGAGCTCTGGAAATTGAACAGGTTCGAACCCAGGATGTCGCCCGGCAGCATGTCCGGCGTAAACTGGATGCGGCCGAACCGCAGCGACAGCGATTGGCAGAAGGTCCTCGCCAGCAGGGTTTTCGCCGTGCCCGGCGGTCCCTCAAGCAGGATATGGCCGCCGGAAAACAGCGCCGTCAGCATCAGTTCGACCGTGTCGTCCTGACCGATGATCACCTTGGCGATCTCGCCGCGCAGCGATTTGGCAAGCGTTTGAATGTCAGCGATTTGCAAGGTGGTTCTCCGTCTTGCTCAATTCCGTCTTGGATATCTCAGCCTTCCACGCGTGCAGGCGCAGGGCGACGTCGATCAGCTGGTGGACCGTCAGGACCTTCGTCGCCTGGGCGCGCAGGTCGCTATAGATATGGGTGGCCTTGTAGATCTGGCTGATGCGGTCGGCCAGGTCGTCGGCGCTTTCGCGGGCGTCGATCTGGCGATAGCCGCGGATCTTCAGCACTTGGTCGCGCATCAGCTGGGCATAGGCCGGGCCGAGCTTGGCCTCTTTCAGCGTCACCGCCATCAGGCGCGCCGCATTGTCGGCCAAGATGCGTACACCGCGGCCCAGCGCCGGCCGTACCTCTTCAAGCCGGGGCGGCCCAAAGCGCGAAAACGCGGCCCACATCAGGCTGAGCGCGACAATCAGCAGGCTCAGCGGCACGGCAATATAGGGCGGCCGCGACAGGGCATGCAGCAGGTCGTGATCGAAGCCCAGCGCATTGAAGGTCAGGTTGAAGACATAGACCGGCTTGGCCGCTTTCGGCGTGAGGGCTTTCATCAAGTCCAGCGCTGTCAGGGTACGCGCCGGATCGGACAGCACCTGGTTGTCGAGCAGGTCGGGATCGGACAGGAGATAGACCGGCACAGCCGTCTGCGGCCGGCTTTGACCTCCTGGTGCGACGGTCACGACCACCCGCGACAGCAGGACTTCGCCGTGCGGACCGGTCAGCACTGGCACCAGGTTCGGACCGGTGACCGACTGGAGGTGCTCGATCCGGCCCGTGCGCAGAGGCTTTGTTATACTCCCCTGCCCGGCCGCCGGCGACAGGACGAGATCGCCGGGGGCTTGGGCGCGGGTGACAACATAGGGCACACGATCAAGCATGGCGGTCGGTGTATCGGACGTGTCGTCGTCGCTATCCTGGCCCTGAACCTTGACCTTGGGCGCCACCGGGGCCTGCGACACGGGGATCGGCTTCCAGGTTACAGGTGCCAATACAGCCAAGATATTAGACACATCGTTGGCGTCCATGACGTCGGCGCCCATACCCCAGCGCGCCTGTGGCCCGGTGGGCGCTGCGACCGTCCATTTCGGCGCGATGACCAGCACGGCGTGGCCCAGCGGATGGTGCAGCACATGGTCGACCCGGCGTGTATCGGGCACAGCATACCCGTCGTCGTCGCCACCGCCACTCACGATCCGGCGCAGCTTGCGCCGGGCTTCGGCCTCCGCACTGCTCGACGCGGTGGCACTGTCGGAAGCGGACGCGGAGGCATCGTTATCAGAGGCCGAAGCCTGGGCGCTCGCGCTGCTTTTGTTCTTAACCTTGTCGCCGCCATGGTCGATGTCGCCCGAGAATACACCGCCGTCGTCATCCAGGGTGATGATTTCCAGATCGCCGTGGTCGACGTCCTTGCTACCGTCCTCGAAGCGGTTGAGCTTGACGACGGCACCTTGCGCCTCCAGCAGGCGGCGCAGGCCGGCAAAGCCCGAGGCCCCGATCGAAGTCACTTCGGATGAGGCTGGGCTCTTCGGCTCGGCGTTGACGTCAAACAGCGCTACAGTCGCCATGGCCAGTATGCTGAGGCACAGAAAGGCGGCGATCTGCGGCAGCCACGACCGGGCGCGCTCGGCGAAATCGCGTTTAGGGAGCTTCAGGGTAAGCTTGGGCACAGCCATCAGGCTAACCCTTCGGCGCGGACGAAGTCCATATAGGCGGCTCGGCAGGCGTCAAAGCCGGCCTTACCGACCAGAAGGCCAGCGAAATAACTCTTTTCCACCCACTGCACGATGGCGCGAAAGGCCGGGCGCGCCGCTTCAGGCAGCAGGGGATGGCTCAGGATATCGCGCGCCGAATAGTGCGGCCGCACAAGGTCGGGGCGAAAACCGTTGATGTCGGCGACCGAGCGCACCAGCAGTAGGTGTACGGCTTCGTCGTATTCCCCCTTCTCGGCCAGGGCGTCGATCTCCGACAGCAGGGCAGCGACAGCGGCGCGTGACGGCCGCCACGGCTCGTCGGCGACCAGATGGTGACGCTGAAAGAGGCGCTCAAAACGCGTGGCGATGAAAAGGCGCACGACCGGCGATAGCAAAAGCACGATGATCGCCAGCCCCAGTCCATAGAGCAGCCACGGCACGACGGGCGCTATAGGCGCGAAGACTTCGCCTACGGCATGGAAAAAGCCGGCGATGCCGTCCATGACCTTGCGCCAAAATTCCATCGACTTCTTGTCGGGTTGGGGCGCGGTGGAAAAGGCGGTCTGCAGGTCATGCCGAGCATTGACCTGGGCGATAAGGCGCCGGGCAGCGGCGAGATCGACCCTAGATGGCGATGGCACGCTAACCGCCGGCGCGGCGGACGTGGCCGCACCTGACGCTTGCGCTATTGATTGCGCCTGCGATAGCGGCACTGCTCACTCCCCCATGCGGACAAGCTTCCCCGTCCACCTGCCACTTAAGGGAGAAACGCGTTCAACGTCAAGCGCGGCGATGGGGCGTGTAGGGATTGGGATCGGGGTGCAGACGTTGCAAGCTGACGCCATAGGGGCGCGTCCACTGGTCTGGGTGAGTAGCGGCGATCGGCGGGTGTGGCTGTTCGGCCAGACGAGCGGCGTCGCGCGGGCGCAAATCCATCGGCGGGTAGGCGGTTTTTGTTTTATCCGACGACATATGCGCACTTTCCCCGTAACTCTGCTCAGACGCAGTGAATCACGAATCGGGTGATTTGCCAGCCCAGCCGACGAAAAACTTTTGTGGATTCTTGCCAAGGTGGATGTCGAGAGTTCAACCCTCTTCATTCGCGCAGGTGACAGGCGAGGTCCGCACGGCGCCATCGCCCCCGGCGACGTGCTCTTTCATATCCGAGCGGAGCGGGCTGACCTCTGCTTCGAATTCGAGCGTCTTCTGCTTGCCAGCCTAGGCAGAGAGCGTGTCGATCATCGACGAAATACCGGGATTTCGATATTTTGACGCGTGCGATCTCCTGGGGCTTGTCGATGGCGTGGCCAACCCGACGGGCCAGCCCCCCCCCTACGGCCAACACGGCTGAGAAGTTCGAGGCCGCGAAAAGAGCGGAGCCCTCAAAACCATTCAGCCGTAGCTAGAAGCCCTGACATCGAATGGATAAGCCGGTCCCGATCGCCGACTATCCCGCAGGACGCCGTGACCGGCTTCCACCATTACCACCGCCCCATAAGGTCACCGAACGCCTTGGCGGAGTAGTGCAACGTGATATGGACATATACGTTGCGCCATACATTTATCGGATTTAGCTCCGAAGCCTAAGATATGGCGAAACAACATATTCGTTGGCCACTCAGCCCACCCCAGATAGAGTATCTTGTTTTCTACAGGCGGGCTCATGCAATCCAAAGACCTCACCCATATTAAAACTGTCAGCACATTAGGCCAAGTCATCGCGAAGCGGCGTAAGGCATTAGGAATGACACAGAAGGAGTTATCTTCCATCACCGGGATAGCCCAGTCGAATGTGTCAAAACTCGAAAGCGGCGCCTCGTTTGGCCGGCTCGAAACCTATTTGAAGATTTGCACTCTCGTCGGCGTCGATCTCTTCGCCGCCCCCCACTCGTAAGGCTCGACGTTCGGCCCGAGTCGCGCGGGCGCCGCCACCGCTGACGGCCAGTCCACGATGCAAGCGCTAGACGAAGCGACCGATGGTTATCGATGGTCTTTTCAGCTTGTGCCGCAAGTCCAAGCCGCCATGCGCCTACAGGCCAGCGAGGCTGGCCTGTAGGCGCCCGCCAGAGCCGACTAGAGCGTGATGCGAGCCAGCCAGTCTTCATACCAGCCTGGCCATTGACCAGAGGGTGCGCCGGTCTGCCCCATGCCGAAACCATGGCCGCCGCTGGGCAGGGCATGACGCTCGACCGGCACCCCGGTGGCCAGGCAGGCCCTTTCCATGATCTTCGTATTTTCGGGATTGGCGATCGGATCGTCATCGGCCTGAACCAGGAAGACCGGCGGGCACCCGGACCGGACATGGGTTTCTACCGACCATTCGGCGGTCACCTCCGGACTCGGATGTTCGCCGACCAGGGAGCGCCGCGTCACCGTGTTGTCGTAGGGCGGTTGCAGGGTAATCACCGGATAGGCCAGGGCGGCGAAATCCGGTCGCGCCGACACGCTGTCGATATCATCGAGCTGCGTGTAGGACGCAAAGGCCGAGCGCGCTGCGGCCATGCCCATAAGGTGGCCGCCGGCGGAAAAGCCGAGGACGCCGATCTTTTTCGAATCGATCCGGTAGCCCCCTGCCCGCGCCCGAATCAGGCGGATGGCGCGCTGGGCGTCCTGGAGCGGCGCCAGCGGACCATCGGTCCAGCCTTCCGGCGGCAGGCGATAGGTCAGGACGAAGGCGGCGATGCCGCGCGCATTGAGCCACCGCGCCGCCGGGTAGGCTTCGTTGTCGAGCTCGATGCGTTTGTAGCCTCCCCCGCCGGCGATCAGCACCGCCTTGCCATTCGGCTGGGCCGGCAGGAAGACTTCCAGCGCCGGCGTCGCCACGTGGCTGGCGGCGCCCTTGGCGCTGATCTGGGTGACCCCCGACGGTCCGCCGCCGCCCGGCGGCGAGCCGGGCCAGAGATTGATCGTCGCCGATCCCGCGAAGGCGCGCCCGGAAAGCATCAAGGCTGGTGACACCAGGGGCAAGGCCGACAGGGCGGCCAAGAGGTTTCGGCGACGGATCATGCTTATTCTCTCAGAAATGCGGATTAGAACGACTTGCCGACATTGACGTACCAGTAGCGGCCGTACGGATTGTACAGCGCCGCATTATAGCCGTCGGACTCGATCGGCGGCAGGCGATTGAACAGGTCGCGCACACCGACCTTCAGGCGCAGGCCTTTCAGCGGCCCCGACTGACCGGTATATTGCACATCGAGGTTCAGCTGGGTGTAGGACTTGACCGTCCAGGGGATACCGGTGACCGACAGGAAATTGGTGTCCTTGGTTT